>ERZ778022.85-NODE-85-length-342029-cov-10.480718_pt1 | contig 342029 bp, 257 predicted proteins | sample MGYA00375752_ERZ778022 | MGnify/ENA primary metagenome ERZ778022 (study PRJEB29350, sample SAMN05389826) | bioreactor metagenome | isolation source: Thiocyanate bioreactor | place: South Africa: University of Cape Town | collected 2014-04-04 ...
AGCCCGAGCGCACGCCACGGCCGTTGCCTGGCGAGCGAGCCCTCGACTCGGTGAAGGTGTCTAGGCGGCACGGTCCGACCGTGACGACGTCCGAGGCGTCCTCGTCGCGCCGGGGAGGGCTGGTCGGTTCCGAGTGCGAAAGTGGCAGGCACTCGCTATCGTTTGGCCGTGGCCCCCGCATCGACCTCTGAAAGTGATCCATGGCGCCTCGTGTGGGCAAAGGCACCCAAACCTGAGCCAGGTGGGCAGCGTTGCTGGTCACCGCTTCACACCCACCTGACCGACACGGGCGCTGTCGTCCGGCTCATCTGGGACGAGTGGCTCGGACAGCCGGCGGGCTCCGTCGTTGCGGCGGACTGCGGGGGCGATGGTGACGTCGCCCGCGAGGTCGCGGCGCTCGCCGGTGCGCTGCACGACATCGGCAAGGCGACGCGCGCGTTCGCTGGCCAGGTGCCGGAGATGAAGGCCGAGATGATGCATCGCGGCGGGTTCACCTGGTCGTTGGCCGCATGCGACGAGGACTCGCGGAAGCTCCCCCACGCTCTCGCCGGCCAGGTGATCGTTGAGCGGTTCCTCGCCGTCCGGGGCGTCCCAGCCGCGAACGCGCGCGCGTTCGGTGTCATCGTTGGCGGCCATCACGGCGTTCCCCCGACCGGCGGCGAGTTGCACGTGGCGAGCGCGGCCACCCGATACCTGGGTCACGGAGAGTGGGATGACGCGCGTTTCGCGCTCGTCGACCACGTCATCACCCGGCTAGGCCTCGAGGACGCCGTCGAGTCCCTGCGAACGGTCCGACTCTCGGACGCCAGTCAGATGCTCCTTACCGCGCTCGTTGTCATGGCGGACTGGATCGCGTCGAACGCCGAGTACTTCCCCCTCGTCCCCGCCTGGCGCGACAGCGACGACGACCCGAACGTGCGGGCTCGACGCGGCTGGGACGCGCTGGCGCTCCCGCGACCGTGGCGAGCGACCGCCGAGAGCCTGACCGCCGACCCGTCCGATCTTCTCCGGACTCGGTTCGGCGTGGACTTCGACGCGAACGACGTCCAGCTGCTCGCGGTGGAGTCGGCCCGCGCGATGCCGGAACCCGGCCTGCTGCTCATCGAGGCGGTCATGGGCGTCGGGAAGACGGAGGCATCCCTGCTGGCGGCCGAGGTGCTGGCAGCCCGGTTCGGGTTCTCCGGGGTGTTCTACGGATTGCCGACACGCGCGACCGCCGACGCCATGTTCCTCCGCGTCCTGCGGTGGTGGGAGAACCTCCCGGGTGAGGACGAGGGCGACCGGGGCGTCGCGCTCCGGCACGGGACCGCATCGCTCAACGAGGCATACCGTGGGCTGCCGAGGAGACGGCCGACGACGACGGCGCGATCCGCCGAGAACCTTGACGACGACGCCCCCTTGGCGTCCGACCACTACGTCGACATCGGCCGCGATGTGGACGCGCCGGCGTGGGCCGGGCGCCACGGTGCCCCTGGCGGTGTCGTGGCGCACCACTGGACCTCCGGGAGGAAGCAGGCGTCGTTCGCCGACTCCGTCATCGCGACCATCGACCATGAGCTGCTCGCCGCGCTCTCCTCGCGTCACGTCGTCCTGCGTCACCTCGGACTCGCGCGCCAGGTGGTCGTGCTCGACGAGATCCACGCCGCAGATACCTGGATGTTCGTCTACCTCGCGCGCGCCCTCGAGTGGCTGGCCAGGTACGGAGTTCCGGTGATCGCGATGTCGGCGACGCTAGCCCCCGATCAGCGACGGCAGCTCGTCGAGGCATACGAGAAGGGCCGTCGAGCGCGCGTCTCGGCGCTCGCAGAGGAGTCGGCGGTTCCACGTGACGCCGCTGGACTGGTGCAGCCCCGCTTCCGGCGGGCCGCATCTCCGATGCCAGAGATTCCGGAGCTCGACGACTATCCGCGTCTGACGACGCTCGCCGGCGGCGTCGTGACGACCCGGAACGCGCCGCCGGGGGCCGCTCGCGGGGTGGACGTCGAATGGCTCTCGGGCGACCATGCCGCCCTCGTCAAGGCCGTCGAACCAGTCCTCACCGCCGGCGGGTGTGTTCTCGTCGTACGTAACACGGTTCGCCGCGCCGTCGAGACCTACCGCGAGCTGCGACGCGTCTGGGGAGAGTCGGTCTCGCTGACCCACTCGCGTTTCGTCGCCTTCGACCGACTCCGCAACGACGACTGGTTGCGCGAGACATTCGGGCCCGGCGACGACGGCGACCGGGCAGGTCGCATCGTCGTCGCCACCCAGGTCGCCGAGCAGTCGCTCGACGTCGACTTCGATCTGCTCGTGACGGACCTCGCCCCGATCGACCTCGTGCTCCAGCGCATCGGTCGGCTCCAGCGCCACGCGGGTCGGTCGCGTCCCGCCGCGGCGTCGCGGCCACGCTGCCTGGTTGCCGCGCTCGAGCCCTCACCGTCGGCGGATGTCGTGCCCACGCCTGAGCGGGGGTCGAACGCGGTGTACGGCGCGCACCACCTCTTGCGCACGGCGGCCCTGCTCGCCGAGTACGACGGACGTCCGCTCGACCTGCCGACCGACGTGCCGGTACTGGTGCGTCGCTGCTACGGCGCCGAACCCCTCGGCCCCGCGACCTGGCAGAACGCCATGACCGAGGCCGAGCGTGACTTCCGCAAGGCGCAGTCGGACGCCGAGCACAATGCGACGGTCTACCGCCTTCGCGCCCCGGGCGAGGCCAGCTCCCTTCTCGGTCTCCTCGCCAATGAGACGGGTGAGGCTGAGACCAGCACCGGGATCGCCAAGCAGGTGCGGCAGGCCGACGGTGGTTTCGAGGTCGTCCTTCTTGTCAATGACCAGGACGGACTTCGGCTGCTGCCGCAGTTCGAGGACGACCGCCCGCTTCATCGGGACGTCCCTCCCAATCGTGAGACCGAACGTCTGCTCGCGCGTTCGATGGTACGAGTGCCGGGATGGGTCGTCGGTAACGAGAGCTGGACCGACCAGGTCCTCAATGACCTGTCGGAGAACTACTTTCGTGAGTGGCAGAAAAGTCCCGTCCTTGGCGGACAGCTCGTTCTTCTGCTGAGTCCGGAGCTGACTGGCAGGATGGGCCCATTCATCGTGACCTACGACGCCGAGGTCGGGTTGGGAGTCGAGAAGTGACGGGTGCGCACGGGTACGACCTGGTGAGCGAGCCCTGGGTCCGGGTGCTCGATGTCGACGGTGTGACGCGCGAGCTCTCGCTCCTGGAGGTGATGGAGCAGGCGCCGGTCGTCGTCCGCCTGGCGGGCGAGCTGCCTACGCAGGACGCCGCCATGCTCCGCCTGCTGCTGGCGATCGTCCAGCGCGCGCTCGAGCCGTTCGCGCCGGAGACGGTGGCGCAGGTTCCCGAGATGGTCTCGATACTCCGGGGCCAGTGGGTGGAGACCGTGGTCCCGGCCGTGCGGTCGTATCTGGAGAAGCACCGCGATCGATTCGATCTTTTTCACCCTGCAACCCCGTTCTTCCAGGTGGCGGGAATGCGGACCGTCAAGGGCGAGGTGAGTGAGCTGAGCAAGCTGATCGCCGACATGCCCGCCGGACGCCCGTATCTCTCGATGCGATCCGCGCGTGCCGCCGAACGCGTCGAGCCCGGCGAGGCGGGGCGCTGGCTCGTCCACCTCCAGGCGTACGACTCGTCAGGGATCAAGACGGGCGTCGTCGGACATCCACGGGCGAAGGGAGGCAAGGTCTATCCCGAGGGCGTCGGCTGGACCGGCCAGCTCGGTCTCGTCCACCTGGCCGGCGACACGCTCGCGGAGACGCTGCTGCTCAACCTCTGGGCCGTCCTCCTCGGCGACGACATCCGTGTCGCCGACCTCCCGCCGTGGGAGCGTCCGCCGCAGACGCTCGATCCGTCGCCGGACCTTCTCACCCGACCCGCTGGCCCGGTCGACGCCTACACCTGGCAACCCCGGCGCGTGTTGCTGCGTGGAGACGCAACAGGGGTGTCCGGCGTCCTCGTCACCTACGGGGACAGGTTCATTCTTCAGGAGCGTCAGGACATGGTGCACCGGGAGCCGATGACGCTCTGGCGGTTCTCGAGACCGCAGACGGCGAAGTACCACCGTGACATTCAGATGACACGCAAGCACCAGCCAGGACTCGCGCTCTGGCGAGGGATCGAGAGCGTGCTCCCGGGAGTCCGGGTCCCGGTCACGACGTCTCGCAAGGATGACCCGCCACCGGCGTCGTCGCAGATCGTCGAGCACGCCGGTCGGCTGGCGCTCGAGGGTGCACTCCGGGACGGTCTCGTTCATTACCGCGCCGTCGGCCTCGAGTACGGGGCTCAGGAGAGCGTCGTCGACGACGTGGTCGAGGACTCGCTCGACCTCCCCGCGATCATCCTGCGCCCCGAGCAGGAGGAGCTGCGTCAGGTAGCGATCGACGCGGTCGAGTCGGCCAAGAAGGGCGTCGGGGCGCTCGCCGAGCTCGCCCGCGGCTTGGCGCGGGCCTCGGGAGCCGGGCGCGAAGAGACGTCCGGACCAGGCGACCGAGCTTACGAGATCGGCTACAGCGCACTCGATCAGCCCTACCGGGAGTGGCTGCGCCGTGACCTCGTCGCGGCACACGACCCGCTCGTCGCGGAGAAGGTCTGGCACCGTCGAGTGCGCGGCGTTCTGGTGGAGATCGGCGAGGAGCTGGTCGTCGGAGTACCCGAAAAGGCCTGGCGGGGAACGGGGCCGTCAGGGGCGCGGGAGGACGTGGGTGCGGTCTACCACCGTTTCCAGCGCATGCTGCGCGCCGCGGTACCGCGGGCCTATCCGCCGAGTGAGAGGACCGACGTGAGTCAGGAGCAGACGCCATGACCGAGACGACCGAGAACCCGTCCGCCCAGGAACCCCCCGGTGCTGCTGGGACTGACTCAGCGCCGGGAGCTCGCCCTCGCACACCATTCGGTCACGCCGTAGCCGATCACGTCGCGACGCTGCAACTCCGGAGCAACGAGGACGTCGCATCAGCGGTTCGAACGATGGCCATCCTGCGCCGGGCCGCAACCGCCTACCCGGGCTCCGTTCCTGACGTCTGGGTCGACACGATCGGGCTCGTGCCATCCCGCGCCTTCGACCCGGCACGAGACGAGCCGAGCGCGGCCGAGCTTGCCGCACACCACGCCGTCACGCTGTTCGCGACGCACCGGCAGGGACGGGTCAAGCGCGCACACGCTCCGGGCGTCAGGCCTGGTCGTGCCTTCGCGCACCTCGCCCGCAAGCGCGGGGAGAGGGAGGATGACAAGGGCGTTCGTCGGCGCTTCGACGCGATGGTGACGGCCCCGACCGCGGAGGAGTCCGCGCGGCACCTGCGTGGTCTCGTCCAGCTCCTGCGGGCCGAGGATCTCGGGCTCGACTACGGGTTGCTCGCCGAGGACCTCGCCGACCTCTGGTCCGTCACCAACCAGGACCGCGCGCGGCTGCGCTGGGCGCGACAGTACAGCGGACTGCCGCCGTCGTCGTCCGACGACGCGGTCACCACGAACACCAGCAGTGCCACCGACCCGACCTCCGAGGAGTCAGCATGACGACCCGTACCTACCTCGACGTGCACGTCCTGCAGAGCGTGCCCCCGAGCTGCATCAACCGTGACGACACGGGTAGCCCGAAGTCGGCCGTCTACGGCGGGGTCCGGCGGGCCCGCGTCTCGTCGCAGGCCTGGAAGCGCGCCACGCGGGAGGCGTTCAAGGATCTGCTCCCGGAGAAGGATCGCGGGGTCCGGACGAAGCGGGTGGTGGAGATGGTGTCGAGCGGCATCTCTCGATCGCAGACTGGTGCCGGCCTGCAGCGCGAGCAGGTCGAGGAGCTGGCCGTCGCCGTCGTGGCGGCGACCGGGCTCAAGCTGACGAAGGCGCGCAACAGCGAGCGGCAGGACACGGAGTTCCTCGTCCTCGTCTCTGCACAGCAGGCGTCGGCCCTGGCGGAGCTCGCAGTCGCGGCGCTCGAGGCGGCCGGCGATGTCGCGGGAGCGAAGGCGACCCTCGGAACCGCCGAGTCGAAGAAGCAGGCCAAGCGCGTCCTGCAGCAGGGCAACTCCGTCGATCTCGCGCTGTTCGGTCGCATGGTCGCCAACGACACGGACCTCAACGTCGACGCGACGTGCCAGGTCGCTCACGCGCTCAGCATCCATGCGGCGGGGACCGAGTTCGACTACTTCACCGCCGTCGACGACCTCAAGGAGCGCAGCGAGGACGAGGGCTCCGGCGACGGGGATGCGGGCGCCGGGATGATCGGCACCATCGAGTTCACGTCCGCCACGCTCTACCGGTACGCGACGATCAACGTCGAGGCACTCGTCGCGGCCCTGGGGAGCCGCGAGCTGGCCGAGGAGGGGATCGTGGCATTCCTCACGGCGTTCGTGCGCTCGATGCCGACGGGCAAGCAGAACACGTTCGCCAACAACACGCTCCCCGAGGCGGTCGTGGTCTCGCTGCGCGAGGACCAGGCCGTCTCGTACGTCGGAGCCTTCGAGGAGCCGATCTCCTCGTCGAAGGGATACGCGCTGCTCGGGGCGGCTCGTCTCGCCGAGTTCGCGGGCGAGGTAGCCGATGCCTACGGTGTGGAGCCCGTGCGGAGCTGGGTCGTCGGTGTCGGTGCGGTCGGTGAGGCGCTCGCCTCCGTCGGGACGCGAGGGTCCTTCGCGACGCTCCCGCGCGAGGTCGCGGGGATTGCGGTGGCAAGGGTTGCGGAGCCGGCGTGACGACGCTGCTGCTCCAGCTTGCGGGTCCGCTGCAGTCATGGGGGACCGGATCGCGTTTTGCCTACCGGTCGACCGGTCCTGCGCCATCCAAGAGCGCCGTCATCGGGCTCTTGGCCGCCGCCCTGGGCAAGCGACGTTCCGAGCCGATCGAGGATCTGCTCGAGCTTCGCTTCGGTGTCCGCTGTGACCAGCCCGGTCGGGTCGTCCGTGACTTCCAGACAGCGCGGGCGCTTGACGAGAGCTACAGCCTGCCGCTCACCTACCGCTTCTACCTGTCCGACGCGGTGTTCGTCGTCGGTGTGGAGGGAAGGCGTGAGCTGATCGAAGCGCTCGCGGAGGCGCTGCGCCGGCCGGCGTTTCCGCTGTTCCTCGGTCGGCGGTCGTGCCCCCCGGCGCGCCCGCTGGTCCTTGGCACCACCGATCAGCAGCTGGTACCGGCGCTCGAGTCGCTTCCCTGGCAGGCCGCGGCTTGGTATCGGCGGACCAAGCCCGCGCAGATGGAGCTGGACCTGATCGTCGATGCTGGGCCCGAGCACCTCGCCAACGACACGATGCAAGACGAACCCCTCTCGTTCGATCCGCATCACCGTCGGTACGCGCTGCGCGGCGTGCACCACGGCACGTGCGGCGTCAGCAACCCCGACGCGCGGGATCGCCACGACGGCTCGGAGTCGAGCGTCGGCGGTGTGCGCACGGCGAGCACACGTCGTCCGCGTCAGCAGACCTCGCACGACCCGATGGCCTGGTGGGAGACGAGATGAGCCACTTTCTCACCAGGATCGACCTGAATCCCCGTCGACGAGGCACGGCCCGGCTGTTGGCCTCGCCCCATCGGATCCACGGTGCCGTCAATGCGTGCTTCACGCCTTCGCAGAGGCCGTCGAGGCCGCTGTGGAGGATAGATCGCACGCCCGCCGGGACCCGGCTGTACGTCGTCAGTGACGTGGAGCCCGACCCGACGAGCGTGCTGGAGGAGTACGGCTGGCCCCTGGCTGACAGCTGGCGCACAAGGGACTACGCGCCGGTCCTGGAGGCAGTGAGCGAGGGGGATGTGTTCGCGTTCCGGCTGACCGCGAACCCCGTCCATGACGCGCTGATCCCCCCGCGGCCCGGAAGTGATCGCGGACCGCGGAAGCAGCGTGTCGCCCACGTGACGGCGACTCAGCAGCTCGAATGGTTCCGCAGCAGGTGTGACGGGTGGGGAGTAATGGTCACGGCACCGGGAACGGGGGTCGAGATCGTCGATCGGCGGGTGCTCGAGTTTCCGCGGCAGGGGCGGACCGTCACTGTTGGCACCGCGACGTTCGAGGGTGTGCTGCAGGTCTCCGAGGCCGCCGAGCTGCGGCGACGCCTCGTCGAGGGGATCGGCCACGCGAAGGCGTACGGCTGCGGCTTGCTCACCCTGGCCCCGGTGTCCGCGGTGCCATGACGATCCCGGGGGCCCGGCCGCCGTCGCCGTCGGAGCTGGTCCGAGTCGCTGACCGGGTGACGTTCCTGTACGTCGAGCACGCGCTCCTGAGCCGTCAGGACAGTGCCGTCACGATCACCTCGGACCGGGGAGTCGTTCACGTCCCGGCGGCACAGCTGACCTGCCTGCTCATCGGTCCAGGCTGTCGGCTCACCCACCACGCCGTCATGCTCCTCGCGGACTCGGGGAGCACGATCGTCTGGGTCGGTGAGAAGGGGGTGCGGTTCTACGCGGCCGGGCGTGGCCTGTCGAGGTCGAGCCGCCTCCTCGAGGTGCAGGCCCGCCTCGTCACGAACACGAGGTCACGGCTGGCCGTCGCGAGGGCCATGTACGAGATCCGGTTTCCCGGCGAGGACGTCGCGCGGCTCAGCATGGAGCAGCTACGCGGGCGGGAGGGCGCTCGGGTCAAGCGGGTCTACCGGGAGCACTCGGACCGGACGGGCGTTGCCTGGCAGAGACGTGACTACCGGCCTGACGACTTCGACGCCTCCGATGCGATCAACAAGGCACTCTCGGCGGCGAACGCCGCGCTCTACGGGGTGGTGCACTCGGTGATCGTCGCGTTGGGCTGCTCGCCCGGGCTTGGCTTCGTCCACAGCGGAGGCGATCTCGCCTTCGTGCACGACGTCGCTGACCTCTACAAGGCCTACACGTCGATCCCCGTCGCATTCGATGTTGCCGCCGTCGCGACGGATGCCGACGACATCGGGGCACTTGCTCGACGGATGATGCGTGATGTCATGGTCGAGGAGCGAGTGCTGGAGCAGTGCGTACGCGATGTTCGTCGCCTGCTGGGGGCTTCCCAGGATGATCCGGAAGCCGAGGCCTGGGCCGAGATCGTCGCGCTCTGGGACGGTGGGAGCGGCGTCGTCCCGGCTGGGGTGAACTACGGTGACGATGGCCCGGGCGGGTTGGTGGACTGGTGACCGTCATCGTCCTGACGGCGGTCCCACCGTCACTGCGCGGAGTGCTGACACGGTGGCTGTTCGAGATCGCGCCGGGGGTGTTCGTCGGGCGGGTCTCAGCTCGTGTTCGGGATCTGCTGTGGGAACGGATCGTCGACGGCATCGGCCGGGGGCGAGCGATCCTGGTGCACTCGGCGCGGAACGAGCAGAGGTTGGCGTTCCGGGTCCACGGGCACGACTGGAAGCCGGTGGACTTCGACGGCCTCATGCTGATGGAACGCCCCGACGGGTCCGATGCAGGAGCGTCGAGGACGTCGGGTGGCGGAGCAGGGTCGGTTCAGGTCGAGCCGGTGCGCGCGGACGGGGCTGCCCGGGCGCCGCGGAACTGGAGCCACGCGGCGCGGCGGTTACGAGGGCGCTAGGGATCGGTCCGGGATGCAGGAGCACTGCGGGAGTGCGATCAGCCGGCTGGGCATCGCGCTGGCCGGCAACAGCGAGGTCGGGGAGGGATCATTCCCGCATACGTGGGAAGCACACGCCTCCGAAGCCGAGCGACCCCTCCGAGGTCGGACCATCCCCGCGCACGCGGGGAGCACGCGAACAGCGCCATGCCGAGCCGCTCGTAGGAGGGACCATCCCCGCATTCGCGGGGAGCGCCGCCCGGACGTCACGATGTCGCCGTCGAGGTCGGGACCATCTCCGCATACGGGGGGAGCACCGCTCCCTGCACCGACCCGGCGGTGGGTTCTTCAGACCATCCCCGCATACGCGGGGAGCACCGGGGACCGAAGCGACTCGTGACGCGCCCGGTGGGACCATCCCCGCATACGCGGGGAGCACAGCGTGCGACTCGGGAAGGGTCTCCGCTTCAAGGGACCATCACCGCATACGCGGGGAGCACTGTCACGCCTGCGCGCGTCGCTCGCGAGCGGTCGGACCATCCCCGCATACGCGGGGAGCACGCTCCATCCGGTCCCACACGTCCGACCAGTCGAGGACCATCCCCGCATACGCGGGGAGCGCTGGTGCCGGCACGGCCGTCTCACGTTCGCTGAGGGACCATCCCCGCATACGCGGGGAGCACGCAGCCCTACACGGCCGCCGGGAAGGCCGGCTGGGGACCATCCCCGCATACGCGGGGAGCACCGGGAATCCCGAACAGGGCTCCGTCATTCGTCAGGACCATCCCCGCATACGCGGGGAGCACGCGGTGTCGATCTCCTGCCCGATGCTGCCGTCCGGACCATCCCCGCATACGCGGGGAGCACCTCAAGCCGCACGGCGAGGCGAAGACGGACCTGGGACCATCCCCGCATACGCGGGGAGCACACCTGGCGGCCCGACAAGCGCGGCCGCCGCTCGGGACCATCCCCGCATACGCGGGGAGCACCGATCTCGGTACTCACAGGTACTTCTCCTCCATCGGACCATCCCCGCATACGCGGGGAGCACCTCGACCCCAGTCAGTGCGCCCTCCGGGACTGGGGACCATCCCCGCATACGCGGGGAGCACACTCACCATCCACCCCCGGCATCGGGGGTCGAAGGACCATCCCCGCATACGCGGGGAGCACCCGAAGTCGGCCTCGCCCTGGTAGCCGTTCTCGGGACCATCCCCGCATACGCGGGGAGCACCGGGGGGACGACCCTCGGCCGGACGTTGACTGGGGACCATCCCCGCATACGCGGGGAGCACACTTGCTGACCAGCGACGATATCGGGTCGGGTGCTCTGCTGGATGCAGTTGTGGGATCGACGACGTCCCGACCCCTCGCTCTGACCGCTACGCCTCCGCGGGTGCCCGCAGCTCCCACACCTCCGGCGCGCTCCCGCTCTCGCCCCCGACCGCCTCGGCCGTCCGCGCGCGCAGCACCCACGACTCCCCGTCCCGCGGGTACACCCGACGCGTGTGCGTCGCTGCCTCGTCGAACACCTCGACGATCGAGCCGTCCACCAGCACCGTCATCCCCCCGGCGCTCACCCCAGCCAGCGCGCAGCGCTCCCCGTCCGACCCCGCAAGCACCAGCTCCCACGCCGCGCCGTCGACCAGCCGGGCACCGAACGCGGGTCCGAGCCCGACGGTTGCCCACCCGTCGCCGGCGCGCACCACCTCGACCGCGCTCCCGCGCAGCCCGGCGAGCTCGCGCGCCGGCACCTGCCGTGCGACGCCGTCCACCACGTCGAGCTCCCGCGGGAACGTCAGCGTCCCGGCCCACCCGCGCGCGGCCACCTCGTCGTCCGTCGTCAGGTTCGTCGCGGGATCGACGACGCCACACCTCCCGGCCGTCGCCGTTCCACGTGGAACCAGGTCCGCGCCCACCCCGCGGCCCTCCCACGACCAGCCCCAGACCAGGACGCGGTCGATCCCGTCCCGCCGGTCGACCACGAGCTGCGGAGCGTAGAAGTCGGGCCCGAGGTCCAGCGGCGCTCCGGTCCGAGCGACGAACCGGGGCACGCTGGCGTCGTCGACCGCGACGGACCCGACGTAGGCCGTCACGCCCTGCCGCACCCCACCCGCCTCGTGGGTGAACCACGACACGACGAGCACCCAGTCCGACCCCACGCGCACGAGCTGGGGGCACTCCCACGCGTCGCCGTCGCGCGGCAGCCCGTCGGCCAGGTCCTCCGCGACGGACAGCTCGCCCAGCAGCTCCCACGGGGCGTCGAGCTCGGGCACGCGGTAGACGAGGAGCGCCCCGCCGCGCGGGAGCCGGCCAGCGCCCTGGATCGCGTACCGCTCGCCCGCGATGTCGAGGACGAACGGGTCGCGCACGTCGCGCCAGCCATCGGGGTGCGGCGCGACCCACGCATCGGGTGCGGCGAACCGCGCGCCCTCCGCGCGACGGGCCACCGCGACGCCCGAGTCGCGCGCGTCCGATCGGCACGCCGTGTAGACGAGCGCCACGTCCTCGACCCGGGCCGGGTCCCCGTCGTCGCCGCAACCGTCGCCGCCCGCGTCACGACCGTCGCCGCCCGCGCCACGACCGCCGCCGCCCGCGCCGCGACCGCCGCCACCCGCGCCACGTCCGCCGCCGCCCGCGCCGCCGGCCCCACCGACAGCGCCAGCCCCGTCCTCGACGACGGCGACGCCGCTCCACGCCCCGGTCGCGTCGATCGAGCCCGGCCGCGGGGCGAGAGCTAGCCCCTCGTCGCGCCAGGTCAGGAGGTCGGCGGAGCTGGCGTGGCCCCAGTGCACGTCGGCGTGCACGGGCGCGTTCGGGTTCCACTGGAACATGACGTGCCAGCGGCCGTCCCAGAATCCGATGCCGTTGGGGTCGTTGAGCCAGCCCGACGGCGGGCGGACGTGGAGGCGGGGGGCGAGCGGAGCGGTCACGGGGGTCCTTCGGCGGGGGCGGCGGGCATCAGCAGGGTGTCGAGCAGGGAGCCATGCGGCATCAGGCGGAACGGGAGGGCGCGACGACGACCGCGTCATCGCGCGGGCGCCGCCGTGCTTCCGCGCGGGACGAGCCGCGTCGGGGTGAGGCGCGCGCGCTGGTACGGCTCGTCGGCGAGCATCGCCAGCAGCGTCTCGGCCGCGAGCCGTCCCTGCAGCCGGGCGTCCTGGCGGACGGTCGTGAGGTCGAGCAGCTCGGACATGGGCGCGTCGTCGATCGAGATGACGGACATGTCCCGCGGCACCTCCAGCCCGGCGCGGCGCAGGACGCGGAGCGCGCCGTACGCGAGGTCGTCGGAGTGGATGAAGACCGCGGTGGGCGGCTTCCGAAGGCTGAGCAGGCGCTCCATCCCCTCGGCCCCGCCCTCGGCGCCCCACGGCACGCGCACGAAGAGGTCCTCCTCCAGCTCGATCCCCGCGGCCTCGAGCGAGCGCGTGTAGGCGAGCGAGCGGAGCTCGATCGGCCACTCGCTCGCGTTGGGATCGATCGCGTCGATCATGGCGATGCGCCGGTGCCCGAGCCTGAGCAGGTGGTCCATGGCCTGCCGGCCGGCCTCGGCGTCGTCGATGCTGACGTACGGGTAGTCGGCGGTCTGGCCGCTGGCGGCGACCACGGCGACGTCGAGCAGGTCGAGTCGCTCCTTCTCGTGCGGGCTCAGCGGCAGCGCGAGGACGAGCAGCCCGTCGACCTTGCGTCGCGCCGGGAGCCGCTCGAAGAAGCTGTGCTGGTCCTCGGGCGTCCGCACGCAGTAGACGACGGTGTCGAGGCCGTGGTCGGCGAGGACCGACTCGATCTCCTCGAGCGCCTCCGCGTAGAACGGGCGCGCGATGTGGCGCGTCAGGACCCCGATCCGCCCGGTCGAGCCGCGGGAGAGGCCCGACGCCTCGGGTGAGACGACGTAGGAGTGGCGCTCCGCCACCGCGCGCACCTTTCGGGTGGTCGCGGCGGAGACCCCGCGTGCTCCGGACATCGCCCGGGATGCGGTCGCGAGGGAGACGCCGGCCTCGCGTGCGATGTCGGCGAGCGTCACGCCCCGGTCGGCGCGTTCCGGCTTCGTCGTCATGCGGGGATCGTAGCGTCCCGAGCGGCGATCTGCCGGAAACGCTTCCGGGTAGGACGGCGGCCCGCGCAACACGCCGGAACGGGCGCGCCGGCACGATCCCGACGATCCCGTTGACACCAAGCTCATCAGGATGCACTCTAGGCGGATACGGATCGGAAACGCTTCCGATCCCGAGGTCCGACGGAGGAGTTCCACAGTGGTGTCGACGGTGAGCGGAACGCCCGCGGCTGGAAGCGTTTTCGGGTCCACGCCCGTCGGTTCGACGCCGGCGGACGCGACCTCCCCGGCCCTGTGGTGGCGCGGCGCCGTCGTCTACGCGGTCTACCCCACGTCCTTCGCGGACGGCGACGGCGACGGCATCGGGGACCTGCGCGGCCTGCGCGAGCGGCTCGATCACATCGTCGACCTCGGGGCTGACGCGATCTGGCTCTGCCCGTGGAACCCGTCGCCGATGGCGGACGGCGGCTACGACGTCTCCGACTACTGCGACATCAACCCCATGCTCGGCACGCTGGACGAGGCGCGCGCGCTCATCGACGACGTGCACGCCCGCGGCATGCGCCTGATCGTCGACCTCGTCGCCAACCACACGAGCAACCAGCACCCCTGGTTCCAGGCCGCGCTCGCCGCCGGCCGCGGTTCGACCGAGCGCGAGCGCTACCTGTTCCGCGACGGCCGGGGCGAGCTCGGCGAGCGTCCGCCGAACGGCTGGATCAGCGCGTTCGGCGACTCGGGCTGGACCCGGGTGACCGAGCCGGACGGCTCCCCCGGTCAGTGGTACTTCCACACCTTCGCGCCCGAGCAGCCGGACCTCGACTGGTCCCGCGAGCAGGTCCGCGCCGACTTCGACGACATCATGCGGTTCTGGTTCGACCTCGGCGTCGACGGGCTCCGCGTCGACGCCGCCCCCGCCATGGCCAAGGAGGCCGGCCTCCCGGACTACGACCTCGCGGCCTACGGCGACCCGTCGGTCTTCCGCTCCTCGGCGTGGGTCGACAGCCCGCAGTGGGACACCCCCGGCATCCACGACATCATGCGCCGGTTCCGCTCGGTCGCCCGCGAGTACGGCGAGGACCGGATGTTCGTCGCCGAGGCCGTCGTCAGCTCCTCCGCGCGGCTGGCCGACTACGTCCGTCCCGACGAGCTCAACACCGCGTTCAACTTCCAGTTCCTCAAGGAGCCGTGGGGACCGGGTCTGCGCGCCGTCATCGACGAGACCCTGCGCCTGCACGCTGAGGTCGGGGCGCCGCCCACCTGGTGCCTGTCCAGCCACGACGAGGTCCGGCTGGCCACGCGCCTCGGCCGGCCCGACACGACGGCTGTGCACATGGTCGACCCGGCCACGGCTCCGACCGACCTCGAGCTGGGCCGGCGCCGCGCCCGCGCCGCGCTGCTGCTCATGCTCGCGCTGCCCGGGAGCTGCTACCTCTACCAGGGCGAGGAGCTGGGCCTGCCGTACGTCGCCGACCTCCCGGTGGAGAGCCTGCGCGACCCGGTCCACCGCCGCTCCGGCGGCACGATCCGAGGTCGCGACGGCAGCCGCGTCCCGATGCCCTGGTCCGGCGACCGCCCGCCGTTCGGGTTCAGCACGAACGACGACACCTGGTTCCCGATGCCGGCCGACTGGGCCGACCTCACGGTCGCGGCCGAGGAGGCCGACCCCGGCTCGACGCTCCACCTCCTCCGCGCGGCCCTGCGCCTGCGCCGCGCCCAGGGAGCGCCGGAGGCGGCGCTGGCCTGGCGCGCGTCGGACCCGGCGGTGCTCGACTTCGAGCGCCTCGACCGGCACGGCGCCCCCGTCCGGTGCGTCCTCAACCTCTCCGGCGCGCCCGTGCCGATCGACGACGGCTGGGAGGTGACCCTCTCCAGCATCCAGCTCCTCGCGGCGACGCTGCCGCACGACGCGACGGCGTGGCTTCGACGGGTCCGGTGACCCGCGAGGCGGCGGACCCACCCTGTAACACTCCTGCTCAAGGAAGAGACACCCATGCGTACTTCCCGTATCACTCGGCTGGGTCTCGGCGGCGTGCTCGCCGGGGTCCTGGCTCTCACCGCCTGCGCGCCGACCGGCTCGGGCGGCGGCACCGGCTCCTCGGGGGCCGGCGACGGCGATGCCCCCGAGGTCTCGACGGAGCTCGGCGACGAGCCGGTCGAGCTCGTCCTCTACGACGGCGCCGGCCTCAAGACGATCGACGACGCCCTGATCGCCGCGTTCCAGGACGAGTTCCCGAACGTCACGATCACGACCCGGTTCGACCCGGACAACGTCCAGGCCCAGAACGCCCCGCGCGTGCTCTCCTCGGAGGACCCGCCGGACCTCGCCCGGATCAACTCGCTCGGGTCGACGGCCCACAACGGGCTGCTCACCAACCTCGACCCGTGGGCCGAGGCGTACGGCTGGACCGACCTCCCGTCGGGCCAGCTCGCCATGTACACGGTCGACGAGGACGGCGTGCGCGGCACCGGCTCCCAGTTCTCGCTCGCCAGCGGGTTCGTGACGACCGGCCTCTACGTCAACACGGACCTCATGGCCCAGCTCGGCATCGACGCCCCGCCGACGACGGTCGCCGAGTGGGAGGAGCAGCTCGCGACGGCCAAGGCCGCCGGCGTCACCGGCATCATGGCCGGCAACGCGACCGGCGGTGGTCTCACGACGCTGCAGTTCCTGCTCAACGGGCACGTCGGGGCCGACGCGATCAACCAGTGGGTCTACAACGCGCCCGACGCGACGATCGCGACCCCCGAGGGCGACGAGGCCGTCGCGACGCTCGACGAGTGGATCAGGGCCGGCTACTTCAACGACGACGCGAACGGGACGGACGCCGCCGGCGCCCTCGCCCGGTTCGCGTCCGGCGACGGGCTGTTCTTCGCCTCCGGCAACTGGGACGCGTCCGGCATCGCCGGCCAGATGGACGACGTGACGTTCGCGGCGCCGCCGGCGCTCACCGAGGGACAGTTCCTCGCGATGTCCGACCCGGTCTCCAACTTCGGCATCCCCGCGAAGGCCAAGGCGGAGAACAAGAACGCCGCCGCCGCGTTCCTCAACTTCCTGCTGAGCGACGAGGCGCGTCAGATCCTCGTCGACAACGGCTTCGCGCCGAGCGGCGAGGGTGCGGCGCCGACGACCGAGCCCGGCTCGCTCAACGAGGCCGTCCAGGCGTCGTTCGTCGCGCTGGTCGAGGCCGACGGCCAGGTCCAGTTCATCCAGAACGCGACCCCCGGGATCACGCAGACGCAGAACCAGGAGATCCAGAACCTGTTCGGCGGCAAGAGCTCCCCGACCGACGTCCTTCCGGCGATCCAGAAGGCGTACGAGGAAGAGCTCGGTCGGTGACGACCACCGAGCTCAACGCTGCCGCCTCCGGTCGCGCGCTCACCGCGCGCGGCCGGGGCGGCCGCAGGTCGGCGTCCGAGCGGGGACGGCTGAGCGGCTGGCTGTTCCTGCTCCCCGCGCTCGTGTTCTACGGCCTGTTCGTGCTCTGGCCGCTGTTCGCGACCGTCCAGTACTCCTTCTTCGACTGGGACGGCTACACGACGGCGACGCCGGTCGGCCTCGGCAACTACGTGCGCGTCCTCACCGACCCCCAGCTCATCAGCTCGGTCGGCCACTCGTTCTTCCTCATGATCTTCTTCACGATCATCCCGGTCGTCCTCGGTCTGGTCATCGCGGCCCTCATCCAGGAGATCCGGCTCAAGGGACTCGCGACGACGGCGCGGACGCTGCTGTTCCTGCCGCAGATCATCCCCGGGGCGGCCGCCGCCATCGCCTGGGTGTGGATGCTCTCGAGCACGGGCGCCGTCAACCAGCTGCTGTCCGGGATCGGGCTCGGTGGCCTCACGAGGGCCTGGCTCGGCGACTTCACCTGGGCGCTGCCGGCCGTGGGCCTCATCGGCCTCTGGCTCAACCTCGGCTTCTGCACGATCCTGCTCATGGCGGGCATCGGCAAGATCGACCTCGCGGTCTACGAGGCGGCGAAGCTCGACGGCGCCGGCTTCTTCCAGACGTTCCGCTCGGTGACGCTGCCGGGCCTGCGCCAGGAGATCGGCGTCTGCGTGACCATGACGATGATCGCGGCGCTCGCGAGCTTCGACGTCGTCTACATGTCGACCCGCGGTGGTCCCGGCACCTCGACGATGGTGCCCGGCGTGCAGATCTTCCAGCTCGCGTTCACGGAGTCCAGGGTCGGGCTCGCGAGCGCGCTCGCCATCGTGCTGACCGTCCTCATCGTCGTCGTGATCGTGCCGCTCCAGCGGCTGTTCCAGGAGAAGTAGGCCATGCAGACGAACGTGCGCGAACGAATCCCCGGGCTGATCCTGCTCATCCTCGCGATGATCTTCTCGATCTTCCCGCTGCTGTCGATGCTCTCGGCCGCCCTCCAGCCGCAGGGCTCGCTCCCGCTCGGCATCTCGTGGCCGAGCGACCCGCAGTGGCACAACTTCGTCGACGCCTGGCGCGTCGCCGAGGTGACGCCGCTGCTCGTCTCCAGCGTCATCCTCGTCATCGGGGTCGTGCCGATCGCCGCGCTGTGCGCGACGATGGCCGGCTTCGCGCTCGGCCAGCTCAAGGTGCTGGGCGGCAGCGTCGTGCTGCTCGTCCTCATCTTCGGCCTCACGCTGCCGAAGGAGGCGACGATCGTCCCGCTGTACTACCAGCTCCAGTCGATGGGCCTCATCAACACCCGGCTCGGCCTCATCGTGGTGCTCATCGGCACGTTCATGCCGTTCGCCGCGTACTGGATGCGGGCGCACTTCATCACGATGCCGAAGGAGCTGTCGGAGGCCTCGGCGATCGACGGGGCCAACCGCTGGCAGGACTTCACCCGGATCCAGGTCCCGCTCGCGGTGCCGGCGATCTCCTCGATGTGCCTCCTGCTGTTCCTGTGGACGTGGAACACGTTCCTCCAGGCGATCGTCCTCATCGACGACCCGAGCCAGCGCACCATGGCCGGCGCGCTGCAGAACTTCGTCGGCCAGTACACGACCGACGTCGTGCTGCTCAACGCCGGTTCGCTGCTCATCATGGCGCCGACGATCCTGGTGTTCCTCCTGTTCCAGCGGCACTTCGTCAAGGCCCTCATCTCGGGCGCGGTGAAGGGTTGAGCCTGACGCTCGGGCGCGGTGACGGCGGCGAGACCGTCGTCACCGCGCCCGGCTACGTCCTCGCCGTCGACGGGTCGCGGGCCGTCCTGCGGTCGCGTCCGGAGCACGACGCCGAGGGTCGCGACGGGGCCGGGGACGGGCGTCCCGTCGTCCTCGACCTCACGCTCCTGGCCTCGGTGCACCGGCGCGACGTGCCGGACGAGACCCTGCTCGCGGCCCCCGGGGTCGAGCCGATCGGGGTGCCGGAGGTGGCTCGGGTGACTGGGGGCGACGGTGACGTCGACGCCGTCACGGTGACCCTCGACCTCCCGACCGCGGCCTGGCGACGCAAGACCCTCCACCTCGAGGCGCGCGCCGACGCCGTGCACGTCCGGGTCGTCGTCGAGGGCGACGGCTGGATCACCGACGTCACGCTCGGCGGTGGCCACGTCGTCGGCGGGAACGGCTCGTGCGGTGAGCTGCGCTCGCCCGCGACCTTCGCCTCGGTGTTCTCGCCGGCGGTCGCCGAGCCCGTGCGGGTCGTGCGTCCGGCGTCGGTCCCGGCCGCGCTCGGCATCCTCGGCGACGCGCTGCCCGGCCGGCTGCACGGCGTGTTCTCCCCGCCGCCGCTCGCGTTCGCCTTCTCGCCCGACCCGGCTCCCGACGCGCCGACCGCGACGCCCGACGGGTCGTGGCTCGGCGCCGAGGTGGTCGTCGACGTCGCCGACGCCGGCTTCACCCGGGTGCTCTACGAGCCGCTCGACGGGGGCTGGTGGCTGCGGCTCGCGTACGAGGGACACACGCGCGTCCGTGGGACGTGGAGCTCGCCGACCCTCCGGCTGCGGCCGGCTCGATCCGTCTGGGAGGTCATCGACGACCTGCGCGCGGTGACGTCGACGGGGTCGGCCGGGTCTCCGGTGGCGGGAGCGCCGACGGCGCCCGACGCCCCCGAGTGGTGGGCGGCGCCCATCCTGTGCGGCTGGGGGAGCCAGTGCGCGCGGGCGGCGCGGGACGCCGGGGCGCCCGCGGCCGACACGGCCGTCACCTCGGTGGCGACGGCCCCGGACCTCGCGCGCCAGGACCTCTACGACGCGTGGCTGGCGCGGGCGCGCGAGCACGGGATCGTGCCCGGGACGATCGTCGTCGACGACCGGTGGCAGGCCGAGTACGGCGCCTGCGCCGTCGACGCGGAGAAGTGGCCCGACCTGCGCGGCTGGATCCGTCGGCAGCACGAGGACGGCCAGCGGGTGCTGCTCTGGTTCAAGGCGTGGGACCCCGAGGGCGTCCCCGCGCGCGAGTGCGTCCTCGGGCCCGACGGGACACCCGTCAGCGTCGACCCGTCGAACCCCGACTACCTCGCGCGGCTCGCCCGGATCGTCACCGACCTGCTCTCGCCGGACGGCCTCGATGCCGACGGGTTCAAGGTCGACTTCACCCAGCGCGCCCCGTCGGGCGTCTCGCTCGTCACGGCGGGCGACGGACGCGACGACGGCGGCGTCTGGGGCGTCGCCGCGCTGCACGAGCTGCTGACGACGCTGCACCGCGCGGCCCACCGGGCCAAGCCCGACGCGCTCGTCGTGACGCACGCGCTCGACCCCCGGTTCGCCGACGTCACCGACATGGTGCGGCTCAACGACGTCCTCGAAAGGGACGAGCTGGGTCGGGTGGTGCCGGTCGTCGAGCAGCTCCGGTTCCGCGCGCGGGTGGCGCGGGCGGCGCACCCGGGCCGCCTCGTCGACACCGACCAGTGGCCGATGCCGAGCCGGGCCGAGTGGCGCAGCTACGTCGAGGAGCAGTGGCGGCTCGGCGTCCCGGCGCTGTACTACGTCGAGGCGATGGACCGCTCGGACGAGCTGCTCGACGACGCCGATCTCGCCCTCGTCGCCGACACCTGGCGGCGCTACGGGCGGCTGCGGGCCGGGGGCCGTTCGGGCGAGCGCGGCTGAGGGACCCGCCGCGGTCGCGGGCGCCGGCCGTTCACGTCGCCGTCGACCGCTCCACCCCAAAGGTCCCTCGCGCGGGAGCGCAGGACGAGGCAGGGTGGAGGAGTCAGAGATCGAGACGGTGCCGCCGGGGCGGAGTGCGTGCGTCAGGTGGCGCCCGACACCGAAGGAGACCCCATGTCCACCATGGTTCTGGCCAGCCCCTCCCGCTACGTCCAGGGCGCCGGCGTCCTCGGCTCGCTCGGCGAGCACCTGGCGAAGATCGGGACGTCACCGCTCGTCGTGGCGGACGACCGCGTCTGGGAGCTGGTCGGCTCCACGGTCGCGGAGAGCCTCGAGGCCGCCGGCCTGCCCGTCGTCCGCGTCGGGTTCGGCACCTACGCCACCGCGGCCGCCGTCGACTCGCTCGTCGAGCGGATCACGACGGACGGCCACGACGTCGTCGTCGGGCTCGGGGGAGGGTCGGTCATCGACGCGGCGAAGGCGGCCGGTCACCTCGCCGGCATCCGCTGGGCGTCCGTTCCGACCGCAGCGTCGAGCGACGCGCCCTGCTCGGCGCTGTCGGTCATCTACACCGAGGACGGCGAGTTCGAGGAGTACCGCTTCTTCCCGAGCAACCCGCACCTCGTCCTCATCGACACGGCCGTCGTCGCGCACGCCCCGGCGCGGTTCCTGGTCGGCGGGATCGGCGACGCGCTGGCGACCTGGGTCGAGGCCCGCGCCGTCGCGGCCGGAACCGGCGACACGATGGCCGGGGGTCGGCCGACGGCGACCGGCACCGCGCTGGCGCGCCTGTCCTGGGAGCTGCTGTGGGAGAACGCGCTGCCTGCGCTCGACGCCGTGCGCGCCCGCGTCGTCACCCCCGCGCTGGAGAAGGTCGTCGAGGCGAACACGCTGCTGTCGGGGCTCGGCTTCGAGTCCGGCGGTCTTGCCGCCGCGCACGCCATCCACAACGGGCTCACGGCCGCCCCGCAGACGCACGGCCTCACGCACGGGGAGAAGGTCAACATCGGCACGCTGGCGCAGCTCGTGCTCGAGGGCGCCCCGACCGAGGAGATCGAGGACTTCATCGTCTTCACGACGAGGGTCGGCCTGCCGAACACCCTGACCGAGGTCGGTCTGACGCCGGACTCGCCGGAGCTGGCCGCGGTCGCCGCGGCGGCGACCGCGGAGGGCGAGACGATCCACGCGATGCCGTTCCCGGTGTCGGCCGAGCAGGTCGTCTCCGCGCTCAAGGCGATCGAGGGGATCTCGCGCCGGGTTCGCGCCGAGGCCGGGCTGCCCGAGCCGGTCGCGTACGTCGCCGGGCACTGAGCGGCGGAGGGTCGCCGCGACCCGGTCCTGGCGTGGACACGGCCGCGCCCGTGACCACCGGGCGGCCGGAGGCGGTGGATCGTCAGTGTTGGTCGCCCGTGGCCACCGCTGGACTGGGGCGACGCCGCAACCCGGTCCTGGTGTGGACACGGCCGCGCCCGTGGGCACCGGTGGACTGGGGCGATGCCGCGACCCGGTCCTGGCGTGGACACGGCCGCGCCCGTGACCACCGGGCGGCCGGAGGCGGTGGATCGTCAGGGGCGGCTGCGTCGTGGTCACCGGTAGACCGGGTGGCCGCCGCGACCCGGTCCTGACGTGGACACCGCGGTACTCGGCTCGGGCCCGCGAGAGCATGGGGTGCCGAGAGGAGCCGCCCCATGCCGGACCGACCCGCCGACGAGCGCCGACCCGTCGACGCCCACCGCCCTGCCGCCGACGGTCAGGCCAAGGCCAAGGCCAAGGCCGATGCCGACCCCTGCCCGTGCCGGAGCCGTCGCCCGTTCGACGAGTGCTGCGGGCCAGCCCTCGCCGGCGCGGCCACCCCTCCGACGGCCGAGGCGCTCATGCGGTCGCGGTTCACCGCCTACGCCCGCGGCGACGTCGACCACGTCCTGCGCACCTGGCACCCCCGCACACGCCCGGCCGACCTGGTGCTCGACGACGACCTCGCGTGGGTCGCGCTCCAGATCGTGAGCGCGACGGACGGCGGGCCGGACGACCCGGTCGGCACGGTGCACTTCCGCGCGTCGTACCGGAGCCCGACCGGCCGCGGCGTCCTGGAGGAGACCAGCCGGTTCGAGCGGGTCGACGGCGAGTGGCGCTACGTCGACGGTGACGTCCGGTAGCGCGGGTCGCCTCTCGAGCAGCCCGCCGTGCCCACCCGCGCCGTCGCGCCCGTCCACCCCCAGGGCGGCTCCCGCGCGGTCGCGCCCGTCGCGCCCGTCGACGCCCGTCGACCCCGACGGAAACCGGGTGCCGAACCGATGACGCGGACGCGCGTCGATTTCAGCAGACGCCGACCCTGCAACAAGACCTCGATCAATCCCCGCGTCCAGCGACCATCCAGCAGGCATAGCGCGGCAAACCACCAGTTCAGGACTGCAACAGCCCTCACTCCGTGACCAAACTGTGATGGTCGTCGAATCGATTCGGCGGTTGCGGACGCGCGTCGACTATGGGCTATATAGCCCTCAGCGCTCCTCACCGAGCAGCTGTCGGGGCCAGGGTTTCTGGACTCCGACGTCATCCCCATAGTCGTGGAGGTAATTCATGACCACATCGGTTTCCCGCTCGCGTGCGCGGCGCGGGGCAGCCCTTGCGGCCGTCGGCGCGCTCGCGCTCGTCCTTGGTGCCTGTGGCACCGACAACGGCGGCGGAGGTGGCGACTCGACCACCGGTGGCAGCGACGGCACGGACGGTGGCGGTACCGCCGAGTCCGCCATCGACTGCTCCGTGTTCGACGAGTTCGGCGACCTCGACGGCACGTCCGTCTCGGTGTACACGTCGATCGTCGAGCCGGAGTCGGACCAGCAGATCGAGTCCTACAAGCCGTTCGAGGACTGCACCGGCGTCACCGTCGACTACGAGGGGTCCCGCGAGTTCGAGGCGCAGCTCCTGGTCCGCATCCAGGCCGGCACCGCGCCGGACATCGCGTACCTGCCGCAGCCCGGTCTCCTCAACACGATCGTGACGACGTACCCGGACGCGCTCGTCCCGGCGCCCGACGCGACCTCGAAGAACGTCGACGAGTTCTTCGCCGAGGCGTGGAAGGGCTACGGCACGGTCGACGGCACGTTCTACGCCGCACCGCTCGGCGCCAACGCCAAGTCGTTCGTCTGGTACTCGCCCTCGATGTTCGCGGACGCGGGCTACGAGGTCCCCGAGACCTGGACCGACATGATCACGCTCTCGCAGACGATCGCGGACAAGGCCAAGACCGACGGCACGGCCATGCCGTGGTGCGCCGGCATCGAGTCCGGTGACGCGACCGGCTGGCCGGCGACGGACTGGATCGAGGACGTCGTGCTCCGCACGGCGGGCCCGGACGTCTACCGCCAGTGGTACACGCACGAGATCCCGTTCAACGACCCGCAGATCGTCAAGGCGTTCGACACCGCCGGTGAGATCCTCCAGAACCCCGACTTCGTCAACGCGGGCCTCGGTGGGGTCGACTCGATCGCCACGACGTCGTGGACGACGGCCGGCTACGGCATCCTCGACCAGGCGTGCTGGATGCACCGCGCCGCCAACTTCTACGCGACGCAGTGGCCCGAGGGCACCGTCGTCGCGCCGGACGGCGACGTGTGGGCGTTCTACCTGCCGACCGACCAGACGGACATCAAGCCGGTCCTCGGTGGCGCCGAGTTCGTCGCCGCCTTCAACGACCGTCCCGAGGTCCAGGCCTTCCAGACCTACCTGTCCTCGGCCGACTGGGCCAACCAGAAGGCCATCGCGACGCCGGGCGGCGGCTGGGTGAGCGCCAACAACGGCCTCGACCCGGACAACCTGGCCTCCGAGTTCGACAAGCTGGCGTGGGAGGTCCTGGCCGACCCGAACACGGTGCTCGAGTTCGACGGCTCCGACCTCATGCCCGGCGAGGTGGGCGCGGGGACGTTCTGGACGGGCATGGTGAACTGGTTCACCGGCCAGTCGACGCAGCAGGTCGTCGACGCGATCGAGGCGTCCTGGCCGAAGGGCTGATCGGCCCGCCAGCGCCTCACAGCAGTGCGGGGGTCCACCCGAGGCATCGGGTGGGCCCCCGCCGCTACGCGGCTGCGGCGTGCGGGTCGCCGCGTCGAGCCGCTCGCGTCACCCACGACCCGATCTCTCAACCGCGACGGCGGGCATCGTTGCCCGTCGTCAGAAGGGGGTCCTGATGGACTGGTTGCTCACCCCCAGCACGACCGGCGGAAAGCTCCTCGTGATGGCCTTGGCCATCGTGGCGTTCGTCGTCGTGATGGGTCTCATTCTGTTCCTCGTCGATCGACCCAAGCGCATCCCCGGCTGGCTCGTCGCCGCCGCGTTCGCGGGTCCGGCGCTCATCCTCGTCACCGTCGGGCTCGTCTACCCCGGCATCCTGACCGTCATCAACTCGTTCAAGGACAAGACCGGCCGCACCTGGGTCGGCCTCGACAACTACGCGCAGACGTTCGGCACGTCCGACCTTCAGCTCGTCCTGCGCAACACCGCGCTGTGGGTCATCCTCGTCCCGATCATCGCGACGGTGATCGGCCTGATCTACGCCGTCCTGGTCGACCGCACCCGGTTCGAGAAGCTCGCCAAGGCGCTCGTCTTCCTGCCGATGGCGATCTCGATGGTCGGCGCGTCGATCATCTGGAAGTTCGTCTACGAGTTCAAGCCGAACCAGCCCGGCGTCAAGCAGACGGGCCTGCTCAACCAGGTCATCGTGTGGCTCGGCGGCGAGCCGCAGCAGTTCCTCTCGACGCAGCCGTGGAACACGTTCTTCCTCATCGTCGTGATGATCTGGATCCAGACCGGGTTCGCGATGACGGTGCTGTCCGCGTCGATCAAGGCGATCCCGGACGACATCATCGAGGCGGCTCGGCTCGACGGCCTCAAGGGCATCGGCATGTTCCGCTACATCACGGTCCCGTCGATCCGGCCGGCCCTCGTCGTCGTCATCACGACGATCGCCATGGGCACGCTCAAGGTCTTCGACGTCGTCCGCACGATGACCGGTGGACAGTTCGGGACCTCCGTGGTCGCGAACGAGTTCTACACACAGCAGTTCCGGCAGGCCAACCAGGGCCTCGCGGCCGCGCTCGCCGTCATCCTGTTCGTTCTCGTCATCCCGATCGTCATCTACAACGTCGGGCAGATGCGCAAGGTGGAGGAGATCCGATGAGCGAGTCTGCAGTCGTGGAGCCGCTGCGTAGCGGCGGCCGGCGTCGGCGCGGGGCGGCGGTCGGCGAGCGCGCCGAGTCGGCCGCGTCGAGGCTGTCGTCGCCGTGGGCGTCCGGGATCGCGATCGTCATCGCGATCCTGTGGACGGTGCCGTCGTTCGGCCTGCTCGTCACGTCCTTCCGGCCACAGGTCGAGCTCTCCCGCTCGGGCTGGTGGCTGGGGCTGACCGGGCCGTTCACGCTGGACAACTACGAGGCGGCCCTGTCCGGGTCCGGTGGCCTCGGCAAGTTCTTCATCAACTCGATCGTCATCACGCTGCCGGCGGTGCTCATCCCGATCGCCATCGCGCTGCTCGCGGCCTACGCGTTCGCGTGGATCGAGTTTCCCGGGCGCAACGTCCTGTTCGTCGCGATCTTCGCGCTCCAGGTCGTGCCGATCCAGGTGGCGCTCGTCCCGCTGCTCAAGGCCTACAACCAGGCGGGGATCGGCGGGTCGTTCTGGACGGTGTGGATCTCCCACGCCATGTTCGGGCTGCCGCTGGCGATCTTCCTGCTGCACAACTTCATGAAGGACATCCCGCCGGCGCTCGTCGAGGCCGCGCGGGTGGACGGCGCCGGGCACGTGAAGATCTTCTTCCAGGTGCTCCTGCCGCTGCTGGTCCCGGCGATCGCGTCGTTCGGGATCTTCCAGTTCCTGTGGGTGTGGAACGACCTGCTCGTCGGGCTCACGTTCACCAACACGGAGTCGCGGCCGATCACGGTGGCGATCGCCGAGCTCGCCGGCTCGCGCGGGGGGCAGTGGCACCTGCTCACCGCGGGCGCGTTCATCTCGATGATCGTCCCGATCGTCGTGTTCATCGCGCTGCAGCGCTACTTCGTGCGCGGTCTCCTCGCGGGTTCCGTCAAGGGGTAGTCGCCGAGCGCGACCCCGCGCGGTCCGAGACGACCCCCGTGCCCCGGTGGCACGGGGGTCGTCCCGCGTCTCGGGGTGGGGCGGTCGGACGGCGAGGGCCCGCCGGGAGGTCCACGTCGGGCCGCGCCGGGAACGAGGCCGGCGTCAGGGGCCGACGATGCGCTGGAAGCCACCCAGGTCCGCGAGGGCCCGCCCGTCGACGGGCAGCACGTCCGTCAGGCCGTGGGCGCGGATCACCACGGCCGCCCACTGGGCACGCGAGACGGCGACGTTGAGCCGGTTCCGGTCGAGGAGGAAGCCGAGCCCGCGCGCCACCTCCGCGCCCGAGGAGGCCGCGAGCGTCACGACGGCGACGACCGCCTCCTGTCCCTGGAACCGGTCGACCGTCCCCACGCGGACCGCGTCGAGGCCCGCCGCGTCGAGCATCGAGCGCACGAGCGACACCTGGGCGTTGTACGGCGCGACGACGAGCACGTCGTCCTGCCCGAGCGGTCGCTCGCGTGACCCGGCGGGGGAGGCGGGGTCCGTCCACGCGCGCCCGAGCAGGTCCCGCACGACGCGCACGACCTCGGCCGCCTCCTCGGGCGAGGCTGTCGCGTTGCCGTGGTGGTCGAGCACGATCGAGTGCACCCCGGGAGCGAGCCCCGCGAGCGAGCGCGTGTCCGTGACCGGCGCCGAGCCGAGCCGCCCGTCGTAGGACAGCTCCGACACGGCCCGGGTGAGCGCCGAGTGCATCCGCCAGGACCGCTCGAGGAAGTACCCGCGGTCCGCCGGCAGCGTGCGCGACCCGCCAGCCACCCACTCCAGCGCCGAGCTGTCGACCGGCTCGGCGTGCACGCCCTGCGTCACCTGCGGGAGCTGCTGCGGGTCGCCGAGGAGCAGCAGGCGCAGCGCCGAGGTCGAGGCCGCGACCGCGTTTGCCAGGGCGAGCTGGCCGGCCTCGTCGACGACGAGGAGGTCGAGCTGCTTCTCGCCGACCCGGCGGCGGTTGGTCAGGTCCCAGAGCGTCCCGCCGAGCACGCAGCCGTCGCGGTAGCGCTCGAGGAACGCCGCCTGCTCGCCCTGCCGCGGCACCGTCCAGGCACGCTCCGGCTCCCCGCGCACGTACTTCGCCACGCGCTCCGGGGGTACGCCGGCGCCCGTGACGATCTCGTCGAGCAGGTGCTCGACGACGGCGTGCGACTGGGCGACGACGCCGACGCGCCACCCGTGCTCCCGCACGAGCGCGCCGATGACGCGGGCGCCGACGTACGTCTTGCCCGTCCCCGGCGGACCCTGGACGGCGAGCACCGAGCGGTCGAGGGCCGCCGTCGCCGCGGTGATCGCCGGGACGGGGTCGGCCGGGTCGGCGACGGGCAGCTCCGTCAGGCCCGACGCCGCCGACAGCCGCGGCAGCGCCCGACGAAGCAGATCGAGCCCCGCGTCCGGCCCGAGCTCGCCCCTGGCCTCGGCCACCCGCTCCGCCAGCGAGACGATCGCCCGGTGGATGTTCGTCGTCGGGATGGGCGCGCCCGGGACGACCGCGACCGGCAGCGCGTCACCGACCCGCGCGACGAACGCGGCCGGGGCCGACTCCTCCAGCACCAGCGTCGCCACGTCCCCGTCCGTCGACGCCTCCGTGGCGCGCGCGGTCGTCGTGAGGTGGAGGGCGCCGGCCTCGGGTGCGATCCCCGGCACGTCCTGAGCGCGGTAGAGCAGGACGACGTCGCCCCAGCTCTCCGGCGTGGTGCCGGCCCCGAGGGTTCCGCGCACGCGCAGCTCACGCGCGAAACGCGTCCGCCGGGGCTCCCACGGACCCGCCGTCGTCCCCCGGGCCGGGCCACCCGGGGCCACGCCGCCGTCGAGGGCTGGGTCGCCCGCGGCCGCGCCGCCGTCGAGCGTCAGGACGTCGCGCTGGTCGGCCCAGTAGTCGACGGGGAAGGCGAGCCGCTCGCCGTGCGCGCGCCAGTAGGGCAGCTCCTCGCGCTGGTGGTACTCGAGCGCGGCGCCGAGGAGCGCGAGGGCCTCGTGGTCGGCGTCGCGCGGCGCGGGCCCGGCCGCCGTGGCGAGCTGCCAGGCGAGGTGCCGCGTCGTGCGCCGGAGCGGGAACGGGAAGGTGCGCGGCGTCCCGTCCACGTCGTCCTCCTCCACGAGCGAGGACAGCGCGGGCGCACGCCGTCCGGCCGCGGGGGCGAGCGAGCGCAGCCACTCCAGGAGTCGCTTGGTCGAGACGCAGTCGAGCCGGTTGTACTCCTCGATCCGTCCGAGGAGCTCGTCGGCGCGCGCCGCCTCGTCGGGCGTTCCGGCCGCCCGGGCCGCGCACGCGGCGGCATAGACCTCGGTCGAGGCCGCGCCGTCGGCGAGACCGTCGGCGTCGCGCGTCCCGAGGTAGAGCGGCTCGAGCGACTTGAGCCCGTAGGAGGGCTGGGAGATCGCGAGCGTGTGCCGGACGACGGGGTAGAGATCGACGAAGACGCCGTCCCGCAGGAGCGCCGCGACCTCCCCGCGACCGACGTCGTGCCGCTCGGCCAGCCGCGTCAGCGCTTGGGGCTCATAGGCGGCGAAGTGGTAGACGTGCAGGTCGGGGTGGGCGCGACGGCGTTCGCGCAGGTAGGCGAGGAAGTCCTCGAGCGCCTGCTTCTCGGCGGCGCGGTCGTGCGCCCAGAACGCGAGGTAGTCCTCGCGGGCGTCGACGAGCCCGAACAGGTACTCCAGGCCGCCCTCGATCGCACCCGACTCCGTCCACAGGGGATCGCCCTCGAAGTCGAAGAACAGGTCGCCCTCGCTCGGTGCGGGCAGGAGCGAGAGGAGGTGGGCGTCGATCACCTCGTGCTCGACGAGCGTTCCGGGCGCGACCTCGCCGCCGGCAGCCCCGGCCGCGCCCTCGCCTCCGGGCAGGGCCTCGTTGCGCTCGCCGTTGGCCCGCGCCAGCGCCTCGCGCGCGAGCTGGCCGCGCTGCAGCCGCGCCTGGCGGACGAGCCGCTCCTGCACCGCCGGCTTGAGCGTCGGCAGGGGGCGCGTGAGCGTGGCGAGGTCGTCGATCGTGCGGACGCCCTCGGCCCACAGGCGCGTGCGCGTCAGCGTGCGGATGCCGTGGACGAGCGCGACGTCCCGCGTCAGCTCCACCTCCGGCCGGCAGGCGGCGCACCGGCCGCACGCGCGTCGCAGCACCTCGACGCCGGAGGACAGCTCGGCGAGGACGGCCAGCTCGGCCGGCTCGCCGAGCGGGTCGCCCCACTCGGCCCACGACGCCGGCCCCGCCAGCCCCTGGTGCGCGTCGAGCAGGGCCTCCACCGCGACGCGCTCCGCGCGGAACACCTCGATGAGGTCGGCGAGCCGGTGACCCGTCCGGGTGCCCGAACCGTGGTGGATGACCACCTCGGGCGCGACCTCGAAGCCGAGCGCGAGGAGCTGGTCGGCGTACGCCGCAAGCTGCAGGAGGGCCGAGGCGCGCGAACGCTCGGTGAGCTTCGTGTCGACCACCTGCCACCGGTATCGCGGGGTCGCGTCGTCGCTCCCCGCGACGTCCTCCCGGACGAGGAAGTCGGCGCGCCCGGACAGGCGCCCGTCGAAGAACGTCGCCTGGAACACCACGTCCGCGCCGTCGCGCAGCGCCGCGATCGTCTCCTCGCGGTCGGTGCCGAGGCCGTCCCGGTAGCGCCGCCGGCGCTCGTCGTCCGTCTCCCCGTCGACCGGCGCGGACGCCTGACCGATGACGGCGACGCCGCCCGGCGCCCCGGGGACGTGCAGCCCGGACCGCTCGACGTACGCCGCGAGCACCCGCTCCTCGTGCGCCTCCCCGAGCCGGGCCGCGCGGCGCATCATCGGGTCGTCCGGCTCCTGGAGCTCCGGGGCGCGACCGAGCTTGGCGTCGAGCGTGCGCAGCAGCAGGTAGGGACACCGCGCGGACTCGATGTCCGTCGGCGAGTAGACGATCGGCGACGCGACGTCGGCGGGGTCGAGGAGGAACACGTGAGCACGGTATCCCCGGACACCGACATCGGCCCGAGCCCCTGTGGACGGCGCCCGTCGTCACCCCCGACGTCTTTGCCTGCACTCATGGTCGAGTTCGGTGGCCCTACACGTTGCTTTTCACCGGTTTGGGCAGTCATGCTGGCCGACATGACCTCCCCAGAGCCGGGCGCGGGTTCCCCGACTCCGGAGGAACTCACCGGCGCCCCCAGCACGGACGGTGCCCCCGACCCGCTGGCCGCGGCGAGCACCGCGAGCCCCCGCCGCGTCCCCGAGCACGTCCCGGACTCCCCGAACCTGCCCGACCCCACCCCCAACCCGAGCGCCGAGGGGCTGCGGACGGCCGCGTCGTCCGCCGACGTCCGGCGCTGGCGCGGCTACCTCACCGCCGAGCGCGCCGAGGCGGCGGTCTACCGCGACCTCGCCAGCCGCCGCGAGGGCGAGGAGCGCGACATCCTCCTCGCGCTCGCCGAGGCCGAGAAGCGGCACGAGCGGCACTGGCTCGACCTCCTCGGGCCCGCGGGCGCCAAGCCCACCCGTCTGCCGATCCGCACCCGCGTCCTCGGCTGGTTCGCCCGCCGGTTCGGCTCCGTCTTCGTCCTCGCCCTGGTCCAGCGCGCCGAGACCCGGTCGGAGTACGCGACCGAGCGTGACGCCACGCCCCAGATGGTCGCGGACGAGCGCATCCACGCCGAGGTCGTCCGGACGCTGGCGGCCCGCGGGCGGGCCTCGATGTCGGGCGGCTTCCGCGCCGCCGTCTTCGGGATGAACGACGGTCTCGTCTCCAACCTCGCGCTCGTCCTCGGGATCGGTGCGACGGGGGTCGCCCCCGGCGTCGTCCTCGTCACCGGTCTGGCCGGCCTCCTGGCCGGCGCGCTCTCGATGGGTGCGGGCGAGTACGTGAGCGTCCGGTCCCAGCGCGAGCTGCTCGAGGCGTCGACCCCCGACCCGCTCGCCCGCACGATGTACCCCCACCTCGACATCGACGACAACGAGCTCGCCCTCGTCTACCGCGCGCGCGGCGAGTCGCCGCAGGACGCCCGCATCCACGCCGAGCGCTCGATCCGCAACTACCGGCCCGACGCGGTCCAGCCGCGTCACCTCACGGGTGAGTACGAGGAGATCGGCTCGCCGTGGACCGCGGCGTTCTCCAGCTTCGGCCTGTTCGCTGCCGGGGCGATCATCCCGGTGCTGCCCTACCTGTTCGGCATGTCGGGACTGCCGGCGGTGTTCCTCGCCGCCGGGCTGGTCGGTGTCGCGCTGCTCGTGACGGGCGGGATCGTCGGCATCCTCTCCGGCGGTCCGCCGCTGCGCCGCGGCCTGCGTCAGCTCGCGATCGGCTGGGGCGCCGCCGCCGTCACCTACCTGCTCGGCCTCGCCTTCGGGACGACCGTCACCTGACGACGCGGCGGCCCGCGGTCTCGGTCGGCGGAATCGCGAGACGACGGAGCGATCCCGCCCGCGGCTGAACTAGCGTGCTGGGGTGCCCCGATTGCTCGTCGACACCCGCCCGCTGCGGGCGTCGCCGGCGTACGCGCGGCTGTGGTGGGGGCTCGGGCTCTCCCAGATCGGCGCGCAGGTCACGGTCATGGCCGTCGGGCTGGAGGTCTACCACCTCACCGGCTCGACGTTCGCGGTCGGGCTGCTCGGGATCTTCGCCCTCGTCCCGACGATCCTGCTCGGCCTGTACGGCGGCGCGCTCGCCGACGCGTTCGACCGGAAGAAGGTCGCGCTGGCCGCGGCGGCCGTCACCGTCGTCGGCACCGGCGGTCTCGTGCTGCACTCGATCCTCGGGCTCACCTCGACGGTCGTCCTCTACGTGCTCGCGGCCGTCACGGCGGCGGGGGCCTCGATGTCGGCGCCCGTGCGGATGGCGATCATCCCGCGGCTCGTCGGGAACGACCTGCTGCCGGCGGCGAACGCGCTCGGGACGATGACGGGGTCGATCGCGCTCACGGTCGGGCCGATGCTCGGCGGCTTCCTCGCGGCGTTCGTCGGCTACGGCTGGACCTACACGGTCGACCTCGCCCTGTTCATGTTCGCGCTCTACGCGCTGGTCCGGCTGCCGTCGATGCCGCCCGAGCGGGCCACCGTCGGGCACCACACGAACGACGCCGGTGACGCGGGTGACGTGAGTGAGGTCGCCGACGCGGCCGACGAGCCCAGCCGGCGGGTCGGGTTCCGGGCGGTGTGGGAGGGGTTCCGGTTCCTCGCCGACCGGCCGAACATCCGGATGACGTTCGTGCTCGACATCGTCGCCATGGTGACGGCGATGCCGCGCGTGCTCTTCCCCGCGGTCGGTGCCGTCCTCATCGGGGGCGGCGAGACGACGGCCGGGCAGCTCACCGCCGCCATCGCGATCGGCTCGCTGCTGGCCAGCGCGTTCTCCGGCGGCCTTACGCGGGTGCGTCGGCAGGGCGTCGCGATCGTCGTGGCCATCGTGGCGTTCGGCCTGTGCACGAGTGCGTTCGGCATCGTGCTGCTCCTGCTCGGGCGGTCCTCGGGCGAGCGGCCGGGGGTCGTGGTGTGGGGGCTCGTCGTCGGCGGGCTGTGCCTCGTGGGTGCCGGCGCGTGCGACGCGATCTCCGCCGTGTTCCGCCAGACCGTGCTCCAGGCCGCGACGCCGGACCACCTGCGCGGGCGGCTGCAGGGGATCTTCATCGTCGTCGTCACCGGTGGGCCGCGGCTCGGCGACCTCGTGCTCGGCGGTTCGGCCGAGCGGTTCGGCGAGGCGCTGACGGCGTTCGGCGGCGGGCTCGCCTGCGTCGCGATCGTGCTCGTGCTCGCGGCCTGGCAGCGGGGCTTCCTGCGCTACGACGCGCGGCACCCGACGCCCTGACGGCTCGCCCCGACGACCCGCGAGGACGGCCCGCGGCGACGACCCGCGGGGTGCCGGGAGCACCCCCGCTGCTGACAGCCGCTCCGCCCTGGGCAGCGTGGACCTGCTCGCCCGGCGACCCGGCGTCAGGATCGCCACATGAGCGAGACCTCCTCCCCTCCCGTGTTCTCCGAGTCCGTCCGGCGCGAGCTGTTCGAGCGCCGGGTCCTGGTGCTCGACGGCCCCCTCGACGACGACAACGGAACGCTGCTCGCCACCCAGCTCGTCGCGCTCGCCGCCGCAGACCCGGTGAGCGACATCGCGCTGTGGGTCCACTCACCGGGCGGGTCGGTCCCCGCGATGCTGGCCATCCGCGACCTCATCCGACTCGTCCCCAACGACGTCTCGACGCTCGCGCTCGGCATCGCCTACAGCGCGGGGCAGTTCCTCCTGACCTCGGGCACGCCGGGCAAGCGCCGGGCGCTGCCGCACGCCCGCGTCCTCATGCACCAGGGCTCGGCCGGCATCGGCGGCTCGACCGTCGACGTCGAGCTCCAGGCCGACGACCTGCGGCACACCCGCGACACGGTCCTGCGGCTGACCAGCGAGGACACCGGCCAGCCGGTCGAGAGGGTCTACGAGGACTCCCTGCACGACCACTGGTACACGGCCCAGGAGGCGAGGGAGTACGGCTTCGTCGACGCGATCGTGACGAGCTTCGACGAGGTCGTGCCGCCCGTCACCGGTCGGACGGCCGGCTTCGGGGTGTCAACGGCGTCGGCGGCCGCGCGGGGCGGTGACGTGGCATGAGCGGCAGCTACACGATCCCCAACGTCCTGTCCCGCGACCCGCGCGGCGACCGGATCATGGACGTCTACTCCCACCTGCTGACCGAGCGGATCATCTACCTCGGCACGGCGATCGACGCGGGTGTCGCGAACACGGTCATCGCGCAGCTGCTCCACCTGGAGTCCGCGAGCCCCGACACCGAGATCCAGGTCTACATCAACTCCGACGGCGGCGATCCCAGCGCGATGCTGGCGATCTACGACACCATCCGGTACGTCCGCTCCGACGTCGCGACCACGTGCGTCGGCCAGGCGGTCGGCGTCGGCGCCGTGCTCCTGGCCTCGGGAACGGCCGGTCGGAGGTCGGCCCTCCCGCATGCGCGCGTCGTCCTGCACCAGCCGAGCAGCTCCGGCCGCCGCGGGACGATCCCCGACCTCATCCTCCAGGCCGACGAGGCCGTGCGGATCCGCGCCGAGCTCGAGCTGGTCCTCGCCCGGCACACCGGTCAGGACTTGGAGCGGCTCCGGGCGGACACCGACCACGACCGGGTCTTCACCGCGGCCGAGGCGGTGTCGTACGGACTGCTCGACCACGTCATCGAGCAGCGGTGAGCTGCGACGCCGGTGTCCTCGAGGCTAGGCCGCGAGGAGGAACGCGCCGGGGGAGGACGACGGCGCCTGCTGCGTCCGGGCGCGCAGCCGCGTCGTGTACGTCGTGTCGGGGTGCGTCGCGGTGAGCCGGGCCGCGTCGCGTCGCCGGTCCTCCTCGCGCAGGGTCGTCGCGACCGAGCCGGCCAGGTCGCCGAGCGAGAGGCCGAGGGCGCCCGCGACCGCGTCGATCATCTCGGAGGACGGGTCTTTGACCCCGCGCTCGATCTCCGACAGGTGCTGCGGTGAGATGCCGGCGCTGGCGGCCGTGTCGCCGAGGGTCTCGCCGCGCTCCCGTCGCCGTCGCCGGAGCTCCTCACCGAGCAGGTGACGCCACAGCGGCAGGGGGCGCGGGTCGCGTCGCGGTGCGGCGGTCGTCGTGCTGGGGGCGGTCGACTCGTGCGGTGCTCCGGCCATACGCGATGGTAGCCAGCGCCGGTGACCCGCGGCCCGCCCCTCTGCTCACAGCAGAGCGCACGGGGGCAGGGTGTCCGCTCTCTGCGGATCCGCGCACCGGCCACGACCTCGCCTCGAGCGTTGCGCCGCCGTGACCTGCGGCGGCACCGGACCTCGCCGGATGAGGTCGCGTCCGATCCGCGGAGAGCGGACGGTTCCCGAACGGCACCCGCCTCACCAGCCGCGGGCGATCCACTCCTCGACGTCGGCGGCCTCGCGACCGACGCTCGTGCTCGGGCCGTGCCCGGGGTGGACGGGTGTCGCGGGCGGCAGCGTGAGGATGCGGTCGCGGATCGAGGCGATGATCGTGGGGAAGCTCGAGTAGTCCCAGCGCGTCGCCCCCGGCCCGCCCTCGAACAGGGTGTCGCCGCTCAGCACGGCGAGCGGCGGGTTGACGTCGACGACGTCGTGCTCCGCGCTGTCGTCCGTCAGGTCGGGCCACACGACGGCGACGCACGCGCCCGGCGTGTGGCCGGGAGTGTGGCGCACCTCGACCACGCCGTCGGAGACCGCGATGACGGTGAGGTCGCGGCCGTCGGTGAGGTCGCCGTCGGGCGTCGCGTCCGGGTGCGCGACGTCCCAGAGGAAGCGGTCGGCGGGATGCAGCAGCACGGGCGCGCCGGTCAGGTCGCGCAACCGGGGCGCCGCACCGACGTGGTCGCCGTGCCCGTGGGTGAGCACGATCGCCACGACGGTCCGGTCCCCGACGGCCTCGGCGATCGCGTCGGCGTCGTGGGAGGCGTCGATCACGACGCACTCGCCGCCCGAGCCACGCGGGTCGCCGACGATCCAGACGTTGTTCGTGAAGCCGGGGTCACCGGCGGCGGGGATGACGACGCGCTCGATCTCCATGACCTCAGCATGCCCGCACAGGCTGTCCACAGGTCTCCCAGGCGTCCGGCCAAGGTGTGGTGTTCACAGTGTCGACATGACGCCTTCCTCCGCCTCACCCTTCCGGTTCCCCGTGCGTGGCAGGATCGCTGCCCGCGCCGCTGCCACCGTGACCGCCGCCGCGCTCGTCCTCGGCGGCTGCGCGGCCGGTCAGCAGACGGGCCAGACGGAAGCCGCCTCCGCGTCGTCTGCGTCGTCCGCCGCCGCCGCGGCCGCTGGCACGGTCTGGGACGCGAGCTCCGTGCACACGATCGAGGTGGAGATCGACCCCGACGTGCTCGCCGGGCTGCTCGCGACGTACGAGGACTCCTCGGCCAAGGACTGGGCGAGCGCCACCGTGACGATCGACGGGCAGACGTTCGAGAACGTCGGCATCAAGCTCAAGGGCAACTCCTCGCTCCAGGGCGTGACCGCCGAGTCCGACCCGACGTCGCTGCCGTGGCGGATCCGGCTCGACAAGTACGTCGACGGGCAGAGTCTCGACGGCTACACCGACTTCGCCGTGCGACCGAACGGCTCGGAGTCCTCCTTCAACGAGGCGGTCGCGCTCGACCTGCTGGCCGATGCCGGGCTCGCGACGGAGAAGGCGGTGGCGACGGCGTTCTCGGTCAACGGCGACGACGCGGTCCTGCGCCTCACGGTCCAGAACCTCGACGAGGCGTGGGTGGCGGACGAGTTCCCCGACGCCGGGGAGGACTCGGTGCTCTACAAGATCGAGTCGACGGCGAGCTGGTCCTACCTGGGCGACGACGCGGACTACTCGGAGTCGTTCGAGGTCAAGGCCGGGCCCGACGACTACGCGCCGCTGGCCGAGCTGCTCGACCTCCTGGCGAACGGCTCGGAGGAGGAGCTGGCCGAGCGGCTGCCCGAGCTGGTGGACCTCGACTCGTTCGCGACCTATCTCGCCCTCGAGGAGCTGATGGGCAACTTCGACACGATCGACGGACCGGGGAACAACGGCTACCTGTTCTGGGACTCGGAGACGCGGATGTTCACGGTGGTCGCCTGGGACCACGACCGCGCGTTCGGCGTCCAGCTCGGGGGCGGAGGCGCGGGGGGTGCCGGTGGCTTCCCCGGCGGCGCACCGGGCGGAGCCGCCGACGGGACGGACGGGACGGACGGGGCCGCCGGCGGGCCTGACGGCGCCGCGGGTGGACGACCGGGCGGGATGGAGCCGCCGGACGGCATGCAGCTCCCCGACGGCATGCAGCTTCCCGACGGCGCCGAGCTTCCCGACGGGGTCCAGCCGCCCGAGGGCTTCGAGCCTCCGACCGGGGTCGACGGCGAGGCGCCCGGGACGGGCTTCGGCGGCACGGCACCGGATGGCGGCATGGGCGGTGGCAGCGCGCTCGCGACCGCGATGGAGAGCAGCGAGGAGTGGTCGGCGCTCATCGAGGAGAAGAAGGCCGAGCTGACGACCTCGCTCCTCGACTCCGGCGTGCTCGCCGCCTCGGTCGAGGCCTGGTTCGCGGCCGTGGCGCCGTCGGGCCTCGTCGCCGAGGAGACGCTGCGGTCCGAGGCCGACGCGATCATCGCCTACGAGGACGGACGCGGCAGCTCCGAGGCCTCGGGCATGGCCGGCGGTGGTCGCCAGCAGGACGGTCAGCGTCCCGGCGACGTGCCGAGCTCGGGCGGAGCCGACGGCTCGGGCACCGGCGAGTCCGCCGGGACGAGCGACGTGACGTCGTCGGTCGTCGGCGACGCCTGAGATCCGGCGACGCCTGAGATCCTGCGACGCCGACGACCGAGCTCACCGCTCGGACGACACCGACGCCGAGCGAGCCGACGGTGCGGGGCCGGCCGCTGGGACACCGAGCGGGCCGCCCGGCCGAGCCGAGTGGGTCGGCCGGACGGATCGACGACGCCGGGCGAGCCCGAGACGCGGCGCAGGCCCGGAACGCCGGGCGAACCCGGCGACGCCGAGCGAGCGGACGGTCCACCGGGCCGGGCCCGGTGACGCGGTCCGTCAGGCGGTGGTCGCCAGCGCGTAGCGCACGGCGTCGGCGGCCGCCTGCGGCGTGAGTCGCCGGGTCGAGCGGACCGCGACGTGGCTGGGAGTGTTGTCGACCAGGTCGCCGTCGGTCGCGACCTCGATGCCCCACGAGCGGGGCTTGTCGAGCGGACGCTCGCGATCGGTGCGCGAGGTCGTCCGGCCGCGGTCGACCAGGAGGAAGACGCGACGGCCGTCGTCGAGGAACGCGACCGGCACCGGGCGGGCGAACGCGTCGGGCGAGGACATCTCGCCGCGCACGATGGCGGCGACGAGGGCCTCGGTCTCGCGGACGGCGCGGGCGGTCTCGGCATCGCGTGCCGGGAAGGCCTGGTCGATGGTGTGGTTGTCGAAGTGAGAGATGGACATGGGTACTGCTCCTTGATCGAGTGACCCGGTCTCGGGCCGCGGCGGCGCGCTCTCGTTGCGCGCCCGGCCGCTGGCGGGGGCCGGGGTCGCGCGGCTGCTGCCCCAAGGGTGGGACGCTGCCGCAGGCGAACAGTCAACTCTACAGCATGCTCCGTGCGATGTCACGTGGTTGATGGCCGTCAGGGGAGTCGAGCGGCCCCGGTTCGCCTTGAGCGAACCCGACTCAACTTTGACTGGCACTCGTCGGGTGAGAGTGCTAGAACTGTGGGTGTGAGCGGGACCGAACCCGGTCCCCCCCGACCTGAAGGAGTGGAGACATGGCACGCACGTACGACCCGTTCCGTGAGCTCGACCGACTCATGGGCCAGATGCTCACCGCCGAGCGCGCGAGCACCCAGATGCCGATGGACCTGTACCGGTCCGGTGACCACTACGTCCTGGCGATGGACCTGCCCGGGGCCGACCCCGGCAGCATCGACGTCAACGTCGAGGACCGCACCCTGACGATCCGCGCTCAGCGGACGACCCCCGAGACCGGCGACGTCCAGTGGCTGGCCAAGGAGCGCCCGTCGGGCACGTACGCCCGCCAGCTCACCGTCGGTCGCGGCCTCGCCCTCGACCAGATCAGCGCCTCCTACAGCGACGGCGTCCTCACGCTCACCATCCCGGTGGCGCAGGAGGCCAAGCCGCGCCGGATCGAGGTCCAGCACGGCGCCCCGACGACCGTGCTCGCCGCGGCGACGGACGCGGAGAACGCCGGAGCCGTCGCCGGCGAGAGCCGGCCCGTCGAGGTCGCCGCCGGCTGATCCGCCGCCGGCTGATCCGGCGCCGTCGTCCGCCGCGGGAGCGACGGCACGGGGCAGACGCAACGGGTCGGGCCCGCACTCGCGCGAGTGCGGGCCCGACCCGTCCGTGCTGAGCCGCGGCGCCGCGGCGCCGGCTCGATCAGACCGCCTCGTCCGCGGGGACCGAGGCGGGCGACGCCGGCTCCTGGTGGGTGCCGCGCCACCGCGCGATCCACCGCATCGCGTGGTAGATCGCGAGCGCGCCGAACGAGCCGAGCGCGATGCCCTCGAACGTGAGCGCACCCCAGCCCCAGGTGAAGTTGGCGATGCCGACGATGAGCGCGACGGCGGCCGTCGTGAGGTTCACCGGGTCGGCGAAGTCGACCTTGTTCTGCACCCAGATGCGCGCGCCGAGGATGCCGATCATGCCGTAGAGCACGGTGCCGGCGCCGCCGAGCACGCCCCCGGGGATCGTCGCGATGAGCGCACCGAACTTGGGCGAGAGCGAGAGCAGGAACGCCGTGATCGCCGCGACGAGGTAGGCGGCCGTCGAGTAGACGCGCGTGGCCGCCATGACGCCGATGTTCTCGGCGTAGGTCGTCGTGCCGGACCCGCCGCCAGCGCCGGCGAGGGTCGTGGCGAGGCCGTCGGCGAACAGGGCGCGCCCGGTCATGGGGTCGAGGTCCTCGCCGGTCATCGCGGCGACGGACTTGAGGTGGCCGATGTTCTCGGCGATGAGGACGAGGACGACGGGGACGAACAGCCCGAGCACGGCCACGGAGAACTGCGGCGTCTGGAAGTGCGGCAGCCCGACCCAGCCGGCCTCGCGGACGAGGTCGAAGCTGACCTCGCCCCGGACGAGCGCGCAGGCGTAGCCGACGAGGACGCCGAGCAGGATCGACAGCCGCCCGAGGATGCCCTTGAACAGGACCGTCGCGAGGATGACGGCGAGGATCGTGACGATCGCCGTCACGGGCGCGACCTGCACGTTGTTCCACGCGGCCGGCGCGAGGTTGAAGCCGATGAGCATGACGATCGTGCCCGTGAGGATCGGCGGCATCACCCGGTCGATCCAGGAGTGCCCGATCCAGTTGACCAGCAGCCCGACGAGGGCGAGCAGCACGCCCGCCACCACGACGCCGCCGAGCGCCACCGCCATCCCACCCTGCTCGTTCGCCGCCGCGATCGGCGCGATGAACGCGAAGCTCGAGCCGAGGTAGCTCGGCACGCGACCGCGCGTGATGAGCAGGAACAGGAAGGTGCCGATGCCCGAGAAGAACAGCGTCGTCGCCGGCGGGAGGCCCGTGATGAGCGGCACGAGGAAGGTCGCGCCGAACATGGCGACGACGTGCTGCATCCCGATGCCGATGGTGCGCGGCCAGCTCAGGCGCTGGTGCGGCCCGACCACCTGCCCGCCCGCGATGTGACGGCCGTCGCCGTAGAGGTTCCAGGAGAAGATGCCCGGGCGGGTGCCCCACGGGGGCGTTGTCTGCTGCGACATGGCGGTGTCCTTCGGGTCGATGGCCGAGAACACCCTAGTGATCCGCGACCCCGCCGCGTCGCTCGTTCCGGCCCGCCGCGCCGATCCGGGCGGGACGCGGGCGACGGCGGTTCGTCCGGTGCCGCGCGACGACGGTCCCGGGGCTCGTCCACAGCCCCCGGCTGCTCGTCCACAGGTAGGTCGTACGTCGGACGTCGCCGTCGGTGGAGGCCACTAGCGTTACGGACATGAGCGCTCCGATCGATCCCACGACCACCGCCGCCTGGGCCCGCCTGGCCGACCTCGAGGCCTCCTTCGCCCCGGACCTGCGCGCCTGGTTCGCCGCCGACCCCACCCGGGCCACCCGCTACACCAAGCAGCTCGCCGACCTCCACGTCGACCTGTCGAAGAACCTCCTGACGGACGAGCTGCTCGCCGCGCTCGTGGCGCTCGCGGAGGAGACCCGGGTGCTCGATCGCTACCGCGCGATGCTCGCCGGCGAGCACATCAACACGACGGAGGACCGCGCCGTGCTGCACACGGCGCTGCGTCGTCCGGCCGGCGCCGAGCCGGGGCTCGTGGTCGACGGGCAGGACGTCGACCACGACGTCCAGGAGGTGCTCGCGCGCATCGACGCCTTCGCCGAGCGGGTCCGCGACGGGCAGTGGCGCGGCCTGACGGGCAAGCGCGTGACGCACGTCGTCAACATCGGGATCGGCGGCTCGGACCTCGGCCCCGTCATGGTCTACGAGGCGCTCCAGCCGTACGCGACGGCTGGCATCGAGGCGCGGTTCGTCTCCAACATCGACCCGACGGACCTCGCGCAGAAGACCGCGGACCTCGATCCCGAGACCACGCTGTTCGTCGTCGCCAGCAAGACGTTCACGACGCTGGAGACGCTCACGAACGCGCGGCTCGCGCGGGACTGGCTGTGGGCCGGGCTGGCGGAGCGCGGCGCGCTCGGCGACGCGGACGGGGCGCGGGCGGAGGCCGTCGCGCACCACTTCGTCGCGGTGTCCACCGCCCTGGACAAGGTCGCAGCGTTCGGCATCGACCCGACCAACGCGTTCGGGTTCTGGGACTGGGTCGGCGGGCGCTACTCGGTCGACTCGGCCATCGGGCTCACGCTCGCGATCGCGCTCGGGCCCGACGTGTTCCGGGAGCTGCTCTCGGGCTTCCACGCGGTCGACGACCACGTCGCGACGACGCCGCTCGAGGACAACGTCCCAGTCCTCATGGGGCTGCTGAACATCTGGTACGTCAACTTCCTCGGCGCGCAGACCCACGCCGTGCTGCCCTACGCGCAGCAGCTCCACCGGTTCCCCGCCTACCTGCAGCAGCTCACCATGGAGTCGAACGGCAAGTCGGTGCGCTGGGACGGCTCGCCAGTCGCGACGGGGACGGGCGAGGTGTTCTGGGGCGAGCCCGGGACGAACGGCCAGCACGCGTTCTACCAGCTCATCCACCAGGGCACGCTGCTCATCCCGGCCGACTTCATCGCCTTCGTGAACCCGGCGTACCCGCTGGAGGACGGGGGGCAGGACGTGCACGAGCTGTTCCTCGCCAACTTCCTCGCGCAGACGAAGGCGCTCGCGTTCGGCAAGACGTCGGCTGAGGTCGAGGCCGAGGGCACGACCGGTGCGCTCGTCCCCGCGCGGACGTTCGCCGGCAACCGGCCGACGACCTCGATCTTCGCCCCCGCGCTCACGCCGGCGGCGCTGGGCCAGCTCGTCGCGCTGTACGAGCACATCACGTTCGTCCAGGGCGTGGTCTGGGGCATCAACTCCTTCGACCAGTGGGGCGTCGAGCTCGGCAAGAAGCTCGCGCTGGAGATCGCGCCCGCGCTCGGCGGCGACGAGGCGGCGCTCGCCGGCCAGGACGCCTCGACGCGCGAGCTCGTCGCGTACTACCTCGCGCACCGGGAGGACTGAGCTCGCCGAGCCGGGCGCGGTCATCGTTCAGCGACCCGCGCCCGGCTCGTCGCGCCTGCGTGCGCCGCGCGTTTTCGCGCGGGATCGTGCGTGGCAGACGGCAGAGTTCATGCGATTGTTGCCGGAGCGCCACCAAAGGGTTCCCCCGGGTCAGGGGAACGCTCTACGGTCGATCGGGTCAGGGGGCATCCTGATCCGAGAGGTTCCTGACCATGAGTCGACAGTCACGTCGCCGCACCCTGGTGCGCGTGATCGCGGCCACCGGAAGCGGCGCGCTCGTCGCCGCCTCCGCCCTGGCCGCTGCCGTACCCGCCGCAGCGGAGCCATCAGCTCCCGACGCGGTCGAGGCGCCCGAGGTCTCCGCCTCGGCGGAGACCACCGATCCGGAGAACCCGGCCACGCCGGAGTCCTCCACCCCCACCCTGCCGACACCCGCGGACCTGCCCGCGGACGGCGCTGGCGACGGCTCGTCCGACGAGTCGACCGGCACCCCGACGGACGCACCCGCGGATGAGCCCACCACCGAGGACGACGACGTCCCCGGGATCGGCCTGTTCTCCGTGTCGACCTCCGCGCCCGTCGTCATCAACGAGGTCTACGGCGGGGGCGGCAACGCCAACGCCGTCCTCACCCACGACTTCATCGAGCTGCGCAACGTGAGCACGTCGGACGTCGACCTCTCGGGCTGGTCCGTCCAGTACGCCTCGGCCGCCGGCACCAACTGGAGCGGCATCATCCCGCTCACCGGAGTCCTCGAGGCCGGGGGCTACTACCTCGTCCAGGGCGCCTCGGGCGGAGCCGTCGGCGCGGCGCTCCCGACGCCGGACGCGTCGGGCACCGTGAACCTCTCCGGCACGAACGGCAACGTCGCGCTCGCGACGGGAACGACGGCGCTGAGCTGCGCCACCACGGCGTGCGCGAGCGACGCGCGGGTCGTCGACCTCGTCGGCTTCGGGACCGGTGCCGCCTACGCGGGAACCGGCGCGGCGCCGGCCCCGTCGAACACCACGTCGATCACCCGCGACGCGGACAGCACCAACACGGCCAACAACGCGGCCGACTTCACGGTCGCGAACCCGCCGACCCCCCAGGGCGGCGACGTCGTGGTGCCGCCGGAGCCGGAGCCGCAGGACGCCCCGATCGCGGACATCCGCGCGGCCGGCTTCACGGCGCGCACCGTGACGACGCGCGGCGTCGTGACGGCGCACTACCCGACCGGCGGCTTCAACGGCTACGTCATCCAGACCCCCGGGACGGGCGGCGACGACACCGAGGACCGCACGGTCTCCGACGCGATCTTCGTCTTCTCCTCCGCGACGGTCGGTGACGTCGAGCTCGGCGACTACGTCGAGGTCACCGGTCAGGTCGGCGAGTACAACGGCCTCGGCCAGATCACGGTCGCATCCGGCGGCGTCAGCATCCTGTCCGACGTCGTGGAGGCGCCCAAGCCGCTCGCCATGGCGTGGCCGGCGACGAACCCCGAGCGTGAGGCCATCGAGTCGATGCTCCTCCAGCCCGACGGCGACTACACGATCAGCAACACGTACTCGACCAACCAGTACGGCGAGATCGGCATCGCGTCCGGCACCGAGCCGCTGCTCCAGCCGACCGACATCGCGCCTCCCGGTACCCCCGAGGCCGCGGCCGTGGTCGCGGACAACGCGGCGCGCGCCGTCGCCGTCGACGACGGTGCGTCGACGAACTTCCTCTCCCCCGCCAACAGCGCGCTGAAGCCGACGTACATCGCGGCCGACAACCAGCTCCGCGTCGGTGCGGCGATCACGTTCGTCGCCCCGGTGATCGTCGACTGGCGCAACAACGCGTGGAAGCTCAACCCCACGACGCAGGTGACCGCCGAGGAGCCGGGCGACTACCCCGTGACCTGGGAGCAGACCCGCACGCCCGCACCCGCGGCCGTCGGCGGCGACATCACGGTCGCCTCCTTCAACGTCCTCAACTACTTCACCACCCTGGGCAAGGACGTCGCCGGCTGCCAGGCCTACCCCGACCGCGACGGCAACCCCATCACGGTCAACACCGGCTGCAACGCCCGTGGGGCCTGGGACGCGGACAACCTCGCGCGGCAGCAGGTCAAGATCGTCGAGGCGATCAACGCGCTCGACGCGAGCGTCGTCGGCCTCATGGAGATCGAGAACTCCGCGAAGCTCGGCGAGACGCCCGACGAGGCGACCGCGACCCTGGTCGACGCGCTCAACGAGCGGGCCGGCACGACGAGGTGGGCCTACGTCCCGTCCTCGGCCGACCTGCCGAGCACGGCCCAGCAGGACGTCATCACGAACGCGATCATCTACCAGCCCGCCGAGGTCACGCCCGTCGGCGACGCCCGGGCGCTGGGCAACCTGAGCGGGTCGGGCCAGCCCTTCGTCAACGCCCGCGAGCCCATCGGCCAGACCTTCGTGCCGGTCGGTGGCACGGCGGCCGACGAGGTCTTCGTCGTCGTCAACCACTTCAAGTCCAAGGGGTCGGCCGGACCGTTCCCCGGGGACACGGACACGGGCAACGGCCAGGGCGCGTCGAACGGCTCGCGAGTCCTGCAGGCGACCGCGCTGCGCGACTGGGTCGCGGACCAGACCGACGACGGTGACGCCGTCGTGCTGCTCGGCGACTTCAACTCCTACGGGCAGGAGGACCCGCTCCAGGTCCTCTACACGGCCGGGTACGCCGACGTCGAGCAGCACTTCGACCTCGACGAGTCCTCCTACAGCTTCCAGGGGCTGTCCGGGTCGCTCGACCACGTGCTCCTCAACGACGTGGCCCTGAGCCGCGCGACGGGCGCCGACATCTGGCAGATCAACTCGGGCGAGCCGCTGGCGCTGGAGTACAGCCGGTACAACTACCACGGCGCGATCTACTACGAGCCGAACGCCTACCGCTCCTCCGACCACGACCCGGTGATCGTCGGCCTCGAGGCCGCCGATGACAACCCGAACGTCGACCTGTCGTTCCTCAACATCAACGACTTCCACGGTCGGATCGGGCCGGTTGGCGACGGGGCGACCGTGCAGTTCGCTGGCACCGTCGAGGAGCAGCGCAAGGACATCGAGGACGCCGGGGGCGAGGCGCTCTTCCTCTCCGCCGGTGACAACATCGGTGCGTCGCTGTTCACCTCCTCCGTCGCGCAGGACCAGCCGACGATCGACGTGCTCAACGCGCTCGGCCTCGCGTCGTCCGCGGTGGGCAACCACGAGTTCGACCAGGGGATCGACGACCTGATCGACCGGGTGATCGACGGCGGTGACAACGCGCGGTGGTCCTACCTGGGGGCCAACGTCTACGACGCCGACGGCAACACCGTCCTTCCGGAGTACTCGCTGCACACGGTCAACGGTCTGACGGTCGCCGTGATCGGCGCGATCACCGAGGAGACGCCGGCGCTGGTGACCCCGGCCGGGATCGAGGGTCTGACCTTCGGTGACCCGGTCGAGGCGGTCAACCGGGTCGTGGGCGAGCTCGCGACGTCGCACCCCGAGGTCGATGTCATCGTGGCGGAGTACCACGAGGGCGCCGGCGCCGGCACCCCCGACGGGGCGACGCTGGAGCAGGAGGTCGACGCGGGCGGTGCGTTCGCCGACATCGTCACCGGGACCGACGCCGCGGTGGACGTCATCTTCACCGGTCACACGCACAAGCAGTACGCGTGGGACGCTCCCGTCCCGGGCGTTGCGGGCAAGACGCGTCCGATCCTGCAGACCGGCTCCTACGGCGAGTACCTCGGCCGCGTCGACCTCACCTACGACACGTCGAGCGGGGAGGTCGTCGACTACACCGCTACCAACGTCAAGCGGACCACGACGGCGGAGGCCGCGCTGGTCTCGGCCTTCCCGCGGGTCGCGGAGGTCAAGGGGATCGTCGACGCGGCGATCGCGCACGCCGCCGAGATCGGCAACCAGCCGATCGGTGAGGTGAGCGCCGACATCACGACGGCGTTCGCCGGTGGCTCCTACGTCGACGGCACGTACGTCGGCTCCGGTCCGCTCCCGGCGACGGGTCGGGACGACCGGGCGAAGGAGTCGACGCTGGGCGGCCTCGTGGCCGACTCCCTCGTCGCGACCCTGTCCGACGAGCGTCTCGGCGGCGCGACGATCGGCGTCGTCAACCCGGGTGGCCTGCGGGCCGAGCTGTTCCGGGGCGAGGACGGCGTCATCACCTACGCCGAGGCCAACGCGGTGCTGCCGTTCGTCAACAACCTGTGGACGACGACGCTCACCGGCGACCAGTTCAAGACGATGCTGGAGCAGCAGTGGCAGCGCGACGCGGCGGGCAACGTGCCGTCGCGGCCGTACCTGCAGCTCGGGCTCTCGTCGAACGTGTCCTACACGTACGACGACAGCCGGGCCGAGGGCGACCGGATCACGTCGATCACGATCGACGGAGCTCCCTACGACCCCGCGGCCAGCTACCGGATCGGCACCTTCTCGTTCCTCGCGACCGGCGGTGACAACTTCCGGATCTTCACGCAGGGCACGGACACGAAGGACTCCGGCCTGGTCGACCGCGACGCGTGGATCGACTACCTGAAGGCGCACAAGCCCGTCTCGCCGAGCTTCGCCCGCCGCGCCACCCAGGTGCCGGCGCTCGAGGACGCGGCGGCGGGGGACCGCGTGGCCTTCACGGTCGGCGGTCTCGACCTGACCTCGCTCGGCTCGCCGCAGAACACGGAGGTGACGGTGACGCTCGGCTTCGACGTGCTCGGCACCTTCCCGGTGGCGAACGGGTCGGCGTCGGTCGACGTCGAGATCCCGGCGACGGCGGCTGGCGGCGATCGCCAGCTCGTCGTCACGGCGGCCCCCTCGGGCACCGAGATCCGGGTCCCGATCGCGATCGAGTCCGAGTACGTCAACGCGTCGTTCCTCAACATCAACGACTTCCACGGTCGGATCGGGCCGGTGAACGACGGGGCAACGGTCCAGTTCGCCGGGACGGTCGAGCAGCAGCGCGCCGCGATCCGCGCCGACGCCGGCGAGGACCTGTTCCTCTCGGCCGGCGACAACATCGGTGCGTCGCTGTTCACCTCGTCGGTGGCGCAGGACCAGCCGACGATCGACGTGCTCAACGCTCTCGGGCTGGCCTCGTCCGCGGTGGGCAACCACGAGTTCGACCAGGGGATCGACGACCTGATCGATCGCGTGATCGACGGCGGGAACAACGCGCAGTGGCCCTACCTCGGCGCCAACGTCTATGACGCCGACGGCAACACGGTGCTGCCCGAGTACTCGCTGCACACGGTCAACGGTCTGACGGTCGCCGTCATCGGCGCCATCACCGAGGAGACCCCGGCGCTCGTCTCTCCCGGCGGCATCGAGGGTCTGACCTTCGGTGACCCGGTCGAGGCGGTCAACCGGGTGGTCGGCGAGCTCGCGACCACGCACCCCGAGGTCGACGTCATCGTGGCGGAGTACCACGAGGGTGCCGGCGCCGGGACGCCGGACGGCGCCACGCTGGCGGAGGAGGTGGCGGCCGGCGGCGCGTTCGCCGACATCGTCACCAAGACCGACGCCGCGGTGGACGTCATCTTCACCGGTCACACGCACAAGCAGTACGCGTGGGACGCCCCGGTTCCCGGGGTCGAGGGGAAGACCCGTCCGATCCTGCAGACCGGCTCCTACGGCGAGTACCTCGGCCGCGTCGACCTGGTGGTCAGCCCGACCACCGGCGAGGTCGTCGCCTACGAGGCCCGCAACATCCCGCGGACCACGACGTCCGAGGCCGCTCTGGTCTCCGCGTTCCCGCGGGTGGCGGAGGTCAAGCAGATCGTCGACGCGGCGATCGCCTACGCCTCGGAGATCGGCGGCCAGCCGATCGGCAAGGTGAGTGCCGACATCACGACGGCGTTCTCGGGCGGTTCCTACGTCGACGGCCGGTACGTCGGCCCCGGCCCGCTCCCGACGAGCGGCCGGGACAACCGCGCCGCCGCGTCGGCGCTCGGCGACCTCGTGGCGGACTCGCTCGTCGCGACGCTGTCGGACGCCGACCGAGGCGGGGCGACGATCGGGATCGTCAACCCGGGTGGCCTGCGCGCCGAGCTCTTCCACGGCGAGGACGGCGTCATCACCTACGCCGAGGCCAACGCGGTGCTGCCGTTCGTCAACAACCTCTGGACCACCACGCTCACCGGGCAGCAGCTCGTGGACGCGCTGGAGGAGCAGTGGCAGGTCGACGGCAACGGGAACGTGCCCTCGCGGCCGTACCTGCAGCTCAGCCTGTCGGAGAACGTGTCCTACACCTGGGACCCGGACCCCGACGGTGACGGCGTGCTGTTCGGCGACCTTGACGACCAGGGCAAGCACATCACGTCCGTGACGGTCGACGGTGTGGCGCTCGACCTCGAGGCCGAGTACCGCGTGGGGTCGTTCAGCTTCCTGCTCGAGGGTGGCGACAACTTCCGCACGCTGGCCGAGGGCACCGGGACGCGCGACTCGGGTCTCATCGACCGTGACGCGTGGATCCAGTACCTCAGGGACAACAGCGCCGACGCCCCGATCGACCCGGACTTCGCCCGCCAGGGCGTGACCGCCCCGGAGCTCGGCGAGGTCGAGGAGGGCTCGACGCTCGAGTTCGAGGTCGGCTCGCTCAACCTCACGTCGCTCGGTGCTCCGGAGAACACGTCCGTCACCGTGTCGCTCGGCGGCGCGGAGCTGGGCACGTTCGACGTCGTCGACGGCAAGGCCGCGATCTCCGTGACCATCCCGAAGGGGACGGCGCCCGCGCCGCTCGCCGCTCGGGCGCTGGCCGGGGGCGGATCGACGCTCACGGTCGTGGCGACGGAGTCGGGGACGACGGCGAACCTGCCGCTGACCATCGTGCCGGCGCAGGACCCGAACCCGACGGACACCGGTTCGCCCACCCCGACGGACACGCCGACCGACGGTGGGTCGCCGACGCCGAGTGGGACGTCGACGAAGCCCGGCGGCTCGATGCCGGGGACGGGTGCGTCGGTGCTGCCGATCGTGGTCGTGGCCCTCGCGGCCGTCGGCGTCGGGGCGGCGCTCGCCGCGCGACGTCGGTCGCTCCAGCAGAGGTGATGCGGGCGCGATGACGCGATGACCGAGGCGCGCGCCTCGCGGGTTCACACCCGCGGGGCGCGCGTCCGGCGTTGGGCCTCGGGAACGGGATGCGTGGCGTCGGGAGCCGGACCGTCGGAGCCGTGACGTCGTGCGTCCGGCAGTGCGGCGTGAGGTGCCGTCGCGCATCGGGTCGCGCAGCCGACGTCGCGCATCGACATCGGCCGAGCATGGGACGAGCGCGGGGTCCGGCACCCGATCGGGTGCCGGACCCCGCGCTCGTCGCGTGTCCGCTGGGGAGGCTCAGGCCTCGGTGGCCTCCGCGGCCTCGCGCTCGGCGATGTCGGCGCGGACCTTGTCCATGTCGAGCGCCTCGATCTCCGCGATGAGCTTCTCGAACGCCGGCGGCGGCAGCGCGCCGGCCTCGCGGTAGACGAGGATGCCGTCGCGGAACGCCATGAGCGTCGGGATGTTGGTGATCCCGGCCTGGGCGGCGAGGTTCTGCTCGGCCTCCGTGTCGACCTTGCCGAACAGGATGTCGCCGTGCTTCTCGGAGGCGGCCTCGAAGGTGGGGGCGAACCGCTTGCACGGGGGGCACCACTCCGCCCAGAAGTCGACGATCACGGTGCCGTTCTTCTCGATCGCCGGCATGAAGGTCTGCTCACCCAGGTTGACGGTGGCCATGGTGCTCCTCGGGTCGATGGTGCGCCCGAGCCCGGGCGCGTGGTTCCACCGGGTACAACGGACGCACGCGCCCGGTCATTCCCGGATGCCCCCGAGGGTATCGGGGTGGGGAGCCGGGTCCGGTTCGTCCTGAGCCGTGGTGCCGAGACGGGCCGGTCGGTCGCGCGGGCGACCCCCCGGAGGTTCGTCCCGGCGGCCGCGGGCGGCGCTTGGCGGGGCCGGGCGGGGCCGGGGGCTAGGGGCGGGCGTCGCCCGGCGCGGCATCGGGCGACGCGTCAGGCAGATCGGCCGCGCCGATGACCGGCTCGACCGCGTCTGCCGGCTCGACCGCGTCGGCCGGACCGGTCGGCCCCACCACGTCTGCTGAACCGCTCGGCCCCACCGGACCAACCGGCTCGACCCCGTCGGACGGCTCGACCGCATCGAGGACGGCGGCGACGTTCGCCCGAGCCGCCCGACGGCGACGCAGGGCGGCCATCGAGGTGACCGTCACGAGCGTCGCGAGGACGCCGGCGCCCGTCGAGACGAGGAAGCCGGCGTGCGACCCGTGGGCGTCGATGAGCGGGCCGGCGATGGCCGACCCCGTCGCGACGCCGACGCCGAGGGCGGTCCCGATCCAGGTGAGCCCCTCGGTGAGGCGCGGCCCGGGCACGATCTCCTGGACGAGCGCGTTCCCGTTGACCAGGGTCGGAGCGATGACGAGGCCGACCACCGCCATCGTCCCCGCGAGCGTCAGCAGCGAGGAGGAGAAGAAGAACAGCGAGACGCCGGCCGCCAGCGCCACGTTCCCGATCGCGAACCGCGCCCACAGCGGGCTGCGCCAGTGCCGTGCGCCGTAGAGCAGGCCGCCGATGCCGGAGCCGAACGCGAAGCACGCGAGGATGACGCCGGCGAGGTCCTTGCGGTGGACCTCCTCGGCAAAGGCGACGGTGGAGACGTCCGTCGCGCCGAAGATCGTCCCCATGCAGACGAACACGACGATGATGACGAGCAGCGCGGGCGAGCGCAGCAGCGATCCCCGGTGCTCGGGATCGACGGCGCGCCCGGTCGGCAGCGGCTCGCTGGCGCGCTGCGCGAGGAAGAGGTAGCCGCCGACGACGGCCGCCGTGATCGCCACGGCGATCCCGACCGTCGGGTGGAAGGACGTCGCGAGGATGGTGGCGAGCACCGGGCCGATGACGAACACGACCTCGTCGAACACCGACTCCAGGCTGTAGGCCGTGTGCAGCTCCTTCGGCGTGCGCACGACCGCGTTCCACCGCGTCCGCACGAGCGAGCCGATGCTGCCCATCGTGAGGCCGACGACCGCGGCCAGCACCATGAGCAGCACGGGCGGCGCGAGACGCGCGCCGGCGACCGCGAGCGCGGCGAGCGCCGTCATCGAGAGGGCGATGGCGGGACGCATGATCCGGGCCTGGCCGTAGCGGTCGACGAGCCGCGCGATCTGCGGGGCGGCGACGGCCTGGGCGATGACGTAGACCGCGCTGACCTGCCCGGCGAGCGCGTAGGAGCCGTAGAGGCGCTGGTCGCTGACGAGCAGCACGACGCCGATCCCGACCATCGAGATCGGCAAGCGCGCGAGGACGCCGGCGAGGGAGAACTTCCACGCGTTCGGCCGCGAGAGGACGTCACGGTAGGGGGCGAGCACGTCCTGATTCTCCCATCCGCCGGGTCTCGGTCGAATCGTTACGAGTGGTGACGATGGCGAACGTCACGTCCGCGGGTCGAACCCGGTGGGCGCGCGGCGCGAACCAGGCGTCCGACCGCCCGAACCGGCGCACGCGCGGAACGAGCCCGCGGGCGCTCAGGCGCCGATCGCGTCGTTCACGACCTCGCGGGCAGCCGCCTGGACCTCGAGCAGGTGCTCGGGCGAGACGAAGCTCTCCGCGTAGATCTTGTAGACGTCCTCGGTCCCGGACGGGCGCGCGGCGAACCACGCGTTCTGCGTCGTCACCTTGAGGCCGCCGATGGGCTCGCCGTTGCCGGGCGCCGTGACGAGCCGGTCGATGATCGGTTCCCCGGCGAGCGTCGTCGCGGTGACGGCGGCGGGGGAGAGGTCCTTGAGCTTGGCCTTCTCCTCGCGGGTGGCGGGCGCGTCGACGCGCGCGTACCAGCTCTCGCCGTACGACGCGACCAGCCGGCGGTGGTACGCCGACGGCGACTCGCCCGTTCGCGCGATGATCTCCGCCGCGAGCAGGTCGAGGATGAAGCCGTCCTTGTCCGTCGTCCAGACCGTGCCGTCCTTGCGCAGGAACGAGGCCCCGGCGCTCTCCTCGCCGCCGAAGCCCATCTGCGCGGACAGCAGGCCGTCGGCGAAGTACTTGAACCCGACCGGGGTCTCGATGAGCCGACGGTCGAGACCCTCGGCCACGCGGTCGATGAGCGAGCTGGACACGAGCGTCTTGCCGACCGCCGCCGTCGCCGGCCACTGCTCGCGGTTGCGGAACAGGTAGTCGATGCACACCGCGAGGTAGTGGTTGGGGTTCATCAGCCCGCCGTCGGGCGTCACGATGCCGTGGCGGTCGGCGTCGCCGTCGTTCCCGGTCGCGAGGTCGTAGGCGATCCGCAGGTCGTCGCCCTCGGGGGCGTCCATGAGGCCGCGCAGCGACGCCATCGCGTACGGGGAGGAGCAGTCCATCCGGATCTTGCCGTCCCAGTCCAGCGTCATGAAGGAGAACGTCGGGTCGTAGTCCGGGTGGATGACCGTGAGGTCGAGCCCGTAGCGCTCGGCGATGGCACCCCAGTACTCGATCGCCGCGCCGCCCAGCGTGTCGGCCGCGATCTTCACGCCGGCCTTGGCGATCAGCTCCATGTCGATGACGGCGTCGAGGTCGTCGACGTAGGAGGACCGGTAGTCGTGCTTGACGACCAGCTCCGACGTCACCGCCCGCTCGTACGGCACCCGCTCGATGGAGGCGAGGCCGGCGCGGGCGATCTCGTTGGCCCGGCGCGCGATCCAGCCGGTGACGTCCCCGCCGGCGGGGCCGCCGTCCGTCGCGTTGTACTTGATGCCGCCGTCCGTCGGCGGGTTGTGCGACGGCGTGATGACGATGCCGTCGGCGATCCCGGGGCCGGACGTCCGCACCCCCTCGGAGGTGCCGGCGCCGTTGTGCGTGAGGATCGAGTGCGACACGGCCGGCGTCGGCGTCCAGGAGTCGCGCGCGTCCACCCGGACCTCGACGCCGCACGCCACGAGCACCTCGACGACCGTCTTCTCCGCCGGGTGCGACAGCGCGTGCGTGTCCCGGCCGACGTAGAGCGGGCCGTCGATCCCCTGGGCGCGGCGGTACTCGACGATCGCCTGCGTGATCGCCGCGACGTGGGTCTCGGTGAACGACGTGGTCAGGCTCGTGCCGCGGTGGCCGGACGTGCCGAAGACGACCTGCTGCCCCGGATCGTCGATGTCCGGCACGCCGTCGTAGTACAGACCGACGAGACGGTCGACGTCGATGAGGTCCTCGGGAAGAGCCAGCTGGCCGGCGCGCTCGTGCATGGCCCGATCCTGCCAGCAGGGGCGGCGCCCGCGCGAGGGGGTGTGGACAACCTGTCGTTCCGGCGGCGCGTTCGGTCGTGCGGCCGCACAACTAGTCTTGGGCACCATGGCCAAGAAGAACCGCCGTCCCTCCTCGCGCCCCGCGTCCGCGTCCGCGCGGACGACCCGTCCGGCCGGCCGCGCCCCGCGCTCCGACCACGCCGGCTCCCCGTCCCCCGAGGCGGCCGCCGCGGCTCCCCGGCGCGAGGCCGTCGAGTTCGTCGCGCGCCCCTTCGAGGGGCTCCCCGGCGAGTCGGACTGGGTCGCGCTGCGCGAGATCATCCCGGCCGGGACCGCCCGCGTGAGGACGACCGCTGAGCACGGAGCCCGTGACGTCACGGTCGTCAGCCTCCTGCCCGACCTCGTCCCGGCCCTGCGGCGCCAGGACGGCGAGCTGCTCATCGGCCTCCAGACGGTCGGCACGAGCGGCGACGTGAGCCGCGACGTCGCGAACACGCTCCTGCACGCCCTCGACCTCGAGCCGGGCGACGTGCTCCAGCTCTCCGAGCTGCCCGGCCCCGGCCCGCGCCTGCAGGACGTCCTGGAGCCCGGCGACTTCGCGGCGCAGGTCCAGGACTCCTTCGGCTACTGGGTCGGCGACGAGGCGGACGGCGACCCCGAGATCGCCGCGGCCCTCGACAACGCCAACGAGCTCATGGTCCCGACGGTCGAGGTCCCCCTCCCGGCGCTCGCGACCGCGCCCGAGGCCGGCCTCGGCACCGCCTACTGGTGCCGGATGAACGGCAAGGAGTTCCTCCGCTGGATCGTCCCGGCGCAGGACGAGGCGACCCTCGACGCGCTGGCCCGCCTGCACGCCAGGCGCGCCTCGGCGCTCGAGGATGGCACGCGCCTCATCGGCGCCTTCCGCACCTGCGGCGTGCTCGTCCCGGTCTGGGAGCTGGCCCGCGGCACGGAGGCCGACGAGCTCACCGCCCCCGTCGCCGCGTTCGCCGAGCGCCTGGCCGACGCCCTCGCGACGACCGACCAGCTCACCGCGGCCGAGCGGGGCGCGCGCAACGGCCTCGTCTCGCGCCAGGTTCGCCTGCGCTGACGCGCGGCGGGTCGTCGCGTCGGTCGAGACGGTTCGGGCATCTCACACCGCGGGTCAAAAGCCGCACAAGTCCGGATAGACGTAAGGTAAGGCCTGTGAACGCTGAGGGCGCGGCTCGGGACCCCTTGCGCGTGGTGCGTGCGAGGCCCGCGAGCCAGCGGGGGGCAGACGAGGAGGCGTCCTCGGCTGCCGTCCGGTCGCGCCGTGTCGCGGCCGTCCTGCCCGCCAAGGACGAGGCCGAGCGCATCGCCGCCACCGTCCGCGCCGCGCGGGCGATCCCCAACGTCGACCTCGTCATCGTGGTGGACGACGGGTCGGCTGACGACACCCAGCACGTGGCCCGCGCCGCGGGCGCCGTCGTCGTGCGTCACTCCCAGAACCGCGGCAAGGCCGCGGCGATGGAGACCGGGGCGGCGGTGGCCGCGGCGCGCGACGCCGACGGCGAGCCCGCCCGGCTGCTCCTCTTCCTCGACGCCGACCTCGGCGACACCGCCGTCAACGCTGCGCCGCTCGTCCCGCCGGTCCTCGCCGGCAAGGCCGACCTCTCGATCGCGGTCCTGCCGGCCCAGGAGGGCGCTGGTGGCCACGGGATCGTGCTGGGGCTGGCCCGTCGGGCGATCCACAAGGTCTCGGGCTGGACGCCGCGCGCGCCCCTGTCCGGGCAGCGGTGCCTCACGCGCGAGGCGTTCGAGGCGGCGCTGCCGCTCGCCCGCGGCTGGGGCGTCGAGACCGGCATGACGATCGACCTGCTGGAGCAGGGCTTCGCCGTCGTCGAGGTCCCGTGCGACCTGCGGCACCGGCCGAGCGGGACCAACCTGCGCGGCTACCTCCACCGCGGCGCGCAGTACCGCGACATCGCGTACGCGATCGCGGTCCGCCGGGTGCGCCGCTACCCGACGCAGCCCGCCTGAGCCTCCGGCGGCCGGAGCCGTCCGCTCTCTGCGGATCGTCGCCCCCGCCACGCCCCCTCGTCGCTCACCCCGCCGCGCTGACCAGCGGTGACGCGCGGCGCGCGCGAGTGGGTCGTGCACGGATCCGCGCGCAGCGGTCGCCGTCTCAGCCCATCACGGCGGCCGTGAGCACCGCCTCGTTCTCGCGCAGCCACCGCTCTCGACGCCGGATCTGGTCGCCGACGCCCGCCTGCCACATGCGGGCCCACCCGCCGCCGAGGGTCTCGGCCCGCTCGCGCATCGAGTGCCAGGACCGCTGGGCCGTCGAGACGGAGACCGGCACCACCCACCGGCGCAGGTCCTCCTCCAGGTCGTAGGCGTCGAGCAGCCGGCGGCCGCGCGCGGCGGCGTCGACGTCGCGCACGACCTCCGCGCGGTCCTCGGGCGGCATCCACGCGCCCCACCAGAGCAAAAGGTTCGTCACCTCGTCGACGCGGGTCGAGGGCCGAACCAGGTCGAAGTCGATGAGCGCGACGGCCGTCCCCTCGCGGAACACCGTGTTCTCCGGCGTCACGTCCCGGTGGCCGAGGAACGTGGGTGGTGGCCCCGGCCGTGACGGCACCCCCGGTCGCTCGGGGGCATCCACCGGCACGTCGGACGGCAGGCCGAACGGGACCATCGCGTCGTCGAGCCGGCGCAGCAGCCGTGCGACGGACTCGGCTCGCGCGTCGTCAGCTACCCAGGCCGGCCACGGCCGGCCGGCCACCTCGCCGTCGACGAAGGTCAGGATCTCGCGCTGGCGGTCGTCGACCCCGAGGAGTCGCGGCGCACCGGCGAACCCCGCGTCCTCCAGGTGGCGCAGGACGCGGTGCACGAGGGCGGAGTGGTCGCCGATCGGCCGGCGCACCGTGTCGCCGACGCGGACGACCCCGTCGGTGACGTCGCCGCCGGGCAGGGGGATCTCGACGTCCGTCATGGTCGTCATCCTGCCCGAGCCGCGCCCCCGACCCTCGCCAGGGACGCCCGGGCGGGGCAAGATGGCCCGATGAGACCCCTGTGGAGCGGCGACATCGCGTTCGGCCTGGTCAGCGTGCCGGTCAAGCTGTACTCGGCCACCTCCTCCCACGACGTCTCCTTCCACCAGGTGCACGTCGAGGACGGCGGCCGCGTCCGGTACGAGCGGCGCTGCGAGGTCTGCGGGAAGGTCGTCTCCTACGAGGACATCGCGAAGGCCTACGACGACGAGGGCGAGCGCGTCATCGTGACCGAGGACGACCTGGCGACCCTCCCGACGGCAGCCAAGCGCGAGATCCAGGTGCTCTCGTTCGTCCCGGGTGAGCAGGTCGACCCGATCCTGTTCGAGACGAGCTACTACGCCGAGCCCGCCGGCCGGTCCCCGAAGGCCTACGCCCTGCTGGAGCGGGTGCTGGGGGAGACGGGCCGCGTCGCCGTCGTGTCGTTCGCGCTGCGCGGCAAGGCCCGGCTCGGCATCATGCGGGTGCGCGAGGGCGTCCTCGTCGTCCAGGCGATCCACTGGGCGGACGAGGTGCGCGCGCTGGAGACCGACGCGACCGCCGCGCTGGCCGACGCCCCGGACGTCACGGCCAAGGAGCTCGCCATGGCGACCGCCCTCGTCGAGTCGATGGCCGGCGACTTCGACCCCGCCGAGTACCCGGACACCTACACCGACGAGCTCCGCGAGCTGATCGACGCCAAGCTCAAGGGCGGCGAGGCGTTCGCGACCGAGGAGAAGCAGGAGGAGGAGATGGGCGACGTCGTCGACCTCGTCGCCGCCCTGCGCCGCAGCGTCGAGGAGCGCAAGAAGGCGGGCGGGTCCGGGTCGTCCGGCTCGACGACGGGCAGGGCCGCGTCGAAGAAGCCGGCCGCCTCGACCGCGAAGAGCTCGACGAGGAAGACCCCGGCCAAGAAGCCGAAGGCGTCCTGAGCCATGGCCGCCAGCTCGGCCGCGGCGAGGTCCGGTGGTGACGCGCAGACGCTCGACGTGGGCGGTCGCCGCGTGCGGCTCACCAACCCGCACAAGGTCCTCTTCCCGGGCGACGACGAGCACGGGCCGACGACCAAGGGCGAGCTCGTCGACTACTACCGCCGGATCGCCCCGGTCATGCTGCCGCACCTCGCGGGTCGGCCCGTCACGCGCAAGCGGTGGCCGAACGGGACCGAGCAGCAGTCCTTCTTCACCAAGAACCTCGACTCCGGGACGCCGGACTGGGTGCCGCGCGCGGCGGTCGAGCACCAGCACCGGGTGGCGACCTACCCGCTCGTGGAGGAGGAGGCGGCGCTCGCGTGGGCGGCACAGCTCGCCGCGATCGAGCTGCACGTCCCCCAGTGGCGCCTGCCGGAGGCGGCGCGCGACCAGCGGCCGGGCGGCTCGCCGTACGTCCTGGAGGAGGCGACGGCCGACCCGGACCGGCTCGTCGTCGACCTCGATCCCGGCCCCGGCACGACGATGCGGGACGTCGCGCGGGTGGCGCTCGCGGCCCGCGACATCCTCGAGGGCGCCGGCCTCGCGGTCTTCCCCGTGACGTCGGGGTCGAAGGGGCTCCACCTGTACGCCGGCCTCGGCGGCGCCCACGCCATCTCCTCGGCGCAGGCCCGCGAGGTCTCGGCGGAGCTGGCCAGGGCGCTGGCCGCCGAGCTGCCCGACCTCGTCGTCACCTCGATGGAGCGGGCGATCCGCGACGGCAAGGTCTTCGTCGACCACTCGCAGAACAACCCGGCGAAGACGACGGTCTCGCCCTACTCGGTGCGCGGGCGGGCGCGGCCGTGGGTGGCGGCGCCACGGACCTGGGCCGAGATCGAGGCCGCGGCCGAGGGCGAGGGGCTGCCGCAGCTCACGATGGCCGAGGTGCTGGAGCGGGTGGCGCGGGACGGTGACCTGCTCGCGCCGCTGCTGCCGGCGGGGGAGTCATCGGGTGCCGCCTCGCCGGGCGCCTCCTCGCCGGGGCCGGCCCGGCCGCGACCGAGCCAGCCCGTGGTGCCCTCGACGCCGCCACCGCCCACCCTCGCGCGCATGCCCGCGCTCCCGGCCCCGATGCTCGCCTCGACGCTCGACCCGGCCCGCGAGGCCGAGCTCGCCGCCCCCGACGCCGGGACGCGGTGGCGGTTCGAGCCGAAGTGGGACGGGTACCGGGTGCTCGTCGTCGTCGGCCCGGCGGCCGGGGCGGCGGACGTCGGCCCGTCGGGCGGAGCTGACGAGGAGGCGACCGCCGTCGCCCTCGTCACCCGATCGGGCCGCGACGTCACGGCCGAGTTCGGGCCGGTCGCCGCGGTGCCGCCGGCGCTCGCCGGGCACGTGGGGATCCTCGACGCGGAGGTCGTCGCGCTCGACGAGGCCGGTCGGCCCAGCTTCCAGACGCTGCAGAACCGGACGTTCAACGGCGACCGCCTGCGGCTCATGCTGTTCGACGTGCTCGAGCTCGACGGCGTCGATCTCGTCGGCCACCCCCTGGACGCCCGCCTCGAGGTGCTCTCCGCGCTGGACCTGCCGCCGGCCGATCCCGGCCGTCTCGCGGCGACGGGGCCCGGGGCCTGGGTGCAGACCGAGCCGCTCGCGGACACCCTGGCGGCAGCGATGCGGGAGAGCCGGGAGCTCGACGGGGAGGGGGTGCTCGCGAAGCGCCGCGACTCCCGCTACCAGCCCGGGCGGCGCAGCGGGAGCTGGGTCAAGGTGAAGCACCTGCTCGAGGTGCGCGTCGTCATCGGTGGCTTCACGGCCGGTCAGGGTCGCCGCGCGGGCGGGATCGGCGCGCTGCTCGTCGGGACGCGGGACGACGAGGGTCGCCTGCGGTACGCGGGCAAGGTCGGGACGGGCTTCTCCACCGCCGCGCTGGAGCGCCTGCTCGCGCGGCTGCGCCGGCTCGAGGTCGCGGAGCCGCCGTTCGCCGGCGGGCTCGACGCCGTGCCGCGGGCCGATGCGCGCACGGCGACCTGGGTCCGTCCGGAGCTGGGCGGCGAGGTGCTGGCCGACCAGTGGACGGACGGTGGCCGGCTGCGGCTGCCCCGCTGGCAGGGTGACGTCGAACCGGTCGAGTGACGACGCGGCGGTCGGGGCCTGTGGAGAACTCGCGAGGAACCGGGAACGTGTCGGTCGGCGCACCTACGGTAGTTCCGTGAGCGACCCGACCTCCCCGGCCACACCTCCGGCCTACCAGCCCGGCGGCTACGCCCCCCGACCCGCCGTGCCGTCGGGCGGGCAGCCGACCGGGCCGGAGCGCGCGACCGGGCCGGTGAGCTGGTCCGGGCGGCCGGGACAGCCCGGCGGGCCGGGATCGCCGGGGCAGCCGGTCGGGTCGCCGTTCGCGACCGGTCGGTACGTGCCAAGGACCGAGACGCGCTGGCTCTGGTGCGTCGCCGGGCTGATCCTGTCGATCGCCGTGGTCGTCGCCTCGGTCCGACTGTTCGTGCTGACCCCGGCCTGGCGGATGGTCGACCAGGCGGCGTTCCTCGGCTCGACCCTGGGGCGCGAGCAGGTCGAGCCGTACGCGAAGGTGGTGCTGGGCGTCGTGTCGCCGCTGTTCCTCGTCGGCGCCACGATCGTCGCGGTCGTCCTGGCGCTGGCCCGGAAGGCGTTCGGGGACGCGGTGCGCGCCGTCGTCGTCGTGGTCGGCGCGAACCTCACGACGCAGCTCCTCAAGGGGGTCATCGAGCGTCCGATCGACGACCTTCCGCAGGCCACCTACGGCAACTCCCTCCCGAGCGGGCACACGACCGTCGCGGCCTCGGTCGTGGCGATCCTGCTCATCGTCGTCGGACGGTCGTGGCGGCCGCTCGTCGCGCTGCTCGGTGTCCTCTACGCGGGCGCGACGGGCATCGCGACGCTGGCGCTCGCCTGGCACCGCCCGTCCGACGCGGTGGCGGCGTTCGCGGTCGTGGCTGCGTGGTCGCTGCTCGTGCTCATCCCGAACCGGGGGCGCGCGGTCCCGGACGTGGTCGTGAACCCGCTGCGGATCCTCGTGTCCTGGCTGCTCGGCGTCGCGGCGGTGGCGGGCCTGACCGTCGGGTTCGTCGCCTTGTCGGTGGCGTTCGCCCGGGCGGGCGGAGACCTGTCGAGCGGCAGCGCGCTGCTGGAACCGGTCACCCGACGGGCCGCCTACGTCGGCGCGTGCGCGGGGACCGGCGGGGCCGCCGCGTTCTTCGTCTGGTGGCAGCTCCTCGCCCGACGCTGACGTCGCCGGTCCGTCCACAGGTTTCGGCTGGCGGTTGCGCCGGGTCCAGGGAACCGGGGTATCGTCCGCGCAGGACCTCCGCCGCGGCGACCGCCGCGCGAGCGTCCGAGTCCCGCCACTCGCGCGGGACGCCTCGAACACGTAGCACGCACCAGTCACCGGCCGATCCGCCGGTCGATGGAAGGTATGTCCTTGGCCAGCACGCCCACCAAGCTCGTCATCGTCGAGTCGCCGACGAAGGCCCGCACGATCTCGCGGTTCCTCGGTTCCGGCTACGAGATCGAGGCGAGCGTCGGGCACATCCGCGACCTGCCCCAGCCCTCCGAGCTTCCGGCGGACATGAAGAAGGGTCCGTACCGGAAGTTCGCGATCGACGTCGAGAACGGGTTCGACCCCTACTACGTCGTCGACGCCGACAAGCGCAAGAAGGTCGCCGAGCTCAAGAAGAAGCTCAAGGACGCGGACGAGCTCTACCTCGCCACCGATGAGGACCGCGAGGGCGAGGCCATCGCGTGGCACCTGCTCGAGGTGCTCAAGCCCAAGGTTCCGGTCAAGCGGATGGTGTTCCACGAGATCACCAAGGAGGCGATCGAGCGCGCGCTCACGGCCACCCGGGACCTCGACACCGGCCTCGTCGACGCCCAGGAGACGCGCCGTATCCTCGACCGGCTCTACGGCTACGAGGTCTCGCCCGTGCTGTGGCGCAAGATCGGCCCCGGCCTGTCCGCCGGTCGCGTGCAGTCGGTGGCGACGCGGCTCGTCGTCGAGCGCGAGCGCGAGCGGATGGCGTTCCGCAGCGCGACCTACTGGGACGTCTCGGCCGACCTGGTCGCCCCGCGGGACACGGGCCGCTCGACGGCCGGCAACGCCTTCACGGCGCGGCTCACCTCGCTCGCGGGTCGCCGCGTCGCGACGGGCCGCGACTTCGACGACACGGGCGCGCTGCGCTCCCCGGACACGGTCCACCTCGACGCCGTCGCGGCCGGCGAGCTCGTCACGGCGCTGGAGCCGGCGTCGTTCGCGGTGTCCTCCGTCGAGACCAAGCCGTACACGCGCCGCCCGGCGCCGCCGTTCACCACCTCGACGCTCCAGCAGGAGGCGAGCCGCAAGCTGCGGCTCAACTCGCGCGCGGCCATGCGCACGGCGCAGTCGCTCTACGAGCGCGGCTACATCACGTACATGCGCACCGACTCGGTGACGCTGTCCAACGAGGCGATCACGGCGGCGCGCCGCCAGGCCGCCGACCTCTACGGCGCCGAGTACGTGCCGGAGGCGCCGCGGTTCTACGCGAACAAGTCGAAGAACGCGCAGGAGGCGCACGAGGCGATCCGCCCCGCCGGCGACCACTTCCGCACGCCGGCGCAGGTGGCCGGTGAGCTGCGCGGCGACGAGTTCAAGCTCTACGAGCTCATCTGGAAGCGCACGGTCGCCTCGCAGATGGGCGACGCCCGCGGCTCGACGGCGTCCGTCAAGGTCGCGGCGTCGACGACGGCACCGGTCGCGTCCGAGATCTCGGGGACCTTCGCGGTCGGCACGCCGGCCGAGCTGAGCGCGTCCGGCACCGTCATCACCTTCCGCGGGTTCCTCGCCGCGTACGAGGAGGGCCGCGACGCCAGCCGCTACGACCGCGACCCGGCATCGGCGCAGGCCGAGGGGGCCGGCTCGGGCACCGGGGCGGCGCGGGAGTCGCGCCTGCCGGAGCTGGAGCTGGGCGACGCGCTCGGCGTCGACGGCCTCGAGGCCGACGGCCACGAGACGTCCCCGCCGCCGCGCTACACCGAGGCCTCGCTCACCGCGGCGCTGGAGGACCGCGGGATCGGCCGGCCCTCGACGTACGCCGCGACGATCTCCGTCATCGTCGACCGCGGCTACGTGCTGCGCCGCGGGCAGGCGCTCGTGCCGAGCTGGCTCGCGTTCTCGGTCGTCCGGCTCCTCGAGGACCACTTCGGGCCGCTGGTCAACTACGACTTCACGGCCGCGATGGAGTCCGACCTCGACCGCATCGAGCGGGGGGAGCAGGACCGCGTCGCGTGGCTGCGCGAGTTCTACTTCGGCCCGTGGGCGTCGGGGACGCCGGGGCTCAAGCCGCTCGTCGACGACCTCGGCGAGATCGACGCCCGGGGGATCAACTCGATCCCCGTCGGCGACGGCATCACGCTGCGCGTTGGTCGGTACGGGCCCTACCTCGAGGGGACGGGCGAGGCGGGCGAGCCGCTGCGCGCCTCCGTCCCCGAGGACGTCGCTCCCGACGAGCTCACGGCCGAGAAGGCGCGCGAGCTGCTGCTCACGCGCAACGACTCCGACCGGGAGCTGGGCGTCGATCCCGCGACCGGGTACGCGATCGTCGCGAAGAACGGGCGGTACGGCCCGTACGTGACCGAGGTGATCCCGGACGACGCGCCGGCCGTCGCGGAGGGCGGTGCGGCTCCGGCGAAGGGGCGCAAGAAGGCCCCGGCGAAGCCGAAGCCGCGCACGGGCTCGCTGTTCGCGTCGATGGCGCTCGACACCGTGACGCTGGAGCAGGCGCTGCAGCTCCTCACGCTGCCCCGCGTCGTGGGCGTCGACCCCGAGTCCGGCGACGAGATCACGGCGCAGAACGGCCGGTACGGCCCCTACCTCAAGAAGGGGACGGACTCGCGCTCGCTCGAGAGCGAGGAGCAGCTCTTCTACGTCACCCTCGAGGAGGCGCTCGCGATCTACGCCCAGCCCAAGCAGCGGCGCGGTCAGCGCGCCGCCGCGGCCAGCGCGCTGCGCGAGCTCGGCACGGATCCGGTGAGCGAGAAGCCCGTCGTCGTCAAGGACGGCCGGTTCGGCCCGTACATCACCGACGGCACGACGAACGTCACGGTGCCGCGCGGCGACACGGTCGAGGACCTGACGCCCGAGCGGGCGTACGAGCTGCTCGCCGACAAGCGCGCCAAGGGGCCGGTCAAGCGGGCCACCCGCTCGACGACGACGCGCTCGCGCGCCACCGCGAAGAAGAAGTAGCGGCGGTCCCGGGGGCGCGTCGGCGCCGCCGCTGGTGCTCGCCGTGGCCACCGCTGGGCCGGACGGCTCCGAGCATCCGGCGTGAGCGTGGCCACGGCGATGGTCGTGGCCACCGCTGGGCCGGACGGCTCCGAGCATCCGGCGTGAGCGTGGCCACGACGTGGGCCGTGGCTACCGCGGCGTCGGTCGCTCCCGTAGTCGGACCAGGCGTGGTCTCGGCGGCCACCGTGGCCACCGTGGGACCGGGTAGCTCCGAGCATCCGGCGTGAGCGTGGCCACGACGGCGGCCGTGGCCACGGCGTCACCGCCTGGGGTGCGCCGCTCTTCGTCCCGGCGCTGGACCTAGGCTCGGAGCATGAGCACCGACGCCGCGCCCGCCCTCACCCAGCCGAGCTCCTACCCGGACCCCGCCGACGCCCCCGCCATCCGCTGGGGCATCATCGCCCCGGGCGGCATCGCGCGGAAGTTCGCCACCGACGTCCCGGGGCACACGGCCTCGACGGTGGACGCCGTCGGCTCCCGCGACCTCGGCCGCGCCCAGGCGTTCGCCGCCGAGTTCGACGTCCCGCGTGCCTACGGCAGCTACGCCGAGCTGGTCGCCGACCCCGACCTCGACGCCGTCTACATCGCCTCCCCGCACAGCGAGCACCGCGACCTCGCGCTCCTCGCCCTCGAGGCCGGCAAGCCGATCCTGGTCGAGAAGGCGTTCACGCGGAACGCGGCCGAGGCGCGCGAGGTCCTCGACCTCGCGGCGAGCCGCGACCTGTTCGTCATGGAGGCGATGTGGGCGCGGTTCCTGCCCCACTACCGCGCGGTGGTCGACGCGGTGCACGCCGGCGTCATCGGCGAGGTGCTCTCGGTCGACGCGCTGCACGGGCAGATGCTCGTCGGCGGCAACGACCGCCTCTGGCTCCCCGAGCTCGCCGGCGGCGCCCTGCTCGACCTGACCGTCTACCCGCTCTCCTTCGCGCACGCGCTGCTCGGCGTCCCCGACTCCATCCACGCGTTCGGCACCCTCACGGAACTCGGCGTCGACGCGGCCGAGACGGTCGTGCTGCGCTACGGCGACCGGGCCGTCGCCGTCGCGCACGCCAACCTGGAGACGGCGCTGGCGAACGACGCGAGCGTCGCCGGGACGCTCGGCCGCATCGACGTCGAGCGGACCTTCTACGCCCCGTCCGACGTCGAGCTGGTCCGGCACGACGGGACCACGGCCTCGGTGCACGGCCGGGTCCCCGGCGGCTTCCAGTACGAGGCGGCCGAGGTGGCGCGCTGCCTCGCCGCCGGCGAGCTGAGCTCGCGGCTCATGTCGTGGCAGGCGACCGTCGAGGTCATGGAGATCATGGACGAGGTCCGCGCGCAGCTCGGGGTCGTCTACCCCGGTGAGTAGTTGCGCCCGTCGCGGGACGGACGGGCGCGGTCGCCGGCCGGGCCGAGGCGGCTGTGGACGCAGCGCGTCGTTGTCGGTGGGCGACCGTAGGGTGAAGCCATGAGCACGACGCCGGACGACGACGCGACCACCGGCCTGCCCGCGCGGGGCGTGTTCGTGTCGTTCGAGGGCGGTGACGGGTCGGGCAAGTCGACGCAGTCGCGCCTGCTGGGCGAGTGGCTGGAGCAGGCGTTCGGCCGGGAGGTCGTGCGGACGCGCGAGCCCGGCGGCACCCAGCTCGGCCGGACGATGCGCGAGCTCGTGCTGCACGGGGAGGACGTGGACCCCCGGACCGAGGTGCTGCTCTACCTGACCGACCGGGCGCACCACGTGACGAGCCTCGTCCGACCGGCGCTGGAGCGCGGCGCCGTCGTCATCACGGACCGGTACCTCGACTCCTCGCTCGCCTACCAGGCGGGGGGCCGGGAGCTCGACCTCGCGCGGCTGCGCGACATGCAGCTCTGGGCCGTCGACGGGCTGCTGCCGGACGTCACGATCCTGCTCGACCTGGACCCAGCCCTCCTGCCCCAGCGGCTCTCGGCGACCGGCCTCGCGCCGGACCGGCTCGAGCGCAGCGGCGAGCAGTTCCACCGCCGCACGCGCGAGGCCTACCTCGCGCTCGCTGCGGCCGAGCCGGAGCGCTGGCGCGTCCTCGACGCCTCGGCCGGCATCGAGGAGATCGCGGAGCAGGTCCGCGCCGCCGTCGCGCCGCTGCTCGACCGGGCTCGCGCACGCGCGTCGGGCGCCGCTGGCGACCCGGTCGACGGTGCCGGCGGCGGTACCGGCGGCGAGACGGGCGCTGCGCCGCGTCCCGGCCGGCGGCTCGACGCGTCGGCGGTGGCCCCGTGAGCGCCCCGGGCGGCGTCGTCGACGCCCTCGACGAGCCGGACGCCGCGATCTGGTCCGACGTCGTCGGTCAGGACGCGGCCGTCGCGGTCCTGCGCCGCGCGGTCGCCGACCCCGCCGCGATGACCCACGCGTGGCTCGTCACCGGCCCGCCCGGCTCGGGTCGCTCCGTCGCGGCGCGCGCGTTCGCCGCCGAGCTCATCGCCGACTCCGTCCGGGACCGCCAGGGCCCCGACGTGGCCGACGCCGCTGCCGCCCGCGTCCTGCGCGGCACCCATCCCGACGCGACGGTCGTGGCGACGGACAAGACCGTCATCACGGTCGCGGAGGTCCGCGAGCTGGTCACGCTCGCGCAGCGCGCCCCGGCGGAGTCGGGCTGGCGCGTGATCGTCGTGGAGGACGCGGACCGGATCGTCGAGCGCAGTGCGAACGCCCTGCTCAAGGCCATCGAGGAGCCGCCGCCGCGGACCGTGTGGGTGCTGTGCGCGCCGAGCGAGCAGGACGTCATCACGACGATCCGCTCCCGCTGCCGGCACGTCGCGCTCCGCGTGCCACCGGCGCAGGCCGTCGCCGACCTGCTCGTCCGGCGCCACGCCGTCTCCCAGGACCGGGCGCTCACCGCCGCGCTCGCCGCGCAGAGCCACATCGGTCTCGCCACGCGCCTCGCGCTCGACGAGTCCGTCCGCGAGCGGCGCGCCCGCGCCCTCGAGATCGCGACGAGCGTGCGCGGCGTCGGGGACGCCGTCATCGCGGCGGGTGAGCTGGTCGAGGTCGCCACGGCGCAGGCGACCGCGGCCGCCACCGAGCGTGACGCGGCCGAGAAGGCCGAGCTGCTGCGCGCGCTCGGCGCCGACGGCGAGGGGACGCTCCCGCCCTCGGTCCGCGCCCAGATCCGTCAGCTCGAGGACGACCAGAAGCGCCGCTCGCGCCGCGCCGTCGTCGACGGACTCGACCGGGCGATGACCGACCTGCTCTCCTTCTACCGCGACGTGCTCGCCGTCCAGGTCGGCGCCGACGTCCCGCTGGTCAACACCGAGCAGGCCGCCGACGTCCGCAGCGTCGCCGCCGCGTCCTCGGGGCCGGAGCAGACGCTCCGCCGGATGGACGCGATCCAGACCGCCCGGACCCGGCTGGCCGGGAACGTCGCGCCGCTGCTCGCGGTCGAGGCGATGACCGTCTCGTTGCGACCGCAGGGCTGAGGACGGCTGCCATGATGGTCGACGACGACGCTGGCGGCCCTCGGGCGGTGGCCGCGCGGTCAGGGAAGCGACACGGGAACGGGCAGGGAGCGCCGATGGTGGACGGACGTGGGCGGACCGGGAGACGGGCCGGGGCGGCGCGCGCGCTCGCCACGGCCGGGGTGCTCCTGGCCCTCGCCGGAGCGATGGCCGGCTGCCGGTCGCAGGCGCCGATGCTCCAGCCGGTCGCGCCCGTGCCAACCCTCACGCCCGCCGACGGGTGACCCGGTGAGGACCTCGTCGTCGCGCGTCCTCGCCGCCATCGTCGCGCTCGGGGTCTGCCTCGGACTCACGGCCTGCGTTCCGGGACTGATCGACCCGTTCGCCGGCGGTAACGGGTCGAGCACCGACCCGTCGGACGCCGACGACACCACCGACCCGGGCGACCCGACCTATGCCGCCGAGGCGCCCGTCGTGCTCGACCCCGGGCCGAGCTCCACCGCGATCGACTGGCGCCCCTGCGACCACCACGCCCGGTTCGACTGCGCCGAGGTGCTGCTCCCGCTCGACCACGCCGAGCCCGGCGGCGACCAGGTGCGGATCGCGCTCAGGCGGCTGCCGGCCGGCGGCCCGGAGGAGGAGCGGCTCGGGACGCTGTGGATCAACCCCGGCGGGCCGGGGGAGTCCGGCATCGACCTCGTCACCATGGTCGGGTCCTTCTTCGGCGACGACCTGCTGGAGCGGTACGACGTCGTCGGCTTCGACCCGCGCGGCGTCGGTGCCTCGACGCACGTCGTCTGCCTGCTCGACGGCGAGGACGACCCGTCGTGGGTCGATCTCGACCTCGACACCCCCAAGGGCCTCGCCCGGGTCGAGTCCGGGTTCACGGCGCTCGGCGAGCTGTGCCGCGAGCGGTCGGGTGCGCTGCTCGACCACGTGAGCACCGCGGACACCGTCGCGGACCTCGAGGCGCTGCGCGCCCTCACGGGCGAGCAGCTCAACTACCTCGGCTACTCCTACGGCACCCTCATCGGCGCGGTGTACGCCGACACCTACCCCGAGCGGGTCGGGCGGATGGTGCTCGACGGCGCGATCGACCCGTCGGTCGGCTACACCGACCTGCAGGCGCAGCAGACCTGGACCTTCCAGCGCGCGTTCGCCCGGTTCGTCACGACGTGCCGGGAGGACGCGGACTGCCCGCTCGACGCCGACCCTCGCGCGGCCGAGACGCAGGTGCTCGACTGGATCGACGAGCTGGACGTCTCCCCGGTGCCGTCGGACGCCGAGGACGGCGAGCTGACGGGCCAGGAGCTCGTCGCCGCCCTGGCGTCGGCGCTGTACGCGCCGTGGGACTGGGACGTCGTCGTCGAGGACCTGGCCGACGCGGTGGCGGACTCCGACCCCGACGGCTCGGCGCTCGACGAGCTCCAGGGCGAGTGGTACGGCGGCGCCCTCAACTACCCGTTCTGGTTCTCCGCGATCGACTGCGTCGACTACCCGGTCGGGACCTTCGACGAGGCCGTGACGCACGCGCGCGAGCTGGCGGCGGGCTCGCCCGTGTTCGGCGCTGGCAGCATCGCGGAGATCCAGTGCGCGACCTGGCCGGCGAAGGCCCGCGACGAGCGCGTGCCGGTCAGCGGGACCGGCGCCGCGCCGATCCTCGTCGTCGGCACGCTGTTCGACCCCGCCACGCCGTACGCGTGGGCGGTCTCGCTCTCGCGTCAGCTCGAGTCGGCGACGCTGCTCACCTACGAGGGTGACGGCCACGCCGTCTACGGCGGTGTCTCGTGGTGCGTCGACGGGTTCGTCGAGGACTACCTGATCGACGGCGCCGTTCCGCCCCCGGGCATGAGCTGCCCCTCGGCCTTCTGAGGCTCGAGGGCTCGGCGGCTCGGGAGCCCCGCGCGACCCGCGGCGCCCGAGGGTCGCCCGCCTAGACCCGCTCGAGCCGCCGGGCGGTCGAGCCCCGCACCACGAGCTCGGTCCACGACTCCTCGTGCGGGCCGACCTCCTCGCCCAGCTCGACGGAGAGCGCGTCGACGTAGCGCGCGCCGAGGGCGCGGAAGTCACAGCTCACCGTCGTGAGCGACGGGATGAAGAACGCGGAGCTGGGCGTGCCGTCGAAGCCGATGACGCTGACGTCGTCCGGCACCCTCCTGCCACGACGGGTGAGGGCGGAGATCGCGCCGAGCGCGATGTCGTCGCTGGCCGCGACCACCGCGGTGACCGCGCCGTTCGCCGCCAGCTCCTCGCCGGCGCTGCTGCCGCCCTCGGCCGACCACGTCGAGCGGACCACCGGGATCGCCGGCAGGCCGGCGGCATCCAGCGCGTCGCGCCAGCCGCGCTCCCGCTCGCGAGCCGACGGCCACATCGACGGGCCGCCGATGTGGGCGATTCTCGTGTGTCCGAGCGAGATGAGGTACTCGGTCGCCTCGCGGACGGCGGTCCGGTCGTGCTGCCAGAAGTCGTCGTGGGTCGACCCGAGCGGCGCGGAGATCACGTGCCGTGTCCCGGAGAGCCCGCTGGTCCTCGCGAGAAGCTGGTCGTTGACGTCGAGCAGGATGACGGCGTCGAACCGCTGAGCGAAGAACCGTTCGAGGATCTCGTCCGTCCCGCTCGACGGCGTGCTGGCGATACCCGCGATCGAGGTGAAGTAGCCGCGCGCCCGCGCGGCCTCCTCGACCCCCTGGACGAGCTGGGCCGGCCCGTACAGCGCGAGGTCGGCGGTGAGCACCCCGACCGTCATGGAGTCGCGCATCGCGAGCTGGCGCGCGGCGACGTTGGGCCGGTAGCCCAGGCGGTCGATCGCGTCCTTCACGCGCGTTCGCGTCGCCTCCGTGACGCTGGGGTGGGCATTGATGACGCGGGAGACGGTCTGCTTCGACACGCCAGCGGCGCGGGCGACGTCCGCCATGGTGGCTCCCGCCATCGTGCTCCTTCGCTCTGATCGGTCGCGATGCCACGAGACTAGCACTCCTCCGGTCGTGAGATGAGACCGGTCACATTGTTTCCTTCCGCTGGCCTCCCGCCCTGTTGACAGTCATGTTGGACGACCATATGGTCTCCATGTGACCGCTCACACGGAGCGGTGACGGATCGATGAGGAGCCGTCGACGTGACTGCGACGTTCGTGGAAGCCCATGCCACCCCTGCCCGTTCGAGAGCCCGGGACCGCGTGCTCTTCGGCGCTGCCTACTACCACGAGTACCAGCCGACGCCGCGCCTCCAGGCCGACCTCGACCTCATGGTCGACGCCGGGTTCTCCGTGATCCGGGTCGGCGAGGCGACCTGGTCGTCGTGGGAGCCCGAGGACGGCACGTTCGACCTCGACTGGATGCAGCCCGTCCTCGACGGGGCGCACGAGCGCGGCATCGCGGTGGTCCTCGGCACCCCGACCTTCGCCGTCCCCATGTGGCTGGCGCGCAAGTACCCCGAGATCGCGATCCGGCGCCAGGACGGCTCGCGGACCCCGTGGGGAACCCGCGAGGAGATGGACTACACCCACCCCGCCTTCCTGTTCCACGCCGAGCGGGTGATCCGCGCCGTCATCGGCCGCTACGCGTCCCACCCGGCCGTGATCGGCTTCCAGGTCCACAACGAGCCGGGCCTCCACCAGATCTACAGCCCCGCGGTCGTCGAGGAGTTCAAGGACCGTCTGCGTCGTCGCTTCGGAACGGTCGAGGAGCTCAACCGCGCCTGGGGCCTGACCTTCTGGTCGCACCGGCTCTCCACCTGGGAGGACCTGTGGCTGCCCGACGGCAACGGCCAGCCGCAGTACGACCTGGCCTGGCGCTCGTTCCAGGCTGCCATCACTCGTGAGTACATCGCGTGGCAGCGGGAGATCGTCGATCCGCTGATCCGTGAGGACCAGTTCGTCACGACCTGCCTCTCGCTCGACCGGCCCGCGTTCCACGAGCAGGAGCTCGCCGCGTCGCTGGACGTCACCGCGGCCAACCCCTACTACTTCATGCAGGACGACCTGGCCGCGCCGAGCGCCGGGCCGGGGGAGCAGTCGTGGCTCACCAGCGGTGCCTGGTCGGTCTCGCTCGCGGCGGACCGCGTGTTCGCGACGCGCCAGGAGCCGTTCCTCGTCTTCGAGACGGACGCCGGCCCGATCGGCGGCCCCGCGACCAACTACCCCGCCTACGACGGCCAGCTCGCCCAGTGCGCGTGGTCCTTCGTCGCGCGGGGCGCCGAGATGATCGAGTACTGGCACTGGCAGTCGCTGCACTACGGGACCGAGACCTACTGGGGCGGTGTTCTTCCGCACGACCAGCGTCCGGGGCGGATCTACCGCGAGGTCGCCGAGGTCGGCCGCCAGCTCGCGACGGCCGGTCCGGCCGTGGTGGGGCTCACGCCCGAGCACGACCTGACGATCCTCTACTCGGTGGCGTCGAAGTGGGGCCTCGCCTTCCAGCCGCACGTCTCCGACTCCGACGCCGACCCGCACAACCAGCGCAACGAACGGGCCTACGCCTCGATCCTCGAGGCGTTCTACCGCGGCGCCCACGAGGCAGGGGCGCAGGTCCGGCTCCTGCACGACACGCAGGTCGTCGGTGCCGACGGCGCCGAGCTCCTTGCGCCCGACGCGGCCGTCGCAGCTCACCCCGTCCTCGTCGTCCCCGGTCTCTACGTCGCCAGCGACGCGCTGCTCGCCTGGCTCGACCGGTACGTCCGCGCCGGTGGCCACCTCGTCATCGGCCCGCGCACCGGCGTCGCCGACACGGACGCCTGCATCCGCGTCACGCCGAAGCCCTCCCTGCTGAGCGAGGTCGCCGGGGTCAGCTACCAGGAGTACGCCAACCTGCGAGCGCCCGTCCGCGTCATCGGCGAGGCCGGCGCTCCCTGGGTGAGCGAGGACGCAGCCGCCGTCGACTGGCTCGAGTGCCTGGAGGTCGCGGACGCGGACGTGCTCGCCCGGGTCGGTCACCGCCACTACGGGCGCTGGGCCGCCGTCACCACCCGGCAGTCGGGGAGCGGCCGCGTCACCACCGTCGGCGTCGTCCCCAACGACGCGCTCGCCCGTGACCTGGTGACCTGGGCGACCGGCGTCTCCGCGTGGGAGGCGACCCCCGGCGTGCGCCGCTCGTCGGCCCTGAACCGGGACGGCGACCGGATCCACGTCGTCCTCAACTGGTCCTGGGACGAGGGCGAGGCCGTCGCTCCCACCGCCCTCGAGGACCTTCTCACCGGGCAGTCGCTCGCCGCCGGCGAGCGGCTCGCGCTCGCGCCGTGGGGCACGCGTGTGCTTCGCGAGCGGTCGTGAGCGACCGGCCGGCCCGTCCCCGCAGTACCGGCTCCGAGACGACCCGTCCCGGAACCTCGACCGTCTCGAAGGAGAGATCCATGAACCGCACCACCCCGCGCCGCGCCCAGCTCGTCGGCGCGACCTGCCTCGCCCTCGTCCTCGCCGCCTGCTCCTCGGGTGACGGGGGCGGCGGGAGCGACGGCGACCTGACGATCGGCTTCGCCATGCCCGACGCGTCGGTCACCTACTGGACCGCGTACGTCAACGGGGTCGAGGAGAAGGCCGAGGAGCTCGGCGTCTCGGTGACCTTCACCGACGCCCGCAACGACACGAACACCCAGTTCGAGCAGGTCAACTCGCTGCTGGTCAGCGGGGTCGACGGCATCGTCCTGCCGCCGGTCGACACGACCTCCCTGCTCGGCGCGGCGACGGCCGCCGAGGACGCCGGCGTCCCGCTCATCACGTCCAACCGCGCGCTCGAGACCACCTACGGCGGGGTGGACGGCGCCTCGCCGAAGATCCACGTCGGCTTCAACGACGTCGAGATCGGGCGGCAGCAGGGTGAGATGGTGGTGAACGCCTGCGAGGGGATCGACCCGTGCAAGGTCGCCCTGCTCATGCAGCCGCTCGGCTCCACCCCGCAGATCGAGCGCACCTCCGGCTTCAAGGAGGTGGTCGCGGCCGTCCCGAGCATCACGATCGTCGCGGAGCAGTCCGACAACCTCGACGCCAACACGGCGATGGAGCTCACCCGGACGATCGTCCAGCAGAACCCCGACCTCACGCTCATCGCGTCCCAGTACGACGACACGGCGGTCGCCGCGGCCCAGGCCGTCGGCGAGGCCGGGCTCGCCGACACGATCGACGTGTACGGCATCGGCGGGTCCAAGTCCGGCGTCGAGGCGATCGTCGACGGCACGCTCGCCGGGACCGTCTGGGTCTCGCCCCGCACGGACGGCGCCGACGCGCTCGAGGCGCTCGTCGCGATCCTGCGCGGCGAGGAGGTGGCGGGGATCGAGGAGATCAACGGCCGGCCGACCCTGCCCGTCGGGCTCGTCCAGGTGACGCAGGAGAACGCCGCGGACTACCCGGGCGAGTGGTGATGGACGCTCCCACCCGAGTGGACGGGGAGGAGGCGGTCGGCGTCAGCGACCTCGTCGTCACCTTCGGCTCCTTCCGCGCCCTGCGAGGCGTCAGCCTCAGCATCCGTCCCGGTGAGGTGGTGGGTCTGCTCGGCGAGAACGGCGCCGGCAAGTCCACGCTCATCAAGGTGCTCGCCGGCGTGTACCGGCCCTCCGCGGGGACGGTCCGCCTCGGGGGCGAGGAGGTCACGCTCTCCTCGCCGCGCGAGGCGCTGCTCGCCGGGGTCGCGACCGTGCACCAGCACTCGATGCTCGCCGGCAACCTGACGGTGGCGGCGAACCTCATCCTGGGGGACGAGCCGCGCCGCCACGGCGTCGTCACCACCGCCGGGATCCGGGAGCGTGCCCGTGAGGTCGTCGAGCGCGTCGGCCTCGACCTGCCGCTCGACGCGACCGTCGACAGCCTCTCGCTCGCCGACCGCCAGCGCGTCGAGATCGTGCGAGCCGCCTCGCTCGCCACGTCCGTCATGATCCTCGACGAGCCGACCGCTGCTCTCGAACCGACCGAGGTCGCCGAGCTGTTCACGACGATCCGGCACCTGCGGGACCGGGGGATCGCGATCCTGTACATCTCCCACCGGCTGGACGAGATCCCCCAGATCTGCGACCGCGTCGTCGTGCTCCGCGACGGCCAGAAGGTCGGCGAGCTCGACGGTGCGCGCTGCGTGCCGGACGAGATCATCCCGCTGCTGGCCGGGCGGGCCATGGACGACCTCTTCCCGAGCCTGCCGGCGCCCGGCGAGGACGTGACGCTCGAGGCCGTGGACGTGCGGACGAGGAGCACCGCGCCCTTCTCGCTCTCCGTGCGCCGCGGCGAGGTCGTCGGGCTCACCGGCGCGGCGGGTGCCGGACAGCGTGTCGTCGCCCGCGCGCTCGCGGGCATCGAGCGCTCGACGGGCACCGTCACCGTCGCCGGGCGGCGCGTCCCGCCCGGTGACGTCGCCGGCGCCATCCGGTGCGGCATCGCGTACGTGTCCGGGGACCGGGCGGAGGGGGCGTTCCCCGAGCTCTCGGTCTGGCGCAACGCGGCCGTGGGGCTCTGGCCGCGGCTGAGCCGTCGTCTCGGGGTGCTGAGCGGGCGCGCCGAGCGGCGAGCCGGGACGGCGCTCGCGGAGGCCTACCGGGTGCGCGCCAACGACCTGTCCCAGCCGATCGGCACGCTGTCCGGTGGCAACCAGCAGAAGGTTCTCATCGCGCGCTGGGCCGGCATCGACCCGCGGGTCGTGGTGCTCGACGAGCCGACTCTCGGCGTCGACGTCGGCGCCCGCCGCGAGATCTACGACCTCATCGCGGAGAAGGTGGCTGACGGCACCTCGGTCGTGCTCGTCTCCTCCGACCATGCCGAGCTGCAGGCGATGAGTCACCGGGTGGTGGTGTTCGCCGACGGCCGGGCCGTCGCCGAGCTGCCATCGGCCGAGGCGACGGAGGAGGCCGTCCTCGCCGCCCGTATCTCCTCCCTCGCTCCAGACAAGGACAACTCATGACCACAACCGGCTCCGCTGTCTCGACCGCGTCCTCGCGTGGGGACGCCTGGCGGCTGACCTTCTCCCGGACGATCAGGCAGTCGGGTCTCCTGGTCTTCTTCACCCTCCTGGTCGTCGTCTTCGCCGTCCTGCGTCCGGAGTTCCTGTCCGAGGCGAACATCAAGAACATCCTTCAGAGCGCCGCGATCGTCGGCATCCTCGCGTGCGGGCAGACCGTCGTGATGCTCACCGGCGGCTTCGACCTCTCGATCGCGCGCAACGCGGTCGTCGCGGGGCTCGTGGTCGCGCTCGCCGCCCCGTCCGGTCCGCTCGCGATGCTGCTGGCGCTCGCCGTGGCCACCGGGATCGGGCTGGTCAACGGGACGCTGGTGGCCAAGGGGCGGGTGAACCCGTTCATCGTGACGCTGGGCAGCTTCACCATCCTCGGCTCGGTGGCGCTGCTGGTGAACAACGGCCAGTCGGTGAGCAACCTGCCGTCGTGGCTCACGGGCCTGACGTCGTGGAACGTCGGCGGGTTCAGCTCCGTCGTGTTCTGGTTCCTCGGGGCCGCGCTCGTCGTCCACCTCGTGCTCAGCTTCACCCGGTTCGGCCGGCACGTGTACGCGGTCGGTGGCAACCTCGAGGCGGCGCGCCTGTCGGGGATCCGGACCGACCGCGTGCTCGTGGTCGTCTACGTCGTCGCCGGGCTGCTCGCCGGGCTGGCCGGCATCCTGCTGACGTCGCGCCTCGGCACGGCGTCGCCGTCGGCGCTGCCGGGGGTCGAGCTCGACGCGATCGCCGCCGTCATCATCGGCGGGACGCGGATGAGCGGCGGTTTCGGATCGATCCCGCGCACGCTGATCGGCGTCTTCATCCTCACCAGCCTCACGTCGGCGCTCGTGATCCTCCAGGTCGCGACGTACTGGCAGGGCGTGCTCAAGGGGGCGATCATCGTGATCGCGGTAGCGGTCGACGTCGCGTTCAACCGCCGGAGGTAGCCGCCCGGAGCGCGCGCGACGCGGGGTGGCCGTCCTTCGGGGGCGGCCACCCCGCGTCGTGCTCCAGCGGTGCTAGTCCACCGGTGCTAGTCCACCGGCGCGGCGACGAGGCCGGTGGCCGGCTCGTCCGCGGCAGCCGTTCCCTCGACGGCGGCCGTGTCGGCCCGCTCGGCCGTGTCGGCGCGCTCGGCGCGCAGGGCGCCGGCGAGGAACGTGAGCCCGAGGCCCTGCCCCCAGCCCTGCGTCCACTTGCGCGAGATCGACCGATAGCCGTCGAGGTCGCGCATGACGGCGGTCCCGGCCGAGGTGTTGAGCAGCCGGCCGTCGGGGGAGACGTTCGCGAGGACGCCGTCCAGCGCGCGCTGGACGATCGAGGTGTGGAGCGGGTTGCCCGAGGCGAGCATGGCGGCGCCGATGCCGGCGGCGGCCGACAGCTCCTCGTAGGACTCCGCGTCGTCGAGCACCGTGCGCCACAGGCCGTCCGGCGTCTGCAGCGCGCGCAGGGCCGCGAGCTGGTCGCGCAGCGCGCAGTCGACGTCCATGAACCGCGGGTACAGGTAGGGCTCGGGCAGCGTCGAGCCGACCTGGCTCATCGTGTAGGCGGCCCACGCGTTGGCGCGCGCCCAGTAGAAGCCGGACATGTGGTCGCCGGCGACGTTGTCGTACCCGTGGTAGAACAGCCCGGTCGCGGGGTCCTGCAGGTATTCCACGTGCCAGTAGTACTGGTTGAGGGCGTCGTCGACGAGGTCGCGGTCACCGAGCCGGACGCCGGCGCGGAGCATGAGGAATGCGGCCATGAAGAGCGTGTCGGCCCAGGCCTGCTCGGGGAAGTCGTTCCTCGCCGAGACCGTGTGCTGCAGGACGCGCTCGCCGAACCGGAGGGCGCGGTGGCGCAGGTAGTCGAGCTTGCTCTCGACGATCGCCCAGTACCGCTCGTCGCCCGTCACCTCGGTGAGCGTGAGCAGCGCGTGCCCCATCGCGCACGTGTTGACGGTCCAGCCCGGCAGCCCGAGCGCGACGAGCTCGTCGACGCGACCCCGCAGCAGGTCGAGGTACTCGGAGTCCTGCGTCGCGCCGAACGCCTCGGCCACGCCGTAGTAGGCGACGCCGCACGGCCAGTCCCACGTGAGGTCCATCGACATCGTCTTGCGGACCATCGCGTCGAGGTCCCGGGTGACGAGGTCGCGATCGAGGCTGAGGCGGATCATGCGGGTTCCTTCTCCGTGGTCGTGGGTCGAGCCGAGCGGGCGGGACGGTCGTCGTCCCGTGCGGCGGGTCGTGCGGGTGGCTGGTGGGTCGTGCTGGGCGTGTGGTGCGTGGTGGGCGTCAGGTCCGGGTGGAGTCGCGGACGACGACGGTGAAGTCGGGGCTCACGTGCCCCTGCTCCGGCACGTCGTCGCCGCGCAGCAGGGAGTCGAGCAGGCCGAGGGCGAGGTCCGCGGCGGCGGCCTTGCCGGGGTCGACGGTCGTGAGCCCCGGCACGCTGTAGGTGGCCTCGTCGACGTCGTCGAAGCCGACCACCTGCACGTCGTGCGGGACGCGGACGCCGGCGTTCGCGAGGGCAGCGAGCGCGCCGAGCGCGATCATGTCGTTGAACCCGAAGACGGCGTCGAACTCGACGCCGTCGGCGAGCAGGTCGCGCACGGCCTCCATGCCGGCGGAGCGGTGCCAGGTCGTCGTCTCGCGGACGAGCTCGGGGGAGGGGACGAGCCCGGCCTCGACGAGCGCGGCGGCGTAGCCCTCGAACCGCGGCGTCGCCGAGCCCGGACGCTCGTGCGGGCCGATCGCCGCGATCCGTCGCGCACCGCCCGCGATGAGGGTCTCGACGGCGGCCCGGCTCGCGTCGCGGTTGCGGTAGGTGACCTGGGGGCACGCGGCGTCGGCGCCGCGCTCGCCGAGCAGCACGACGGGCGGCCGGCGGCCGGCCCGCGAGGCGAGGACGTAGTCGATCTCGTGCCCGTTCAGCTCCTGCGGGATGTAGAGGATGCCGTCGGCGTAGGAGGTCCAGACCCCGGTGAGCGTCGACTCCTCGCGGTGCCGGTCCCCGTCGAGCACCTCGACGGAGACGCGCAGGTCGTAGGCGCCGGCGGCGCGGATCAGCTCGCTCGCGAGCTCAGCGAAGAAGGAGTTGCGCAGCCCGGGCGTGATGAGCGCGACCGTCCCGGTCCGGCCGGAGCGCAGCGACCGCGCGAGCGGGTTCGGCTCGTACTGCAGGGCTCGGGCGGCCTCGCGGACGCGTCGGCGGGTCTCGGCGGCCACGCGCGGGCGGTTCTGCATGACGTTGGAGACCGTCGCCGGGGAGACGCCGGCGAGCCGCGCGACGTCCCGCAGCGTTGCGGGCTGGCGTTCGACCGTCACCGAGCCTCCCTCGTCACCGGGCTGTGTAAATCGATTCAATCACGATAGCGCATCGACGCCGACGTGGTGTCCGGTGGTGGGCGCCGGCGTCAGTCGGCCTGGGTCGGCCCGCGGTCGCGCGTCGGCGCGCGCTCGGGGTCGCGGGACGGGTCGGAGGAGAGGCGCACGACGAGCTCGGGTGCGAACTGGACCTCGGGCGCGGGGCGGCCCGCGTCGTCCGCGCCGGCGTCGCTCGCGTTCAGGGTGAGCAGGAGGTCGGCGGCGGACCAGCCGATCTGGTGCGTCGGCTGCCGGATGGTGGTGAGCGGCACCATGAGCATGCTCGCGAACGGCACGTCGTCGTACCCGACGACCGCCATCTGACCCGGGACGGAGACGCCGGCGCGCAGCAGCGTGCGCAGCGCACCGAGCGCGAGGAGGTCGTTGACGCAGAAGATGCCGGTGGGACGCCACTGCTCCTGCCGGGCGAGCAGGCGGTGCGCCACCTCCTCGCCCTCGTCGGCGTTGAGCGCGGGGACGGGCACCTCGACGAGGACCTCGTCGGGGTCGAGCCCCGCGTCGGCGACGGCCAGGCGGGCGCCGACGACGCGGTCGACGCACTGGCGGATCGTGCTCGGGCCCGTGACGACGGCGATCCGGCGGTGGCCGAGGTCGAGCAGGTGCTGGACGGCGAGGCGGCCGCCCAGCACGTCGTCGACGGCGACGGTCGGGAAGCCGGTGCCGAGCCCCGCGTCCATGAGCACGACGGGGGTCCCGCGGCGGCGGAGCGCCTCGTACTGGTCGAGGTCGTCGCTCGAGGGGGTGACGAGGATGCCGCGGACGCCGTGCTGCTCCAGGAGCACCAGCCGCTCGGACTCGCGCGACGGCAGCTCGTCCGACGAGGCGACGATGAGCGCGATCCCCTCCGGCGTGAGCCGGTCCTCGATGCCGCGCGTGACGGCGGTGAAGAACGGGTTGCCGAGGTCGAGGACGACGGCGCCGACGCTCTGCGCCACGCCGGCGCGGAGCTGGCGGGCGGAGCCGCTCGGGACGAACTCGAGCTGCGCGATGGCCCGCTCGACGCGCTCCCGGGTGGCCGGCGAGACGCGGCCCGGGCGGTTGAGGACGTTGCTCACCGTCCCGACCGAGACGCCGGCGAGGCGCGCGACGTCCGTGACTGACGGGCGAGACCTCATGGCTGGCTCCTGGCTGGTCGGACGGTGCGAGGTGATCGTATCGGCGCGCGTCGCGTTGGGGCTCGCGGGGTGGCTCGCGCTGAGGCTCGCGGGTGGCTACGGCCGGTGGGTCCAGGAGCCGAGCGGGGCCACGTCGTCGTCGAGCCCGAGGATGGCGCGGACCTCCTGCGCGACGTAGGCCGCGACCGTGCGCGCGCCGGCCGCGCCGAAGTGGGTGTGGTCGGGGGAGCCGTCGTCGGGGTTGCGGTGGCCGAACAGCCGCTCGCTCCCGGCCGGACCCAGGTGCTGGTAGAGCCACCGGGTGAAGACGGTGAGGTCGATGAGGGGGACGTCGGCGTCGCGGGCGAGGCGCCGGACGGCGCGGGGGTAGGGGCCGTGCGAGACGCGCAGCTCGCCCGCGTCGGTGAACAGGCACCGTTCGACGCTGGTCAGCAGCACCGGGCGTCCGCCGCGGTCCCCGACCTGCGCGACGAAGCGGGCGAGGTTGGCGCGGTAGCCGCCCTCGGCGTCCAGGGACTCCTCCTTCTGGTCGTTGTGACCGAACTGGATGAGGACGAGGTCGCCGGGCTCGATCGCGTCCAGCGTCGCCCGCCACCGGCCGTCGGCGACGAAGGACGCGGTGGTCGCGCCGCCGATCGCGCGGTTGGCGACGGGCAGGTCGACGTACTCGTGCAGGGCCGCGCCCCAGCCGGCGACGCCGGTGTCGTCGAGCGGCCCTGGCGCGACCGTGGAGTCCCCGGCGAGGTGGATGGTGCGGGTGGTGGCCGGGGTCGAGGTCGACATGGGGTCACGGTAGGAGTGAATCGTTACAGTCGTCAACGAGACCGGCTCTTGTGGTGGGGCGGGTGAGATCGGTGCGCGGGCGGGCGTGGTGGGTGGGTGCGGCGACGTGGTCGCCGTGGCGTCGGCCGCCAGGGCCGGCCCGGCCTGGCTGGGCTGGGCCGGCTGGGCTGGCGTGGACGGGCGGGCGGTCGACCGGCTCTGTCGAGCGCGGACGATCGGTGGCACCCTACGCAGATGAGGCAGCTTCGGTACTCGATCAACGTCACCCTCGACGGCTGTTGTCACCACGAGGCGGGGCTCCCGCCGGACGAGGATTCGATGCGCTACTGGACCGATCAGATGGCGCGCGCCGACGCTCTGCTGCTCGGCCGGGTGACGTACCAGATGATGGAGTCGGCCTGGCGCCGGCCGGTCACGGGTGACTGGCCGGACTGGATGCAGGAGTGGGACCTGCCGTTCGCCGCCGCGATCGATGGGGCGAGGAAGTACGTCGTGTCGAGCACGCTGGAGCGCGTCGACTGGAACGCCGAGCTGCTGCGCGGCGACCTGGAGCTCGCGGTTCGACGGCTCAAGGAGACTCCGGGCGAGGGGGACCTGTGGGTCGGCGGCGTGACGCTCCCCCTGGCGCTGGCGGACCTCGGGCTGATCGACGAGTACGAGCTTCTCGTCCACCCGGTCCTCGCCGGCCACGGGCCGACCCTGCTCGCCGGCCTGCGCGAGCGCATCCGGCTCGAGCTGGTCGACCGTCGGGAGCTGCCGTCGGGCGCGGTCGCTGTTCGACTCCGGCCCGCGCGGTAGGTCGCCCCTGGTCGGAGGCGGCTGCGGCGGCGTGACGGTGGCTGCGGCGGCGTGACGGTGGCCGCGGGGCTCGCGGTGGCCACCGTGAGGCCGGGTGCTCGGGCCGATCCGGACTGGTGGTGGCCACGGGGGTCGTGGTGGCCTCGGTGGTGCTGGGTGTCGGGGCTGATGCGGTCCGGTGGTGGTCATGGCTGCTGAGGCGCGCCGGTGGTGGCCGCCGGGCTCGCGGTGGCCGCGGTGGTGCTGGGTGTTCGGGTCGATCCAGTCCGGAGGTGGCCGCGGCGGTCGTGGTGGTCACCGTGCTGCCGGCTGCCGGGGCTGACGCGATGCGGGCGCCCCGTGGCTGCTGGGCCGGGCTGGTGGTGGCCATGGGGGTCCTTCTGGCCGCGGTGGTGCTGGGTGCTTGAGTCGATCCGGTCCGGTGGTGGTCATGGCCGTCGATCCGGGCCGGCGGGGGCCGCGGGGGTCGCGGTGGCCACGGCGGGGCCGGGTGTTCGCGTGGATCCGGTCCGGTGGTGGCCACGGGGCTCGCAGTGGCCACGGTGGGGCCGGGTGTCCGGGCCGACCCGGTCCGGTGGTGGCCATGGCCGTCGATCCGGGCCGGCGGGGGCCGCGGGGTTCGCAGTGGCCACGGTGGGGCCGGGTGTCCGGGTTGATCCGGTCCGGTGGTGGTCATGGCCGTCGATCCGGGCCGGCGGCGGCCGCGGGGCTCGCAGTGGCCACGGTGGGGCCGGATGTCGGGGGTGAAGCGGTCGGGTGGTGGCCACCGGGGGTCCTGCTGGCCACCGGGGGCCCCGGTGGCCGCGGGGTTCGCAGTGGCCACGGGGCGGCGCCCGGCGAGACCGCCCCGGCCGGCGGCGGCCAGTCGTGGGACGTGTTGACACCAGAATCTGCCGACCCGTACGCTATGAAACGATTCACACACACCCGACCCGTGGCGAGTGCTCGACCCCCGAGCAGGCGACCGGGGCGTGGCTTCCCGCGCGGCGGAGTGTCCGCCCGACCCGGATCGAGGTACGTCATCGTGGATATCGACGCCGTCAAGGACGCGCTCGCCGCCCAGGCCATCGAGGTCCCCTCGTGGGCCTACGGCAACTCCGGCACGCGGTTCAAGGTGTTCGGCTCGCCCGGCACGCCTCGCGACCCGTTCGAGAAGATCGCGGACGCCGCCCAGGTCAACCTCTTCACCGGTGCCGCCCCGCGCGTCTCGCTGCACATCCCGTGGGACCGCGTCGACGACCTCGCCGCCCTCGCGCGGTACGCCCGCGACCTCGGCGTCGAGATCGGCACCATCAACTCCAACGTCTTCCAGGACGACGACTACCGCCTCGGCTCGCTCACCAACGCCGACGCCGCCATCCGCGCCAAGGCCGTCGCCCACCACCTCGAGTGCCTCGACGTGATGCGCGAGACCGGCTCGACGGACCTGAAGATCTGGCTGCCCGACGGCACCAACTACCCGGGCCAGGACTCGATCCGCGCGCGGCAGGACCGGCTCGCCGACGGCCTCGCCGAGATCTACGCCGCCCTGCGCCCGGACGAGCGGCTCCTCCTGGAGTACAAGTTCTTCGAGCCGTACTTCTACACGACGGACGTCCCGGACTGGGGCACGTCCCTCGTCCACTGCCTCGAGCTCGGCGACCAGGCCATGGTCGTGCTCGACACGGGCCACCACGCCCCCGGCACCAACATCGAGTTCATCGTCGCGCAGCTCCTGCGGCTCGACCGGCTCGGCGCGTTCGACTTCAACTCCCGCTTCTACGCGGACGACGACCTCATCGTCGGCGCCGCCGACCCGTTCCAGCTCTTCCGGATCATGCACGAGATCGTCCAGGCCGGCGCCCTCGACCCCGCGGTCGGCGTCAACTTCATGCTCGACCAGTGCCACAACATCGAGGACAAGATCCCCGGCCAGATCCGGTCGATCATGAACGTCCAGGAGGCGACGGCCAAGGCGCTCCTCGTCGACGCCGATGCCCTCGCCGACGCGCAGGTCGCCGGTGACGTCCTCGGGGCCAACGCGATCCTCATGGACGCCTACGCCACCGACGTGCGCCCGCTCGTCGCGCAGGTCCGCGAGGAGAAGGGCCTCGACCCCGACCCGATGCGCGCCTACGCCGCCTCCGGCTACGCCGAGCGGATCGCGGCCGAGCGGGTCGGCGGCCAGCAGGCGAGCTGGGGCGCCTGACCCCCATGTCCGACGGCTCCACCGACCGCCCCGCCGATCCCGACCCACCGGGCCCGTCCGACCCACCGGGCCCGTCGGCCCCGTCCGCCGCACCCGCCCCGACCTGCCGCGCCTTCGCCGCCGTCGACCTCGGTGCGACGTCCGGTCGCGTCATCGTCGGCGAGGTCACGGGCGAGCCGGGGAGCGAGCGCGTCGAGCTGACCGAGGTCGCGCGGTTCGCGAACGAGCCCGTGCTCCTCCCGCCGACCCGCGGCGACGGCCCGGAGGTCCTCACCTGGGACCTCCCGGCGCTGTGGCGCGGCATCCTCGACGGGCTGCGCGACGCGGTCGCCCGGTTCGGCCGGCTCGCCGGCGTCGGGATCGACTCCTGGGCTGTCGACTACGGGATCGTCGACGACGCCGGGCGGCTCCTCGCCGCCCCCGTCTGCTACCGCGACGCCCGCACGACGCCCGTGCTCGCGCGCGTCTTCGACCGCGTTCCGGCCCCCGACCAGTACGCCGTCAACGGGCTCCAGGTCCAGCCGTTCACCACGGCGTTCCAGCTCCTCGCCGACCCCGTCGTCGCGACCCGCGTCGCGAGCACCCCGACGGACGGGGGCGCCGCGGCGCCGACCGCCCGCCCCCCGATCAGCGACGCCACCGGCGGCGGCCACCCGGCCGGCACCCCCGCCGGTGGCGCTCGCGTCCTCCTCCTGCCCGATCTTCTCGGCGCCTGGCTCACCGGCGTCGAGCGCGCGGAGCTCACCAACGCCTCGACCACCGGGCTGCTGGACGCCGCCACCCGGACCTGGTCGACGGTCCTCCTCGCCCGGTTCGGCCTGCCGTCGGACCTGCTGCCCGACCTCGTGGCACCGGGCGAGCTCCTCGGCGCGGTCCGCCCGGCGATCGCGGCGCGGCTCGGGATCGAGCCGCAGGCGACGCTGCCCGTCTGGACGGTCGGCTCGCACGACACGGCCTCCGCCGTCGTCGCCGTCCCGCTCAGCACGCCGAGCGCCGCCTACGTCTCGTGCGGCACCTGGTCGCTCGTCGGGCTGGAGCTGCCCGAGCCCGTCCTGACCGAGGCCTCGCGCGCCGCGAACGTGACGAACGAGGCGGGGGTCGACGGCACGGTCCGCTACCTCAAGAACGTCATGGGCCTGTGGGTCCTGTCCGAGGCGCTGCGCTGGTACGCGAGCGTCGGCGAGCCCGTCCAGCTCGCCGACGCCCTCGCCGCGGCCCGCGCGGTGCGGCCCCTGCGGACCGTCGTCGACATCGACGACGCCACCCTCCTGCCGCCCGGCGACATGCCGGGCCGCCTCGCCGCGCTCGCCCGTGCGACGGGTCAGCCCGTCCCGTCCGACGTCGGCGAGGTCGTGCGGTGCATCCTCGACTCGCTCGCGCTCGCCTACCGGCGCAGCGTCCGCGAGGTCGGGACGCTGGCCGGGCGCGAGGTCGACGTCGTCCACGTGGTCGGCGGCGGCGTGCACAACGCGGACCTCATGCAGCTCGCGGCCGACGCGCTCGGCGTGCCCGTCGTCGCCGGCCCCGCCGAGGGCGCGGCGCTGGGCAACGTCCTCGTCCAGGCGCGCGCCGCCGGACTCCTGGCGGGGACGCTGGCCGACCTGCGCCGCGTCGTCGAGCGCTCGACCACGCTCGTCACGTTCACCCCCGGCGCGACCGGCGGCGCCGGCGCCGCGGCGTGGGACGACGCCGAGACCCGGGCGCACGGCGGCGCCCCCACCGACCCGATCGACGACCCGCGGCCATCCCGCGGGCGTCACCCGTCCGCGACCACCCAGGAGCGACCATGAACGACGACCACCCGATCCGCCCCAGCCTCGGGGAGACCCTCGACAGCATGGGCGAGGCCGGTGCCCGGATCAGCGAGATCGACGCGGCCGAGGCCGGCGCCGGCAACATCTCCGTCTACCTCGGCTGGGACACCGAGGTGCGCCGCCGGTTCCCGATCGCCGAGGAGATCGAGCTGCCGCTGGCGGCCCCGCACCTCGTCGGCGGGACGCTGCTCGTCACCGGCTCCGGCCGGCGGCTGCGGCAGATCGTCGCCGACCCCGAGGCCTGCGTCGCCGCCGTCAAGGTGCACGACGACGGCCTGCACGCCACGATGTACACCTCCCCGAAGCGGCTCTTCGAGCGGCTGACCAGCGAGTTCAACTCCCACCTCGGCGTGCACGAGGACCAGGTCGCGCGGCGGGGCGTCGCGTTCCAGGCCGTGGTCCACGCGCAGCCGCCGCACCTCACCTACCTCTCGCACATCCCGGCCTACCAGGACACCGAGTACCTCAACCGGCACATCCTGCGCTGGGAGCCGGAGTCGATCGTCTCGCTCTCCCAGGGCGTCGAGGTGCTGCCGTTCTACATCCCCGGCTCGGAGCAGATGATGGCGGCGAACGTCGCGGGCCTGCGCGAGCGCGAGATCACGCTCTGGGGCAAGCACGGCGTCATGGCGCGGTCGGACCTGTCGGTGACGCGGGCCGTCGACCGGATCGAGTACGCCGAGACCGGCGCGAAGTACGAGTACATGGACCTCGCCGCCGGACGTCTGGCCGAGGGGCTCACGCGCGAGGAGATCGCCTCCGTCGCGCGCGAGTTCGACATCGACTCGCCCTGGGTCTGAGGAGCCGGGATGCCTCGCTACTGCTTCGTCTCGCGGGTCGCGCCCGAGCACCTCGCGGCGTACCGGGAGCGGCACGCCGCCGTCTGGCCCGAGATGCTCCGCGCCCTGCGTGACGCGGGCTGGCGCCACTACTCCCTGTTCCTGTCCGACGACGGGCTGCTCGTCGGGCAGTTCGAGGCGCAGGACCGGGAGGCCGCCCAGGCCGCGATGGCCGCGACCGAGGTGAACGCGCGCTGGCAGGCCGAGATGGCCCGGCTGTTCGTCGGCGACGGGAGCCCCGACGAGGAGTTCGTCTACCTGCCCGAGGTGTTCAACCTCGAGGAGCAGCTCGCCGCGGCTGACGAGTCGGGGGTCTGACGGCGCCGCGCCCGCGCCTCAGTAGATCGCGCGCCCCGTCGCGTCCGGGATGCCGGAGGCCCGGTGGAAGTACGTGCGGAGCTGGTCGCGCCACTCCACCGCGCTGCGCCGCTGCTCGGCCAGGCGCTCGCGGACCCGCGCGTCGTACGCCTCGGGGACGGCCGTCCCGACGAGGTCGGCGAGCGACGCCCACGCGCCTTCGACGTCGTCGAGCTGCTCGACGGCGTCGGCGCGCGAGTCGTAGACGTGCTGCACGACCGTGCTCCCGGAGTGCAGCACGTGCGCGTAGGGGACGTGGTGGAAGAACAGCAGCAGCTCGTCCGGGCAGGTCTCGAGCGACTCGTACGTCTCGCGCCACGGTGACGGGTACTGGCCGGTGTACCCGGTCCCGGTCGCGACGGTCCGGTCGACGCCGATCCCGTCCCGGTCGGCGAAGTGGTAGGTCCCCCACGGCGAGTACTCGTACCCCTCGACCGACGGCCCGTAGTGGACGCCCGGCGTCACCATGAAGCCGATCCCGAGCGGAGCCGTGTACGCCTCGTACCGCGCGAGCGAGTCGTCCATCATCGCGTGCAGCGCCGCGGCGATCCGGGTGAGCGCGGCGTCGTCGGCGCCCGCGAACGTGAGCGCGACCCACTCGTCGAGGATCTCCTCCGCCGTGAGCGAGGAGTCCCAGGCCAGCCGCCCGAACGCGTAGAGGTTCGCCTGCGCGAGGGGGTGCCCGGTCCAGAACGCGTCCGTCCCGACGTTCGACACCGCCGCGAGGCCGCCGGTCGGCTGCGGCCGGTCCGAGGAGGTCTCGCCCGCCGCGAGCTCGGCGACGGTGTGCTCTCCGTCGAGCCGGAAGCCCAGGTACTCCCGCCAGGCCGGTGCGAGATAGGCGACGTGGCGCTGCTGCCCGGTGTACTCCTGCGTGACCTGGAGCTCGACCGCGACCCGCGTGCGGGGCATCGCCGCGATGACCGGCGAGACCGGCTCCCGGACCTGGAAGTCCATCGGACCGTGCTTGACCTGGAGGACGACGTTGTCGGCGAACCGGCCGTCGAGCGGGGCGAAGTGGTCGTGGGCCGCGCGGGCCCGGTCGGTCGAGCGGTCCCGCCAGTCCTGCCGGTGGTCGTAGACGAAGGCCCGCCACACGACGGTGCCGCCGTGCGGACGCAGCGCCTCGGCGAGCAGGTTGGCGCCGTCGGCGTGCGTGCGGCCGTAGGCGAACGGCCCCGGCTGTCCCTCGGAGTCCGCCTTGACGACGTAGCCGCCGAAGTCCGGGATGGTCGCGTAGACGCGGTCGGTCGCCTGCCGCCACCACGCCCGCACGTCCTCGTCCAGCGGGTCGTTGGTCGCCAGGTGACCGAGCAGCCGGGGCGAGCCGAACGACACCGACAGGTAGGTGACCATGCCGTAGGCGCGGAACACGTCGGCCAGGCGGGCGACGTCCGTGAGGTCGTCCGTGAGCAGGTGCGCCTCGCGCTCGTGCACGTTGACGTTGTTCACCGCGACCGCGTCGATCCCGATCGAGGCGAGCAGCCGGGCGTACTCGTGCACGCGCGCGAGGTCGTCGCGGACGCGGCCAGCCTCGAAGAAGAGCGAGCCGCCGGCGTAGCCGCGCTCGACCTGCCCCATGACGGGGTGGACCTCCATGTTGTCCCAGTGGTCCAGCATCCGCCGCGGCTGTTCCGGCGCGTCGACGCTCACCCCGTCCGGCGTGCTCCGGCCCGCGAGCCGGGCGCGCGCCGCCGTCCGCGCCGCGGCGTACAGGCCGCGCAGCGCCGCGGCGCCGTCGTGACCGACGACGACGAGCCGCCCGCCGGTCCGGACGGTGACGGCGCCCCGCGGCGGCGGCGCGGGCAGCTCGGCCAGGCCGAGGTCGTCGGCGCAGGCGTCGCCGGTGGCGACGACGACGTCCGCCTCCCGCGCCGGCGCCGGCCGGGCGCCGGCGAGCTCGCGGCGCGCGGTGTCGAGGCAGGGCCCGTCCCCGACGACGGCGGCCGTGCCGGACGTCAGGGGCGCCAGCGCCTCGGGCGGCAGCCAGGCGGGGTGGACACGGGACGGGGTGGAACTCACGGGACGTGCTCCTCGGTCGAACTCGCGGTGCGGGTGGGTCGTGCTCGGTGTGGGGGTCGGTCGGGCTCAGGCCGGGGCGGCGCCATCGGAGAGCCAGCGCGGCGTGAGCAGCGTGGCGAGCTCGGGCCGCCACAGCGGCGCCGTGTGCCAGCTCGCGGTGAGGTCGCCGGCGGCGCCGCGCTCGAGGACGATCCGGTGCGGCGTCGTCGGCACGACGACGTGGACGCGGACCGAGCCGTCAGCTCGCCGCTCGCCCCGCACCGCCAGCGCGAGGCTGTCGGCCGCGGCGCCCGGCGTCGCGCTCGCCCGGGTCGCCGGACCCTCGGCCCCCTGGGCGGCACCCGCCGCGCCGACGCCATCGGCGTCCGGTCCAGCGGCGGCCCCGACGACCGTGTGCGCCCACCGGTCGGCGGGCACGCGGAGCCGCGCCGCGGCGTGCCCGGCGGCCGGCAGCGCGAGCTCCCAGACGGCGTCGGCGTCCCCCTCGGCCCCGTCCCCCTCGGCGAGGTCGGTGAGCGTCCAGCCGGTGACGTCGAGCGCACCGTCGGGCGGGAACGTCAGCGCGTCCCGGTCCGCCCACGAGTCGAGCGCGAGCACGAGCGGGGGCTCGGCGCCCTCCGCCGCGTCGCGCGGCGCGTCGCCCGTGGCGTCGCCGGCCCCCCGCTCGGGGCCCGGCGCGTCGCCCGTCACCGGGACGGACTCGACGAACCGCCAGAGCAGGTCGAGCGTCGCCTGCGTCGTCGTGGTCGCCCCCTGGTAGGCGATGACGAGGTCGCGGTCGGGGACGACGAGCACGAACTGCCCGTAGGCGCCGTCGAGCCGGTACCCGTGCCGGCTGCGCCAGACCTGGAAGCCGTAGCCGAGCGCCCAGTCGTCGTCGTGGGTGTCCGGCTCGCCGCCGAGATCGAGGTCCGCGTCCTGCGCGTCGGCGGCCGGCTCGACCGTCGGCACCTGCGCCCGGCGCAGCTCCGCCAGGTAGTCGGCGGACAGCAGCTCTCGCCCGTCCCACACGCCGTCGCCGAGCAGCAGGCGGCCGATCCGGGCGAGGTCGGTCGCGCGGACGTGCAGTCCGGAGAACCCCTGCTGCACGCCACCGAGCGTGCGCCACCAGACCGGTTCGACCCCCACCGGGTCGAGGACGCGCGGTCGCAGCAGGTCGGTGAGCTCGCCGCCCGTGACCGCCCGGACGATCGCGCCGAGCAGGAAGCTCGCGGGGGAGTTGTAGGCGAACGTGCCGCGCGGCAGCTCCGGCGCCGTCGCGAGGAACGCGCGCGCGTCGAACGGCAGGTCGAGGGTCTGCTCGCGCGAGTGGCCGGTGCTCATGGTGAGCAGGTCGCGCACCGTCCAGCCGTACGGGTTGGGGGCGTCGAGGTAGGTGTCGACGGGGGCGTCGACGTCGACCAGCCCGTCGGCGACGAGGCAGCCGATGGCGAGCGACGTGAACGTCTTCGACACCGAGTAGACGAGCGCCGGACGGTCGATCCGGTACGGCGCCCAGGACGCCCGCAGCAGCTCGCGGCCGCGGTGCAGGACGAGGAGCGCGTGCGGGTCGAGGCCGGCCGGACCGAGGTCCGCGGCGAGCTTGCGCAGGGCGATGGCGTGGGTGGCGATGGGGTCGTCGTCCATGACGGGTCCACTCTCTCGAAACTATCGGTCCGGCGATGCGCGGCGGCGCGTCGCGGTCGGAATCGTGATCTAGCCGTGATCTTGCAGGCCGTGTCGGCCCCTTGACAACTTACATACTAGTTCCCTAACCTCCGAAATCAGCAGGTAGCGAAACTACGTCGATACTTTCGACCCACGAGGGAGTGGACGGCAGGATGATGGACGAGGAACGAGCCCCCGGGTTCGTGACCGGGCCGTGGCACGACGTCACGGCCACGCCCGACCAGCGCGCCCGCGCGCTCGTCGCGGCGATGACGCTGGAGGAGAAGCTCGCGCAGCTCGTCGGCCTGTGGGTCGGGGCGGATGCCTCCGGTGAGGACGTCGCACCCCACCAGGGTGACATGACGGAGAACGGCCCGTCCTTCGGCGAGGCGATCGTCGACGGTCTGGGGCAGCTCACCCGCCCGTTCGGCACCGCCCCCGTCGACCCCGTCCTCGGCGCCCGCTCGCTCGCCCGGGCGCAGGAGTCCGTCCGGGCGGCCAGCCGGTTCGGCATCCCGGCGCAGGTGCACGAGGAGTGTCTGGCCGGGTTCGCCGCCTGGGGCGCGACGGCGTACCCGATCCCGCTGTCCTGGGGCGCGACGTTCGACCCCGAGCTGGTCGAGGACATGGCGGCACGGATCGGTCGGGCGATGCGCTCGGTCGGGGTGCACCAGGGGCTCGCGCCGGTCCTCGACGTCGTGCGCGACTACCGGTGGGGGCGCGTGGAGGAGACGATCGGCGAGGACCCCCACCTCGTCGCGACCATCGCCTCGGCCTACGTGCACGGGCTGGAGAGCACCGGCGTCGTGGCGACGCTCAAGCACTTCGCGGGGTACTCGGGGTCGCGGGCGGGGCGTAACCATGCGCCGGTCTCGGCGGGGCCGAGGGAGCTGGCGGAGGTGTTCTACCCGCCGTTCGAGATGGCGTTGCGCGAGGGTGGGGCGCGGTCGGTGATGAACTCCTACGCCGAGGTCGACGGGGTCCCCGCGGCCGCCGACGAGGCCCGGCTCACCGGGCTCCTGCGCGAGCAGTGGGGCTTCGAGGGCGTCGTGGTCGCCGACTACTTCGCCGTCGCCTTCCTCCGCACGCTCCAGCGGGTGGCGGGGAGCGACGGCGAGGCCGCCGGCCTCGCGCTGCGTGCCGGGATCGACGTCGAGCTGCCCTCGCCCTTCGCCTACACCGGCCCGCTCGCGGCCGAGGTCCGCGCCGGGCGCGTGAGCGAGGGGCTGGTCGACCGCGCGCTCGTCCGGGTGCTGCGGCAGAAGGCCGAGCTCGGCCTGCTCGACCCCGACTGGGCGCCCGCCTCGCCGGACGTCGTCGACCTCGACCCGCCCGCCGACCAGGAGCTGGCGCTCCGGCTCGCCCGCGAGGCCGTCGTCCTGCTCGACGCCGGCGACGTCCTCCCGCTGGCACCGGGCGCTCACCTCGCGGTCGTTGGCCCGCTAGCCGACGACCCGTTCGCGATGCTCGGCTGCTACTCCTTCCCGGCGCACGTCGGCGTCCACCACCCCGAGGCCGGTCTCGGCATCGGGATCCCGTCGCTGCTGTCCGAGCTGACCGCCGTCCACGACGGGCCCGTGACCCACGCGCCCGGCTGCGACGTCCAGGCGCCCGGCCGCGACGGCTTCGAGCGCGCCGTCGAGCTGGCCCGGGACGCGGACGTCGCCGTCGTGGCGGTCGGCGACCGCGCCGGGCTGTTCGGCCGGGGCACGTCGGGCGAGGGGTGCGACGCCGCGGACCTGGCGCTGCCGGGGGAGCAGGCCGCGCTGGTCGAGGCGGTGCTCGCCACGGGCACCCCCGTCGTCCTCGTCGTCCTGTCCGGTCGTCCCTACGCCCTCGGTGCGTACGCCGGGCGGGCGGCGCTGGTCCAGACGTTCTTCCCCGGTGAGCGCGGCGGCCGGGCGATCGCCGAGGTCCTCGCGGGCGCCGTCAACCCGTCGGGACACCTGCCCGTGCAGGTCCCGCGCGAGCCCGGCGCCCAGCCCGGCACGTACCTCGCGCCGCCGCTCGGCCTGCGCACCGACGTCAGCAACCTCGACCCCACGCCCCTGTACCCGTTCGGGTTCGGCCGGTCCTACGCCGAGCTCACCTGGGGCGAGGTGACGTGCGAGGCCATCCAGTGGTCGGTCTCCGGCGACGTCGAGGTCGGCGTCGAGCTCGCGAACGAGACCGAGCGCGAGGCCGCCGACGTCGTCCAGCTCTACCTGCACGATCCGGTCGCCCAGGTCACCCGACCCGACGTCCGGCTCGTCGGGTACCGGCGCGTGACGCTCGCCCCCGGCGAGCGCGCCCGCGTCACGTTCACGGTCCCCGCCGACGTCGCGTCCTTCCCGGGGCTCGCGGGGCACCGCATCGTGGAGCCGGGGGAGGTCGAGCTGCGTGTGGCTCGGTCCGCCGCCGACGTCCACCACGCGATCCCACTCGTTCTCGTGGGTCCCGAGCGCCGGGTCGGGTTCGACCGGCGCCACCTGTCCACCTCCGCCGTCGCGGTCGATGCCGACCTCGGCGCGCGGGCATGACACAAGGAGGTGAGTCCCGCATGACCACAACGGAGGATCCGCCCGCGCGCACGGCGCGAGCGGCTCGAACGGCGCGGTCGGTCGACGTCGACCGAGCGCGCAAGAACGGCTGGGGCAGCGCCCTGCGCCGTGACTGGCGGCTCTACACGTTCCTCGTCGTCCCCCTCGTCTTCCTCCTGATCTTCCGGTACCTGCCGATGGCGGGGAACGTCATCGCGTTCCGCCGGTTCCGCCCGGGCGGGTCGATCTTCGGGGACGAGTGGGTCGGGCTGTACTACTTCGAGCAGTTCATCCACAACCAGCAGTTCTGGCAGGTGTTCTGGAACACCGTCATCCTCGGCGGGCTGTCGCTCCTCGTCTGCTTCCCGCTGCCGATCGTCCTCGCCCTGCTGCTCAACGAGCTGCGGTCGAGGCGGTTCAAGCGGATCGTCCAGACGGTCTCCTACCTGCCGCACTTCATGTCGATCGTCATCGTCGTCGGCATCGTCTTCCAGCTCACGTCGATCGACGGGACGGTCAACCAGATCATCCGGGCGGTCGGCGGGGACGCGATCCCGTTCATGCAGCTGCCCGAGTGGTTCCGGACGATCTACGTGTCCTCCGAGGTGTGGCAGACGGTCGGCTGGGGGACCATCCTCTACCTGGCCGCGCTCACCACCGTCGACGAGCAGCTCTACGAGGCCGCCCGGATCGACGGCGCCAACCGGTGGAAGCAGACCTGGCACATCACCCTGCCCGGCATCCGCCCGACCATGATGGTGCTGCTCATCCTCAACATCGGGTCCTTCATGGCGGTCGGGTTCGAGAAGGTGCTGCTCCTGCAGAACCCGCTCATCTACTCCACCGGCGACGTCATCTCGACGTACCTCTACCGCGTCGGCATCCAGTCGGCGCAGTTCTCCTACGGGACCGCGATCGGCCTGTTCGAGGCGCTCATCGGCCTGACCCTCGTCCTCTCCGCGAACTTCTTCTCGCGCAAGATGGTTGGAGCATCGCTGTGGTGACCGATCCCCTCGCCGTCGCGCCGGACATCGCGGCCGTCCGGACCCAGGGTGGCGCCGTCAGGGACACCCCCGGCTACCGCGCGTTCCGCGTGGTCAACGTCGCCGTCCTGCTCCTCGTCTGCGTCGTGACGCTCTACCCGTTCGTCAACCTCGTCGCCAAGGCGTTCTCCTCGGAGGGCTACATCGCCGCCGGCCAGGTGAACCTGTGGCCGCGCGGGTTCAACACCACGACGTTCCAGGCCGTCATGGGCGACCCGATGTTCTGGACGAACTACAAGAACACGCTCGTCTACACGGTCGTCGGGACCATCATCGCGATGCTGCTGACGACGACCTACGCGTACGCCATCAGCCGGCCCCGCCTCAAGGGCCGGACGTTCTTCATCGGCCTCGCGGTGTTCACGATGTTCTTCGGCGGCGGGCTCATCCCGAACTACATCCTCATCGCGAACTTCCTCGGCTGGCGCAACTCGATGTGGGCGGTCGTGGTGCCGGGGGCGCTGTCGGTCTTCAACCTGCTCGTCATGAAGTCCTTCTTCGAGAACTTTCCCGCGGAGCTGGAGGAGGCCGCCGCCATCGACGGGCTCACCACCTACGGGATCTTCGGCCGCGTCGTCATCCCGCTCTCGAAGGCCGTGCTCGCGACGATGACGCTCTTCTACGCGGTCGGCCTGTGGAACTCCTGGTTCAGCGCCTACCTCTACATGGACCGCAAGGAGCTCTTCCCGGTCACGGTCTACCTGCGCAACCTCATCGCCGCGGCGACGGGCGCGCAGGAGGTCACCGGCGGCGCCGGGGCCGACGCCGTGCAGATCGGCGCCAACATCCAGTCGGTCACCATGCTCCTCACGGTGCTGCCGATCATCTGCTTCTACCCCTTCATCCAGAAGTACTTCGTCTCGGGCGTGATGCTCGGCTCCGTCAAGGGCTGACCGACGCGCGCCCCCGGGGCGTCCCTCACCACGGTGTCCACCAGATCGTCGAACGACGGCGTTCACAGAAGGAGATTCACATGAGAACCATCCGCACGACCGGGCTGGCCGCCGCGGCCGCGCTCGCGGTCCTGCTCGCAGCCTGCTCCACCGGGGGAGGCGGCGAGGGGTCGACGAGCGGTGGCTCGGGCGACGGCACCGACACCGGGTCCGGCGAGGCCGCCGGCCTCATCGGCGAGGACCAGATGGTCGGCGCCATGACGGACTACGGTGTCGGCACCACGTTCAAGGCGACGGAGCCGGTCGACTTCGGGCTCCTGTACCGGGACCACCCGAACTACCCGGTGAAGAACGACTGGCTCGTGCTCAGCGAGATCGAGGCGAACCAGAACGTCACGTTCACCCGCACCGACGTCCCGCTGTCGGACTGGGACCAGAAGAAGGCCCTGCTCATCTCGGCCGGTGACGCGCCGGACATCATCTCCGTGACCTACCCGGGCCAGGAGACGCAGTTCGTCTCCGGCGGCGCGCTCCTGCCCGTCTCGGACTACTTCGAGTACATGCCGAACTTCACCCAGAAGGTCGCCGACTGGGGTCTGCAGGACGAGCTCGACACGCACAAGCAGGCCGACGGCAAGATCTACCAGCTCCCCGGCCTGCGCGAGATCCCCGACGTCCAGTACACCGTCGCGATCCGCGACGACCTCTGGCAGAAGGCCGGGATCACCGACGACCCGGCGACGTGGGACGAGTTCCTCGAGGACCTCAAGACGGTCCAGGAGGCCAACCCCGACCTCAGCTACGCGATGTCGGACCGCTGGACGGACTCGACGACGCTCGGCGCCTTCCTCAACATGATGGCCCCCAACTTCGGCACGACGGGCGGCTGGGACTACAACAACACCTGGTTCGACCACGACTCGGGCGAGTTCGTCTTCACCGGCACCTCGGACGCCTACAAGGAGCTCGTCACCTACGCGGCGAGCCTCGTCGAGGCCGGCGTGCTCGACCCCGAGATCACGCAGAGCGACGACCAGGCCGTCCAGAAGTTCGTGAGCGGCAAGTCCGCGGCCATCTCCGGCAACACCCAGACGCTGTCGGAGTACCGCACCAAGCTCGCCGACTCCGGCAACACCGAGGCGACGGTCCGCCTGCTCACCATCCCGGACGGCCCGGCCGGCAACAACCTCGCCGGCAGCCAGCTCTCCTCCGGCCTCCTGCTCTCGAGCAAGGTCGCCGACAGCCCGAACCTCCTCGCGCTGCTGCAGTTCGTCGACTGGCTGTACTACTCCGACGAGGGCATCGAGTTCGCGGCGTGGGGCGTCGAGGGCACCACCTACACCAAGGACGCCGACGGCACCCGTCACCTCATGGACGACATCGGCTGGAGCTCGCTCAACCCGGACGCCCCGAAGAAGCTCAACGCCGACTTCGGGTTCTTCAACGGCGTCTTCCTCCTCGCGAACGGCTCGACGAAGGACCTGCTCCAGTCCGTCATGACGGACGAGATCAAGGACTGGACGAACGACGTCCTCGCCAAGAAGGAGACCCTTCCGGTCAAGCCGGCCGCGGGCCTCGACGACCTGGAGCTGGAGAGCTCGTCGCTGCTCGACTCCCAGCTCAAGGACGCGGTCCAGGCCGCGACGGCCGCGTTCATCACGGGTCAGCGCTCGCTCGACACGTGGGACGCGTACGTCTCCGAGATCAACGGTCTCGGCGCGCAGCAGCTCATCGACACCTACAACACCGCCTACCAGCGGACGCAGGGCTGATCGGCCCGGCCCGCACCGCGCGAGTCCTCGCGCGGTGCGGGCCGTCGCCGTCCCCGCCGCGACACCGCGCCCGTCCCCCCACCACGATCGCGAGTCCCATGAGCCCGACCACCCCCACCCACCCCGGCGTCGTCGACGCCACCGCGCCGGCCCGTCGTGTCCTCACCGACGCCTGGCGCTCCTGCATCGGCACCGGTCGCACGCGCGAGGTGCTGCACGCCGACTACCGCGACAGCCTCCGCGTCGCGCAGCAGGAGATCGGCTTCCGGTACGCGCGGGCGCACGGGATCCTGCACGACGACATGGGCGTCGTCACCCGGTACGACCGCGACGGCCGCTCGGGGCTGCACCTCTCGTTCGGCTACGTCGACCAGGTGATCGACACGTGGCTCGACGCCGGTGTCCGCCCCTTCCTCGAGCTCGGCTTCATGCCGCACGCGCTCGCCTCGGGGCCGGACACGGTCTTCTGGTGGCGCGGCAACATCACGCCGCCGCGCGAGGAGTCCGAGTGGGTCGAGCTCGTCCAGGGGCTCCTGCGGCACCTCGTCGCGCGCTATGGCATCGACGAGGTGCGCACGTGGCCCGTCGAGGTGTGGAACGAGCCCAACCTCAGCGTCTTCTGGAAGGACGCCGACGAGGCCGCCTACCACCGGCTCTACGAGATCACCGCGCGCGCGGTCAAGGACGTCGACGCGGACCTGCCCGTCGGCGGCCCGGCGATCTCGCCGGGATCGGACGAGTGGCTGCCCCGGTTCGCCGAGATGGTCGCCGCCCGCGACGTGCCGTGCGACTTCGTCTCCAAGCACGCCTACACCTCGGGGCCGGCCGAGCACCTGCCGGTGTGGGGCGTCAACCAGACCCTGCGCGCGCCGGAGCACCTGCTCGAGCAGTTCGCGACGCCGCGCGACCTGCTCGCCGGCACCGCCCTGGCCGGCCTCCCGCTGCACATCACGGAGTTCTCCTCCTCCTACCGACCGGACAACGCGATCCACGACACGGCCTACCAGGCCGCCTACCTCGCCCCGGTCCTGCTGCGCGGCGACGCCCACGCCGCGTCGTTCTCCTACTGGACGCTGTGCGACGTGTTCGAGGAGGTCGGCATCCCGACGTCGATCCTGCACGGCGGCTTCGGGCTGCTCGGGCACCGCCAGCTCCGCAAGCCCGTCTTCCACCTCTACGCCTTCCTGGCCCGGCTCGGCGCCGACGTGCTCGCCGAGGGCCCCGACCACGTCGTCACGCGGCGGCCCGACGGGTCCCTCGCGATCCTCGCCTGGCAGCCGCAGGACGGCGTCACCTGGCACACGGGCGGGCACCGCGTCCGGCTCGCGCTCACCGGGCTGCCGGGGCGGGTGAGCCTCGTCGAGCGCCACGTCGACGACGAGCGCGGCAACGTCCGCGCCGCGTGGCGCGCGCTCGGCAGCCCGCCCGAGCCGACGCCGGCCCAGCTCGACGACCTGCACGCGCTGGCCGAGCCGGTCCTGACGTCGCGCGGCGTCACGACGGCCGGCGGCGCGCTCGACCTCGACCTCGCCGTCGGGGCGCACGGGATCGCGCTCGTCGAGGTGGCCGCGGCGCCCGACCTGCGGTTGCCGTGGGACGACGACGCGCGGCTGCTCGGCGGCGCGGGCGATGCCGGCGAGGTGGCAGGGTCGTGACCGTGCGTGTCGACGGAGCTGACGAGGTCGGCCGTGGACCGCTGTCGACGGCGGCCCTCGCCGTCTACCGAGCGCTCGTGCTCGAGGTGCTCCTCCTGCTGACGCTCGCGCCGACGATCGTGGTGTGGACGCTGCTCGTCCCCGACCCGACGAACGTGTGGCTCTACGCGCTGTCCGGCCTCGCGATCGGCCCGGCGCTCTCGGCGGGGCTGTACGCGTCGCGGGCCTGGGCGCTCGAGCGCGACCAGCGTCCGGCGGCGGCGTTCTGGCGCGGCTACGTCCGCGGGTTCTGGCCCGTCCTGCGGTGGTGGACGCCGGCGCTGGCGCTCGCGGCGATCCTCGTCCTCGACGTCGCCTTCGCCGACCACGTCCCCGGCGGAGCCGCGCTGCGGCCGGCCGCGGTCCTCCTGCTCGCCGTCCTCACGGTCGTGGCCGGGCACCTGCTCGTCGTCACGACGTTCTTCTCCTTCCGCACGCTCGACGCCGCCCGGATCGCGCTGTACTGCCTCGGCCGGTGCCCGACGGCGAGCCTCGGCGTGCTCGCGCTCGTCGTCGCCGGCGTCGGGCTCGCGGTGCTCGGCGGCGACGTCCTCGCCCTGCTCCTCCTGTTCGCGTTCGTCCGGCTCGCCCACCTCAACGCCCGCAGCGTCCTCACCCTCGTCACGGAGACCTTCACCCGCCATGCCTGACCCCGACGCCACGACCTCCTCCGCCCCGCAGCCCTCCGCACCGCAGCCCTCCGCCGCGCTCGTGCCGCCCCTGCGGCGGCCGCGCCCGGGGCCGACCCCGGCGCGGCTGCCGGCCGTCCCGGGCATCGCGTACGGCGGCGACTACAACCCGGAGCAGTGGGACAAGGCCGTCTGGGACGCCGACTACGAGGCGTTCGACGCCGCGCACATCACGACGCTCACCGTCGGCGTCTTCGCCTGGTCGGTGATCCAGCCGGCGGAGGACGTCGTCGACTTCACCGTGCTCGACGAGATCGTCCAGCGCGCGGCGGACGAGGGTCGCCACCTCGTCCTCGGCACGGGGACGGGCGCGCTGACGCCGTGGCTCGTGCGCGCCTACCCGGAGGTGACCAGGGTCGACTTCGACGGACGTCGGCACGTGTTCGGCCAGCGGCACAACGCCTGCTGGAGCTCGCCGCAGTTCCGCCGGCTCGCGCGGGGGCTGGCCGGGCGCCTCGCGGAGCGGTACGGGACCCACCCGAACGTCGTCGCCTGGCACATCGGCAACGAGTACGGCGGCGACGGCGGGGCCTGCTACTGCGAGCTGTGCGCCGCGGAATTCCGGCTCTGGCTGCGCGAGCGGTACGGAACGCTCGAGGAGCTGAACGAGGCGTGGAACACCACGTTCTGGTCGCACCGGTTCACCGACTGGGACGAGATCCAGGTACCGAGCGCGCTCTCGGAGCACTGGCGCGGGCGCGGCCACACCGCCTTCCAGGGCATCACGCTCGACTTCTACCGCTTCACCACCGACAACGCGATCCGGCAGTACGGCGAGGAGAAGGCCGCGATCCGCGAGCACTCCGACCTGCCGGCGACGACGAACTTCATGGGCTTCTTCCAGCCCCTCGACTACCACCGGTGGGCGCCGCACCTCGACTTCGCCTCGTGGGACAACTACCCGCCGCGCGTCGACGAGCCGTGGCGGACGGCGCTGACGCACGACCTCGTGCGCGGCCTCAAGGACGGCGCGCCGTTCTGGCTGATGGAGCAGACGCCGAGCGTCACGGCCTCCCGCGACGTCAACCCGGTCCGGCGGCCCGGTGTCATGCCGCTGTGGTCGTGGCAGGCGGTGGCGCACGGGTCGGACTCGGTGCTGTTCTTCCAGATGCGCCAGTCCCGCGGGGCGTGCGAGATGACGCACGGCGCGGTGCTCGAGGGGTCGGGCCGGCTCGACACGCGGGTGTTCCGCGAGGTCGCCGCGCTCGGCGAGGGGCTGCGCCGCGTGGGGGCGGAGGTGACGGGGGCGCGCACCCCGGCGCGGGTCGCGCTCGTCGTCGACTGGGAGTCGTGGTGGTCGGTCGAGATGTCGGACGGGCCGAACCGCCTCGTGCGCTACCTGCCGACGCTGCTGTCCTGGGGCCGTGAGCTCTTCGAGGCGGGCGCGCAGGTCGACGTCGTGCCCGTCGAGGCGGACCTCGGCGCGTACGACGTCGTGCTCGCGCCGCTCCTGCACCTGGTCCGCGGCGACGCGGTGGCGTCGCTCGCCTCGGTCGTCGAGCGTGGCGGCACCGTCGTGACCGGGTACCTGTCCGGGCGGCGCGACGAGGACGACCGGCGCTTCCTCGCCGACTTCCCCGGTCCGCTGGCCGACCTCGCCGGGGTGCGGGTGGCCGAGACCGACGCGGCGGAGCCCGGCGTGCGCACCCGGGTGTCCGGCGTGCTGCCGGACGGGTCCGGCCTCGAGACGACCGGCGGGATGGTCGTCGAGGTGCTCGTGCCCGAGGGCGCCGAGGTGGTCGCGCGCTACGGCGACGACTTCTACGCCGGCGAGCCCGCCGTCACCCTGCGCACGCACCCGGCGGCCGGTGGTGCGGCCGGCGCCGCCCCGGGGCAGGTCTGGTACGTCGGGACGGAGCTGGCGCAGGACGGCATCGCGGCGATCGTGCGCAGCGCGCTCGACCGGCACGGGCTCGTCGGGCCCTACGCCGACGTCCCGGGACTCGAGCTGGCGACCCGGGTGCGCGCCGACGGCGGCCGCGTCGACTTCCTCCTGCACCACGGCGCGGAGCCGGTCACGGTCGCCCTGCACGCGAGCGGGACGGACCTGCTCACCGGGCGGCAGCTGACGGAGGGGGAGCGGCTGCGGCTGGAGCCGACGGAGGTCGTGGTGCTCCGGGTCGGGTAGCCGGTGAGCTGGGTGGACCCCGCGCAGCGAGCACGCCGGCGCCGGCGCGCGGGTCCCGGTCGGCCTCGACCCGCGGCGACGTGGCCGACGGGGCCGGGGAACTCGGCGGGGAAGCCCCGGTCGTCCTCCCCGCGGGGCCGAGCGCCGGTCAGGCCGTCGGCACCGGCCCCGTCGACCCGCGCACGACCAGCTCCGTCCCGAGCTCGACGTGCGTCGAGCTCGGCGTCTCGCCCTGCGCCAGCTCGAGGACGAGCCGCGTCGCGAGACCGGCCATCTCCTGGAGCGGCTGGGTGACGGTGGTGAGCGGGGGGTTGAGCCACTCGGTGATCGGGAGGTTGTCGTACCCGACGAGCGAGAGGTCCTCGGGGATGCGCAGGCCGCGCTCCTGGGCCGCCCGCACGACGCCGAGCGCCTGGAGGTCCGAACCGGCGAAGATCGCCGTCGGCCGCTCGGGCAGGTCGAGCAGGGCCCCGCCGTGCTCGTACCCGGCCTCCGAGCGGAAGTTCCCCCAGCGCGCGATGGCGGGGTCGAGCTGGATGCCCGCCTCGTCGTGCGCCGAGCGGTAGCCGTCGACGCGGGCACGGGAGCAGAGGATGTCGCGGGGTCCCGCGACCACGCCGATCCGCCGGTGGCCGAGCGCGATGAGGTGGCGGGTCGCGATGAGGCCGCCGTTCCAGTTGTTCGAGCCGACCGTGTGGACGCCGCGCGGGATCTCGCCCTGGGTGTCGACGACGACGTAGGGGATGCCGCGGGACGCGAGCTGCTCGCGCTGGCGGCCGTCCAGCTCGGACAGGACGAAGACGACGCCGAGCGGGCGGCGCGCCATGACATCGTCGATCCACTCCTGACGCGGCCGGTGCGAGCCGCCCAGCTCGGACAGGACGACGCCGATCCGCGCCGGCCCGGCGACCCGCTCGACGCCCTTGATGAGCTCCATCGCCCAGATCGTGTCGGCCTCGTGGATGACCAGCTCGATGAGCCGGCCGCTGCGGGTCAGGCTGCGTGCCGTCGGCTTGCGGTACTGGTGGCGCGCGAGGACCTCCTCGACGCGGGCGCGGGTGGCGGGAGCGACGTCCGTGCGCCCGTTGAGCACCTTGGAGACCGTGGGCACGGACACGCCCACCTCGCGAGCGATCATCGCGATCGTCGGTCGTTCAGCTGCCACGTCGTGCCTTCCCGGGGTCCGGTGCTGGTCGATGACTCGAAACTGGCCTGGAGTCTATCCGTTGCCAGAGCGGGGACGGGGGGTTTGGCCACCTGGCTCGCCCGAAAGGGTCGGCCCCGGTATCGCGCGCGGCTCCGATAGTTGCGAGCGACGGTGGCGGGAGGTCGCCGCGGCACGCGGCGTGAGAGGTCGCGGTGCGGGGCGAGGCGGAGCGGTGCGGGCGGCGCGGACCGACGGTCGAGCCGGGAAGGGCAGAACCCGCGGGGCGTTGACCGGGACCTTCGTCCCGGGCTACAGTGACGCTGAAACGATTCACAATCCCCTCCGGCCACGCCGGGACCCCGCAGGAGAGACGTCGATGACGCAGCCCAGTGCCCCAGCCCCCGCCCCCCGCGAGCAGCTCGTCGCCCGCTCGAACCGGCTCGGCTCGGACCCCCGCGTCACCAACTACGCCGGCGGCAACACCTCGGCCAAGGGCGTGGAGACCGACCCCGTCACGGGCGAGCCGGTCGAGCTGGTCTGGGTCAAGGGGTCCGGCGGCGACCTCGGCACGCTCACCGAGAAGAACCTCGCGGTGCTCCGCCTCGACCGCCTCCGCGCCCTCACCGGCGTCTACCCCGGCGTCGAGCGCGAGGACGAGATGGTCGCGGCCTTCGACTACTGCCTCCACGGCAAGGGTGGTGCCGCGCCGTCGATCGACACGGCCATGCACGGCCTCGTCGACGCCCCGCACGTCGACCACCTCCACCCCGACTCCGGCATCGCCATCGCCACGAGCGCCGACGGCGAGCGCCTCACGTCGGAGATCTTCGGCGACCGGGTCGTCTGGGTCCCGTGGCGCCGTCCCGGCTTCCAGCTCGGCCTCGACATCGCCGCGATCAAGGCGGCCAACCCGCAGGCGATCGGCTGCATCCTCGGCGGGCACGGCATCACCGCGTGGGGCGAGGACTCCGACGAGGTCGAGGCCCGCAGCCTCGAGATCATCCGCACCGCCGAGCAGGCGATCGACGCCGCGACCGCGGCTCTCGCCGAGCGCGGGGAGCACCCCTTCGGCCCCGTCCGTCCGGGCTTCGAGGCGCTGCCCGACGACGAGCGCCGCCGTCGCGCCGCCGTCCTCGCGCCGGTCGTCCGCGGCCTCGCGTCGGCCGACCGGCCGCAGGTCGGCCACGTGACGGACAGCGAGGTCGTGCTCGACTTCCTCTCCCGCGAGAAGCTGACGCCGCTCGCCGAGCTGGGCACGTCCTGCCCCGACCACTTCCTGCGGACCAAGGTGAAGCCGCTCGTCGTCGACCTGCCGGCCGACGCGCCGCTGGAGGACGTCGTCGCCCGGCTCAGGGAGCTGCACGAGGCGTACCGGGCCGACTACGCCGGCTACTACGAGCGCAACGCCGAGCCCGGCTCGCCGGCCATGCGTGGCGCCGACCCGGCGATCGTGCTCGTCCCGGGCGTCGGGATGTTCTCGTTCGGCAAGGACAAGCAGACGGCGCGCGTCGCCGGCGAGTTCTACGTCAACGCGATCAACGTCATGCGCGGTGCCGAGGCCCTGTCGACCTACGCGCCGATCGACGAGCGGGAGAAGTTCCGGATCGAGTACTGGGCGCTGGAGGAGGCCAAGCTCCAGCGCATGCCAGCGCCCAAGCCGCTGGCGACCCGCGTCGCCGTCGTGACCGGGGCGGCGTCCGGCATCGGAAAGGCCATCGCGGAGCGGCTCGCGGCCGAGGGGGCCTGCGTCGTCGTCGCCGACCTCGACGCGGAGAAGGCGCGCGCCGCCGCCGCCGAGATCGGGACGAGCGACGTCGCCGTCGGGATCGCCGCCGACGTCACCGACGAGGCGGCCGTCGCCGCGATGATCGACGCGGCCTGCCTCGCCTTCGGCGGCGTCGACCTCGTCGTCAACAACGCGGGGCTCTCCATCTCCAAGCCGCTCCTGGAGACCACGACGAGGGACTGGGACCTGCAGCACGACGTCATGGCGCGCGGCTCGTTCCTCGTCGCCCGCGAGGCCACCCGCGCGATGATCGCCCAGCGGCTCGGCGGCGACATCGTCTACATCGCGTCGAAGAACTCGCTCTTCGCCGGCCCGAACAACATCGCCTACTCCGCGACGAAGGCCGACCAGGCCCACCAGGTGCGGCTGCTCGCGGCCGAGCTCGGTGAGCACGGCATCCGGGTCAACGGGATCAACCCCGACGGCGTCGTCCGCGGCTCGGGCATCTTCGCCGGCGGCTGGGGCGCCCAGCGCGCGGCCGTCTACGGCGTCGACGAGCAGGACCTCGGCGCGTACTACGCCCAGCGCACGCTCCTGAAGAAGGAGGTGCTGCCGGAGCACGTGGCGGCCGCCGTCGTCGCGCTCACCGGTCCGGACCTGGTCCAGACGACCGGCCTGCACATCCCGGTCGACTCGGGGGTCGCCGCCGCGTTCCTGCGCTAGCGGCTCACCCCGACGTCGGAGGGTGCGGCTCACCCTCGGGCACGTCTCCGGTCGACTCGCGCCAGTGGATGCGCTGGAGCTCCCCGGGGTCCGCGGGCTCCGGCTCGTCCCTGACCCGCGCGATGAGCGTCCGCATGGCCCAGGCGCCGAACGCGGCGAAGTCGACGCCAACGGTCGTGAGCGCCGGCACCTGGAAGGCCGACGTCGGCATGTCGTCCCAGCCGGTGACGACGGCGTGGTCGGGCACGCGCACGCCGCGCTCGAGGAGGCCCCGGATCGCCGCGGAGGCGAGGATGTCGTTCGCCGCGACGACGGCGACGCCCTCGAGGTCGAGGTCCGGACCGATGGAGCGCACCACCTCGAGGGTCCGCTCGCCGGACCAGCCGCACTCGTGGACGCCGAGGTCGGTCAGCCCGAGCTCCGCGACCGCCGCGAGGTAGGCGTCGCGCCGCTTGCGGGCGGAGAGGTACTCCAGGTCGCCGGCCAGGTGGAGGAAGCGCCGGTGGCCGCGCGCGGCGAGCCCCGACATGAGCCGCCGGACCGGCTGGGCGCCGATCCGCTCGTCGGTCACGCGCATCTGGTCGTCGAACGCCTCGGACATGACGACGACGCGGGCGCGGGTCGGGTCGTGCTCCAGGTCCAGCGGGATGAAGCTGAGGATCCCCTCGAAGGAGCCGGAGCCGAGCACGTCGTGGACCGACTCCGCGCGCAGCTCGGGCTCGACCGCCACGACCCGGATCTCGGGGGCGTAGCGCTCGGCGACGGCGACCGTCGCGGCGGCCGCGGCCGACAGGAGCCCGCCGGGGCTGATGCCGGGCGTCGCGGTGAGGATGGCGAGCCGGCCGGTGCGACCGGTCCGCATCGACTGGGCCGCGAGGTTCGGCCGGTAGTGCAGCGTCTCGCACGCCTCCTCGACGCGCCTCCTGGTCTGCGGTGAGATGCGGCCCGTGCCGCGCAGGACGTAGGAGACCGTCGTCTGGCTGACGCCCGCCAGGCGTGCGACGTCCTTGCTGGTCGCAGGGCGTGGCATCGACGGGCTCGGCATGGTGTCACGGTAGCCAAGGTCCCCTCGGCCGGTGACCGCCGCGGCGCCCCGCGCTCCTCCGTCGCGCCGGCGCCCGGAGCGGCCTCCGGACTCCCCCGTGCCGCACCAGGGCCGCACCAGCGCCGCGCCACGGCAGCCGCGGGGCCGCCGCACGCCCCGCGATCCGGCGACGTCGCGTCCGTGAGCGGAGGCCGGACAGCGCAAACGTGCACCCGACCGACTTCGAGGTGGTTGTCCGTGCACTTGTGGGCCACGGGCCCTACTCGCATCTTGGTTTTACGAGTCACCTGTTGTCCCGTCTCGGTTTTCGGCCGCCAGCGAGGGTCTTGCGGGCCCCTGGTCCGCTGGGTTGTATTGGCGCCGACGGCGGGGCTCCCAGGAGTCGGCCGGACATCCGTCCGGTCCTTCGGCGAAACCCGGCCCCGCCCCACATCAAGGAGGATGCGATGAGAATCAGGTCGACAGCTGGTGTCGTGGCAGTCGTCGCCGCGTCCGGCGCCATGCTGCTCGCGGCGTGCGCCCCGGGCCAGGTCGAGGGCGGGTCGTCCGACACGGGAGGGTCCGACCCGACCGAGGTCGAGTCGGTCGACCCGAGCGAGTTCGCGGGCAAGACGCTCAACTACGTCTACTTCACCGACGGCCCCGACGAGGCGGCCACCCGCGAGCTCATCACGGCGTTCGAGGAGACCTACGACGTCACGGTCAACCTCGAGATCCTGCCGTACGCCGACCTCGTCACCTCGGTGACGCAGCGGCTCACCGGCGGGAACGCCCCCGACGTCGCCCGGCTCTCGACGCTCCAGGACTTCCGCGCCGACCTGCTCCCGCTGGGCCAGTACCTGGGCGCCGACTACAGGGACGAGTTCCTCGAGGGCCCGCTCCAGGCGGTCGTCGAGGACGACGGCGACATCATCGCCGTCCCGTCCGACCAGACCCTCAACGGCCTGTTCGTCAACGTCGACCTCTTCGACCAGGCGGGCGTCGAGCTGCCCGACCCGCAGGACCCGTGGACCTGGGAGGAGATGCTCGACGCCGCGTCGAAGGTCAAGGCCGCGACCGGCACCGCCTACGCGTTCGCGATGGACAAGTCGGGGCACCGGCTCTCCACGGTCCTGTCCCAGTACGGCACGGCCCTGCTGAGCGCGGACGGGGTGGCCCTCGACGAGGCGAAGGCCGTCGCCGCGATGCAGCCGCTCGTCGACATGATGGCCGTCGACGACATGCCCCGGGACTTCTGGCTCGGCAGCGGCAGCCGGTACGAGGGCGCCAACGAGATCTTCCTCGCCGGCGAGACGCCGATCTACCTCTCGGGCACGTGGAACGTCGGGCTCATCGACGAGAACGCCGAGTTCGAGTGGGCCGTCGCGCCGAACGCCTGCGAGGCCGAGTGCGGCGGGTTCCCCGGCGGCAAGTACATGGCGGCGTTCCGCGAGAGCAAGAACCCGGCCCTGGCGGCCGAGTTCATCCGGTTCATGAACGAGACCGGGAACCAGGAGATCTTCCTCCAGGCGGCGGGCTCGCTGCCCACCCGGGTCGACCTGCAGGAGTCGGGCGTCACCTACCCCGAGTCTCGCCAGGCGGCGATGGACGTGTTCAACCTCGACCTCGGCCGGACGCCGACCTTCGGCTACGAGTCGAACGCGAGCCCGGCCTTCTCCGGCTCCGCCACCGAGCTCGTCAACCAGATCTCCGAGGTCGTCGCGGGCAACAAGGACCTCCCGACCGCGATGGCCGACCTCAGGACCTCGACCCAGTCGATCCTCGACGAGGTCACCTCGTGGTGACAGCCGCACCCGGCGTCGCGCCTGCCCTCACCCCCGGCCGGGGTGGGGGCGGGCCCCGCCGACGCAGCAGGCCGTGGGGCATCCGGGTGGCCCCGTACCTGTTCCTGCTGCCGAACATGGCGATCTTCGGCCTGTTCACGATCTGGCCCGCGATCAACGGGTTCAACATCTCGCTGTACGAGTCGCCCAACGGACGGGTGTTCCGCTGGGTGGGGCTCGGCAACTACCAGAAGATCCTCACCGACGAGGAGTTCTGGCAGGTGGCCCGGCAGACGGCCGTGTACGCGCTCGCGTTCGTCGTCCTCACCGCCGCCTTCTCGATCCTTCTCGCCGTCCTGGTCGACCAGCAGCGACGGGGCAAGACCTTCTTCCGCGGGGTGTTCTTCGTCCCGGTCCTCGTCTCCCCGGTCGTCGTCGGCCTCGTGTGGAACTGGCTCCTGGAGCGCCAGGGCGGCCTCGTCAACACGGCGCTCGGCACGAGCATCCCGTGGCTGGTCGACTCCTCCTGGGCGATGGTCTCGATCATCGTCGTGGGGGTCTGGATGCAGGTGGGCTTCTTCATGCTCATCGCGCTCGCCGGCCTCCAGGGCATCGACCCGTCGATCTACGAGGCCGCGCGGATGGACGGCGCGTCCCGGTGGAAGCAGTTCTGGTCGATGACGCTGCCGCTGCTGCAGCCGAGCATCGTCGTCATCGTCGTGCTGTCGACGATCCGCGGCTTCGAGGCGTTCGACTTCATCTACACCCTCACCGGGGGTGGCCCGACGGGAGCGACGACGCTCATCGTCCAGTACATCTACGAGAACGGGTTCGTCTCACCGATCCGGTACGGCCACGCCGCCGCGGCCGGCGTGATCCTCTTCGTAGCCATCTTCACGCTGACGCTCGTCAACTGGGCGATCAGCCGACGTAGGGAGGCCGTGTGAGCACCGCAACGTCCGCGCCGCAGGGGCCCAAGACCTGGACCTCGCTCGACCGCCGGGGGGTCAGGCTCTCCGACGCCCTGCGCGTCGTCCTGCTCACGGCAGGCGCCGTCGTGGCGCTCGTCCCCGTCGTGTGGACCGTGCTCGGGTCGTTCAAGACGCCGACCGAGCTGGCCCGGCGGCCGATCTCGATCCTGCCCGACTCCTGGTCGTTCCAGAACTACACGAACGCCCTGGGGCAGTTCGACTTCGTCCGCTACATCTCCAACAGCATCATCGTGACGATCGGGGCGACGATCCTCACCCTCGTCGTCAACTCGATGGCGGCCTACGCCCTGTCGAAGTACAACTTCCGCGGCAAGACGGCGCTGTTCCTGCTGACCCTGGCGACGATCATGATCCCGCTCCAGGTCATCCTCATCCCGGTGTACCAGGTGGTCGCGCGGCTCGGGCTCGTCAACAGCCTGTGGGGCCTCATCATCCCCGCGGCCGCGACGCCGACCGGCGTGTTCCTGCTGCGCCAGTACATGCTGGGCATCCCGGACGAGCTCATCGAGGCGGCGCGGGTCGACGGCTCGGGGGAGTTCCGCACGTTCCTGCGGATCGTGCTGCCGCTGTGCACGCCGGCGCTCGCCGTCGTCGCGATCTTCTCGGTGATGTGGCGCTGGAACGACTTCCTCTGGCCGCTGCTCGTCGCCCAGAACGAGAAGGTCTACACCCTTCCCGTTGCCCTCGCGCGGTTCAACGCCCAGCAGACCGTCCCGTTCAACCTCATCCTCGCGATGAGCGTCGTCTCGATCGTCCCCGTCCTCATCATCTTCCTGTTCTTCCAGCGCCAGATCGCGACAGGTATCGCGAACACCGGCGGCAAGTGACCTTTGGAGAGTGGTCAACACCATGTCCGACGTGACACACGACAGCGGCCGGACGGTGGACGTCACCGACGCCGCCGGCACGATCAGGGACTGGGTCTCCTCCCCGGTCTGGGCGACCCCGTGCGAGGACCTCGACCGGTTCCTGGCCCTCGACGGTGAGCCGTGGGGCGAGGGTCGCTGGGTCCTGACGAACGGGCCGGACGTCGGTCCGTTCAAGGAGCGTCTCGCCGCGGCCCACCCGATCGACGAACCGGCCGAGCTCCCCGAGATCGTCGAGGGCGGTCCGGTCGGCTGGGCGGTCGAGGGACGGGCGGTGTCCGGCACCTGGCGCCGGCGTCGGACGGGCTGGGACGGGTACGTCGACTGGTCGGCGTTCTGCTTCACGCCGGAGTACCGGTGCGCCGTCGCCGCGACCGTCGTCGAGGTCGACCAGGCCGAGTGGCGCACGCTCGAGATCGCCACCACGGGCCCGTTCGTCCTCTGGCTCAACGGCGAGGTCGTGCTGCGCGGGACGACCGTCTCCTACATGGAGCCCGAGGTGCACCGGGTCCGGGTGCGCCTGCCCTCCCGGACGTCGACGATCCACGTCGCGACGTGGCAGGTCGCGTTCCGCGAGTGCCGGCACATCGTGCGGCTGCGCGTGCTCGGTCTGCCGGTGCGCGTGGTCCTGCCGTCGCCGGGGGCCGACGAGACGGCGGCCCGGCTGGCCGGCGCGGTCCTGGAGACCATCGCGTCGCGCTCCTGGGCGGTCGAGGGCACCGAGGGGACGCTCGAGGCGCCGCCGGGCGTCGCGCTGCGCATCCGGGTGAGCGAGGGTCCGTGGCAGCACGTCGTCGCGGACGACGAGGGCCGCGTGCGGTACGGCCTCGGCGAGGCCGAGGAGATGGTCGACGAGGGCGGGGACACCGAGCGGTCGGCCGGCGCCTCGATGCTCACCTCGGGCGAGAGCGTCGTCGAGGTCGGCGTGGACGACCCGCGCTGTCCCCGGACCGTCGCGCTGCGCGTCGCCGTCCTCCCGCCCGGGAGCCGGGAGACGGCCGTCGGCGGCCCGGAGCAGTGGCGGCGCGAGGTGCTGGCCCAGGTCACGGGCGAGCTGGCGGAGGAGGGCATCCCGCGGGAGACCGGCGTGGCCTCCGTGCTCGCGCGGCACGCGCTCGACCCGGCGACCCGGGTCACGGCGGACGACGTCGCCTCGGCGCTCCACCGCGTCGTCACCCGCGGGGACTGCGCGGACTTCGAGGCGGTCGCGCTCGTGACGGCGTGGCGGCTCGTGCCGGCCGCGCAGTGGGACCCGGGCGTGCGCGAGTCCGTCGAGGAGGCGCTCACCGGCCTGAAGTACTGGATCACCCAGCCGGGCCTCGACGCCATGTGCTACTTCACCGAGAACCACCAGCTCGTGTGGCACACCGCCGAGTACCTCGTCGGGAGCGCGTTCCCGGACGTCGCGTTCGCGGTGGACGGGCGCTCCGGCCGCGAGCACGCGGCCGAGGGGCTGGTGCGGGCCGCCCGGTGGATCGAGCGGAAGCTGTCGGGCGGCTTCTCCGAGTTCGACTCGAACGCCTACCTCGCGATCGACAGCTACGCGCTGGTCAGCCTCGTCGAGCTCGGCGAGGACGAGGACCTGCGCGCCGCGGCCACGACGCTGCTCGACAAGATCCTCCTCACGCTGACGGCCAACTCGTGGCGGGGGATCCACGGGGCCGCGCACGGGCGGTCCTACGTCCACACGCTGCGCAGCTCCCGGTACGAGGAGACGTCGCCGATCCTGCGACTCATCGCGGGCGTCGGGACGCTCAACGACGCGGTGCTGCCGGTGACGGCGCTGGCGCTCGCCCGCCGCTACGAGATCCCCGACGTCGTGCGGCGCATCGTCAGCGACCCGCCGCCCGTCTGGTACGGCCGGCAGGTCTACCGGGGCGCGCTCGCGTTCGAGCGCGACCTGCTGGCGCGGCCCTACCGCTCGGACGTGCGCGTCTGGCGGACGCCCGACGTCATGCTCTCCAGCGTCCAGGACTACCGGGCTGGCCTTCCCGGGCTCCAGGAGCACGTCTGGGGGGCGACGCTGGGCCGCGAGGCCCAGGTGTTCGTGACGCACCCGGCGAACGCCGACACCGGGTCGTCGGCCCGGCCGAACGGCTGGGTCGGGCACCGGGTCCTCCCGCGCGTCCACCAGGAGCGCAACGCGCTGATCCACCTGCAGCGGTTCGTCGACTCCGACCCCGCGCGGTACACCCACCTGTGGCTCCCGCTCGCGCAGTTCGACGAGCACCGCGTCGACGGCGACTGGCTGCTGGCGCGTCGCGGCGACGGCTACGTCGCGGTGGCGACGGACGGCGGGCTGGCGCCCGTCACGCGGGGCGACGTCGCCTTCCAGGAGTGGCGCTCGGCCTCGCGCGGAGCCGCCTGGGTCGCGACGGTCGGCAGCCGGGCCGAGGACGGGTCGTTCGACGCGTGGGTCGAGCGCGTCCTCGCCGGCGGGCTGACGTGGGGCGCGGCCGGTGTCGACGGTCCGGCCGTCGTCTGGGAGCGTTCGGGCGAGCCCGACCTCGCGCTCACGTTCGACGGGCCGTTCCTCGTCGACGGGCGCCCCGCCGGCTTCGTCGACGGACGCCCGGAGCGCGACCCGCACCTGGACAACCCGGCCGTCCGGCTGGAGTTCGGCCAGGACGAGGCGATCGCCGCGTGGGGCGGTGCGACGCTGCGGCTGCCCGTCGGGGCCGCGATCGCCGCGGCGGACCGGGCGGCCGAGCGCGGCGCCGCGGTCGCCGGCGCCGCGCTCGCCGGTGCCGGCGTCGCGCCGGCCGGGGGAGGCCCCGATGGCCGGTGAGGACCTGACCTCGTCCGAGCTCGCGGCCCCGCCGCTGCTCCCGCTCGCGGTCGAGGAGCTCGAGGCCGGCCTCGACGACCTCGAGGCGGCGCTCACCGCCGGCGCCGTCGGGCTCGGTCTCGACCGGTGGTTCTGGGGCGAGGGCGTCTCCCTCCTGGCGCTCGCGCGCCTGGCGCGGCAGCGGGACGGCGGGGACCACCCCGTCGTCGTCGCCCACATCGACCCGCACACCCGCCGCCACCCCGTGCTCGAGCACGTCAACAACCTCGCGCCGGGCGCGGCCCTGGCCGAGCTGCTGCGGACCCGGGAGCACCCGGCGCGGATGGAGCTCCTGGTCGCCGGGCTCGACTGGTACGCCTCGGCGCCCGAGGCGACGCGCGCCCCGAACGGCGCGCTGGAGCACTGGCCGGGCGGCGTGTGGGCCGACACCGTCTACATGGCGGGGGAGTTCCTCCTGCGCGCCGGCGAGGTCCTGCGCCGGGAGGACCTGGTGGCGCAGGCGCGCGACCAGTGGCTCGCCCACGCCGAGGTGCTCCAGGACGACGCCTCCGGGCTGTTCGCGCACGGCACGCACCAGGGCGAGCGCATCCCCTGCCACTGGGGTCGCGCGAACGCGTGGATCGCGCTGGCCGGCGCCGACCTCGTGGCCGCGGGGGCCGATGCGACGGGGGAGATCGCCGAGCGGCTCACGCGGCAGCTCACGGCGCTCGCCTCGCACCAGCCCGAGCACGGCGTCTGGGACGTCCTCGTCGACGGCCAGCCCGAGACGCGGGGCGTCCTGGAGACCTCGGCGGCGGCCGGGATCGGCGCAGCCGCCCTGCGGTTCGCCGCGCTCGACCCGGCTGGCCGCACGGCGATCCGCGCGATGGGCGAGCTGGCGGTGCGCGGGGCCCTGGCCTACGTCGAGGGCGAGCACCTCACCCGGGTGAGCGCCGGCACCGTGCTGCAGCTCATCCCGTTCGGCTACTCCGTCATCCGCGACGACCGGCCCCAGCCGTGGGGTCAGGGGCTCGGTCTCGAGGCGATCGCGGCCTGGCGGGAGACCGCCGACGACCCGGGCGCGGTCACCCGACCGTCGCGCGGCACCCCCGGAGACACGGCACGACACGAGACGACACGAGAGCAGGAGCTGACATGAGGACGATCGACGCGGCCTCCCCCGCGCACGTCGCGACGCTGGACACCGACGGGCTGCGCGAGGCCTTCCTCGCCGAGGACCTCTTCGTCCCCGGGCGGGTCTCCGCCGCCTACCTGCTGAGCGACCGGATCGCGGTCGTCGGCGCCGTCCCCCTCGACGAGGGCCTCCGGCTGCCGACGTACGACCAGCTCCGCTCGGAGACCTTCCTCCAGCGCCGCGAGGCGGGCGTCCTCAACCTCGGCGGCGCCGGGGCGGTCACCGTCGACGGCGAGCGGTACGAGCTGGCCACCACCGGGAGCCTCTACGTCGGACGGGGGGCGCGGGAGGTCGTGTTCACCTCCGACGACGCCGACGACCCCGCGGCGTTCTACCTGTTCTCCGCCACGGCGCACCTGGACCTCCCGACGACGCTCGTCACGCCCGAGGCCATGAACGTGGTCGAGATCGGGAGCGAGGACGACGCCAACCGCCGCACGCTGCACCAGTGCATCTACGAGGGCGGCACGCGCAGCGCGCAGATCGCGTTCGGCTTCACGACCGTGCACCGCGGCAGCGTCTGGAACACGATGCCGGCGCACACCCACGCCCGGCGCACGGAGTGCTACCTGTACTTCGACCTCGCGCCGCAGGACCGGGTCTTCCACGTCATGGGCGAGCCGTCGCAGACGCGCCACCTCGTCGTGGCCGACCGGACCTTCGTGTTCTCCCCGCCCTGGTCGCTCCACACGGGTGTCGGCACGGGGCCCTACTCCTTCGTCTGGGCGACGGCGGGGGAGAACACCACCTACGACGACATGGACGCCGTTCCCGTCACGCGGATGCGCTGACCGGCCGGTGGACACCGAACGACCGACGAACGCACCGACGAACGCACGTGGAGGACGACATGATTCTTGACCGGTTCCGGCTGGACGGCCGGGTGGCGCTGGTGACGGGCGCGGCGCGCGGGCTCGGCCAGGGCGCCGCGCTGGCGCTCGCGGAGGCGGGCGCGGACGTGGCGCTGCTGGACTACGTCGCCTCGACCGAGACCGGGGAGATGATCGAGGGGCTGGGCCGACGCGCCCACGTCATCGAGTGCGACCTCGTCCACGCCGAGGTGGCGACCCTCGACGCGGCCGTCGCCGAGGTCGTGGCGGAGCTCGGGCGGATCGACGTCCTGGTGAACAACGCCGGGATCATCCGTCGCGCCCCGATCCTCGACCACCCGGTGCAGGACTGGGACGACGTGCTCGCGATCAACCTCGACGCCGTGTTCCACCTCTCCCGCGCCGCCGCCCGCGTCTTCGTCGAGCAGGGCGGCGGGAAGATCATCAACATCGCCTCGATGCTGTCCTTCCAGGGCGGCATCCTCGTGCCGGGGTACACGGCGTCCAAGCACGCCGTCGCCGGTGTGACGAAGGCCCTGGCGAACGAGCTGGCGAGGTTCGGCGTCAACGCGAACGCGATCGCCCCCGGCTACATGGCGACCGACAACACGGCGCAGATCCGCGCCGACGCCGAGCGCGAGGCCTCGATCCTCGCCCGCATCCCCGCGGACCGCTGGGGCACACCGGCCGACCTGCAGGGGGCGTTCGTGTTCCTCGCGTCCTCGGCGTCGGACTACATCAACGGCGCCATCATCCCCGTCGACGGCGGGTGGCTCGTGCGGTAGACCGGGCGGGCCGGCCCCGCCGCGGGGCCGGCCGGACGGTCAGAGCTGCTCGCCGAGGTCCAGGTCGTCGATCCGGACGGCCTGGCCCGTCGCGAGCGAGGCGTTGCCGGCGATCCCGACGGCGACCGCCCGCAGCCCGTCCCGGTACCCGGCGGCGCGGCCGAGCTGGTCGTCGGACAGCCGCAGGTCGCGCCGGAACACGTCCTTGAGCAGGATCGCGTCGCCGCCGCCGTGCCCGCCGATGCCGGCCGGGATCGGCACCTCGCGGGGCGCGTGCCAGTGCCGCTGGACGAGCAGGCGCTCGCCGTTCGGCCGCAGGCGCGGGTCCTCGCCGCCCGAGCCGCCCGCGCCGTGCGTCCCGCCCGCGCCGGCCGCCTGCGCCGCCCGGTCCACCTGCGCCGACGGGTCGAGCAGCGCGTTGCCGTCGTCGTCGAGCAGCACGGTTCCCCGCTCGACGACGTCGAGCTCCGCGCGACCCTCCGTCCCGTTGACGACGACGCGGTAGCCCTCCCACGGCCCGTTCGCGACGAGCGAGTACGTCATGGTCGCGCCGCGCCGGTAGTCGACGACGAGCGAGAGCGTGTCCTCGATCGTGATGCCCGGCGTGAACACGTCTCGGTCGCGCAGGTAGCCGTCGTGGTGCTCGGCCTGCAGGTACAGGGCGTCCAGGCGCGCGTCCGAGCGCAGGTCCAGCGCGAACGGGTCGCCGCTCACCCCGGTCCCGCGCTCCGGCCGCGGCCCCAGCCCGCGCGCCGCTGCGTTGGCGTCGCCGTAGAACCTCAGGCCGCCGCTGGCGTAGACGCGGGTCGGCACGTCGCCCAGCCACCAGTTGACCAGGTCGAAGTGGTGGCTGGACTTGTGGACGAGCAGCCCGCCGGAGCTGGCCTTCTCCCGGTGCCAGCGGCGGAAGTAGTCGGCGCCGTGCACCGTGTCGAGGACCCACTCGAAGTGCACCGACGTGACGTCGCCGATCTCGCCGCCCGCGACCACCTCGCGCAGCGTCGAGTTCCGCGGTGCGTAGCGGTAGTTGAACGTCATGACGACGTCCCGGCCCGTCGCCGCGACCGACTCCGTGACGGTCCGGCAGCCGGCGGCGGTCGTCGTGAGCGGCTTCTCGACGACCACGTCGGCTCCCGCCGCCTGGGCCCGTGCGATGTACTCGGCGTGCCGGACGTCCGGCGTCGTGACGATGACGACGTCGACCATCTCGTCCGCGATCATCCGCTCGAGGTCCTCGGGCGCGTACGTCGGGAGCCCGGCCGGACCGCCCAGCCCGAGCGCCGCGCCCGCCTCGGCGTCGTGGTAGGCCATCCGGGTCGGGTTGGGGTCGCACCACGCGACGAGCTCGGCGACGTCCGCGTGCTCGCCGGTGATCGCGCCGACGTACATCCCGGCGCGGTGGCCGGTGCCGACGACGGCGTAGCGGCGGCGCGGCCGGTCGGCGGGGACCGGGGCGTAGGCGGGCACGACGGCGGCGTCGCCGAGCGTGCCGCGGCTTGAGTCGGGGCGCGGGGCCGTCGGGTTCTGGTCGGCGCCGTCGTGGGCGGGGGGCGGCGTGGCGGGCATGGTGGCTCCTGATCGGGGGCGAGTCGGGCTGGGCGGGCGGTGGGGTCGAGCGCGGGGTGGGGCGGGTCGGGCGGGCTCAGGTCACGGTGCCGAGCAGCCAGGGCTGGAACTCGTCCTGCCCTAGGTCGAGCTCCTCGGACACGGTCTTCCGCCCGGACGCGACGGCGAGGACGAGGTCGAAGATCTCCCGGCCGACCTCCGCGAGGCTGGCGGTCCCGTCGACGATCCGGCCCGCGTTGAGGTCCATGTCTTCGTGCATCCGCAGGTACATGGCGGTGTTCGTCGCGACCTTGATCGACGGCGACGGCTTGCAGCCGAGGACGGAGCCGCGTCCCGTCGTGAAGACGACGACGGTGGCGCCGCCCGCGACGAGGCCGGTCACGGAGACCGGGTCGTACCCGGGGGTGTCCATGAAGCCGAGTCCCGGGGTGTCGATGGGCTCGGCGTACTGGTACACGGCCGCCAGGTCGGCCGAGCCGGCCTTGGCGACGGCACCGAGCGACTTCTCCAGGATCGTCGTCAGGCCGCCGGCCTTGTTGCCGGGCGACGGGTTGTTGTCCAGCGTCCCGCCCCCGGCGGCCGCGTACTCGCGCCACCAGGCGATCCGGTCGATCAGCCGCCGGCCGACCTCGGGGCTGACGGCCCGCCGCGTGAGCAGGTGCTCGGCGCCGTAGACCTCGGGGGTCTCGGCGAGCACGGACCGCGCGCCGTAGGCGACGAGCAGGTCGGAGGCGACGCCGAGCGCCGGGTTGGCCGTGATGCCCGAGTACCCGTCCGAGCCGCCGCAGTTGAGGCCCAGCACGAGGTCGCTCACGTCGCAGACCTCGCGGCGCCGGGCGTCCAGCTCGGGCAGCATCGCCTCGATCTCGGCGACGGCGGCCCGCACGGTCGCGCGGATGCCCCCGGTCTCCTGGATGACGAGGCGGCGCACGAGGGTGTCGGCGGGGATGCCGGCCTCGGCGACGAGCGCGTCGACCTGGAGCATCTCGCAGCCCAGCCCGAGCACGAGGACGCCGCCGACGTTGGGGTGGGCGGCGTAGCCGCGCAGCGTTCGCAGCAGCGTCCGGCCGCCCTCGCTCGTCGGCACGAGCCCGCAGCCGGACCCGTGGGTGAGCGCGACGACGCCGTCGACGTGCGGGAACTGCGCCAGCGCCCGGCCGCGGAACTGGTCGGCGACGAACCGCGCGGTGGAGGCCGAGCAGTTGACGGAGGTGACGATCGCGACGTAGTTGCGCGTCCCGACCCGCCCGTCGGCCCGCCGGTAGCCGAGGAACGTCGGGCGCTCGCCGTCGGGGACGGGCAGCTCGCGGTGCTCGGTCGCGTAGGCGTAGTCCGAGGCCGCGTCGGACGCGTCGGACGCGCCCGGCATCCTCGGCATCTCGAGGTTGTGCACGTGGACCTGGCTCCCGGCGGGGACGGGTCGCGTCGTCCGTCCGATCACCTGGCCGTACTTGCGCACCTCGCTGCCGAGCGGCAGGTCGCGCAGCGCGACCTTGTGGCCCCGCGGCACGCGGTCGCGCACGACGACGACGGTCGGGTTGGCGTCGCTCTCGCCGTCGCCGGTCGTGATGCTCTCGCCCGGGACGAGGTCGCGCGTGGCGACGGCGACGTCGTCGTGCGGCGCGAGCAGGATGACGTCGCTCACGGCACGGGCCGGCCGAGCGCTCGCGCGGGCGGGTAGGCGGCGCGCGGCAGGGTCTGGACGAGGTCGACGGCGGTCTCGAGCGCCTCGTCCAGCCCGAGCCGGTGCTCGGCCACCAGTCGGGCGAGGTACCCCGCGTCGACCCGGCGCGCGAGGTCGTGCCGGGCGGGGATGGAGAAGAAGGCGCGGGTGTCGTCGACGAAGCCGGTGGTGTTCGCGAACCCGGCCGTGTCGGTGACGGCCTCGCGGTAGCGACGCATGGCGTCGGGGGTGTCGAGGAACCACCACGGCGCCCCGAGCCGGACGGCCGGGTAGACGCCGGCCAGCGGGGCCAGCTCGCGGGAGAACGTGGTCTCGTCGATCGTGAAGAGGACGAGCCGCAGGTCGGGGTGCGTCCCGAGCTCCGAGAGCAGGGGCCGCAGACCGTTGACGTAGTCGACGGGCACCGGGATGTCGAAGCCGACGTCGGCGCCGCGGGCCGCGAAGGTTCCCGGGTGGTGGTCGCGCAGGACGCCCGGGTGCAGCTGCATCGTGAGGCCGTCCTCGCTCGACATGCGCGCCATCTCCAGCAGCATGCTCGCGGCGAACGCCAGGCTCTCCTCCTGCGTCGCCTCCCCGCGCCGGCCGGCCAGCAGGATGCGCTCGGCCTCGGCCGGCTCCAGCGGCGTCGTGTCGGCCGTGAGGTGGCCGTGGTCGGTGGCCCGCGCGCCGTTCGCGATGAAGTGCTCGCGCCGCTGCCGCAGCGCGTCGAGGTAGTCGCCGTACGTGCCGATGGCGATGCCGGACGCCTCCTCGAGCGCGTCGACCTCGGCCGCGAACCCGGGGCGGCCGGGGTGCACGACGGCGTCCGGGCGGAACGTCGGGACGATCCGCTCGCCCCAGCCGCGCTCCGCCAGGTCGCGGTGGTGGCGCAGGTCGGAGGTCGCGGCGTCGGTCGTCGCGATGATCTCGATGCCGAAGGTGTCCAGGAGCGCCAGCGGGCGGTAGGCGTCCGTCGCCAGGCGCGCGGCGATCTCGTCGTAGAGCACGTCGGCGCTCTCGGCGCTCGGCGGGGCGTCGACCCCGAACCGCTCGGCGAGGACGTCCTCCATCCAGTACCGGGTGGGCGTCCCGCGGAACAGGCGCCAGTGCTCGCAGAAGGTGCGCCAGATCGCGCGCGGGTCCGTCTCGACGTCGGGGGTGCCCGGACGCCCGACCCCGAGCGCGCCGTGCGGGACGCCGGCCGCCACGAGCGCGCGGACCAGGTAGTGGTCGGGGCGCACGAGCAGCTCGGCCGGGTCGGGGAACGGCTCGTTCGCCGCGAGCAGCTCGGCCTCGACGTGCCCGTGCATGGAGATGATCGGCAGGTCACGGACGGAGTCGTAGATCTCCCGGGCCAGTCGGCGCAGCGACGGCTCGGCCGGGAGGGCCCGATCGGGGTGCAGCGTCCAGTGCGTCGTCACGACGCCTCCTTGTCGGTGGGGGACGTGGGGGGTGGTGCGGAGGAGGAGCGGACGACCAGCTCGGGCCGGAAGGACTGCGCGGCCGCCGGGGCGTCCGCGTCGTCGCCTGCGTCGTTGCCGTCGATGAGCCGGGCCAGGCGGCGCCAGGCGGCGGCGCCGATCTCCTCGGCCGGGACGCGCACGGTGGTGAGCGGCGGCGCGGCCGCGGCGCCCAGGTCGATGCCGTCGAAGCCGACGACGGACACCTCCCGCGGCACGACGACGCCGTGCTCGCGCAGCCGGGCGAGCAGGCCCATGGCGACGAGGTCGTTGAAGGCGAGGACGGCGGTGGCGTCGGTCGCGAGGACCGCGGCGGCGGCGCGGGCGCCGTCGTCCTGCGTGACGCCGCCGGGCAGGACGGTGAGGTCGAGCCCCCTGGCCCGTGCGACGTCCGCGAGACCGGCGCGGCGCTCGCGGTCGGAGAAGGTGCCGGCGGGGCCGGCGAGGTAGAGCAGGCGCCGGTGGCCGAGGTCCGCGAGGTGGTCGGCGAGCACCGCCATCCCGGCGCGGTAGTCCGGGTGGAGCGACGGCACGATCCCGTCGGGTGCGCGGCGGTTGACGACGACGGCGGGACCGAGGTCCGGCAGGAGGTCGCGCAGCCGGTCGTCGGCGAGGCGGGGCGAGACGAGCACGACGGCGTCGCACCGCCCGCGCGCCCGCAGCGCCTTGTCCGGCTCGGCCGCGACGTCCTCGGCGGTGTCGGCGACGAGCACGTGGTAGCCCTCGACGTCGGCCGCCCGCGCGACCCCGCGCAGGATGCCCTGGAAGAACGGGTTGCCGAGATCGGGCACGACGACCGCGACCGTGTGGGTCCGGCCGAGGACGAGCGAGCGCGCGGTCGGGCTGGCGGTGTAGCCCAGCTCGGCCGCGGCGGCGCGGACCCGCTCGATCAGCTCGGGCGCGACCGTCGGGTGGCCGTTCATGACGCGGGAGACGGTGGCGACGGAGACGCCGACGTGCCGCGCCACCGTCGTGATCGTGGCGCGGGACGCGCGGCCGGCGCGATCGACCGTCATGGTGGCCTCCCGTCCCGTCGTCGGAGTCTCCCGCTCGCTCGCGACGGGTGCGCCACGGCTGCGGGGAAACGTTTTCTCAGTCTAGAGTAGGACGCCGGGGGCCGTGTGACAACGTCACCGGCCCGCACGATCCGCGCCGGCGCCGACCGAGCCCCGAGCGCCCGAGCCCAGCGAGCAGGAGCAGCACATGAACGAGGCCGAGCACCGCGACGTCCCCCGGCTGTCCGAGGCGACGCTCGCCGGACTGCCCCCCGCAGCGCGTCCCGTCGCGGACCGTCGCGAGCTGCGCCCGCGGATCGCGCACCTCGGCATCGGGGCGTTCCACCGGGCGCACCAGGCGGTCTACACCGAGGACGCGAACGGGGCGACCGGCGGAGACTGGGGGATCGTCGCCGTGGCGCCGAGCTCGGCGCGGGTCGTCGACGCGCTCCGCGCGCAGGACCACTGCTACACCGTGACGACGAAGGCGCCCGACGGCCCCTCGGTCCGCGTCGTCGGGTCGATCGTCGGCTCGCGGCACCTACCGACCGAGCGGGACGCCGTCCTGGACCTCCTGGCCGACGCCGGGACCGCCGTCGTCACGCTGACCGTGACGGAGAAGGCGTACCTGCGCACGCCCGACGGCGGGCTGGACGCGGCCGCCGTCGCCGACGAGCTCGCCTCCGGGGAGCCGGCGAGCGTCGTCGGGGTGCTCGCGCACGCGCTGGCCGCGCGGGCCCGGACCCACGGGGCGCCCGTCAGCGTCGTGAGCTGCGACAACATGGCCGGCAACGGTCCGGCCGTGCGCCGCGTCGTCACCGAGTACGTCGAGGCGGCCGGGTGGCAGGACGCTCCGGCCGTGCGCGCGTGGATCGCCGACAGCGTGACGTTCCCCGCCACCATCGTCGACCGGATCGTGCCCGCGACGACGCCCGAGGACCTCGACGCCGTCGAGCGCGAGCTCGGCGTGCGGGACGAGGCCGGCGTCGTCGGCGAGCCCTACCTGCAGTGGGTGATCGAGGACGACTTCGCCGGCCCGCGCCCGCCGTGGGACGCCGCGGGGGCGCTGTTCGTGCCCGACGTTGCGCCGTACCAGCTCACCAAGCTGCGGCTGCTCAACGGGGCGCACTCGCTGCTCGCCTACCTCGGGCTGGCGAGCGGGTGCGAGCTGGTCGCCGAGGCGATGGCGACGCCGTGGGGCGAGGACGTGGTCCTCGGCCTCGCGCGCGAGGTGGCTCCCGTGCTCCCGGCCGGCGGGCCGGGCCCCGAGGTGTACGCCCGCGACCTCGTCGAGCGGTTCCGCAACCCCGCGATGCGTCACCGGCTCACCCAGATCGGCTCGGACGGGTCGCTCAAGCTGCCCGAGCGGTGGCTGGGATCGCTGCGGGAGCTGCGTGCGCTGGGGCTGACGTCGCCGACGATCGTGCGCGGGCTCGGGGCGTGGGTCGCCGCGATCCGGCCGCCGGCGGGCGGCGTGGCCGACGGCGGGGGCGGCCAGGTCTGGGGCACGACCGATCCGCGGGCCGCGACGCTCGCCGCCGCGTGGGCGTCGGGCGGCGGTGCGGGCGAGCGCGACGGCGGTGCTGGCGACGGCGGGCACGGGCGTGACGGCGAGGGGGCGCGGGGCGACCTGCGGAGCGTCGTCGTGGCGGCGCTGCTGGTGCTGGGCGCCGAGGACCTCGCGGCCGACACCGAGGTCGTCGACGGCGTGACCGACGCGCTCCGGGACGTCCTGACGCCGTCCTGACGCCGGCCCGACGCCGTCGAGGGGCGGCGGTACGCATCGGGGACCAAGGTCCCCGGCGCGGTGGCCTGGGCCCGGGAAGACTCGGTGTGAACCGATTCAATCGACGCGTGGAGCGCGTCGCCCGTCCGAGGAGCCCCCATGTCGCACCGCATGATCTGGAACCAGACGGCCCACTTCGGCGCCGGCTGCATCACCGTCATCCCCGAGGAGCTGGCCCGGCGCGGCTTCGCCAAGGCGCTCGTGGTGACCGACCCCGTCCTCGTCGAGACCGGCGTGGCCGGCCGGGTGACGAGGCTCCTCGACGAGGCCGGGTTCCCGTACGAGGTGTACTCCGACGTCGTGCCGAACCCGACCATCCAGAACGTGCTCGACGGCGTCGCCGCCCTGGCCTCGGCCGGGGCCGACGTGCTGGTCGCCATCGGCGGCGGCTCGCCGCAGGACACCTGCAAGGCGATCGGGATCGTCACGGCCAACCCGACCTTCTCCGACGTCCGCTCGCTCGAGGGCGTGGCGCCGACGACGAAGCCGTCCGTCCCCATCGTCGCCGTGCCCACGACCGCCGGCACGGCGAGCGAGACCACCGTCAACTACGTCATCACCGACGTCGAGCGGCAGCGCAAGTTCGTCTGCGTCGACCCGCACGCGATCCCCGTCCTCGCCGTCGTCGACCCCGAGATGATGTCGAGCGCGCCCCGGTCGCTCATCGTCGCGACCGGTCTCGACGCGCTGACGCACGCCATCGAGGGGTACACGACGCTGGGGGCGTGGGAGCTGTCGGACCTGTTCCACCTCAAGGCGATCCAGGTGATCGCCCAGGCGCTCGCCCCCGCCGCCGATGGCGACGCGGTCGCGGCGGAGCGGATGTCGATGGCGCAGTACGTCGCCGGGATGGGCTACTCCAACGTCGGGCTCGGCCTCGTCCACGCCATGGCGCACCCCCTCGGCGCCGTGTTCGGCGCGCCGCACGGCGTGGCCAACGGCATCCTGCTCGCGCCCGTGATGGCGTTCAACGCCCCCGCGACCGGGGAGAAGTACCGGGACATCGCCGCGGCCTTCGGGGTGGCCGACGCCGCCGAGCTCCCGCTGGAGGAGGTGCGCGAGGCGGCCGTGTCGGCCGTCGCCGCCCTGACGACCGGGCTGGGCAACCCGACCCGGATCAGCGAGATCGGGGCGGGGGAGTCCGACGTCGCGGTGCTGGCGCAGGCGGCCTACGACGACGTCTGCCGCGGCGGCAACCCGCGCGAGGTCACGGTCGAGGAGATCGCCGGGCTGTACCGCTCGCTGCTGTGAGCCGATCCGCCGGTCCGGGCGCCTCGGGCGACCGGACCGGCGGCTGACCGGCGGGCGCGCTCGGTGCGCACGGTGCGCCGGCTCGGCTCAGGGCAGTCGCACGTGCTGCGGCCCGAGCTCGCTCACGGCGTTGACGCCGAGCAGGCGCATCGTCCGGGTGATCTCGGAGCGCAGGATCTCGACGGCGCGCTCGACGCCCCGCTCCCCGCCGGCCATGAGCCCGTACAGGTACGCGCGCCCGACCATCGTCGCGTGCGCGCCGAGCGCGATCGCCGCGACGATGTCGGCGCCCGACATGATGCCGGTGTCCATCCAGACCTCGGTCTCGTCCCCGACCGCGGCGCGGGCGTCCGGGACGAGGCGCAGCGGGACGGGCGCGCGGTCGAGCTGGCGTCCGCCGTGGTTGGAGATCACGATCGCGTCCGCACCCGCGGCGGAGACGCGGCGGGCGTCCTCCAGCGTCTGGATGCCCTTGATGACGAGCGGCCCGTCCCAGTTCGCTCGGACCCACTCGAGGTCGGCCATCGTCATCGACGGGTCGAACAGCGTGTCCAGCAGCTCGGCGATGGTGCCGTCCCAGGAGTCCAGCGAGGCGAACGAGTAGGTGGGCGTCGTGAGCAGGTCGATCCACCAGTTGGGGTGGGTCGCGCCGTCGAGGAACGTCTTGACCGAGAGCTGGGGCGGGAACGAGAAGCCGTTGCGCGCGTCGCGCAGCCGGGCGCCGGCGACGGGCACGTCGACGGTGAGGACGAGCGCCTCGTAGCCGGCCGCACGGGCACGGGCCATGAGGTCCTCGGCCCGCGAGCGGTCCTTCCAGACGTAGAGCTGGAACCACCGGCGCGCCCCGGGGCCGGCGGCGGCGACGTCCTCGATCGACGTCGTGCCCATGGTCGAGAGCGCGTACGGGATGCCGGCGCGCTCGGCGACGCGGACGACGGCGCTCTCGCCCTCCGTCTGCATCATCCGGGTGAAGCCGGTCGGCGCGAACGAGAACGGGAGCGCGGCCGGCCGGCCGAGCATCGGCGTGGTCGTGTCGACGACGGAGACGTCGTGCAGGATCGACGGGCGCAGCTCGAGGTTCGCGAACGTGCGTCGCGCGCGACGCAGCGAGATCTCCGACTCCGCCGCCCCGTCGGTGTAGTCGAACACCGAGCGGGGTGTGCGGCGCGCGGCGAGGGTCCGCAGGTCAGCGATCGTCAGCGCCCGGGACAGGCGGCGCTTCGTCCCGTCCGGCTCGAACGGCCGCAGCCGCAGGAGCGGGGCGAGGTCCGCGGGACGCGGGAGCTGACGCCGGACGCGTGGGGTTGCTGACACGGGGACCTCGTTCTCGGGCGGGCTGGCGGCGGGGGTGGTCGGGGTGGTGCTCGGTCGTCCTCCGATGTCGGGGTGGATCCGATCGCGATTCACGATCCGATCCACCCCACCATCGGAGGGATTGCGGCGGGGCGGTCAGCGGGTGAGCCAGCCGCCGTCGACGGGGATGGTGGTGCCGTCGACGTAGTCGCTCGCGGCGGTGGCGAGGAAGACGGCGACGCCCTGGAGGTCCGTGGGTCGGCCCCACCGGCCGGCCGGGATGCGGCCGAGGATCTCGGCGCTGCGCTCGGGGTTGGCGCGCAGCTGGGCGGTGTTGTCGGTCGCGAAGTAGCCCGGGGCGATCGCGTTGACGTTGATCCCCAGGGGAGCCCACTCCGACGCCAGCGCCCGGGTGAGGCCGGCGACGCCGGACTTGGAGGCCGTGTAGGACGGGACGATCTTGCCGCCCTGGTAGGACAGCATCGAGGCGATGTTGATGATCTTCCCGATCGAGCGCTCCCGCCCGCCGCCGCTCTCGCCGGCGGCGCGCACGGCGTCCAGGCCTCCGGCCTGGTCGATCATGACGCGGGCCGCGGCCTGGGACAGGTAGAAGACCTTGGAGAGGTTGAGGTCGATGACCTCGTCCCAGTTCGCCCGAGTGAAGTCGATCGCGGGCTCGCGCCGGATGATGCCCGCGTTGTTGACGACGATGTCCAGCCGCCCCGCCTCGCCCGCGACCTGGGTGACCAGGTCCTGGACCTGCTCGGGGGTCGCGGCGAGGAGGTCGGCCTGAACCGACCAGGCGCGCCGGCCCAGCGCCTCGACGGCCTCGACGGCCTCGGGGGAGCCGGACCGGTCGAGGATCACGACGTCGGCGCCGGCCTGCGCGAGCGCGGTGGAGAACCCGAGGCCGAGGCCCCGGCCGCCGCCGGTGACGAGGGCGACCTTCCCGTCGAGAGTGAATGCGTCCAGGATCATGGCGGGGCCCCTCAGCGCAGGTCGCCCGGCGTGATGCCGGTGACGTCGGTGTAGTCGATGTTCTCGCCGGCCATCGCCCAGACGAACGTGTAGGCGCCGGTGCCCGAGGCGGTGTGGATCGACCAGGGCGGGGAGACGACGGCGTCGCGGTCGTGCAGGAGCAGGTGGCGGGTGTTGCCGGGCTCGCCCATGAGGTGGACCAGGACCTCGTCGCCGAGGCCGTCGTAGAGGTAGACCTCCGTGCGACGCGGGTGCACGTGCGGGGGCATGGTGTTCCACACGCTGCCCGGAGCCAGGGTCGTGATCCCGAGGACGAGCTGGTTCGACGCGATCCCGTCGGCGTGGATGTACTTGCGGATGGTCCGCTCGTTGGAGGTCACCAGCTCGCCGAGGTGCAGCGCCTCGACCTCGTCCCGGCCCGCCTTGGCCGCCGCGAGCCGCGCGTGGGCCGGTGCCGAGACCAGGTAGACCGCGCCCGCGCCGGACAGCGTGACGTCGCGGGTGCCGAGCGGGAGGTAGACGACGTCGTGGGCGCCGAGGGCGAACGTCTCGCCGTCGGCTGTGACCGTCACCTCCCCGGCGAGACCGACCAGGCCGAGCTCGCGGCGCTCGAGCAGGTACTCCGCCTTGATGATCTCCGGCGCCTCGAGCGTGACGGGCGAGCCGTCCTCGACCAGGACGCCGCCGACGAGCAGCCGGTCGTCGTGCGCGTACCCCCACGTCACCTCGCCCGGGGTGAACAGCCCCGACAGCACGAACCGCTCCCGCAGCTCCTGCGTGCCCAGCCGGGCGACGTCGTCGGGGTGGGTGCTCCACAGGCGGGTGACAGACATGGTCGGGTCCTCTCTCGGTACTGGGTCGGCCGGGCTCACGATGCCGATCGACGTCAACTCTCCCAGGCTTCCGCGTCTCCGGCGGCGTCGGCTGGCCCGGTGTCGTCGCGGGCGACGGTCGGAGGGCGGGGCCCGGGGAAGTCTTCTCTGGTATTGAATCCATTCAACGCGCGGAAGTCAACCCTGCCGCGAACCGGTGGTGGCGGGTGCGCCGGGGGGCCGAGGTGGCGCCGGGCTCCGGGCTCGGGGTCGCCGCGGCACCGGTCGGGCGTCGGGCTCGGGGTCGTCGCTCCGACACCTCCGCTGCGCCGACCCGCCGCCGCGCCGCGCGGTGGGCGCCGTCGCGCCGCGCGGTGCGCGCCGTCGTCGGGTGTCGCGCGGGTCCCGCGGCGTGCCGGTGGTGCCTCGCGGGGGTCGCGTCCGGTCCGTGCGCGCTCGGCGGCGGTCCCTGCTGGCACAGTTGGGGTGTGGAGAAGGACGCCGCCTCGCCCGTCGAGAGCATCGACCGCGCCCTCGTCGTGCTGTCCCAGCTCGCCGCGGCGGGGACCGACGGCCTGAGCCTCGGGCAGCTCGCCGATCGCCTCGGCGTCCACAAGACCACCGTCCACCGCGCTCTCGCCGCGCTCCGGTTCCGCGACTTCGTCGCCCAGGACCCCGGCTCCGGCCTCTACCGGCTCGGTGCGGCGGCGGTGACGCTCGGCGACGCGTACTACGCGGGCGACAACCTCGCGGCCTCGCTCCACCCGGCCCTCGTCGCGCTGTCCCGGGAGGTCGACGAGCTCGTCCACCTCGGGACGCTCGCCGGAGCGCAGATCGTCTACCTCGACAAGGTCGAGCCGGATCGACCCGTCCGGGTGTGGTCGGCGGTCGGGCGCCGGATGCCCGCCGCGACGACCGCGCTCGGCCGAGCCATGCTCATGGACCGCGGGCTGTCGGCGGAGGCGCTCGCGCCGTATCTCGCGGCCGACGGCTCGGGCGGCCTCTCCGGGGACCGGCTCGCCGACGTCCTCGCGACGGCCCGCGCGCGCGGCTTCGCCTCGGAGTGCGAGGAGAACGAGCCGGGCATCGCCTGCGTCGCCCTGCCGCTCGAGCGCGCGGGGGCCGCGGTCGCCGCGGTCAGCGTCACGGCGCCCCGCGAGCGGATGTCGGACGAGCGGATGGCCGAGGTCGCGGACGACTTCCGCCGCGTCCTGCCCCGTCTTCTCCCGCCGGGCCTCGTGGTCCGCGGAGGCGTCTGACCGGGCGGGTCTCTCGCGGCGCGTCGCGCGCCGTCCCGGGGTGCTGGGGTGTCCGCTCTCTGCGGATCGAGGCTCCCGGCCGCGCTCAGCCCCGCGGCCAGCGGCGCGCCGACCAGCCCGGACGCACCGCCCGTGCGGGTGGGGCGCACACCGATCCGCGGAGAGCGGACGCCCCGGCCTCGCCCGTGGAGAGCCGAGTCACAGGGGCTGGTCGAAACCGGGCCGCTCTGGCAGACTGATGTGCATTGAGCGCAACGACCGTTGCGCTCAGCGGAACAAGGATCGAGCCCGCGACCGACGACGCTCGCCGGCGGGCGCACACCGAAGGAGCCAGCGATGGACGTTCTCTCCCAGCTCGAGCAGGCCACGCTCGTCCCCGTCGTCGTCATCGACGACGCGGCCGACGCCGACGGCCTCGCCCAGGCCCTCGTGACCGGCGGCCTGCCCGTCGCCGAGGTGACCTTCCGCACCGCGGCGGCGCCCGAGGCTATCCGGGTGATGGCCGAGCGCGGCGACGTCGTCATCGGCGCCGGTACGGTCCTCACCCCCGACCAGGTCGACCAGGCCGTCGCCGCCGGCGCGCGCTACGTCGTCTCGCCCGGGCTCTCCCGCGCGGTGGTCGAGCGCGCGCAGGAGCACGGCATCCTCGCCCTCCCCGGCTGCGTCACCGCGACGGAGATCCAGGCGGCGCTCGAGCTCGGCCTCAGCACGGTCAAGTTCTTCCCGGCCGGCACCTCCGGCGGCGCCCCGGCGATCAAGGCGCTCTCCGCCCCGTTCGGCGGCGTCTCGTTCGTCCCGACGGGCGGGGTCAGCGCCGCCAACCTCGCCGACTACCTCGCGATCCCGGCGGTCAAGGCCGTCGGCGGGTCGTGGATGGTCCCGCAGAAGATGGTCGCCGCCCACGAGTTCGACGCGATCACGGCGCTGACGGCCGAGGCCGTCGCCCTCGCCGCCTCCCTGCGCCCGCGCGCCTGACGACACACCGGCACACCCCGACACCCCGACGAAGAGGACCCACCATGAGCACGCTCCCCCCCGAGGTCGCCGCCCTCGACCTCAAGCCCGCCGCCGACTGCCGCTACGACGTCGTCTCCCTCGGCGAGGTCATGCTCCGCCTCGACCCGGGCGAGGGGCGCATCCGGACCGCCCGCAGCTTCCGCGCCTGGGAGGGCGGCGGCGAGTACAACGTCGCCCGCGGCCTGCGCCGGGCGTTCGGCCTGCGCGGCGCCATCGTGACGGCGCTGGCGGACAACGAGGTCGGCCGCCTCGTCGAGGACCTCATCCTCACGGGCGGGCTCGACACCGAGTTCGTCCAGTGGCGCGCGTACGACGGCATCGGCCGCACCGTCCGCAACGGCCTCAACTTCACCGAGCGCGGCTTCGGCGTGCGCGGCGCCGTCGGCGTCTCCGACCGCGGCCACACGGCGGCGTCGCAGCTCGGGCCGGACGACGTCGACTGGGACCGGCTGTTCGGTGAGTACGGCGTCCGCTGGCTCCACACGGGCGGGATCTACGCCGCGCTGTCGGAGACGTCGGCCGAGACGGTGTTCGCCGCCGTGACGAAGGCCAAGGAGTACGGGACGGTCGTCTCCTACGACCTCAACTACCGCCCGTCGCTGTGGAAGTCCATCGGCGGCATCGACAAGGCGCGCGAGGTCAACCGCGCGATCGCGCCGCACATCGACGTCATGATCGGCAACGAGGAGGACTTCACGGCCTCCCTCGGCTTCGAGATCGAGGGCACCGACATCCACGGCGGCGAGGAGCTGGAGGTGGACAAGTTCGCGGCGATGATCCGGACCGCCGCCGCGGAGTTCCCGAACTTCAAGGTCATCGGCACGACGATGCGGGGCGTCAGGACCGCGACGATCAACGACTGGGGCGCGATCGCCTGGTCCCCGGCGACCGGCGTGCTCGAGTCCATCCACCGGCCGAACCTCGAGATCATGGATCGCGTCGGCGGCGGCGACTCGTTCGCGTCGGGCCTCGTCTACGGGCTGCTCGACGGTCAGCCGCTCCAGGTCGCGCTCGACTACGGGGCGGCCCACGGCGCGCTCGCGATGACGACGCCCGGCGACACCACCATGGTGACCAAGGCCGAGGTGCTCAAGCTGGCCGGCGGCGGCTCGGCCCGCGTCGACCGCTGAGCCGCGCCGACGCCGACGCCCCGCCGGCCCGCATCGTGGGCCGGCGGCGGCGTCGCCCCGGCCGGAGCGTCGGGCGCTGGCCCTAGGGTGACAGCGTGCGTCTCCTCCTCACCGGCTCGAACGGCTTCCTCGGCACGCGGATCGCGCAGGACGCGGTCGCCCGCGGCTGGGGGGTGCTCGGCCTCGGCCGCGCGGCCCGGCCGAACCCGGCGAGCCCGGTCGCCGGCTACCTGTCGCACGACCTCGCCTACCCGCTGACCGAGCCGGTCGCCGACGGCGCGATCGAGCGCTCGATCGCCGCCCGCCTGAGCGGGCCGGTCGACGCCGTCGTCCATGCCGCCGCGCTCGCGAGCCCGTTCGCGCCGCCCGAGGACTACATCGCCGCGAACGTCCGCGGGACCGAGCACGTCGCCGCGTGGGCCGAGCGGTACGGGCGACGCGAGCACGGCGAGCCGCTGCCACTGGTCTACGTCTCGAGCTCCTCGGTCGTCTACCGCGACGCCGACCAGCTCGACCTCACCGAGGACGCCCCGACGCCGCCCCTGCGCGAGCAGGTCAACGACTACTCCCGCACGAAGCTCCTCGGCGAACGGGTCGCCCAGCGCTACCGGGGCCGCTCCGTCGTCCTGCGTCCCCGCGCCATCATCGGGGCCGGCGACACCGTCCTCATGCCGCGCATCCTCCGGCTCGCGGAGCGCGGCGTCCTGCCCGTGCTGGAGCCGCGCTCGGGGCCGCGCGTCGTCGTCGACCTCAGCGACGTCGGGACGGTGGCGCACTACGTGACGCAGGCGCTCGCGCGCGAGGCGACGGGCACGTACCACCTGACGAACGCGGAGCCGGTCGAGCTGTACCCCTTCGCGCTCGACCTGCTCGACCGCCTCGGCGTCCGCGCCAGGACCGTGCGCGTCGACCCGCGGCTGCTGCGCGCCGTCGCGGGCGCGAGCGAGCGGTTCTCGGCCCGGTTCCTCGGCTACCGCGAGCCCCCGATCACCCGGTTCGGCGTCTCCGTCCTGTCCCGCTCGAAGACGTTCGACGTCACCCGCGCGCTCACCGACCTCGGAGCTCCGGCCGTGTCGCTCGCGCGGTCGGTCGAGGAGATCGTGGCCGAGCACCGGGCGGGTCCGGCGTGAGGTCGCCCGGCGCGACACGGTGGTGGGCGACCGCGACCGTGCTGCTCGGGGCGCTGTCCGTCGCCCGCCTCGCGCTCGCGCGGCGCGCCGTCGCCGAGGAGCGCGAGCTGGCCGGGACGCCCGCGTCGTTCGCGGCGGACGAGGTCGACGTCCTCGTGCCGATCCGTTCCGGTGACGAGCTGCTGGCCCGACGACTGGCCGCGTCCGTCGCGACGCTGCCGTCCGCGCGGGTCCACCTGCTCGTCGACGACGACGACCGTGATGGCTGCCGCGTCGCCGCGGCGATCGCGGCGGGCGGGGCTGACGCGGACGACGACCTCGCCGCGGCCCCCGCCGCCGAGCCCCGCGTCGCCGCCGACGTCCGGGTCGAGGTGTTCGGCCCGCCAGCTCCGGGGCGCAACCCGAAGGTCGACAAGCTCGCCGCGGCCGTCGCGCGGATCGAGGCGGCCGGCGGGACGCGAGCGGTCCTCGTCCAGCTCGACGACGACACGGCCCTCCCGCCCGGCGGCCTCGCGGGCCTGCTGCGCGGTCTCGACCGCGGGGGGCTGGCGACGGCCATCCCGGTCTACCTGGAGCAGGGCACGGCGTGGTCGCGGCTCGTCGCTGGGTTCGTCAACGGCTCCGCGCTCACGACGTACCTCCCGCTCGCGCGGCTCGGCCCGCCGGTGAGCGTCAACGGCATGGCCCTCGCCATGCGCGCGCGCGACCTCGCGGCGGTCGGCGGGTACGACGCGATCGCGGGCGCGACCTGTGACGACTACGCGCTCGCCCGCGCGTTCCGGCGCGCCGGCCTGGGGATCGTCCAGACCGCGCAGCCGGTGCTCCTGGCGACGACGGTCGCCGGGCCGGGGGAGTACGCCCGGCTGATGCGCCGGTGGCTGCTGTTCGCGCAGGAGGTGGTCCGGCGGGACGCGTCGATCCGTCTCGTCGCGCTCGCCGGCCTCCCGGCGGCGCTGCCCCTCGCCGCCGTCGTGCTGGCGGGGCTGAGCCCGCGGCCCCGCCGGGCGCTCGCGGTCGCGGGCGTCGTCGTCGTCGCCTCCCAGGCCGGGACGTGGTGGCTGCGCCGCGACCTGTGGCGGACGACGCTGCGCGCTCCGGGTGCGCCGGGCGACGGCGGCCCGAGCCCGCGGGGCCTCGCGGCCGAGGTGGTCGCGGCGCTGCTGACGCCGGTGCACCTGCTCGGGACGATGGGCTCGCGCACCGTCACGTGGCGCGGTCGGCGGGTGCGCGTGGGGGTCGGGGAGTGACCGGCGAGCGGGAGCTGCGCGACTGGCTGGCGGCGCACCGCGACGCGCCCGGGGTCCTCGAGGCCGAGGAGGTCGCGCAGGCGCGGGCGGCGTGGCTGACGGGGCAGAGCTCGTTCGAGCACTCGCGGCTGTCGCCGGCGCAGGAGACCGTGCTCGCGGCGCTGGCGGTCGAGGGATGGCGGCCCGTGCCCGTCGGCTTCCCGTGGACCGAGCGCGCGGCGCGGCCGGACTACGTCGCGACGCCGCTGCGGGTCGCGGCGCCGCGCAACTACGCGCAGGGTGCGCTCGCGCTCGAGGGGCCGGGCACGTGGTTCGCGGCCGCGGTCGCGCACCACCTCCAGCCGCTGCTCGACCGCACCCGCGACCGGCTGCTCCTGCTCTGCGGGAGCGCCGGCTGGCCGATGCTCGTCGCGGCCCTGCCGCGCCTGCGCCCGACGCCGGGCCTGCGCGTCGACGTCGTCGCGATCGGTGGCGTCGGCGCCCTGCCGCCGCTGCCGCAGGGGTGGCGGACCCACGTGCTCCGGGGCGAGCGCGACTGGTTCGCCGCGGTCTCGGGCCCGGTGCCGGTCGACCGCGTCGTGCCGGGTGACCACCTGTCCGCCGCGACCCACCCGGCCACGGTGGCGGCCGTGCTCGACCTCGTCGCGGCGCCAGCGTGGGCCGAGCGGTGAGGGTGCTGCTCGCCGCGCCGCCGTTCGCGGGTCACCTGCACCCGGTGCTCGAGCTCGCGGTCGGGCTGCGACGGCGCGGGCACGACGTCGTCGTCACGACCGGCGCCGGCCGGGCCGACCTCGTCCGGGGGGTCGGGCTCGACGTCGAGCCGCTGTTCCCCGACGATCCGGAGGCCTTCGAGCGCGTCGCCAACCCCGGCGTGCGAGTGGGTTCCCACCCCGTCCGGCTCACGCGGCAGCTCCGCGCCAACCTCGCGCTCCTGCCGCGGGCGCGGGCCGAGCTCGACGCGATCACCGAGCGCGTGCGGCCCGACGTCGTCGTCGCCGACTTCACCGCGCCGGTCGCGGGATACGCCGCGCTGGACCGGGGCATCCCGTGGGTGACGGTGTGCCCGTCGCCGTGCGCGATCGAGACCCGGACCGGGACGCCGTCCTACCTCGGCGGGTGGCGGCCGCCGCGGACGGCGCTCGGCCGGGCGCGCGACGCCGTCGGCCGGCGCGCCGTGCGCCTGGGGAAGCTCGGGATGCAGCGCGCGCTGGCGCGGGACTTCGAGCAGGCCGGTGCCCGGGTCTACCGCGAGGACGGCTCGGAGTACGCCTACTCCCCGCACGCGATCCTCGGCCTCGGCATGAGCGAGGTCGAGCTGCCGCGGGACTGGCCGGCCGCGTTCCGGATGGTGGGACCGCTCACGGCGTCGCCGGTGCGGGTGCCGCCGGTCGAGCTGCCGTCGCTCCCGCCGGGGCGCTCGCGGGTGCTCGTGACGCTCGGGACGCACCTGGACTGGGCGAAGCGCGACCTGCTCGCGCGGGTGCGCGCGCTGCGGGACCGGGTGGCGGGGCTGGACGTCGTCGTCGGGCTGGGCGATGCGGCCGGCGGCCGCGGGCTCACGGTCGTCGAGCCGGGTCTCGCGGTGGTCGGGTACGTCGACTACGACGACGTGCTGCCCCGGTGCGACGCCGTCGTCCACCACGGCGGGACCGGCATCGCCTACGCGGCGATCCGGGCGGGCGTGCCGGCCCTCGTCGTCCCGCACGACTTCGACCAGCCGGACAACGCCGTCCGGCTCGCCGTCGCGGGCGCGGGAGCGCTGACCCGGGCGCCGCTCGGCTCGGCGCGCGCCGCTCGTCGGCTGCGCGAGGTGCTGGCGATGGACCGGACGCGCCTCGCGGGGCTGACCCGGGCGCTCGCCGGCTACGACCCGGTGGGAGCGACCGAGCGGGTCCTCCTCGACCTCGCGCGGTCGCGGCCCGCGCCTCGCTGAGGCAGGGCGGGAGCGGCGTCAGGCGCGACGGACCCGGCGGAGCTTGCGCAGCCGGTCGTGCGGCTCGAACGCCATCGGGACGATCGTCGGCGGCACCAGCCCGGCCCGGCCGATCCGCTCCCGCAGGCTCGCCGCCGCCGCGTCGAACGTCTCGCGCGGCTCGACGGCGAGCCGGAGGAGCGGCCCGGCGGGCCCACCCGCGTCGTCCGCCTGCTGCACCACCCGGAAGTCGGCGACGCCCGGAGCCGCGAGCACCGCCGCCCGCACGAAGTCGGGGTAGAACGGCGCCCGCGTCGCGGGATCGTCGGCGCGGGGGAGGAGCAGGGCGTCGTCCGAGCGCCCGACGATCTCCCGGACGGCCAGCCGGACGTCGCCGCAGCCGCACGTCCCGGGCACGAGGACGTCGCCGAGGCGGCGGCGCAGGACGGCCTGGGAGGAGCGCACGAGGTCCGTCACGACCGGCACGAACCGGCCGTCGTCCCCGTCGACCCCGTCGTCTCCGTCGGCTCGACCGTTCCGGCCGTCCCCGCCGGGCTCCCGCTCGACGAGCACGAGGTCCTCCGCCAGGTGCAGCGTGCCCTCCCGGCAGCTCATCCCGAGGAACCCCTCCGCCGCCTGGTACACCTGGTCGACGCGGACCCCGAGCCCGGCCGTGATCTCCGCCGCGTCGGCGGGCTCCAGCACCTCGGCCGCCGAGAGGACGCGCTCGGGCGCGGGCCGCCCGCCCCACTCCCGCGCCACCATCCGGAGCACCGACGGCGGCGCGACGAGGACCGTCGGGCGCGCGGCGACGACCGACGCGACGAGCAGGTCCGGCGGCAGGGCGAGGTCGACGAACGAGAACGAGACCCGTCCGCCGTCGACGCTCTCGTACAGCGGTCCGCCGGCCCGCAGCACGAGCGTGACCCGGGCGCCGGCGAGCAGGCCGCGCGGCAGCGCCCTGGCCAGCACCTCGCCGGCCCAGCGGTCTCGCTCGGCGGGGGAGGTGAGGAACGCGGTCTGCTGTCCGGACGTGCCCGAGGAGAGCCCGACCGACAGCCCGCCGAGCGTCGTCGTGAAGTCGCGCCCGGTCTCCGCCGCGCGAGCCGCCGCGAGGCACTCGGCGAGCGAGAGCCCGCGCCGGTTGAGCCCGGCGAAGTGACGCAGGACGTCGGGCTTGTCCAGCACGGGCAGGTCGGACAGCTCGGCCGGCCGCCCGGCCGGGCCGGTGCCGAGATCGGCGTAGTAGGCGTACCGCCGCGGCGCGCGGGCGAGCACCCGCCGCAGGAGCCGGAGCTGGTGCGCCTCCAGCGCCGCCCGGTCGCGGAAGTGGTCCGGCGCGACGCGGCGCCGAGCCGCGAGGTAGTGCCCGAGCACCCGTGCCCTCACGCCAGCACGTCCCGGACCCGGCGGATCGCCGCCTCGTCGTGCGACGGCAGCACCACGAGCCCCGGTCGACGGCGCCGCAGGTCCCCGAGGGCGTCGATCGTCGCGGTGTAGGTCGACCAGTCGTGGCTGATGAGCCGCACGGGGGCGGCGGGGAGGGCGCCATCGGTGATCGCCCGGACGTCCCAGGCCGCGTCGCCGACGAGCAGCAGGTCCACGTCGTCGACGTCGTCGCCCCCACCGTCGCCGGCCGCGCCGCGGGCCCGGACGAGCACGCCGAGGTGACCGTCAGCGTGCCCGTCGAGCGGCACGACGACGACGCTGCCGTCGCCGAGCACGTCGCGTCCGCCGGGCAGCGGGCCGAGGTCGGCCCACGCGCCGTCGGCCCGCGGCAGGTCGGACGGGTCGACGGCCAGCCGGTCGACCGCGTCCGGCACGGTGCCCGGCACCCAGCCGCGCACGAGCGCGGCCCAGCCGCGCGTCGCGCGGAACGTCGCGAGCGCCGCGCGGTCGAGGACGACGCGGGGCTCCGGCCCCTCGACGGCCGCGTCCAGGACGTCCGCGAGCCCGCCGACGTGGTCGAGGTGGAGATGGGTCACGACGACGTCCGTCACGGGACCCAGCCCGAGCCGGTCGAGCTGGGCGGCGAGCGTGCGCGTGGGGTCGATCGTGACGGGGAGCAGCGCGCGGTAGACCCGGCTCAGTCCGCGCGAGGCCGCGGCGACCGCGCGGGGGGAGTAGCCGGTGTCGACCACGACGACGCCGTCCGGGTGCTCGATCACCGCGACCAGCGCGGGGAAGGTGACCCGGCGCCAGGGTCCGCCGCGTCGTGCGATCGCCCCGAGCTGGCGGGTGGAGCCGGCCTCGAGCAGGTGGACGCGGTGCGCCGGCGGCGGAGAGCCCATCGGGCCGCCTCAGTACCGCAGGACGGCGGCGGCGAGCGAGAGCCCGGCCCCCGTCCCGGCGAGGAGGACGAGGTCGCCCCGGCGCAGCCGGCCGGTGGTGACGGCGTGGTCGAGCGCGACGGGGATCGAGGCCGAGACCTGGTTGCCGTGGTCGCGGAGGATGTCGACGACGCGCTCGGGGTGCGGGGCCACCCGCTCGACGAGGTAGCGCATCCCGACCCCGCTGGCCTGGTGCGGGACGACGACGTCGATGTCCTCGAGCGTCACGCCCGCCTCGGCGAGGACGCCGTCGAGGAAGGCCGGGAGGTTCTTCGCGACGTGCCGCAGGAGGATCGCGCCGTCCATCGTGAACAGGTAGGAGTCGAGGTCGTCGGGCGGGGTGACGACGTTGAGGCGCGTCCCGCCCGCGTCGATCCGGCAGGCGCCGGCCGCCTCGGGCCACAGCGCGACGCGCGACGCCAGCACCGCGGGCGGCGCGGCCGCCTCGGTGCCGGTGCCGGTGTCGGCATCGGTGCCGGTGTCGTCGGCGCGGCCGAGCACGACGGCCCCGGCCCCGTCGCCGAACAGCGCGCTCGCCTCGACGCTGTCGTGGTTCAGCCCCTTCGACGCGATCTCCGTCGCCACGACCGCGACGCGCGACCACTGTCCCGTCGCGATCCCGGCGGCGCCGGCGCGCAGGCCGGTGAGGAACCCGACGCAGGAGGTGTTGACGTCGAACCCCTCGGCGGCGCCGCCCGTGGCGCCGAGCGCGGCGAGGGTGAGGACGGCGGTGGTCGGCATCGGCTGCTCGGGCGACACGGCGGAGACGATGAGGGCGTCGAGGTCGTCGACGCCGAGACCGGCGCGCTCCAGCGCCTCCCGGACGGCCGCCGTCGCCATGCGCGACGAGGTCTCCTCCGGGCTCGCCCAGCGCCGCGAGGCGACCCCCGACCGGGCGAGCGACTCGCCCGGGGCGCGGTCGAACCGCGCGTCGAGCTCCTGCGACGTCACCAGCGTGCTCGGCTCGTACGACCCCGTCGCGAGGATCCGGACGGGCAGCGTGTGACGCCGTGAGGGCCCCGCGTCAGTCATCCCGCAAGAGTGGCACAGCGCCGGGCGGGTTCCGCGCGCGTCTCACGACGGGGGCGCGACCGTCCGGAGGAACCGCAGCACCCGCAGGGCGCCGGCCTTGTCGATCGGCGCGTTCCCGTTGCCGCACTTCGGCGACAGCACGCACCGCGGGCAGCCGGCCGAGCACCGGCACGACGCGACCGCCTCGTACGTCGCGCCGACCCACCGCGTGGCGGCCTCGAACCCGCGCTCGGCGAAGCCGGCGCCGCCGGGGTGGCCGTCGTGCACGACGACGGTCGGCTGCTGCGTGTCCGGGTGCAGCGCCGTCGACAGCCCGCCGATGTCCCACCGGTCGCACGTCGCGAGCAGGGGCAGGACGCCGATCATCGCGTGCTCGGCCGCGTGGAGAGCGCCGGGGACCTCGCCCGCCGCGAGCCCGAGCTCCTCCGTCAGCACCTCGGTCGCGACCGACCACCACGCGCCCGTCGTCGGCAGCCGCCGTTCCGGCAGGTCGAGCACGGCGCTCGCCACCACCTCGTACCGCGGCGGGCGCCGGATGTCGTACGACGTCACCCTGCTCGTCACCTCGACCGGCCCGAACGCCCAGGTCACCGGGCCCCACTGCGCGCGCCGCCGGACGCCGAGCAGGGCAGCCTGGCGGGCCGAGCGGGCGCTCGTGCGGTACTCGACGTCCTCGCGGTGCACGAGCGCGACGCGGGCGCCCGGGCGCGCGGGGCGCGCGTCGGTCGCGTCGGACGGAGGGACGGCGTCGTCCTCGGGCTCGGCGTCGTCCGGGGCGAGCGCCCCAACCTCCCCGGGCGCGACCAGCGCGTCGACGACGAAGCTGCGCCCCTGGTGCACGTAGACGGCTCCCGGGTGGACGCTGGCGTCGGCCGCGGCGTCGTCGACCGTCCCGAGCACGGCGCCGCTCGCGGCCTCGACGACGGGGACGCCGCGTCCGCCCGTCCCGCGCAGGTCCGCGAGGTCGGTCGGCGCCTCGGGCCGGGCGTGGTTCCAGTACCAGCCGGCCGGGCGGCGACGCAGCAGCCCGCGCTCGGCGAGGGCGTCGAGCACGGCGGCGTCGGGAAGGCCGAACAGGGGCAGGTCGGCCTCGGTGAGCGGCAGCTCGGCCGCGGCCGCGCACAGGTGCGGGCCGAGGACGTACGGGTTGGACGGGTCGAACGTGGTGACCTCGACGCCCTGGTCGAGGATCTCCTCGGGGTGGTGGACGAGGTAGGTGTCGAGCGGGTTGGCGCCGGCGACGAGGACGGCGAGCCCCTCGGCCCCGGCGCGCCCGGCGCGGCCAGCCTGCTGCCAGAACGACACCCGCGTGCCGGGCCAGCCGGTGAGCAGCACGGCGTCCAGGCCCGAGACGTCGATGCCGAGCTCGAGCGCGTTCGTCGTGGCGAGGCCGAGGAGGCGTCCCGAGCGGAGCGCGACCTCGAGCGTGCGCCGCTCCTCGGGCAGGTAGCCGCCGCGGTAGGCGGCGACGGGGACGCTCCCCCCGGCCTCCAGCGTGCGGATCGGGTCCTCGTCGTCCCACGGGTGACCGGCCGACGGCTCGTCCCACGACGCGTCGGCCGACGGATCGTCGGCGAGGCGCTCGTTGGCCGCGGCGGCGACCGCCTCGACCCCCGCGCGGGAGCGGACGAACGCGAGCGTCCGGGCGCGGGCGCGGGTGAGGTCGGTCAGCAGGTCGATCACCTCGCTCTGCGCGCTGCGCCGGGGCAGGTCGTCGGGCAGGCCGGCCACGTCGCCGAGGTCGACGCGGGTGAGGTCGAGCCCGTCAGCCGCCCACTCGTCGGGCGACGAGGCGGCCGGCTCGGCCGACGACGCGCGCGAGTCGAGCGGGGCCGGCTCCCAGAGCGCGATGCGCCGCCGGCCCTGCCGGGCGGTCGAGGCCGTGACGGATGCGACGTCGGCCCGGTCGGCGCCGATGAGGCGGGCGAGCGTGAGGTCGGGCTCGCCCGCGGTCGCGGAGGCCGCGGCGACGACCGGGCGCGCGCCGAGGTCGCGTGCGAGGCGGAGGAGGCGGCGCAGGACCAGGGCGACGTGCGCGCCGAAGACGCCCCGGTAGGCGTGCGCCTCGTCGAGCACGACGACGCTGAGGCTGCGCAGCAGACGGGTCCACCGCTCGTGCGCCGGCAGGAGCGCGAAGTGCAGGAAGTCGGGGTTGGTGAGGACGACGTCGGCGTGGTTGCGGGCCCAGTCGCGCTCGTCGCGGGGTGTGTCGCCGTCGCACGTGGTGATCCGGACGGGGAGGGCGGGATCGGTGGCGCCGACCAGCTCGCCGAGGGCCGCGAGCTGGTCGGCCGCGAGGGCCTTGGTGGGGGAGAGGTAGAGCGCGGTCGGCCGGCGCTGGAGCGTGGCGAGCGAGGAGCCTGAACCCGGACCGCCGCCCGCGCGCTGGGTGCGCTCGTGGTCGAGCACGCGCGAGAGCGTCGGGAGCCAGAGCGCGAGCGATTTGCCGGACCCCGTCGCCGTGGCGATGACGGTGTGCCGGCCCTCGTGGAGGTGCGTCGCCGCCTCGACCTGGTGCGCCCACGGACGCTCGACCCCGAGCCCGCGGTAGGCGGCGACGAGGCGGTCGTCGGCCCAGGTCGGCCAGTCGGCGCGCTCGCCGTCGACCGGTGGGAGGTCGGCGACGTGCAGCAGGCTCTCGCGCCGCTGCGGGGTGGTGAGCAGGCTGGCCAGGGGGTCGAACGTGCTCACGGGTCCATCGTCCCACCCGTCGCCCGCACCACTCCTCGACGGGGCCGAGCCCCGCGGGGGGATGTGGGCCCGGGACCCGCCCGGCCATAGGCTTGACCCCATGCTCGATCCCGCCTCCGTGCTGTCCGACCGCGTCTCCGCCGCCATCGACGCGGCCTTCGACCTCCCCGGGCAGGACCCCGTCCTGCGACCGTCTCAGTTCGCCGACGTCCAGGCGAACGCGGCCCTGGCGCTCGCGAAGAAGGTGGGCGTCAACCCGCGCGAGGCGGCCGCGCGCATCCTGGCGAACCTCGACCTGAGCGACGTCGGTGACGTCGAGGTCTCCGGTCCCGGCTTCCTCAACATCACGGTGTCGCCCGAGTGGATCCAGCGCCAGGTCGCGGTGCTCGCGGCCGACCCGCGGCTCGGCGTCCCGACGCAGCCCTCGCGCGTCATCCCGATCGACTACTCCGCGCCGAACGTGGCGAAGGAGATGCACGTCGGGCACCTGCGCACGACGATCGTCGGCGACTCCCTCGCGCGCACGCTCGAGCGGCTCGGTCACCGCGTCATCCGCCAGAACCACATCGGCGACTGGGGCACCCCGTTCGGCATGCTCATCGAGCACTACCTCGAGGTCGGCGGCGACTCGCCCGAGGCCGACCTGCTGCGGACCGACCCGAACGCGTTCTACCAGGCCGCCCGCGCGAAGTTCGAGGCGGACGAGACCGGCCCCGACGGCATCGGCTGGGCCGCGCGGGCGCGCGAGCGCGTCGTCCGGCTCCAGGCCAAGGACCCCGAGACCATCCAGATCTGGCTCGGGATGATCGGGCACTCCAAGGAGTACTTCCACCGGATCTACGACGAGCTCGCGGTCACCCTGACCGACGACGACCTGGCCGGCGAGTCGATGTACGACCCGATGCTCGCCGACGTGTGCGACGAGCTCGTCGCGAAGGGCCTCGCGGTCGAGTCCGACGGTGCGCTGTGCGTCTTCCCCGACGGCTTCACCGGCCGCGACGACAAGCCGCTCCCGCTCATCGTCCGCAAGTCCGACGGCGGCTACGGCTACGCCACGACCGACCTCGCGGCGATCCGCTACCGCGTCCGGGAGCTCGGGGCCGACGAGATCCTCTACGTCGTCGGCGCCTCGCAGAACCTGCACTTCCGGATGGTCTACGCGACGGCCGAGGCGGCCGGCTGGCTCACCCGCGACGACGGCTCGCGCGTCACGCCGATCCACGTCCAGATCGGGTCGGTCCTCGGCGACGACGGCAAGATCCTGCGGACGCGCGCCGGCGCCCCGCTGCGGCTCGCGGCGCTCATCCGGGAGGGCGTGGAGAAGGCGGCCTCCGTCGTCGACGCGTCGCGGCCGGACCTCGACGACGTCGAGCGCGCCCGGATCGCCCGGATGGTCGGCGTCGGCGCCGTGAAGTACGCCGACCTCTCGGTCGCCCACGACACCGACTACGTCTTCGACTTCGACCGCATGCTCGCGCTCACGGGCAACACCGGCCCCTACCTGCAGTACGCGACGGCCCGCATCCGCTCGATCTTCCGCCGCGCCGACCTCGACCCGGCCGCGGTCCTCGCCGCCGGCGCCCCCGTCCGGGTCGTCGAGCCGAGCGAGCGGGCGCTCGCGCTCGCCCTGCTCGGGTACGGCGCCGTCGTCGCCGAGGTCGGCGACCAGCTCGTCCCGCACCGGCTCGCCGGCTACCTGTTCGAGCTGGCCCAGGCCTTCACCAGCTTCTACGACGCCTGCCCCGTGCTCACGGCCGAGGACGCAGCCGTGCGCGAGTCGCGTCTCGTGCTCACCGCCGCGACGCTCCAGGTGCTCGTCGACGGTCTCGGCCTGCTCGGGATCGACGCGCCGGAGCAGATGTAGTCCCGCGCTACGTGATCGTCAGCGGTCCGGACGCCGTCGCGACGACGCCCGGGGCGCCGGGTCCCGCGGCCACGCGCACCGCGACGACGACCGTGTAGCTGCCGGGCGGGAGCGCGGTCGTCGTGCGGCCGCCGGCGACCGCCGAGCCCACCGCGGCCGCACCGGCCGCGTCACCCCCCGTGTCCGCACCGGCCGCGTCGACGGACACGCCGTCGCGGGCCGGCGACGTCGGTGCCGTGGGCGGCTCCGCCGACTCGCTCGGCGGCGGGGCACACTCGGTCAGGAGGTCGTGCTCGACGGGGACGGACAGCGGGGCCCCGGGCTTGAGCGGCTTCTGGGGCGAGGCGTCGCTGGCCCCCGGGCTCGTCGCGACCACGACCTGGCCCCGGAGCACGACGACCTCGACCGTGAACGACGTCGAGACGGTCTCGACCTGGGTGCTCAGCGAGCCGGTCGCGTTGAGCGGGGAGCCGCTCGGCGTGTCCGGGAGGGCGGACAGGACCAGCGTCAGCTCGCGGTTCGGCGAGACCAGGTCGACCGACGAGCCGCACGCCGCGTCCCACGTCACGGTCGTGAGCGTGAGCGGCGTGGGCGTCGGGCTGGGGGAGGGGCGCGGCGACGACGTCGGGCTGGGCGTGGCGGTGCGCGTGGGGGTCGGCTCGGGCGCGTCCGGGGTCGTCGGCTGCTCGGGCTCGGGTTCGGGAGCCGGCGGCGCGGGCGTCGGGGTGTAGCGCGGCACGGCCTTGGTCGGCGAGGGGCTCGCGGGGTCGCGCACGCGGTCCGGCGTCGGGGATGCGGGCGAGGAGGGCGGTATCGGGGCGGACGTCGACGTTCGCGGGCTGGGAGCGGGGCTCGCCGGTGGCGTGTACTCGGGGTAGCCGGGCTCCGCGATGGGCGGATCGGGCGGGAGCACCTGCGTGCCGGTGCAGCCGGCGACGAGCAGCCCGCCAAGGACGATGGCGACCGCGGCGCGCGTGCGCGCAGGAGAAAACCGAGTGCCCGCTACCGTCATGACGGACCAGCTCCCTCCACTGCTACGACTCGATCGGCCGCCCCCGGCCCTCGCGCCGCCTGCGCGCTGCGCCACCCCACGCGACGCGAATCTCCATCCGAACCCACGACCCGCGATCAGTCAAGCACCCCGAGACCGATCTCACGTCTACCCCGGTCATGTCGCGGTCGCGCGGGATCTTGCACGGGAGACCGGAGCGGTGCGGGTCGGGGGCCTGGTCTAGAGTCTCGTCCTAGTGTCCGAGCCGCGTCGTCGGGGCTCGGAGTCGCATCCCCCGGGTCGCCCGCGACTCGCGACAATCGTTCGTGTCGAGGAGGACACACATGCCGCAGCTCGGAGGCACCAGCCTCGTCATCGTCGCCGTCATCGCGCTCGTCGCGGTGGGGGCGCTCGCCGTCGCCGTCGTGCTCCGCCGCCAGGTGCTCGCCGCCGACGAGGGGTCGCCCCGGATGCGCGACATCGCGGCGGCGATCCAGGAGGGCGCCTCGGCCTACCTGGGGCGGCAGCTCCGGACGCTCGCGCTGTTCGCCGGGATCGTCTTCCTGCTCCTGTTCGCGCTGCCCGGCGAGGGTGGCGTCCGCATCGGGCGGTCGATCGCCTTCCTGCTCGGGGCGACGTTCTCCGCGGCGATCGGCTACCTCGGCATGTGGCTCGCCGTCCGCGCGAACCTGCGCGTCGCCGCGGCCGCCGACAAGCCGGCCGGCAAGGAGATCGGCGCCGAGATCGCGTTCCGCACGGGCGGCGTCGTCGGTATGAGCGTCGTCGGGCTCGGCCTCCTCGGCGCGTGCATCGTCGTGCTGGTCTTCCGGGTCGACGCCCCGGCGGTGCTCGAGGGCTTCGGCTTCGGGGCCGCGCTGCTGGCGATGTTCATGCGCGTCGGCGGCGGCATCTTCACCAAGGCGGCCGACGTCGGCGCCGACCTCGTCGGCAAGGTCGAGCAGGGCATCCCCGAGGACGACCCGCGCAACGCCGCGACCATCGCGGACAACGTCGGCGACAACGTCGGCGACTGCGCGGGCATGGCCGCCGACCTGTTCGAGTCCTACGCCGTCACGCTCGTCGCCGCCCTCATCCTCGGCAAGGCGGCGCTCGGGGAGCACGGCATGGTGTTCCCGCTCATCGTGACGGCGATCGGCGCGCTCGTCGCCGTCGTCGGCGTCTGGCTCACCCGGGTGCGCGGGACGGAGAGCGGGCTGCGGGCGATCTACCGCGGGTTCGCGCTCTCGGCGCTGCTCGGTGCCGTCCTCGCCGCGATCGCGGCGTTCCTCTACCTGCCGGGCTCGTTCGAGGAGATGCCGGGCACGGCGGTCCTCGGCGACGTCAGCGGCGACCCCCGCCTCATCGTCGCCGGCGCCGTGGTCATCGGCGTCGTGCTCGCCGGCGTCATCCTCGCGCTCACCGGTTACTACACCGGGACGACGACGCGGCCGACCAAGCACGTCGCCGCCACGACCCGGACGGGCGCCGCGACGGTCGTGCTCTCCGGCATCGGGGTCGGCTTCGAGTCGGCCGTCTACACCGCCGGCGTCATCGCCGCGGCGATCTGCGGCGTGTTCCTGCTGGCGAGCGGGTCGATCTGGCTCTCGCTGTTCCTCATCGCCGTCGCCGGGTGCGGGCTGCTGACGACGGTGGGCGTCATCGTGGCCATGGACACCTTCGGTCCGGTCTCGGACAACGCGCAGGGGATCGCGGAGATGTCCGGCGAGGTCTCGCCCGAGGGGGCCGCGATCCTCACGGACCTCGACGCCGTCGGCAACACGACGAAGGCGATCACCAAGGGCATCGCGATCGCGACGGCCGTCCTCGCCGCGACGGCGCTGTTCGGCTCCTACGCCGACGCGGTCAGCTCCTCGCTGCGCTCGCTCGGCACCGGCGTCGCCGCGACGGGCGACGCGCTCGTCGCCGCGATGATGAGCTACGAGATCATCTCGCCGATCACGCTCGTCGGGGTCATCCTCGGCGCCGCGACCGTGTTCCTGTTCTCCGGCCTCGCGGTCGACGCGGTGACGCGTGCCGCCGGCGCCATCGTCCTGGAGGTGCGGCGCCAGTTCCGCACGATGCCGGGGATCATGACGGGCGAGCAGCGCCCCGAGTACGGCCGTGTCGTCGACATCTGCACGCGCGACTCGCTGCGCGAGCTGGCGACGCCCGGTCTGCTGGCCGCGTTCGCGCCGATCGCGGTCGGGTTCGGGCTCGGCGTCGGGCCGCTCGCCGGCTTCCTGGCCGGCGCGATCGCCTGCGGCGTGCTCATGGCCGTGTTCCTCGCGAACTCGGGCGGCTCCTGGGACAACGCGAAGAAGATCATCGAGGACGGCGAGCACGGCGGGAAGGGCTCGCCCGAGCACGCCGCCGCGGTCATCGGCGACACGATCGGCGACCCGTTCAAGGACACCGCCGGTCCCGCGATCAACCCGCTCATCAAGGTGATGAACCTCGTGGCCGTGCTCGTGGCGCCCGCGGTCGTGGCGATGAGCGCGGCGGAGGGAGCGAACCACGTCGCGCGGGTCGGGATCGCCGTGCTCGCGGCGCTCGTCGCCGGTGGTGCGGTGCTCGCCTCGCGACTGCGGGCGACCCGGGCCGACCGGAAGAACAACCTGGCCGCGGCCGCCGACGCGGAGCAGGCGGACCAGCTCGTCTAGCCCACCGGGCACCCGGGTGCCGCGCTGCCCCCGCCGTCCGGCCGCCGCACCCCGCCCCCACGCTCCCCCTCCGCTATCGGGGTGATGTCGATCGCGTATCGCGACCGAGGTCACCCCGATAGCGGAGCGTGGGGATGTCGTCGTCAGGATCGGCCGACGGGGCAGTCCGGCCGGCAGGGAGTCCCGCGACCCGGCCAGCCGCGCATGCGGTAGCCGCGTTCGACCAGAAGGGCCGAGCTGCACGGTGATCCGAGCACGTGCCGCCAGCGAAAGCGGAGCGTCGGCTGGCCGTAGGTCACCGTCGCCTCGTTGTCCCGCCAGATGTCCTCCGCGGTCTTGCCTTCGTGGATCCGGCCGTCGAGCTCGATCCGCAGGCCCCAGGTGTCGTCCAGCCCGTCGACCCGCACCTGCTGCCGACCCGTGCGGACCCAGACCTGGCGACGGGGCTCGGGCAGATGGTGGGCGCGGAGGACCAGCCGAGTGAAGCTCCACTCGAGGATCGACTCGTGCCCCTCCTCCTCGGGGGCGAGGACGGCCATGACCACGGCGCGCCAGCGCAACCGGTTCCACGCCGTCGCCTCCGCGCGCAGGTGTGCGGCGGTGCCGTCGGCGCGCGCCGTCTCGGTGAGGATGGCGACGACCTCGTCGGCGCTCGTCGCCGACTGGGTCCGCACGAGTGCCGCGAACGACGTCGTGGTCTGGGCCGGTCGCCGGTCCGGGACGATGAACGGGCGTCGGGTCTGGCGGATGGCGAGCCAGTCCTCGGGTGAGATGACGCGCTTGTCGTGGGGGACGACGACGTCGACCGTCCGCGGTGGCGAGTCGATGATGCGGTCGAGGTAGGCGGAGGCCGCCCCCGTGATCGCTGCCTCCGGTCCCGCGTAGAGCGAGGCGGCCCAGCAGCGCTGCCGGAACGAGACCTCGCCCGAGTTGGTGAGATAGACGCCCGGCAGGATCCGCTGCCAGCGCCCGGACAGGACCTGGTCTCGCCCACCGTTGGGACGCACGCCCAGCTCCACCAGCTGCTCGCGGCTGATGACCCCGTTCTGGCGTCGGGCGAGCGCGCGAACGTCGCGGGGCGCATCCGAGGCGGTCGGGTCGCGCACGAGGGTGACGGACAGCCGAGTCGATTCGGTTGCGGTAGTCATGGCTCAGTATGAAGCTATTTGGCGACGCGGGAGTCCGCCTGTGGATGGCGGCCGCAGCTCGATCGGCCAGCTCCGAGGTCGGCACCCGCGCCAGCTCCGATATTGGGGTGGGCCAGGTCGTGTATCGCGATCGAAGTCACCCCGATATCGGAGGGCGGCGGCTCGGGCAAGGGGGGCTCCGAGGGAACAAGGCCTGGGAGGGGCGGCGGCTCGGGCGAGGTGGGTCAGGGGCGCTCGTCGGCGCGGTCCGCCAGCGGGTCCCAGCCCGGGACGTGGACGAACCGCGAGATGACCGTCCCGATCGTCAGCAGGATGACCGGGTAGACCGAGAGGTAGAACCGGAAGGCGAGGTCGGGGTTCGGGCCGGGTCGGTCGCCGTTGTGGTACCCGAAGACCGTCGTGAGCGACCACAGCGCGATCGCGACGATGACGCCGTTGAGCCGTCCGAGCACGCCGAACGCCGCGAGGAACACGCCCTCGCGGTGGACGCCGTGACGGCGAGCGTCGTCGTCGAGCACGCGGGCCATGATGAGGTCGTTCGTCGCGAGCACGCCCGCGTAGCCGACGGCCACGGCGATGCCCGCCGCGATCGCGGTCGCCAGGTTGTGCGCGAAGAACATCGTCCCGAACGCGACGGCCGCGATGGGCAGGGCGCGCTTCCAGGTCCGCTCGGCGCCCCAGCTCCGCACGAGCCTCGCCCACACCGCGACGAGCCCGATCGCCGACACGATGACGACGACCTGCAGGATCGTCGCGGTCGTGCCGTCACCGCCGAGCGAGTACTTGACGAAGAGCTGCAGCCCGTTGAGGACGAGCGCCATCGCGGCGCCGTAGCAGGCGTTGACCACGCCGATCGTCCAGAAGTACCGCGAGGACAGGATCTGCCCCACCGAGCGGAAGAACGGCGGGCGCTGCTCCTGCTCGATCCGGGGGTTCTCGTGCACGCCCAGCGCCATGTAGAGGATGACCGCGACGCCGAGCACGGCGAAGATGATCGAGAGCCGTTCGTACCCGATCGTCGGATCGGCGCAGAGCGGGTCGTCGACCTCGCAGCCGAGCACGTTCCGGGCCAGGTACGGCGTGAGCCCGAGCGCCAGGATCATCGCGACGAGCTGACCCGCCTGCCGGATCGCGTTCGCCTTCGCGCGCACGCGCTCGGCCGGGAACAGCTCGGGCAGGAGGGCGCCGTAGTTGGCGTTGATGACGGAGTCGGCCATCTCCGCGAGGATCGTGAACGTCGCGAACCAGATCACGAGCAGGGTGGCGTCCGTCGCCACGCCGGTCGGCACCGTGAAGATGAGGATGCTCGCGACGAGCAGGACGAGCGCGCCCACGACGAGGTAGGGCTTGCGCCGGCCCCAGCGCGTGCGCGTGCGGTCGGACAGGAAGCCGAAGACCGGGTTGTCGATGGCGTCGATGACCGAGTACACGGCGTAGACCGCGGCGAACACCTTGGCGTCCATGCCGAGGACGTCGGTGTAGAAGTAGAGCATCGAGCCCTTGATGAGGTTGATCGGGATCGAGGTCCCGAACATCCCCACGCCGTAGCGCCAGGTGCCCGTCTGCTTCACCGGGGCCGGCTCGGCCGGGGTCGTGGTCGCGTGCGTCACGCGTGCGAGCCTAAGGGAGAGTCAGAGTCCAGCCCTGGGTCGCTGCATTGTCAGCCGTGATCGTGACCACGACGACGGTTCCCGGGGCGCCTCCTGCCACGCGCAGTCCAGTGACGGTTGTGGCCGACGGGGTGGAAGTAACGGACCCGAGTGGCGCGAGTGTAGAAGCGTCGAAGTCTGGACCGGTATGAGATGCATTCCAGGCGGTCGCGCACTCTGCGACCTGCGTCGACAGGATCTGGCAGCGCACGTTGGCCGTGCTCAGGCTGAGGTACCCGTCGCCGCTCTGGATCTCGACGCGCATCCGCACCCCGGTGATCGAGGTCTGCGTGTCGAGGTTGGCGACCGAGAGCAGGACCTGCTGTCCGGCATTGTCCGTGACACCAAGCTGGGCATGGGGTAGCCACGGCACGAGGTCCGGCTCCTCGGCGAGGACGTCGACGCCCTCGGTGACGGGGGACGTCAGCTCGTCGGCGGTGAGCCGGATCGCCACGAGTGTCAGCTCCGTCGTGCCGACGACGCGCGGCCCGACGACGTCCGAGCGACCCGCCGGAAGCGCGCCCCACCGGCATGCGACGGTGCGCACGTCGACCGGCTCGCACCCCTCGTCCGATGTGCCCGGGTCGAAGGCGGCGTCGCTGCCCTCGGGCAGGGTGAAGGTGACCGCGGGCGACGTGAGGGGCGCGTTCGCGTCGATCGCCAGCGCGATCTGCTGGCCCGCCGCGATCGCGCCGGACGGGACGAGGAGGCCGGCCGTCACTTCGAGCGGCGAGATCTCGACGACGCGCTCGACCGCTGGCCGGTCGACGTCGGTGAGCCGGACGGTCAGGAGCTGTGCCTGGAACGAGGGCACGGTCTCGACGACGACCTCGACGTCCGTGTGCGGATCGACCGAGTCGAGGGTGCAGGTGGTCAGCGACCCCACGCCGTGGCAGGCCGCCCCGACGCCGATGATGGACACGCGCGGGGCGTTCACCGGGTCCGGCTCGGCGGGCTCAGGGCCACCGTCGGGAGCGAAGCCGAGCGGGCGCGGACCCGTCAGCTGCTCGACCGAGAACGACAGGACGGGCGCCGTCAGCCCGTGCTCACCGCCGCGCAGCGGGAACGTGAGGCTGCCGCCGGCCGGCACGGTGTCCGGGAGGGTCGGCAACTCGTCCTCGCCGAGCGCCGGCGGATCGCTGGGCTCGGGCGACGGCGTCGGAGACGGAGAGGGTGTCGGCGATGGCGTCGGCGACGGTGAGGGCGTCGGTCGCGGCGACGGGCTCGCCGGAGACGTCGGCTGCGTCGATGTTGGTGTCGGTGCCGGCGTCGTCGGCCGGCTGGTCGGGACCGGCGTCGGGCGAACGGCGGGGGTGGTGACCGGGACGGTCGTCGGCGGGGTCACGACACTCGCGACGTCGGCCGGCCCGGGGAGCGGGGCGTCGGCGGCGGCGTCCGCCGGGGCATCCGTCGTGCCGGCGTCGGGTGCGTCGGTGCCGGACCCGGACGCCCCGGGGTCGCTCGACCCGCCGGGGTCCGTCGAGCCGGCGCTCGTCCCGGGACCGGCCCCCGCGTCGGGGTCGGGGGTGGAGCCCATGAAGTGGTTGACGGCGGCCCAGCCGCCGACGGCGAGACCCACGACGGCGACGACGCTCGCGGCGACCCCGACCACGGCTCCTCCGCCGCCCGCGGCGCCGCCGGCACCCCCGCCGGCGCCCCCGGCTCCGCCGCCCTTCGGGGCGATCCCGAGCAGGGTGAGGATGCCGCCCGTCGCGGTGGCCGCGGCGAGGGCTCCGGGCAGGAGGACGTTGCCGGCCGCCGTGCGCGCGCCGAGCAGGAACACGAACTGGGACTCGCAGTCCTCGCACGAGCGGCGGTGCGCGCGGACCGCCTCGTCGGACTCCCCGCCCGGCTCGAGCGCCGCCTCGACCATGAGGCCGCGGATCCGCTCGCACTGGTCGTTCGTCGTCGGCAGGAGGTGGGAGCGGAGGAACCGCTCGCGGAACGTGCGACGCGCGCGGTAGAGCATGGCCGAGCACGCGTTCGCGCTCACGCCGAGCTCCTGGCTGATCTCGGTGACCGTGTGCCCCTCGATGTGGTTCCGCACGAGGATGCCGCGCGCGGACTCGGGCATCCCGGCGAGCACCTCGCGGACGAGGAGGCGCTGCTCGTGCTTCTCGGAGCGCGTCTGGCCCGGCAGCTCGTCGGGCTCGGGCAGCTCGGCCTCGCGGCTGCGCTTGCGCAGGAGGTCGATGCACAGGTGACGCACCGTCGAGTCGAAGTAGGCCTCGTAGCGGTGCGGCGTCCCCTCGTCCGGCACCCGCATCATGCGGATGAGGGCCTCCTGGACGACGTCCTCGGCATCGGCCTGGGAGAGCCGGAACGAGCGGGCGATGGTCGTCCCACGACGGCGCAGCGAGCGGTACTGGGCAAGGTCGACCGCTCGACCGGCGACGCCGGTACGCGAGTCAGTCAGTGCCATGAACGCTCCCATGGAGCCACCCACGGCCCCGCTGCTGGATCCTCCTTGAGGTCGGTGCCCCCACACCGCGTTCCATTGTGCCGCATCGTGCTCGATATCCCAAGGGGAGCCGGCCCCGGCCGTCCGACCCGCGTCAGGCCAGGCGGGACCAGAGGAACTCGTACGCGAGCGCCCCCATCATCGCGGCCTGCGCGTTGGTCGACGCGCCGCCGTGACCGCCCTCGACGTTCTCGTAGGACAGCACCTCGTGTCCCAGCTCGCGCAGGAGCGCCGCGAACTTGCGGGCGTGCCCCGGGTGCACGCGGTCGTCCCGCGTCGAGGTGGTGAGCAGCACGGGCGGGTAGGTCCGGTCGCGTCGGACCAGGTGGTAGGGCGAGAACCGCTGGATGAACTCCCACTCGGCCGGGTCCTCGGGGTTGCCGTACTCCGCCATCCACGACGCCCCCGCCAGCAGGAGGTGGTAGCGGCGCATGTCGAGCAGCGGGACCTGGATGACCACGGCCCCGAACAGCTCGGGGTACGTCGCGAGCATGTTGCCGGCGAGCAGCCCGCCGTTCGAGCCGCCCTGCACCCCGAGGTGCTCGGGCGAGGTGATCCCGCGCGCGACGAGGTCGGCCGCGACCGCCGCCAGGTCCTCGTACGCGCGCGGCCGGTTCTGCTTGAGCGCCGCCTGGTGCCAGGTCGGCCCGTACTCGCCGCCGCCGCGGATGTTGGCGACGACGTAGACGCCCCCGCGGTTCAGCCACGCCCGGCCGAGGCCGCCGGAGTAGCCCGGCGTCAGCGAGATCTCGAAGCCGCCGTAGGCGTACAGGAGCGTCGGCGCCCCGCCGTCCGTCGCCAGGTCCTCGGGCCGGACGACGAAGTACGGCACGCGCGTCCCGTCGGCCGAGACCGCGAAGTGCTGCTCGCTCACCAGCCCGGCCGACTCGAAGAACTCCGGCCCGGCCTTGAGCGGCTCGCTCGCCACGACGGACCCGGCGTCGGCGCCGTCGGCGGCGAGCGTCACGAGGGAGAGCGTGGTCGGCGTCAGGTAGTCCGACGACGTCATCCACAGGCCGTCGGCGAGCTCCCCGCCCAGCGAGTCGCCGGCGCGGTCGACGCTCGCGACGCTCACCGTGCCCAGCGGCGGGGCCGCGGGGAACGGGCGTCGCTGCCACTCGCCGGGCCCGACGCGCCGCCCGCGCGCCGCACCGCCCGCCCCGCCGTCCACGATGCCCTCGGCACCGGTCGCCGGCGGCGTCAGCACCTCGAGCCGGTTCTTCACGTCGTCGAGCACGTTGACGACGAGGTGGTGCCGCGTCCAGGTTGCCCCGACGAGCGCCGTCGTCGGCGTCGGCGCGAACAGCACGGCGAGGTCGCGCGAGCCGGCGCGGTAAGCGTCGAGGTCACCCGCGAGGAGCGACCCTGCCGGGTACGTGCGCGACTCCTCGCCCGCGGGCAGCCCCGCCGTGACCGTCCAGTCCTCGCGCGGCTCGACGAGCAGCCACTCGCGGTACGCGCCGGCCTCGGCGGAGTCCGGGACGTCGATCTTCTCCGGCCCGTCGTCGGTCAGCAGGAAGAGCTCGTCGGTCCAGAAGGTGAGCGCGCGGGAGACCCAGTCGCGCTCGAACCCCTCGGTGCGGTCGTGGTGCGCGGAGACGGCGAGGTCGGTGTCCTCGCCCTCGAACACGACGGTCGCGTCGGCCAGCTCCTGTCCGCGACGCAGCAGCCGCGCCCGGCGCGGGTACCCCGACGTCGTCGCGGCATCGTCGGCCGTCGCGACGAAGACGGTGTCCCCGTCGACCCAGGACATCCCGCCCTTGGCCTCGGGACGGTGGAAGCCGCCGACCTCGGGAGCGACGAAGGTGCGCGTGACGAGGTCGAACTCGCGCGTCTCGTCGGCGTCGGAGCCGCCGCGCGACAGGTCGACGAGCGCGCGGCGGTAGGCGAGGGGACCCGTCCGGAGGATCTGGGCGCCGTGGAAGACCCAGTCGACGCCGTCGGCTGCCGAGAGCTCGTCGAGGTCGAGCAGGACGTCCCACGTCGGGTCGTCGGTGCGGTAGTCCTCCAGCGTGGTGCGACGCCACAGCCCGCGCTCGTGCTCGGCGTCCTTCCACAGGTTGTAGAGGTGGTCGCCCGCCAGCCCGACGCCCGGGATCTTGTCCGCGGAGTCCAGCACCTCGCGGATCTCCGCCTCGATCCGCAGGAATCGCTCCGAGGTCGCGAGCACCTCGGTCGCCTCGGCGTTGCGCTCGGCGACCCAGGCGAGGGCGTCGGTCCCCTCGACCTCCTCGAGCCACAGGTAGGGGTCGTCCGGGGTGTCGGCGGAGGGGGCGGGGGTCGCGGAGACGTCGGTCACCCGGTCAGCCTAGGTCGCCGGCGGCCGCGGTGCGCCGGGGGGCGGGGGGCGGAGGGCACCGACCGGTACCCGCCCGCACGCCCGACGCGCCCTGCGGCTACTCCGCGTCCGGGGAGTCGCCGTCGAGCTCCGGGTGCGACGGGACCGTCGCCGTGATGATGGAGCCGTCCTCGCGCACGGCGCCCTCGATGTCCCGCAGCGACGGCCGGCCCGTCCGGGTCTCGACGCCGGTGAGGTGCACCGTCGTCGTCTCCCCGCGCGGGACGGTCACGACGGCGCCCTCGACGACCACGTCGATCGAGTCCGCCGGACCCGTCTCGAGGTCGAACGCGATCTCGTAGTGCCGCACGGTCACCAGGAGCCGGGTGCCCTGGAGCGTCAGCCGGAACCGCAGGTACTCCCAGTCGCGCGGCAGCCGCGGGTCGAACGACCAGGCCCCGGCGAAGTCGCGGAACCCGCCGAACCCGGCGACGAGCGCGTTCCACACGCCGCCGATCGACGCGACGTGCGCGCCGGCGTCGGCGTTGGCGTGCAGGTCGGCGAGGTCGACGAAGCACGCGGCGGCGAAGTACTCCTCGGCGAGGTCGGCGTACCCGACCTCCGCCGCGATGATCGACTGGGCCGCGGCCGACAGCGTCGAGTCGCCCGTGGTCAGCGGGTCGTAGTACTCGAAGTCGGCGAGCTTCTCCTCCGCCGAGAACTCGTCGCCCTGGAGGTAGAGCGCGAGCACGACGTCGGCCTGCTTGAGCACCTGGTGGCGGTAGATGACGAGCGGGTGGTAGTGCAGGAGCAGCGGCCGCTTGTCGGCCGGGGTGTTCGCCAGGTCCCAGACCTCCTTGAGCAGGAAGTCGTCGTCCTGGGGGTGGATGCCGAGCCGCTCGTCGAACGGGATGTGCATGCCGTCGGCCGCGCGGGCGAACTCCGCGATCTCCGCCTCGGTCAGGCCGAGCCGCGTGACGGCGAGCGCGTAGGCGCCCGGGTCGCACTCGGAGAGCCAGCCGAGGTCGCGCACGGCCGCGCGCAGGTTGGCGCGCGCCATGACGTTGGTGAAGAGGTTGTCGTTGACGACGGCGGTGTACTCGTCCGGCCCGGTCACGCCGTGGATGTGGAACTGCTCGACACCGTCCGCCCCGCGGCGCCAGAAGCCGAGGTCGGCCCACAGGCGCGCGGTCTCCACGAGGATGTCGATGGCCTCGCGGGCGAGGAACTCCTCGTCCCCGGTCGCGGCGACGTACTGGGACACCGCGTGGGAGATGTCGGCGTCGATGTGGTACTGCGCCGTGCCTGCCGCATAGTAGGCCGACGCCTCCTCGCCGTTGATCGTCCGCCACGGGAACAGCGCCCCGCGCTGGTTGACCTCGACGGCCCGGCGGCGGGCCGCGTCGAGCATCGTGTAGCGGAACCGCAGCGCGTTGCGCGCCACCGACGGCGAGGTGTAGGTGAGGAACGGGAGGACGTAGATCTCGGTGTCCCAGAAGTAGTGCCCGTCGTAGCCCGAGCCCGTCATGCCCTTGACGGGGATGCCGGTCCCCTCGGCGCGCGCCGCCGCCTGCAGGAGCTGGAACAGGTTCCACCGCACGGCCTGCTCGAGCGCCGGCTGCCCGCCGATCTCGACGTCGCTGCGCTGCCAGAAGTCGGCCAGCCAGGCGCGCTGCGTCTCGAACGCCGCCGCCACCCCGGCGCTCGCCCCGCCCTCGTGGCCGCGCACCCGGTCCAGCGTGCGCCGCCCGCGGCTGACCAGCTCGACGGGGGGGACGCCGCGCGAGGTGTGGACGCTCACGACCTTGGTGATGGTCGTCGTCGTCCCCGGGGTGGCGTCGATCCGGTAGGTGACCTTGGCGAGGTCCTCGGAGATCTCCGTCCGCGTCTCGTGCGCGTCCGTCGTCGTGATCCAGTTGTCCGCGACCATCGCGAGCGTCATGCCCGAGTTCGTCACGCGGTAGCCGAGCGCGTGCCGCGTCCCGGCGTCCGTGACCTCCTCCCAGTGCAGCTCCGGCTGCAGCACCCGCCCGTCGAGCGCGGCGGCCCGGCGGGGGTCGAAGCCCTCGCCCATCGCGGCGCTCGGCACGTGGTACTCGTCCTGCCCGTCCTGTCGGTTGAGGATCTGGCAGCTCACGGCCACGGGGGCGTGGGAGTCGAGCATCGTGAGCTCGTAGGTCATGACGGCGAGGTGACGCTCGGCGAACGACACCATCCGCCGGCTGCGGATGTGCACCCGCTTGCCGGACGGCGTGCGCCACACGAGGTCCCGGTTCAGCACGCCCTCGCGGAAGTCGAGGCTGCGCTCGTACCGCTCGAGGTCCGCGACCGCGAGGAGCAGCGGCTCGTCGTCGACGTAGATCCGCATGGTCTTGGGGTCGGGGACGTTGACCATCGTCTGCCCGACCTTCGCGAACCCGTACGCGTCCTCCGCGTGCCGGATCGGCCAGGTCTCGTGGAAGCCGTTGACGAAGGTGCCGTGCGTGTGGGAGTCGCGCCCCTCCTCGACGTTCCCGCGCAGCCCGAGGTAGCCGTTCGCGACGGCGAACAGCGTCTCGGTCACGCCGAGGTCCGACTCGTCGTAGCGGATCTCGGTGAGCGCCCAGGGGTCGATCGGGAACCGGGTGCGGTCCAGCGGGTCGAGGATGTCGTCGACGGTGCGGATCATCGGCTGGTCCCGTTCTCGGTGGTGGGCTCGTCGGGGGTGGCGTGCGGCTGGTCGCGCTGGTCGGTTACCGGGACGAGCTCGCCGAGGTCGTCGACGACGACGTCGGCACCGCTCGCCAGCAGCTCGGCGTGCCCGGCGCCGCGGTCGACCCCGAGGACGAGCCCGAAGCGACCGGCGCGTCCGGCTGCGACGCCGGAGTGCGCGTCCTCGACGACGACGGCCCGGTCGGCCGGGACCCCGAGGAGCTGCGCGGCGTAGAGGTAGGTGTCCGGGTTCGGCTTGCCCGGGATGCCGCGGTCGGCGGCGACGACCCCGTCGACGATCACCTCGAACCGGTCGAGCAGGCCGGCGGCCTCGAGCACGGGCCGGGCGTTCTTCGAGGAGGAGACGACGGCGACCTCGACCGGTCGTCCGTCCGGCCGCACGCAGCCGGCGAGCAGGTCGAGGAAGCGGACGGAGCCGGGGTAGGGCTCGACGCCGTCGGCGTCGAGGACGGCCGTGAACAGCGCGTTCTTGCGGTTGCCGAGCCCGCACACGGTCTCGGCCTCCGGCCCGTCGGACGGGTCGCCGTCCGGCAGCGCGATCCCGCGCGAGGCGAGCATCGCCCGGACGCCGTCGTAGCGCGGCTTGCCGTCGATGTGGGCGAAGTAGTCCGCGTCGGTGTAGTCCGGCGCGTAGGGCAGGAACAGCTCGCGCCAGGCGCGCATGTGCACGTCGGCGGTGGGGGTGAGGACGCCATCGAGATCGAAGAGGACGGCGTCGAGCGGGTCGAGCTCGGTGGTCCCGGACGGGGCAGAGGTGCTCACCAGGAAAGGCTAGTGGGTGGGTGTTGACGCGCGTCAACCGGAGGTTCGGTCGATGGTCGGCCGAGGAGGGGTGACGCGGCCGGCGCGCAGCCGCGGTCAGCCGGCGGTCAGCCGCGCAGCAGGACGAGCAGCTCCCGCTCGGGGTTGCGCGTGGGATCGATCGTCCGGCCGCGGTGGTACTGGTCGACGACCCGCGGGTCGACGTAGCTCGCCCGCGCGACGGCCGGCGTGTTGTTGAGCACCTCCGCCGCGGCGCGCATCGCCGCGGCGACGACCCGGGCGCGTCGCGCGTCGCTCGTCACGGGGCCGGCCGCGGCGAGGTAGCGCGCCACCGTCACGGTGCCGTGGAGGGTGCGGAAGTCCTTGGCGGTGAAGTCGCCCCCGGTCTGCTCGCGGACCTCGTCGTTGATGTCCTCGGGCGAGATGCTGCGCCACCTGCGGCTCCGCAGGTAGGCGAGCAGGCGCAGGTTGCTCGACTCGATGTCGCGCGGGTCGATCGGGGCCGTCTCGTCGGCACCGGCCGCCGCATCCGCGCCGGTCGCGGTCGTCGTCGCCGTCGGGCGGGCGCCGGAGCGGTCGCGGGCCGCCCGCGCGGCGCGGCGGCGGCGCTCGCGGACGTACGCCGCGAGGTCGTCGTCGACGATCTCGCTCTGCCAGCGGTGCCGGCTCTTGGCGGGGAAGTCGAGCGCGACGGTCGAGCCGGTGACCGTCGCGTGCCGCCACAGGAGCGAGGCGAGGCCGAAGCTGCCGTGCTCGAGCGCGTACTTCTCCGACCCGACGCGGAGCGACGCCTCGTCGAGCATCCGGAAGCCGGCCGCGAGCGCCCGCTCGCGGGTGAAGCCGTCCTCGCGCAGGTTCCGCCGCACCCGGCCCCGCGCGGCCGGGAGCACCTCGGCGAGGTCGAGCGCGCGGTCGAACTTGATCGCGTCCATCCGCGCGCGCCAGGCCGGGTGGTAGAGGTACTGGGTGCGTCCCGCCGCGTCGACGCCGGTCGCCTGGATGTGGCCGTTCGCCTGCGGGCACAGCCACACGTCGGTCCAGGCGGGCGGGAGGACGAGCGCGTCGAACCGGGCGACGAGCTCGGCATCGGTGACGGGCCGGCCGTCCGGGTCGAGGTAGTGCGCGCCGGTGCCCGTCCCGGTCCGGGTGTACCCGGGACCGGACAGGCGCGAGCGGCGCAGACGTGGCATGGGCCAACGGTAACGGCGGCGCGGCGCGCGAGATGGACGGGCGGGGCGGACGCGCGAGGGGCGCCGTCGAGACCGCGACCGTCGAGGCCGAGACCGACGCGGTCGCGCCGCCGGGACTGGCGTAGCGTCGCCGGTATGGCCGATCCGATCGACATCGCGCAGCTCACCGCCACCGAGATCGCCGCGGCGGTGAGGTCGGGCCGGCTGCGCGCCGTCGAGGTCGCGGAGGCCTCGCTCGCGGCGGCGGCGGGGGTGGGCGCCGAGCTCGGCGCGTTCGCCCGGCTCACGCCCGAGCTGGCGCTGGCCGAGGCGGGCGCCGTCGACGCGGCCGTCGCGCGCGGCGACGCCGCGGCCGCCGCCCTGCGGCTGGCCGGTGTCCCGTGCCCGATCAAGGACCTCAACGCCGTGCGCGGGGTGCAGCTCACGGCGGGTGCCGCGGTCCTCGCCGCCGCCCCGATCGTCCCCGACGCGGACGACGGCACCGTCGTCCTCCTGCGTGAGGCGGGGACCGCGACGATCGGCAAGACCGCGACGCCCGAGTTCGGGTTCCCGCCCTACACCGAGCCGCGCACGGGGCCCGGCGGTGCGATCGTCGCGGCGCGCACGCCGTGGGACCTCACCCGCGGCGCCGGCGGGTCCTCGGGTGGCGCCGCAGCGAGCGTGGCCGCGGGGATCAGCCCGATCGCGCACGCCTCCGACGGCGGCGGCTCGATCCGCATCCCGGCCGCGAGCTGCGGCATCGTCGGGTTCAAGCCGTCGCGCGGCGTGGTGAGCTCCGGTCCGCTCGGCGTCGACGGTCCGGGACTCGGCACGCAGGGCGCGCTCGCGCGGACCGTGCGTGACGCGGCCGTCGCGCTCGAGGTGCTGGCCCGGCCGTGGCCGGGCGAGGTGGTGGCGAGCCCGGCGCTCGACGGTCTCGGCGACGCCGTCGAGCTGGACGGCGCGACGCTGGTCGACGGGCTGCGCGGGCTGCGGGTCGGGGTGCTGACCGACCCGGTCGTCGCCGGCGACGCCGTCGTCCACCCGGAGGCCGTCGCGGCGGCGGAGCGCGCGGCGGACGACCTGCGCTCGCTCGGGTTCGACGTCGCGCCGGCGCCCGTGCCGTTCACGCCGCAGGAGTGGCTCGCGTTCATGCCGCTGTGGTCGGTCGGGGCGCTGACGCTCCCGGTCCCGGACGAGGCCGAGCAGCTGCTCGAGCCGCTGACCCGGTGGCTGCGCGAGGTGGGGCGCGGGGTCACGGGCGCGCAGTACGCGCTCGCGGTCGCCGACGCCCAGCGCGTCGCCCGCCGGATGGCGACCGCGTGGGCGCCGTTCGACGTCGTCGTCACCCCGAGCCTCGCCGGACCGCCGGCCCCCGTCGGCTCGATCCGCGACGACGCCGACCCGGAGCACGACTTCGAGGAGCAGAAGCGGTTCACGCCGTGGACCTCGCCCGCGAACATCGCCGGCCGGCCGTCGGTCTCGGTGCCGATCCACCGGGCCGTGCTCGACGGCGTCGAGCTGCCGTTCGGGGCCATGCTCACGGGACGGATCGGCGAGGACCGCGCGCTCATGGAGCTCGCCCGGCTGCTGGAGATCGTCGACCCCTGGCCGATGCCGCCGACCGTCCCGGTTCGGGGCGCCGGGGGCTGACGGGCCCCGTCGTCCGGGGGTGGCTCCCGCGGCGACAGGTCTGGCGGTGGTCCGGCGGCGGGCCGGGACCGTCGCCCCGATGTCGGAGGCGGGCGCCCTCAGCCCGCGAGCGGCAGGAAGTGCGTGCGGGTCAGCGGGGCGAGCGGGAGGTCCCGCGCCTGGTCGAGGCTGACCCAGACCGCCTCGGCGATCTCGGCCGCCGGCCGCACCGCCGCGACCTCCTCGGCGGTGAGCGTCACGGCGAAGGCGTCGGAGACGACGACGTGCCCCGCCTCGTTCGCCGCCGTCTCGCTGAACCGGCCCAGCGGCCGCAGCCGGTCGGCGCTCAGCGTGACGCCGAGCTCCTCCGCCACCTCGCGCCGGCCGGTCTCGAGCGGTCCCTCGCCCGGCTCGGGCTTGCCGCCGGGCTGCATGAACGCGCTCGTGCCGCGCTTGCGGACGAGCAGGAGCCGGCCCGCGTCGTCGAGCACGAGGATCGCGGTGACCCGGATGGTCGGGGACTCGCCCACGTCGTTCGCCCCCATCGTCAGTCGCGCCGGCTCACGGCCCACACCGTGCCCAGCCCGGCGAGCGCGAGGACGACGACACCGCCGATGCCCCACACCAGCGCCTTCCAGATCCACGGCGGCGCGCCGCCGCTCGTGGCGCTCGCGGTCGCCTCCAGCACCAGGGGCGTGTCCCACGAGGACTCCCACGTCACCGTCGTGCCGTCGACGACGCCGGACCCTCCCCGCGGCACCTCGACCGTCCCCGGGAAGGTGAGCGCGACCCGGATCGACGACTCCTCGGCGCCCGGCGGCCGCTCGCCCTCCGCCTCGGCCACCGGGACGCCGTCCTGACCGACGGCGTCGATCGTCCCGGCGACCTCGAAGTCGTTCCCGACACGGGTGATGAGCTGCTCCGAGCCGAGCGTGAGGTTGACGATGCTGACCCGGTCGAGCGTGAGGGTGGTCCCGAACGCCCCGGACTCGGTCGCCGGCGCCGCGGTCACGCCCTTGACCGTGCGCAGCCCCGGCAGCACGCGGTTCTCGATCGCGAGCACGGTGGCGCCGGCCGCGGTGCGGGCCTCCGGGGTGTCGTCCGTCAGGGGCACGACGAGCACGATCGTCCCGCTCACCGTGTTGGTCCTTGCCTCGACGGCGAGGTCGGCGTCGGCGCGCACGCACCCGGCGAGGCCGAGCGTCCCGAGCAGCGTGAGCACGACGAGCAGGAGACCCGTCGGCGTGCTGGGGCGGTGACCGTGGCGTCGTCGAGCGCGGTGCATCGACCGATCGTGGCACACCGCGCTCCGCGGCGCGTCCCGCCCCGCGGAGCGGTCGGTCCGCGGGGCGGGACACGACCCGTCGGCCGGTCCGTCCGCCGGCCCGCAGGCCCTCACCCAATCCCGGGCAACCTGGTGCGCCGGCCGATTTTTCCTGTCAGTGTTGGAGGCATGAACGAGAAGCTCACCACGAAGTCTCAGGAGGCCATCGCGGCAGCCCTCCAGGCTGCGACGGCGGCTGGGAACCCCCACATCGAGCCCTCCCACCTCCTCCTCGCGCTGCTCGACCAGCGCGACGGGATCGCGGTCGCGCTGCTCGCGGCCGTCGGCGTCGACCCGGGTCATCTCGTCCAGCGGGCCAAGGGCATCCTCGCGACGCTGCCGAGCGCGAGCGGCTCCAGCACCTCCCAGCCCCAGGCCTCCCGCTCGCTGCTCAACGTCATCACGGCCGCCGGCGAGGAGGCGCGGGCGCTCGGCGACGAGTACGTCTCGACGGAGCACCTGCTCATCGCGCTGGCCGGCAGCCAGTCGCAGGCCGGCGACGTGCTGCGCGGTGCCGGCGCCACCAAGGACGCCCTCGTCGGCGTGCTCCCGAACGTCCGCCCCGGGCGCGTGACGTCGGCCGACCCCGAGGGCAGCTTCCAGTCGCTGGAGAAGTACGGGACGGACCTCACCGCCCGCGCGCGCGAGGGCAAGATCGACCCCGTCATCGGCCGTGACTCCGAGATCCGCCGCGTCGTCCAGGTGCTCTCGCGCCGGACCAAGAACAACCCGGTCCTCATCGGCGAGCCGGGCGTCGGCAAGACCGCCGTCGTCGAGGGACTGGCGCAGCGCATCGTCGACGGCGACGTCCCCACCTCCCTCCAGGGCAAGACGCTCGTCTCGCTCGACCTCGGGGCGATGGTCGCCGGCGCGAAGTACCGCGGCGAGTTCGAGGAGCGGCTCAAGGCCGTGCTGGAGGAGATCAAGAACAGCGACGGCCAGATCGTCACGTTCATCGACGAGCTGCACACCGTCGTCGGCGCCGGAGCCAGCGGCGACGGCTCGATGGACGCCGGCAACATGCTCAAGCCGATGCTCGCGCGCGGCGAGCTGCGGATGATCGGCGCGACGACGCTCGACGAGTTCCGGGAGAACATCGAGAAGGACCCGGCGCTCGAGCGGCGGTTCCAGCAGGTGTTCGTCGGCGAGCCGAGCGTCGAGGACACCATCGCGATCCTGCGCGGCATCGCCCCGCGCTACGAGGCGCACCACCAGGTGACGATCTCCGACTCCGCGCTGGTCGCGGCCGCGACGCTGTCCGACCGCTACATCCCCGGCCGCCAGCTTCCGGACAAGGCGATCGACCTCGTGGACGAGGCCGCGTCCCGCCTGCGGATGGAGCTGGACTCCTCGCCCGTCGAGATCGACGTGCTCCAGCGCCAGGTCACCCGGATGGAGATGGAGGAGCTCGCGCTGGAGAAGGCCGACGACGCCGCGAGCCGGGACCGGCTGGAGAAGCTGCGCGCCGAGCTGGCCGACCACCGCGAGGAGCTGGCGGGCCTGGTCGCGCGGTGGGAGGCGGAGAAGTCGAGCCACAACCGCGTCGGTGAGCTGCGCGCCCGCGCCGACGAGCTGCGCACCGCCGTCGAGCGGCACATCCGCGAGGGCAACTACGAGGAGGCGAGCCGCCTGCAGTACGGCGAGCTGCCGAAGGTCGAGGCCGAGCTGCGCGAGGCGGAGCGCGTCGAGGAGGTAGTGGACGTCGAGACCGCTGAGGGGAGCCCCGCGGGCGACCCGATGATCGCGGACAAGGTCGGGCCGGACGAGGTCGCCGAGGTCGTCGCGGCGTGGACGGGCATCCCCGCCGGCCGCCTGCTGGAGGGCGAGACCGAGAAGCTGCTGCGGATGGAGCAGGTGCTCGGCGAGCGGCTGATCGGGCAGAGGGCCGCCGTCGCCGCCGTGTCCGACGCGGTGCGCCGCGCCCGCGCCGGCATCGCGGACCCCGACCGGCCGACCGGGTCGTTCCTCTTCCTCGGGCCGACCGGGGTCGGCAAGACCGAGCTGGCCAAGGCGCTCGCGGAGTTCCTGTTCGACGACGAGCGGGCCATGGTCCGCATCGACATGTCGGAGTACAGCGAGAAGCACTCGGTCGCGCGGCTGGTCGGGGCTCCTCCGGGGTACGTCGGGTACGAGGAGGGCGGCCAGCTCACCGAGGCGGTCCGCCGCCGGCCCTACTCCGTCGTCCTGCTCGACGAGGTCGAGAAGGCGCACCCGGAGATCTTCGACATCCTTCTCCAGGTGCTCGACGACGGCCGGCTCACCGACGGGCAGGGCCGCACCGTCGACTTCCGCAACGTCATCCTCATCCTCACCTCCAACCTCGGCTCGGCCGCGCTGATCGACCCGAACATGGACGACGCGGCCAAGCGCGAGTTCGTCATGGCGGCGGTGCGGGCGGCGTTCAAGCCGGAGTTCATCAACCGGCTCGACGACGTCGTCATCTTCGACGCGCTCACGCTGGAGGAGCTCGGCGAGATCGTGGAGATCTCGATCCGCGCGCTCGACCGGCGGCTCGCGGACCGGCGTCTCGGGCTCGAGGTGACCGAGGCCGCGCGGGAGTGGCTCGCGATCGAGGGCTACGACCCGGCGTTCGGCGCCCGGCCGCTGCGCCGCCTCGTCCAGCGCGAGATCGGCGACCGGCTCGCCGTCATGCTCCTGTCCGGCGAGGCGCGCGACGGCGACACCGTCGTCGTCGACCGGGCCGAGGAGGGCTCCGGCCTCCGGCTCACCGCGGTGCGTGCGGGGTGAGGAGCTGACCCCGGTCACGGGCCGGCGTGCACGGGCCGGCGTCCTCGGCATCGCCCTCGCGGCGTGCTCGGCCGCGCTGCTCGCGCTCGGCACCATCGGCGCGGGGGGAGCGCCGGCGCAGCAGCCCGCGACGGCGGACTCGACGGTGGCCGGCGTGGTCTCCCTCGTGCAGCCAACGCCCGCCCGGGTCCACGACATCGCCTGGGACGGCTACTCGCTCCTGCTGGACGGCGAGCGCGAGCGGATCTGGTCGGCCGAGTTCCACTACTGGCGCCTGCCGAGCACGAGCCTGTGGCGCGACGTCCTGCAGAAGTACCGCGCGGCGGGGTTCAACGCGATCTCGGTGTACTTCCACTGGGGCTACCACTCGCCCGCGCCGGGGGTCTACGACTTCGGCGGCGTGCGCGACGTCGACCTCCTGCTCGACATCGCGCAGGAGGAGGGCCTCTACGTCATCGCCAGGCCGGGGCCCTACATCAACGCGGAGACGACGCGGGGCGGGTTCCCGGGCTGGCTCACGACCGTCGACGGCGTCGCGCGGACCGACGCGCCCGACTACACAGCCGCCGCCGACGAGTGGCTCACCGAGATCGACGCGATCCTCGCCCGGCGGCAGTACACGGACGGCACCGGCCCCGTCGTCCTCTACCAGATCGAGAACGAGCTGGCCCGGACGGACGCGGCGACGCAGCGCGCGATGGAGCACCTCGCCGCGAAGGTGCGCTCCGACGGCATCGACGTGCCGCTGTTCCACAACGACGTCGGGAACAACGGCCTGTGGGTCCCGGCGTTCCGCCAGGACGGGACACCGACCGCGGTGGTGCCCGACACGCTGCGCACGAGCGCCGTCGACCTCTACGCGTTCGACTCCTACGCGGCCGGGGCGTGCGAGGCACCGGACGTCGTCGGCGACCTCCGGGCGGCCCCGAACCTCGGGCTGCACGGCGTCGGCGGCCGCATGGGCGGCTCGACGGCCTCGCCGGAGACGCCGGGCTTCCTCGCCGAGACCGGCGGCGGCTGGTTCGACTACTGGGGCAGCCCCGGCCTGTTCGACTGCACCGCGCAGCGCCAGGGGCTAGGCCACCAGCGGGTCTTCTACGGCACGAACATCGTCAACGGGCTCACGCTGCACAACATCTACATGGTGTTCGGCGGGACGAGCTGGGGCTGGCTGCCCTCCCCGGTCGTCTACACCTCCTACGACTACGGCGCCGCGATCACCGAGGGACGCCAGGCGCGGGACAAGCTCGGCGGCCTCAAGCAGCTCGGCTACCTGCTGGACGCGGTGCCGCAGCTGCGCGAGCTCGACGCCGGCGCACCCGTCGCCGCGTCGTCGGCGGAGGTGACCGTCCTTCACGACGTCGCCCCGGCGACCGGGACGCACGTCTACCTGGCGACGCACGAGCCGTCCAGCTCCGTCGCCGACACGGCGTTCACCTTCCCCGTGGAGACCGACGACGGCGACTACCTGGTCCCGCAGTCGGGCACCCTCCGGCTGGCGGGGCAGGACGCCAAGCTCCTCCTCGCCGCCTACGACCTCGAGCGGCAGCGGCTCGTCTACTCGACGTCGCAGCTCACGACGCACCTGCGCCACGGCGAGGGGACCGACGGACGGGACGTCGCGCTGCTGCACGGTCGCGCGGGCGAGGACGGTGAGACGGTGCTGCGGTACGCGAGCGAGCCGACGGTCACCGTCCTGGCCGGCGAGGCCACCGCGACGTGGGACGCCGCCCGCGGCGACCTGCGGCTGGACTACCCGCACGACGGGCTGACCGAGGTGCTCCTGCGAGGCGGCGGGCGCGCGCCGCTCCTCCTGCTCATCGCGGACGACGCCACGGCGGCCGGCTTCTGGCGCGAGGACACGGACGCCGGTGCGGTGCTCGTGGCCGGGCCCGAGCTGGTGCGCGGGGCCGACGCGACGGTGGTCGCCGCGGGCGGGGCGCGGCTCGACCTGACCGGGGACACCGCGACGGAGACCGAGCTGCGGGTCTGGGCGGACGACGACGTCGTCGAGGTGACGTGGAACGGGACGCCCGTCGCGGTCGGGCCGGCGCCCGTCGCGGTCGGGCCGGCGGACGCGTCGGACGGCGCCGGTTCGTGGCCGGGCGGCAGCCTCGTCGCCGTCGACCGGCTCCCCGGTCCCGACGCGGTCGACCTGCCGGACCTGTCGACCGCCGTCTGGCGCGTCGCCCCCGGGTCGCCGGAGAGCGAGCCGGGGTTCGACGACTCCGACTGGGCGGTGGTCGGCACCGACGCCGTCGGGCGGCCCGTGCTCGACGCGGACGAGCACGGCTTCCACCAGGGCGACGTCTGGTACCGCGGACGGTTCGTCGGCGGCCTCGACTCGGTCACCCTGACGTACGGCGGCGGGGGAGCCGGGCTCCTCCAGGCCTGGGTCGACGGGGTCTACCTGGGGCAGGACGTCGTGCCGTCGGGGCAGCCGACGCCGGAGACGACGTCCGCCGTGACGTTCGAGATGCCGCCGGGTCTCGGCGCCGGAGAGCACGTGCTGTCCGTCATGGTCCGCAACAACGGCCACAACCAGGACATCCCGGCCGACGACATGTTCAAGGAGCCGCGCGGCCTCGTCTCCGTCGACCTCACGGGGGTGCTCGTCCCGCGCGTCGCGTGGCGCGTCCAGGGCACCGCGGGCGGAGAGCAGATCCTCGACCCGGTCCGCGGCGTCATGAACGCGGGCGGGAGCTTCGGCGAGCGGCACGGGTTCCACCTGCCCGGCTACCCGGACGCGGACTGGTCGACGGGGTCGGTGCCGGCCGGGGGGAGCGACGTCGCACCGGGGACGACGTGGTACCGCACGACCCTCGACCTCGACCTGCCAGCCGACCACGACGTCTCGCTCGGCCTCACGATCGGCGACCCGAGCGTCCCGGCCGGCGACGCGCGCTACCGCGCCCTCGTCTTCGTCAACGGCTGGAACGTCGGCCAGTACGTCGCCGACGTCGGCCCGCAGCACACGTTCGTGCTGCCGAACGGGATCCTCGACCCGCGGGGCGCGAACACCCTGGCGATCGCGGTCACGAGCGACGGGGGTGCCGGGAACGGCCTCGAGGAGGTCGAGCTGACGACGCTGGGCGTCGTCCGCGGCGGTGTGCCCGTGACGCCGGAGGCCGCCCCGTCGTGGTCGGCCGACGTCTACGGGACCGTCGACGCCGGCCGTCCGTAGGCTGGTCGCATGCTCCTGTCGACCTGCATCCTCCCCGTCGCCACGGGCCCGGCCGCGACGCGGGACGCGTGGCGGCGCGCCGAGGGCCTCGGGTTCCACGCCGCGTACACCTACGACCACCTCAACTGGCAGGAGTCGTTCCGGGACGGTCCGTGGGGGGACGCCTGGCTCACGCTCGCGACGGCGGCCGCGGTCACGTCGAGGATCCGGCTGGGCACGCTCGTCTCGACCCCGAACTTCCACCACCCGGTGATGCTGGCGAAGGACGTCGTCACGCTCGACGGGCTGTCCGACGGGCGGGTGACGCTCGGTCTGGGCGCCGGGACCGAGGAGTACGACGCGGCGATCCTCGGGGCGCCGCCCCTGACGCCGCGGCGACGGGCCGACCGGTTCGCCGAGCTGGTCGAGCAGCTCGACCACCTGCTGACGCACGACGTCTCGACCCTGACCGGCGAGTGGTACTCGGCGGTCGAGGCGCGGGTGCTGCCGCGCTGCGTGCAGCGGCCGCGCGTGCCGTTCGCCATCGCCGGTGGCGGGCCGCGCGGGATGCGGCTCGCGGCCCGGTACGGACAGGCGTGGGTCACGGTCGGCGACGACCGGATCGGACGGGACGGCACGGTCGAGGAGACGCGTGCCGCGATCGCCGCGCAGACCGCGCGACTGGACGCGGCGTGCGTCGAGGTGGGGCGCGACCCGGCCTCGCTGGACCGGATCCTGCTGACCGGGTTCACCGCCGACGCCGTGCACGCGGTCGAGCCGTTCCTCGACGCCGTCTCGGCCTACGCCGCGCTGGGGATCACGGAGATCGTCGTGCACGCCCCGATCGCGGGCACCAGGTTCGCGATGGACGAGGACGCCTACGAGGAGATCGCGGCGCTCGGCGCGGAGATCGCGCCGCTCTGATGCCCTCGGGTCGGGCTGGGTCGGGTCGGGCGTCGGGGTCGGCGGGTCAGCCGATCGGGGCGACGAGGTCCCCGGCCGTCGCGCTGCCGGTCATGGTGCCGTCCGACACGAGGAGGCAGGACAGCATCCGGCTGCCGGCGTCCCACTCCTCCTGCGTCGGCACGAACGCGTCGACGTAGAGGTTCTGCGTGTTCGCGGTCGGCGGGAGCGCGGACGAGACCGGGCCGTAGCACTCGTCGATGGCGTCGTCGTAGAGCGTGTCGTCGCCGGGGTAGGCCGTGCCCGTGCGGGTGAGCTGCGCGATCACCTCGCCGTCGTGCGGCTGAGCGCACGGCACCACGAGGATGTCGGCGTCGGTGATGCTGGTGGTGTCGAGGCACATGCCGGGCACGAGGTCGACGACGGGGACGGTCTGCTCCTGGGAGACGTCGCCCGGGTTGACCCGGGTCGGGCCGCCGCCGAGCTGGACGATGAGGTTCGCGAGCACGACGACGATGACCGTGAGCACCTGCAGCACCCCGACGACGATCGCCACGACGCCGATCCGGATGGACGCGCCGGCGCGGCGCGAGCGCGTGACGGACATGGCGCCGAGGACGATCCCGATGAACCCGACGACGAAGGCGAGCCCGAAGCCGATCCAGCCGATCGTCGCGCCGGGGTTGGGACCCGTGCGCGGTGGCTGCTCGCCGGGACCGTCCGGCGGCTGGCCGTAGCCGGCCCCCGGCGGGGCGTAGGTCCCGGTCGGCGTCTGGCCGGGTGGGGGTGCGGCTGCGTAGCCGGAGGCGTACTGCGGCTGGGGCGCAGGCGGCTGGGCCGCCGGGCCGGCCGGCTGGTAGGGCTGCGCCGACGGGGCCGCGGGCTGGTGCGGTGCCGCCGCCGGCTGGTACTGCGGCGGCGTCGCCGGCGGCTGGGGCTGCGCCGGTGGCTGCTGCGACGGGTCGATCCCGTAGCTCCCGGAGGGCACGACGCCGTAGCCGCCGCCGGCTGGCTCGGTCGGCGGCTGGGGGTCGTGGCCGGAGGGCGTGCTCATGCGCAGCAACCTACCGGCACTTGCCGCGACGGTGCGCGCCGCGCGACGCCGTCAGGAGAGGTCCCCGGTGATCTGGCCGAGCGTGGAGCGCGCCGAGCAGGACATCGCCCGGACGCCCTCGTCCCAGGCCGCGGGCGTCGGGACGATCGGCCACGCGAGGAAGGAGTCGGCGGCGAAGCCGTGCTCGGCCAGGATGCCGGAGCACCACTCGGTGGCCGTCTCGAGCGCCGGGTCCTGCCCGGGGTAGGTGTCGGACGGGTAGTCGGTGACGGCGAGGACCTGGGCGAGGTGCGGCTCCGCGCAGGGGACCAGGTGGAGCTCGCCGACCTCCTGCTGCGGTGGCACGGTCTCGACGCAGTTGCCGGCCGCGAGCGCGCTCGCGTGGACCGTGCGGGGTGCCGCGACGTCCCCCGGGGTGGCCGTGAGGTCGGGGCCGGAGAACGCCCCGAGGCCAGCGGCGACCCCCAGCCCGACCCAGCCGAGCGTCCCGAGGATGCCGAGCCCCAGCCCGACGCCGGCGATCGCCGGGCTGCGTCGCCACTGCCGGGTGGTGCGACGCAGGCCGAGCGCACCGAGCACGACGGCGACCGGCCCGAGCCCGATCGCGCCCGTCGCGACCGCCGCGACGCTCACGGCGTCGAGCGGCGCTCGCTCGATCGCGGGGATGGCGAGACCGGCGCCGGCGGCCAGCGTCGTCGACCCCGCCTCCGACGAGGCGGACGGCGCCGACGCGATCGACGCCGGCGGGGTTCCCGCGGCACCGGGCACCCCCCAGGCCTGCTGCGGACCGGGCGGCGGTGCCCACGGTTCGGCTGTCGGGCCGGCGACGCCGGGTGGCGGTGCCCACGGTTCGGCCGTCGGGCCGGCGACGCCGGGCGGCCCACCCTGACCCGGCCCGCCCGGCGCGGGTGCCGGCCGCTCGGTGCGCGCCGAGTAGGGGCTGCGTCGTCGGCGCGCGGCCTCCTCCGGCGACGCGTCCGGCGCCTTCGGGATCTCCGGCAGCCCGCCGTCCTCGCCCCCCGCGTGCCGGCTCATGCGGGATCCGCCAGCTCGACGACGACGGGGGCGTGATCGCTCGCGCCCTTGCCCTTGCGCTCCTCGCGGTCGATCCGCGCGCCGGTGACCCGCGCCGTGACCTCGGGCGAGCCGAGCGCGAGGTCGATCCGCATGCCCTGGCGCTTGGGGAAGCGGAGCTGGGTGTAGTCCCAGTAGGTGTACTCACCGGGGGTGTAGCTGCGCGTGAGCTCCGTGAAGCCGGTGGCCTCGATCGCGGCGAGGGCCTCCCGCTCCGGCGCCGTGACGTGGGTGCTGCCCTCGAAGAACTCGCGGTCCCACACGTCCTCGTCGAGCGGGGCGATGTTCCAGTCGCCGAGCAGCATCGTCGGGGTGCCCGACGCGACCCAGCTCGCGGCGCTCGCGCGCAGCGCGGCGAGCCACTCGAGCTTGTAGGTGTAGTGCGGGTCGACGATGGTCCGCCCGTTCGGCACGTAGAGCGACCAGACGCGCACGCCCCCGCACGTCGCCCCGAGCGCCCGCGCCTCGGTCGCGAGCTGCTCACCCCAGCCGGGCTGAGCCTCGAAGGCCGTCTCGACGTCCTCGATCCCCACGCGGGACACCACGGCGACCCCGTTCCACTGGCTCAGGCCCGTGTGCGCGACCTCGTACCCGATCGCCTCGAACGGCAGGTGCGGGAACTGGGCGTCCTTGCACTTCGTCTCCTGCATGGCGAGGACGTCGACGTCGTTGCGCTCGAGCCAGGAGGTGACCCGATCGACGCGCGCTCGGATGGAGTTGACGTTCCACGTGGCGATCCGCATGACACCAACCGTATCCGCGACCACCGACACCGGCGGGTCTCAGCCCTGAGCGTCCTCGCCCGGGTCGGCGGGCGCCGCCGACGACATCCGGTGGTCTCCGCCCGCGGCGTCGGGCGTCCCCGCCAGCGTCGCCGCCGCGCGCTGCTCCAGCCGGTCGGCGAGCCGGTCGACGTCGTCGAGCACCCCGGGGATGCCGTTCCAGGCGTCGCGGACGTCCTGGATGCGGAACGCCGGCAGACCCGTCAGCTCGGCCACCTGCGCGATGATCGTGTCCATCGCGCTCTCGTAGCCGGTGGTCTGGGCCATGGCCGCGCGGAAGCCGCTGACGAACTCCTGGACCTGGGCGACCTGCCCCTCGGTCATCTCCGCCGCGAGCGCGAGGAACTCGCCGATCTCGGCGGCGTTGTCACGGACCGACTCGACCGGGGCGCGCACGGCCCCCTTGGCCGTGTCGGTCGCGGCCCGCACGCGCGCCACCATCGCCTCGAGGGCGTAGCCGGCGACGCCGGCGCCCGCGTTGAGGACGCCCTCGGCGAGGTCGGCCAGCGCGCCGTCGCCCAGCTCGGCGCGGGGGATCTCGACGGTCGGGACGGTGAGACCGTCGATGGCCGTGAGGATCTCCGCCGATCCCGCCTGGACCGCGTCCGCGTTCGTCCGGCCGTCGCGCGCGGCCTGCTGGAACTGCTGCAGCGCTGCGATCCGCTCCTCCATGGCCGCCAGCGCGGTGTCCGACGCCCCGCGCAGCACCTCGAAGCTCGACTTCCCGTCGAAGAGCTCGGCCGAGACACGGTCCATGGAGGCGAGCGACTGGGCCGACGCCTCGCTCACCGCGGCCAGCTCCGCGTCGATCCCCGCCCACGCCACCCGGCCGGCGGCCGAGGTCGCGCGCAGGTTCGCGGCCTGCGCCAGCATCGCGGGTGCGAGGGCCACGTCGCCGAGGTCCCCGGCCGACAGGCGCTGGAGCGGGTCGGCCTCCTGCTGGACGCTGGGGCCTGCCGTCTGGCCGGACGTGCGGCGCTCCGTGAGCAGGTCGCCGCCCCAGACGTTGAACATCTGCTGTGCCCAGTCGAACAGCGTCTTGCCCCAGTTCTTGGCCATCCGCGCGAGGATCGCGAGGGCACCCCGGTTCGCGCTGACGATGCCCGTCTGGGAGACGCCGGCGGACGCCAGCGCGATGATGTCGAGCACCATCGAGACGGCGGAGCCCATCGAGTTGGCGGCGTAGCCGTCGGCGAGGGAGGCCCAGGCCTCCTGCTGGTCCGGGTTGTGGTCGGCGTTGTAGGCGGCTCCGACCATGAGCCCGGTGTCGAGGAACGTGAGCACCGTCGAGAAGTAGGCCTTGGCGAGCGCGAAGACCCCGTGCGCCGACGCCGAGACCGGGATGAACTCGGCGCCGATGACGGAGACGGCGAGGCCGTCCTGGACGAGCTCGTTGATGTAGACGACGTGGCCGACCGCACCGTTGAGCATGTTGATGCCGTTGCGGACCATGAGGAACACCGAGAAGATCGGGTGCTCGGTCATCGCCCCCGGCGTGGCCCTGACGTCCTGGGCGAACTGGAGGGCGTCGGCCGCCAGCCCGCCGTACAGCCCGAGACCCGGGACGGCCCGGCCGAACTCGAGCGGCGTGCGGATGTAGTTGCCGTTGTCGACGACCCAGCCCGTGAAGTCGAACGGCGGCGACACCGTTGCCGGACCGCCGCCGGTCCCCCCGGTGCCGCCCGCGCCCCCGTTCCCGCCGCCTCCGCCGCCACTCCCGCCACCGTCGCCGCCACCGCCGTCGAGCGTGGCGGCGGGACCGTCGAGGGGGACGCCCGCGGCCGGGCCGGCGTCGGCCGGGACGAGCCCGAGCTCCTCCGGTCCGCTCGCCGTCGGCTCTGGCACGACGGGGGCGGCCGGGACCGGCTCCGGTGCGGGGAGCGTGACCGGCTCGACGGACGCGACGGGCCCGGCGCCCGGGTCGCCGGACGTCGCCGGACCCTCCGACGCCGCGGAGGACGACGCCGGGCCGGTGGACGACGCCGGGTCGGTCGGGGTGCCGCCGGACGCGCTCGCGGCGCCGGGGTCGAGGGACATGCCCGGGTCGAACGAGGCGGCCGGTCCCGGCATCGAGACCGCGGCGTCGGTCGCATCCGACGTCTCCGACTCCCGCTCGTCGAGCGGCTGGGACGGGGCGTCGCGCTGCAGGCTCGCCGCGACGGCCCGGTTGCCGGCCAGGCGCTGCAGCGCGTGCACGCGGGCGTGCGAGGCGGCGGACAGTCGCGGCAACGCGGGGCGAGCTCCCGCCACGCTCGCCTCGGCCGCGAGGTCAGGCCCGGACGCGAGACCGGCCCGGGACGCGCGGTCGGGCCCGGACGGGCGTCGAGCGGTCGTCTCGATCGTCTCCGTCTCCGCGGTCTGGGGCGTCACGGCTCCCTCCCTCGGCCGCGATGTCCGTCGCGGTCGGGGCGGGTCGCCGGCGCGCTCGCTGGAAGCGCCATGGGCGGAGCCTCGCAGGCGGGAGTGCGTCGACCTCGCCCCTTCACTGCGTCCGGTCGGGCTCCGCCCCGTGCCCGAACGGGCAGGCTCGCGCCCCGGAACCACCGGTGACGCGCCGCTTGACCAGCCCGGCAACGTCCCTGATCCTTCAAGCATGGGTAAAGCGACGGTCGAGACCTCCTCGGACCGCGGGCAGGTCGACCCGGGGCGATGGGAGCGCGAGTGGCACCGCTCGGGAACGCGAACGCTCCGCGTGATCGGTGGGCCGACGCTCGTCTTCGTCGCGATCCTCGCGGGCCTGGTGACGCTGATCGCGCGGGGCGGGATCGAGAGCAGGCTCGCGTTCCCCGCGATGCTGCTCGCGACGTTCGTCGTCGTGCTCGTCATCGTCGGCATCGCGCTCTGGCTGAGCTCGGCGCGGCTCACCTGGCTGGTTCGCTCGATCCGCCGTGCCCAGCCGGAGGTCGTGCTGGTCGGAGCGCACGTCGATCGCCGTCGGCTCCTCGACGTCCTCGGGGTCGACGGTCCGTCGCCGCGCGTCGCGATCGCGATCACGGCGACACCGGCCGGCCTCGCCATGTGGCGCGACCCGGACCGGCCCTTCTTCGCGACGCCGTGGAGCTGCGTCGCGCTCGCCCGGTCGGCCGCCGTGGAGTCGACGGAGGTGAAGGGACGGTTCTGGCGCACGTTCCGGTTCGCGCTGCGCACCGGCGGCCCCGAGCGGTACCTCAGCGTCAACCTGCTGCACGGCCTCCCGCTCGCCCGGTACGTCCCGCCCGACGGCCTCGACGCCTTCGCCCGGACGTGCGACCTCCTCGCGGGACACCGGCTCGACGGGAGCCAGCCGGTCGACGCCCCGGCCGACCCGCCGACCGACCTGCCCGACTGGGGTTCGTGGGGTTCGTCCAGCACGATGGGACGATGACCACCGCACTCATCACGGGAGCGAGCGCCGGGCTCGGCACCGAGTTCGCCTGGCAGCTCGCCGAGTCCGGCCACGACCTCGTCCTCGTCGCTCGTTCCGTCGACCGGCTCGAGACGCTGGCGGAGCAGCTCCGCGCCGCCGCGCGCGTCCAGGTCGAGGTCCTGCCGGCCGACCTGGCCGACCCGGACCAGCTCGCGCTCGTCGTCGAACGGGTGCATGCGGGCGGTCCCGCGCCGGTCGACGTCCTCGTCCTCAACGCCGGGTACGGCCTCGGGGCGACGTTCCACCGGACCGCGCCCGGGGTGGAGGAGGCGGCGCTCGCGGTCATGGTGACGTCGGTGCTCGTCCTGGCGCGTGCGGCGGTCGAGGAGATGGTGCCGCGCGGCCGGGGGACGATCATCACGGTGGGGTCGGTGGCCGGGCTCATGGCATCCGGGACCTACTCGGCGCACAAGGCCTGGGTCCGCACGTTCACCGAGGGTCTCGGCCGTTCGCTGCGGGGGACCGGCGTCACCGCGACGGTGGTCAACCCCGGCCTCACCCGGACCGAGTTCCACGACCGGGCGGGCTGGCGGGCGTCCGGCTTCCCCCGCTGGGCGTGGCTCTCGGCCTCGGACGTCGTCGCCGACACGCTCGCGGCGGCGCGGGCCGGGCGCGTCGAGGTGACGCCGTCGCTGCGCTACCGCGCGGCGTCGTGGCTGCTGCGGCACCTGCCGCGCGGCGTGGTCCGGCGGATCAGCCGCTCGTTCTGACGCCCCCGTCCGCTCTCTGCGGATCGGATGCGCCGCCTCGGCCCCGTCGCGCGCGTCGTCGCAGGTCGCAGGGCTGGAGGCCGCCGGGCGGGCGCGGGCGGGGTGGGCCGATCCGCGCGGAGCGGACGCCCCGAGGCGGCAACTACGCTGGGCGATCGTGAGCACCCCGAAGCAGCGCCTGGCCGACCTCGTCTCCGATCTCGCCGTCGTGCACGGCCGCGTCACCCTCGCCTCCGGGCGGGAGGCCGACTACTACGTCGACATGCGCCGCGCGACGCTGCACCACGAGGCCGCGCCGCTCATCGGGCACCTGCTGCTGGACAAGCTCGAGGAGAACGGCTTCGGCCCGGGCGAGATCGACGCCGTCGGCGGGCTCACGATGGGTGCCGACCCGGTCGCCGCCGCGATGCTGCACGCCGCGGCGTCCCGGGGGCTGGAGCTCGACGCGTTCGTCGTCCGCAAGGCCGCCAAGACCCACGGCATGGGCCGGCAGGTGGAGGGCCCGGACGTCGTGGGCCGCAAGGTCGTCGCGCTCGACGACACCTCGACCACCGGCGGCTCGATCCTCACCGCCGTCGAGGCGCTGCGCGAGGCCGGTGCGGAGGTCGTGGCGTGCGCCGTGGTCGTCGACCGCGACACGGGTGCCCGCGAGGCCGTCGCCGAGACCGGCCTGCCGTACTTCTGGATCCTCGACACCGAGGATCTCGGCCTGCCCGCCACCGACTGACGCCGTCCTCGGCGCGCCTCACGCCCGGGCGCGCGTCCAGCTCAGGGCTCCACCGCGTGCTCGGACACCCTGCCGTCGCTGGCGCGCAGCTCGATGGTCTCGGGGAACGGGCCAGCGGTCGTCGTCGGCCACCACGCGGCGTAGGGCCGATCGAGCGCGCCGCCCGGGCTGTCCGCCGCCCGTGGCGGCGGGTCGGAGACGGTCGCCTCGACGGTGGTGCCGTCGGTCAGGTGGAGGACGACGCCTGAGGTCCCCTCGGGCACACCTCCCGTGACGGCCGTCCACCCGACACCGTCGGTGACGCTGTAGCTGTACCCGCCGAAGGGATCGACGGCGTCGTCCCCGTCGACCATTCGCGAGTCGGCGGTCCACTCCATCACGGCGACGAGGCTGCCGTCCCCGGCGCCCGAGGAGTCCAGCAGGCACTCGACCTGGAACGCGGTCCCGTCGGAGGCCGACCCGCCGCCCAGCACGACGTAGGTCCACGACCCGCGCGAGTCGACGACGACTGGGTCGAGCACGTCGTCGAGCCCGTCGGCCGTCGCCGTCTCCTCCGGCCCCGTCTCCTCCGTCGCCGCCTCCTGCCCCCGGACCTCGTCGAGCTGCGCGGCGAGGCGGGATCGCGCCTTCGCCTCCGCCTCGGCCCGGGCGGCCGCGAGCGTGAGCTGCGCCGTGGTCGCGCGCTCCTGGCACTGCAGCACGAGCGTGGTCTCCACCCCGACGTCGCCCGGCCCGGGGCTCGGGGACCAGTCGGCGAAGGCCGAGGGTGCGGATGGGCTCGGCCACAGGACGAACACGACGCCGAGGACGACGGCGGCCGCGACCGGCGTCATGACGCGCAGCACCCGGGCCTGCCGCGCACGGGCCGCGGCACCGGTCACGCCCGCGCCCGGTCCCGTCCCGCGCCCGATCGCGGCGTCGAGTCCCGCCCGCGCCTCGGCCAGCCGCGCGTCGTCGGGTCGGTCGGGTGCGTGTCGACGCAGGACGTCGGCGCTCCGGCTCGGGTCCATCCAGTCGTGGTGCTCGATCCCCATGTCAGTCTCCCTCCCAGGCGATGACGGCGTGAGCCCGAGGGTCTGCTCGGCGGGAACGGCCGTCGGTGTCGTCGTCGGGGTGCAGGGCGGCGCGCAGCCGCCGACGGGCGCGGTGCAGACGCACCTGGAACGCGCTCACGGAGCAGCCTGCGACGCGGGCGGCGTCGGCGGCAGCGAGCCCGTCCCACGACGTGAGCAGCAGGGCCTCGCGCTCCCGCGGGGTGAGCGCCGCGAGACCTCGCAGGAGTGCGTCGCGCTCGAGCGCCACGTCCTCGGCCGCCTCGGCCACCGGTGGCAGGACATCGGCGATCCGGGCGAGCTCGTCGGCCAGCGCCCGCGCCCGGTAGCGCGAGCGGTAGGCGTTGCGGATCGTGTTGCGGGCGACGACGAGGAGCCACGGCATCGGCTCCCCGGGCACGTCGGCGAGGCGGCGCCAGGCGATGAGGAAGGTCTCGGAGACGACCTCGGCCGCGGTGTCGGGGTCGACGTGCCGCATCGCGTAGGCCTGGACCCGGTGCGCATAGGCGTCCCACAGGGCGTTGAGGCGCTCGGCGTCGGTGCTCACACCACAGGAGTGTCCGAAGGACGCCGTCCCTTACGTCCCCGTTGCCCGGTCGGTCGGGGGAGGGGGTCAGACCTTCTCGGGGTCCTCGCCCGTCGCGATCTCGAGCGCCGTCTCGGCGGGCTCCCGGGCGGCCTTGCGGCGGGCGCGCCAGATCTCGAACACCATCGGCAGCACCGAGATCGCGACGATGACGACGAGCAGCGCCTCGATGTTCTCCTTGACGAACGTGAGGTTGCCCAGCGCGTAGCCGAGCAGCGTCACCCCGACCGCCCAGACGAGCGCGCCGATCACGTTGTAGGAGACGAAGTGCCGGTAGTTCATCCGGCTCATCCCGGCCGCGACGGGCGCGTAGGTCCGCACGATCGGCACGAACCGGGCCAGCACGATCGTGCGGCCGCCGTAGCGCTCGAAGTAGTCGTGGGCCTGCTCGATGTACTTGGGCTTGAGGATCCTCGCGTTCGGGTTGCGGAACAGCCGCGCGCCGAACTGCCGCCCGATGAAGTACGCGAGCTGGTCCCCGAGGAAGGCCGCGGCGAACAGCATGACGAGCAGCAGCGGGAGGCTGATGGTGAGCTGGTCCTGCGCCACGAGCGCGCCGGCCGTGAACAGCAGCGAGTCACCCGGCAGGAACGGGAAGAGCAGCCCCGTCTCGATGAAGATGACCGCGACGATCCCGACGAGCGCGGCGTCGCCGAACCGCTCGATGAGCGTGTTGGCGTCGAGCCAGTCCGGGCCGAGCGCGATCGTCTGTCCGGCGGCGTCCGCGAGGACGGAGAAGGAGTCGAGGAAGGGCACCGGCCAACGGTAGCGGCCGGGGCGGGCGGTGCCGAGGGCCTGCGCCGCACGGCGGCCGGGTCTTCACAGGACCCTTGCGTTTGCCCGGGTGGTCGACGCGGTCGGCTCCCGGTCGGCTCCCGGCCGACGCCGGTCGATGCTGCGTCGCCGGCTCGCGGCAGGATGGTCGCGTGAGTGACGAGGCGGAGCGCGCGGTCGGGGTCGGGCCGTGGCCCGGCGGTCCCGACGACTGGCCGGACGACCCGCGGCTGGACCCGGAGCTGCTCGCCGCCGGCGACCGCCGCAACGTCCTCGACCGGTACCGGTACTGGACGGTCGAGGCGATCGTCGCCGACCTCGACCGTCGGCGCGCCCCGCTGCACGTCGCGATCGAGAACCTGGAGCACGACTTCAACATCGGCTCGATCGTCCGCACCGCGAACGCGTTCAACGTCGCGGGCGTGCACGTCGTCGGCCGTCGTCGGTGGAACCGGCGCGGTGCGATGGTGACGGACCGCTACCTCCACGTGCACCACCACCCCGAGCCGGCCGACCTGGCGGCCTGGGCGCGGGCGGCCGGCGTCGTCGTCGTGGGGATCGACAACGTGCCCGGATCGACGCCGCTGGAGACGACGGGGCTGCCGCGGGACTGCGTCCTCGTCCTCGGCTCGGAGGGACCGGGGCTGAGCGAGGCGATGCTCGCGGAGTGCGCGCAGGTCCGGCACATCACGCAGTACGGATCGACCCGGTCGATGAACGCCGGGGCCGCCGGCGCCATCGCGATGTACGCGTGGGCGGGTGCGCACCTCTCGGTCCCGCCGCTCGACCGCAGCGCCGAGGGAGGATGATCGCGGCGACCCGAGGACCGGGCCGGACGTCGGCCCCGGACCGTGCGTCGGCGCCACCCGACGGGGCCGCCGGCCGCGGGACGGACGTCCCTGCCGCGCGCGGGGCCGGGCGTGCCAGACTTGGGCCGACAGGTTCCCACCGAGACATCCGAGACGAAGGAGCCCCATGCCCATCGCAACCCCCGAGCAGTACGCCGAGATGATCGACCGGGCCAAGGCCGGCTCGTTCGCCTACCCCGCCATCAACATCACGTCCTCGCAGACCGTGACCGCCGCCATCCAGGGCTTCGCCGAGGCGGAGTCGGACGGCATCATCCAGGTCTCCGTCGGCGGCGCCGAGTACGCGGCGGGCTCGACGGTCAAGGACCGCGTCCTCGGCTCGATCGCCCTGGCCGCCTACGCGACCGAGGTCGCCAAGGGCTACGGCGTCACCATCGCGCTGCACACCGACCACTGCGTCAAGAAGAACATCGACTCCTGGGTCCGCCCGCTCCTCCAGCTCGAGGCGGAGCAGGTCAAGGCCGGCGGTCTGCCGACGTTCCAGTCGCACATGTACGACGGCTCGGACGTCCCGCTCGAGGAGAACCTCAGCATCGCGTCGGAGCTCCTCGAGCTCTCCCAGGCGGCCCGCACGATCCTCGAGATCGAGGTCGGCGTCGTCGGCGGCGAGGAGGACGGCCACGAGGCCGAGATCAACGAGAAGCTCTACACGACCCCCGAGGACGGCCTGCGCACGGTCGAGGTCCTCGGCTCCGGCGAGAAGGGCCGCTACCTCACGGCTCTCACGTTCGGCAACGTGCACGGCGTCTACAAGCCGGGCGCCGTCAAGCTGCGTCCGGCCATCCTCAAGGAGATCCAGGACGTCGTCGGCGGCAAGCTCGGCAAGGACAAGCCGTTCGACCTCGTCTTCCACGGCGGCTCCGGCTCGACGGCCGAGGAGATCTCCGCCGCCGTCGACTTCGGCGTCATCAAGATGAACATCGACACGGACACGCAGTACGCGTTCACGCGCCCCGTCGTCGGCCACATGTTCACGCAGTACGACGGCGTCCTCAAGATCGACGGCGAGGTGGGCAACAAGAAGGCCTACGACCCGCGCGCCTGGGGCAAGCTGGCCGAGGCCGGCATGGCCGCCCGCGTGGTGGAGGCCTGCCAGCAGCTCCGCTCCGCCGGCCACAAGATGTGACCAGCCCCCGCGGCTGACGCGACGCGCGCGTCGCGCCGACGCCCCCGGTTCCCGCCTTCGTGGCCGGAACCGGGGGCGTCGCTGCGTTCGCGAGGTCGGCGTGCCGGCTGGGGGTGGACCCCCTGGCGCACCGAGCCACCGGGGTCTGGGAGGATGGGCGCGGCAACGCACCCGATCCAGGAGTTGATCCAGATGCCAGCAGTGGTCGTCGTCGGAGCCCAGTGGGGCGACGAGGGCAAGGGCAAGGCAACCGACCAGCTCGGCGCCCAGGTCGACTACGTCGTGAAGTTCAACGGCGGCAACAACGCGGGCCACACCGTCGTCATCGGCGACGAGAAGTACGCGCTGCACCTGCTGCCGTCGGGCATCCTCTCGCCGGGTGTCACGCCCGTGATCGGCAACGGCGTCGTCATCGACATCGAGGTCCTGTTCTCCGAGCTCGACCATCTCGAGGCCCGCGGCGTCGACACCTCCAAGCTCCTCGTCTCGGCCAACGCGCACGTCATCCCGCCGTACAACCGGACGCTGGACAAGGTCACGGAGCGGTTCCTCGGCAAGCGCCAGATCGGGACGACCGGCCGCGGCATCGGGCCGACCTACGCGGACAAGATGAACCGCGTCGGGATCCGGGTCCAGGACCTCTACGACGAGAAGATCCTGCGCGAGAAGGTCGAGGGAGCCCTCGACCTGAAGAACCAGATCCTGCTCAAGGTCTACAACCGCCGCGCCGTCACCGTCGAGGAGACGATGGACGCGCTGCTCGCGTTCGCCGACCGGCTCGCGCCGATGGTGGCGGACTGCTCGCTCGTGCTCAACCAGGCGCTCGACGCCGGGCAGACCCTCCTGTTCGAGGCGGGTCAGGCGACGATGCTCGACGTCGACCACGGCACCTACCCGTTCGTGACGTCCTCCTCGGCGACGGCGGCCGGCGCGTGCACCGGCTCGGGCATCGGCCCGACGCGGATCGACTCCGTGGTCGGCGTCATCAAGGCGTACACGACCCGCGTCGGCGAGGGCCCGTTCCCGACCGAGCTGCACGACGACATGGGCGAGTTCCTGCGCAAGACCGGCGGGGAGTTCGGCGTCACGACGGGCCGGCCGCGCCGCTGCGGCTGGTACGACGCGGTCATCGCGCGGTACGCCTCGCGGATCAACGGGCTGACCGACCTCGTGCTGACCAAGCTCGACGTGCTCACCGGCCTGGAGAAGGTCCCGGTGTGCGTCGCGTACGACGTCGACGGCGTCCGCTACGACGAGATGCCGGCCGACCAGAGCGCGTTCCACCACGCCGTCCCGGTCTACGAGTACCTGCCCGGCTGGTGGGAGGACATCTCCGGCGCGCGCACGTTCGAGGAGCTGCCCGCGAACGCCCGGTCCTACGTCGAGCACCTCGAGGACATCTCGGGCACGCGCATCTCCTCGATCGGCGTCGGCCCGCAGCGCGAGGCCACGATCGTCCGCCACCCGATCCTCGGCTGACGTCGGCGGCCGGGTCGCGGGGCACCTCCGGCGGCCCCGCGCCGTCGGCCTACCCGCGAACGGCCCGCTCGCGGACGGACGGGCGTCGGTAGCATCCGGCGCATGGCCATCAGACTCGAGAACGTCGGCATCGCCGTCCGCGACCTCGACGCCACGATCGCGTTCTTCACCGACCTCGGGCTCACGCTCGTCGGGCGGGACACGGTCAGCGGCGAGTGGGCCGACACCGCGGTCGGTCTCGACGGGAACCACGCCCGGATCGCGCTCCTGAGCACCCCGGACGGCCACGGCCGCATCGAGCTGTTCGAGTACCTGCACCCCGACGCGATCGAGACCGAGCCGACGCTGCCGAACGAGATCGGGATGCACCGCGTCGCCCTCGCCGTCGACGACCTCGACGCGGCGCTCGCGATCGCCGCGCGCCACGGCTGCCACCCGCTCCGCGGCGTCGCGACGTACGAGGACGTCTACCGGCTCACCTACCTGCGTGGCCCTAGCGGCATCCTCGTGATGCTCGCGGAGGACCTGAGAGCCGGCCGCCCCGACGGGTGAGGGGCCCCGGTCCAGCCGCGCCGGCATCTGACACGGTCGGCGCCGTGCGACGAGGGGTGGACCGGTGATGCGGGAGAAACAAACCTTCGCCACGATGTAGGTCATGGCTACGTCTGCGCCTCCTGCGCCCACGACTCCCGCGGCGGGCTTCGCCGGCTTCCTCGACCGCTACTTCTCGATCACCCAGCGTGGGTCGACGATCGGCCGCGAGATCCGCGGCGGGCTCGTCACCTTCTTCGCGATGAGCTACATCATCGTGCTCAACCCGCTCATCATCGGGACCGTCGCCGACGGCTCCGGGCAGTTCCTCGGCGGGGACGAGCTGTCGTCGGTCGCGAAGGTCGCCGCCGCGACCGCGCTCATCGCCGGCATCATGTCGATCCTCATGGGCGTCGTCGCCCGCTTCCCGATCGCGATGGCGACGGGCCTCGGCCTCAACGCCGTCGTCGCCTTCTCGATCGCGATGCTGCCGGACATGACCTGGGCCGACGCGATGGGCATCGTCGTCCTCGAGGGCATCATCATCCTGCTGCTCGTCGTCACCGGGTTCCGGGAGGCCGTGTTCAATGCGGTCCCCGCGGAGCTCAAGGTCGCGATCAGCGTCGGGATCGGTCTGTTCATCACCTTCATCGGCCTGTTCGACTCCGGCCTGGTGCGCATCCCGGCCTCGCTGGCCACCCCGGTCGAGCTGGGCATCAACGGCTCCATCGCGTCCTGGCCGCTGCTCGTGTTCGTCGTCGGGCTCGTCACGGCGATCATCCTGTGGATCCGCAACGTCCGCGGCGCCCTGCTCATCTCGATCGCCGGTGCGACGGTCTTCGCGTTCCTCGTCGAGGCGATCGCGCACGTCGGCGGGGCGCAGGACGGCACGGGCTGGGCCCTCAACACCCCGACCTGGCCCGGCTCGCCGGTCGCGCTGCCCGACTTCTCCCTCATCGGCCAGTTCTCGCTGTTCGGCTCGATCGAGAAGATCGGCATCATCGCCGTCGTCCTCCTCGTCTTCACGCTCCTGCTCGCCGACTTCTTCGACACGATGGGGACGATGGTCGCCGTCGGCGCCGAGGCGAACCTGCTCGACGAGGGCGGCAACCCGCCCCGCACCCGCGAGATCCTCGTCGTCGACTCCGTCGGCGCCATCGCCGGCGGCGTGGGCTCGGTGTCCTCCAACACCGCCTACATCGAGTCGGCCGCCGGTGTCGGCGAGGGCGCGCGCACCGGTCTCGCGTCCGTCGTGACCGGGACGGCGTTCCTGCTCGCGACGTTCCTCTCGCCGATCGTCAACGTCGTGCCGTTCGAGGCCGCGACGCCGGCGCTCGTCCTCGTCGGTTTCCTCATGATGACGCAGATCACCGGCATCGACTGGACGAAGCTGGAGATCTCGATCCCCGCCTTCCTCGTCATCGTCCTCATGCCGTTCACGTACTCGATCACCACGGGCCTCGGCGCCGGGTTCGTCGTGTTCGTGCTCATCAAGATCTTCGTCGGCAAGGCCCGCCAGGTGCACCCGCTCATGTGGATCGCCTCCGTGCTGTTCGTCCTCTACTTCATCCGCGGCCCGCTCCAGGCACTGCTCGGCTGAGCCAGCACGACTCCTCGCGAACGGGGAGGCTCGACCGCCGACGGGCGTCCGGGCCTCCCCGTTCCGCGTCCCCGGCCGGACCTCGACGCGTAGCCTTGGACCTCCACGGTTCGCCGTCCCGCCCGACAGCCCGTGAGCCAGCGAAGGAGCGCCCCGATGCCCCGTGCCGAAGCCGAGCAGACCCGGCGCGAGCGCTCGGGCCGTCGCCCAGCCGAGTCGGTCGAGCGCGAGCTCAAGCTTCGCCTGGCCCCCGGCACGCCGCTGCCGCCGCTCGACCTGCCCGGCATCGAGGTGCGGCGACGCGGCGTCGTCGCGCTCCACGCGATCTACCACGACACCCCGGACGCCCGGCTCGCCCGCTGGGGGATCACGCTGCGCCGGCGGACCGGCGGCGAGGACGAGGGGTGGCACCTCAAGCTCGGGTCCCGGTCCGCGCGGTCGGGCCTCGACCGCCGCGTCGAGCTGCACGTCCCGCTCGCGGCGGGCGAGGTCGGTCAGCCGCCGGCCGAGCTGCTCGACGTCGTGGCGGCGCTGACCCGCGGCGTCCCCGTCGTCCCCCTCGCCGGCGTGCAGACCCGGCGCCGGCTCTGGGAGCTCGTCGCGCCGGGGCGCGGGGCGGGCGACGCGGCCGGTGACGGTGCGGCCGAGGCCGTCGCGGTGGCGCTCGTGTCGGACGACGGCGTGGTCACGACCCGGATCGGCCCGGACGGCGAGCTGCACCAGGGGGAGGTGTTCCGCGAGATCGAGGTGGAGCTCGTCCTCGACGCCGACGGTCGTCCGCACCCGCGCGCCAAGGAGGTCGTGCGCGCGCTGCGGCGGCTGCTCTGGGACGTCGGTGCGACGCCGAGCCCGCGCAGCAAGGGCGCCCAGGCCCTCGGCGGGCTGGCCCGCGGGTCGGCCGACGTGACGGTGCCGGAGGTCCCGCGCAAGCCGACGGTCGCCGAGCTCCTGCGCGTCGTCGTCGCGCGCCAGGTGACCGAGCTGCTGGACGCCGACGTGCGCGTGCGGCGCGGCGAGGAGACCGGGGTGCACGACCTGCGGGTCGCCGCGCGGACGCTGCGCAGCGTGCTGCGGATCTTCGCGCCCGTGCTCGACGAGGAGTGGGGGCGCGACCTGCGCCGGGAGCTGGCGTGGATCGCCGGGGCGTTCGGAGAGGTCCGGGACACCGAGGTCCAGGTCGAGCTGCTGCACGCCGACGCCGCGCGGCTGGCCGACGACCCGGTCACGGGCGCCCCCGGTGACGCGGGCGCCGCCGAGCCCGATGGCGAGGCCGGCGTCGAGAGCGTGAGCGACACCGAGCTGGCGCGCGCCGCCGTCGTGGCCGCGCTGGAGCCGCGGTTCGTCGCGGCGCACCGGCGCGCCGTCGAGGACCTCCGCTCCGAGCGCTACCTCGCCCTGGTCGACGCGCTCGTCGCCGCGGCCGGAGAGCCCGGCGTCCGTCCGGACCGGTCGGAGGAGCGCGCCCGTCGCGCGCTCGCCCCGCTCGTCGCCTCGGCCGCCCGACGCGCTCGCCGCCGGGTGAAGCTGCTGCGGGCCGGGCGGGACCCGCACGCCTGGCACCGAGCGCGGATCGGCGCCAAGCGCGCGCGGTACGCGGCCGACGCGCTCGCGCTCGTCGGGTGGCGGCCGGCGGAGCGTGCGGCCGCCCGGCTCAAGAAGGCGACGGCGGTCCTGGGCGACGTCCACGACGCGCACGTCGCGCGCGGGATGCTGCGGGAGATCGCCCTGTCGGGCGACGGGCTCGACCGGCTGACCCCGTACCTGCTCGGGCGGCTGGACGGCGTCGAGGCGGCCCGCGAGCTGGAGCTGCAGGAGGCGTTCCTCGACTCCCGTCCGAGGCTGCGCCGCGTGCTCGAGGAGCTCTAGCCGTCCGCCGGACGCGCCGTCCCGAGCGAGCGCTCCGCGTCGTCGATCATCGACGGGCGCACGGTGAGCGCGAGGTAGACGCAGGCGGCGAACGAGATCGCGCCGGCGCCGACGAAGGTCGCGACGAGGCCCCACCGCTCGGCCACCAGCCCGCCGGCGATCGCGCCCAGCGGCATCAGTCCGTACGCGAGCGTGCGGGAGGCTCCGCCGACGCGGCCGAGCAGCTCGCCGGGCACGATCCGCTGCCGCAGCGCCATCGAGACGACGTTGCCGATCGAGTTGAGCACCCCGACGAGCGCGAGGACGGCGGCGAGCAGCACCCCGTCGGCGACCGGGATCAGCGCGAGCAGCAGCAGGCTGTTGAGCGTGAGCGACGCGACGATCGTCGGCAGCTCGCCGAACCGGTTCCGCACCGTCGGGGCCAGGAACGAGCCACCGACGGCGCCGGCGGCGAACCCCAGCATGAGGAGCGGGAACTGCGCCTCGGTCAGCCCCACGTGCGACGTCGTGCCGACCACCCAGAGGATGAACACCGCGAAGTAGCCCGTGCTGGCGAAGTTGAGCACCGAGGAGGTGATGACCATCGGCCGCACGACCGGGTGGTGCACGAGAAAGGAGAGGCCCTCGCGGACCTCGGCCAGCGGGCGGGCGAGCGGGCTGCGGCGCGTCGGGCGGGCGGTGCGGGCGGGCGAGTCCTCGCGCGCCGGGGCGTGGCGGTAGCTGCCGCGCAGGCCGACGAGGAGGACGAGCGCGGCGAGCACCGCGAGCGCTGCCGCCGACCCGAGCCCGACGCCCGCGCCGACCACGACGAGCGCGCCGGCCAGCGGGGCGCCGAGGAACCCGTTGGCGACCTGCTGCACGGCGACGATCCGGCCGTTCGCGGTGGAGAGGCGGTCGCGGGGGACGAGGTCCGGCACGATCGACGTCGCGCCGAGGTCGGCGACCACCTCCGTGATCCCGTACGCCAGGGTGAGCGCGACGAGCAGCTGCATGCTGAGCAGGCCGAGCCCGCCGAGCACCGCACCGCCGGCGAGCAGGCCCGCGCGGATCACCAGGGCGGTGATCTGGGCGTGGCGACGGTCGATCCGGTCGATCAGGACGCCGGCCGCGAGCCCGAACAGGAGCCAGGGCAGCCAGGTCGCGGCCGACAGGAGCGAGATCTGGGCCGGGGACGACGTGAGCCCGAGGGCGAGCAGCGGCACGAGCGTGCCGAGCAGGCCGTCCCCCAGGTTGGCCAGCCCCGTCGAGGTGAGCTGCGCGGCGAACGGGCGGCCGAGCGGGAGGCGGGGTGACGGCGGGGGTGAGGTGGTCGCGGGGGCGTCGCTGCCGCGCGCGGCGTGGGTGGCGGACATCGGCGCCGTCCTTCCGTAGAGTCGTCGTGCAGAGGAACCTCTGCAAAGGAATCTATGCAAAGGTATCTCTGCATATGACGGATGGCAAGCACGAGCCCGACGAGCCCGGCGCGGACGCGCAGCAGCGACGGCACCTCTCGGTCGGGCCGGAGGCGCTCAAGGCGTTCGCGCACCCCCTGCGGATGGCGCTGTACTCGGAGCTCGGCCGGCGCGGGTCGGCGACGGCGAGCGGCCTCGCCCGCGCGCTGGGGGAGAGCAGCGGCCAGACGAGCTACCACCTGCGTCAGCTCGAGCGGCACGGCTTCGTCGAGGACGACCCGCGGCACACCGGCGGGCGCGAGCGCTGGTGGCGGTCCGTCGGGTTCGACATGACCGACCCGCAGCTCCTCGCCGATCCGTCGACCAAGCCGGCGGCGATGGCCGTCCTGCACCAGGTGATCGCCGAGCGGGCGACCGCCCTGACGGCCTGGGCCAACTCGAGCGACCCGATGCGCGAGCAGGTCGGCCTGCTGTCGGGTGCGACGGTCGAGCTCACGCCGGCGGAGATCGAGGAGCTGTCGGCGCAGCTGCAGGAGCTGGTCCAGGCCAGGATCCGCGTCGCCCGGGGGCGGACCGCCCCGCCCGACGCGGTCCGGACGCGGATCTACCTCGACGTCGTCCCGCTCGTCGAGGTCGAGCCCCCCGCGCGCTGACCTCGACCCCCGCGCGGCGGCGTCCCGTCGCCGCGCCAGTAGGCTCGTGGTCCGTGAAGATCCTCCTCATCGGCTCCGGTGCCCGAGAGCACGCCCTGGCCCGCTCGCTCGCGCAGGCGGGTGCCGACCTCGTCGTCGCACCCGGCAACCCCGGCACCGCCGCGCTCGCGGAGAACCGCGCGGTCGAGGCCGCCGACCCCGCCGCCGTCACCGCGCTCGCGCGGGAGGTGGGCGCCGACCTCGTCGTCGTCGGCCCGGAGGCCCCGCTGGTGGCCGGCGTCGCCGACGCGGTGCGCGCGGCCGGAATCCCCGTGTTCGGCCCCGACGCGGCCGCCGCCCGGCTCGAGGGGTCGAAGGCGTTCGCGAAGGACGTCATGGCTGCGGCCGGCGTCCCGACCGCGATGGCCCACGTGTGCACGACGCTCGCCGAGGTCGAGGCGGCGGTCGACGCGTTCGGCGCCCCCTACGTCATCAAGGACGACGGGCTGGCCGCGGGCAAGGGCGTCGTGGTGACGTCGGACCGGGTCGAGGCCCTCGCCCACGCGGCGGCGTGCCTGGCGAGGACCGACGACGAGGCGCGGGCCGTGGTGGTCGAGGAGTTCCTCGACGGTCCCGAGGTCTCGCTGTTCTGCCTCTCCGACGGGACGAGCGTCGTGCCGCTGGAGCCGGCGCAGGACTTCAAGCGGATCGGCGAGGGCGACACCGGCCCCAACACGGGTGGCATGGGCGCGTACTCCCCGCTCGACTGGGCCCCCGACGGTCTCGTCGACGAGGTCGTGGCCCGGGTCGCGCAGCCGACGATCGAGGAGCTGGCGCGCCGCGGTGCCCCGTTCGTCGGGCTGCTCTACTGCGGGCTCGCGCTCACGTCGCGCGGCCTGCGGGTCATCGAGTTCAACGCGCGGTTCGGCGACCCCGAGACGCAGGTCGTGCTCGCGCGACTGCGCTCCCCGCTCGACGAGGCGCTGCTCGCCGCGGCGACCGGCCGGCTCGACCAGGTCGAGCTCACCTGGGACGCGGGCTCCGCCGTCACGGTCGTCGTCGCGGCGCCGGGCTACCCCGAGGGCGCCGTCACGGGCGGGACGATCACCGGTGTCGAGGCCGCCGAGGAGCTCGACGACGTGTGGGTCCTGCACGCCGGCACCGCCCGGGACGCGGACGGGGAGCTCGTGAGCTCGGGCGGCCGGGTGCTCTCGGTGGTGGGCGCGGGCGCGACGCTCGCGCAGGCTCGCGGTGCCGCCTACGCCGGCGTCGAGCGGATCGGTCTGGCCGACGCCCGCGTCCGGCGCGACATCGCGCTGGCCGCCGAGCGCGGCGAGGTCGAGGTCCCGGGCTAGACCCGTCCGCTCCGTGCGGATCGGTGCGGTGGGCGATCGCGTCCCAGGTGACGGAGGCGGTCCTGACCTGCGGTGATGCCGCTCGCGGGCCGGCCACGGCGGGATGAGGTGCCCGCGGGTCCGCGGACAGCGGACGGGTGCTCAGGTGGTCAGGCGCCCGGGACGGGAGCCGACTCCGCGATCTCCCTGATCCGGCGCAGCGTCACGGGGATGCCCTCGGCCGCCGCCGTCAGCCGGACCCGCGCCTGGTGCTCCGCGTCGTCCCCGAACCGCTCGGCGAAGACGGCCTCGGCCCTCGCCCCGAACTCCGTGTACTCGGTGAGCAGCGTCGCGCCGTCGTCGAGGGCGGCGAGCCGGTAGCCCCAGCGCACGTCGCTCGAGGTGACCGCCCAGCCGAACTCGACGTCGGCCTCGTTCGCGACCACCCGCGACGTCGTCGTCCACGTCCGCTCGGGTGTGCGGTTGTGGCCGACGAAGGTGGCGCCGACCGTGCGGTCCGGCCCCGCCCACTCGCACGCGTAGCACTGCGGGCTCCACTCACCGGTTCGCGTGACGTCGCTGACGATCGCGAAGACCTCGGCCGCCGGGCGGCCGATCCGGATCGAGTCCTCGAGGCGGTAGCGCATGGTCGCGGGCTAGGACTCCTGCGTCTCCGACCGGTCGCCCGACCACTCGGTGTGGAACACGCCCGGGCGGTCGACCCGCCGGTACGTGTGCGCGCCGAAGAAGTCGCGCTGGCCCTGGACGAGGGCGGCCGGCAGGCGGTCGGCGCGCAGGCCGTCGTAGTAGGCGAGCGAGGATGCGAAGGCCGGCGCCGGGATGCCCGAGGCGGCCGCGACCGTCACGACCTCGCGCCACGCGTCCTGCGCGCGGCCGAGCGCCTCGGCGAAGTACGGCGCGGCGAGCAGCAGCGGCAGGTCGGGCTGCGCCGCGTACGCGTCGGCGATCCGGTTGAGGAACTGGGCGCGGATGATGCACCCGCCGCGCCAGATCTTGGAGACGGCGCCCAGGTCGATCGCCCAGTCGTAGGCGGCGGCGCCCGCGCGGATGATGTCGAAGCCCTGCGAGTAGGCGACGATCTTCGAGGCGTACAGCGCCAGCCGGACCTGCTCGACGAAGGTCTCCGCGTCGTGCGCGAAGCCCTCGTGCTCGGCCGGGGCCGGACCGGGCAGGCCGACCGCCGCGTCGCGCTGACCGCGCTGGGAGGACAGCGACCGCGCGAACACGGCCTCCGCGATGCCCGACGCGGGGACGCCGAGGTCGAGCGCCGTCTGCACGGTCCACGCGCCGGTGCCCTTGGCGCCGGCCTCGTCCAGGATGACGTCGACGAGGGCCTCGCCCGTCGCGGCGTCGTTCTGGCGCAGCACCTCGGCCGTGATCTCGACGAGGTAGGACTCGAGCTCGCCCGTGTTCCACTCGGCGAAGACGTCGGCGATCTGGGCCGGGGTCTTGCCGGTGCCGCGACGGATCAGGTCGTACGCCTCGGCGATGAGCTGCATGTCGGCGTACTCGATGCCGTTGTGGACCATCTTGACGAAGTGGCCGGCGCCGTCGTGGCCGATGTGCGTCACGCAGGGCTCGCCCTCGGCGATCGCCGCGATCGAGCGCAGGATCGGGCCGAGCGTCACCCACGCCTCGTCCGAGCCGCCGGGCATGATCGACGGGCCGTTGAGCGCGCCCTCCTCGCCGCCGGAGATGCCGGCGCCGACGAAGTTGATGCCGGTCTCGCGGACCGCCTTCTCGCGACGGATCGTGTCCGGGAAGTGCGCGTTCCCCCCGTCGACGATGATGTCGCCCGGCTCGAAGACGCGGACCAGCTCGTCGATGACCGCGTCCGTCCCGGCGCCGGCCTTCACCATGATGATGGCCGTGCGCGGGCGCGCGAGCGACGCCGCGAACTCCTCGTAGGTGAAGGTCGGGACGAACTCGGCCTCCGGGTGCTCGACCACGAGGTGCTCGGTCTTCTCCGGCGAGCGGTTGAAGATGGCGACCTTGTTGCCGTTCCGGGCGAGGTTGCGGGCCAGGTTCGACCCCATCACCGCAAGTCCGACGACACCGATATCAGCGACAGGCTCAGTCATGGCCCCATTCTGCCCTGCTGCGTCCAGCCCGTGGGCGCGGCGTCCGCCATGCGGTGCGGGTGGCGCTCGCCACGATGCCGGGCGCGGGCCGGGGACGCGCGCCCGGAGTGTGCGACGATGGGTGCGACCGCTCGGTCGACCCACGTCCCGCGTTCGCGCACGGCCCCTCCGGACCCGCGACGCCGCCCGTGCGGCCCCGGTGGTCCCGGGTCTCCCGCGCCGACCCGAAGGCCCCACCGGGCCCGCGGCGCCGCACGCCTGAGGTTCCCCGTGACCGACGCCCCCGCCCCCTACGAGACGACGCAGCCCTCGCCCTTCGGCTCGCCGTCCTCCCCCTCCTCACCCACGTCGCTGTGGGGACCCGACCTGCGCTGGACGACGATCGGGTCGCTCGTCCTCGTGCTCCTCGCGGCGTTCGAGGCCATGGCCGTCACGACCGTCATGCCGATCGTCGCGGCCGACCTCGACGGCCAGGAGCTCTACGCCGTCGCCTTCTCCTCGACGCTCGCCGCCTCGGTCATCGCGATGGTCGCGACCGGCCGGTGGTCCGACCGCTCCGGACCCGCCGGGCCGCTCGTCGGCGGCGTCGTCGTCTTCCTCGTCGGACTCGTCGTGGCCGGGACGGCCGGCTCGATGCCGATCCTCGTCGTCGGCCGGTTCCTCCAGGGGCTCGGCGGCGGCGCCATCACCGTGACGCTCTACGTCCTCATCGCGCGCCTGTACCCGGCATTCCTGCAGCCGCGCATCTTCGGGCTCTTCTCCGCGGCCTGGGTCGTGCCGTCGATGGTCGGCCCGTACCTCGCGGGCGTCATCACCGAGCACGCGAGCTGGCACTGGGTGTTCCTCGGCGTCGCGCTCGTGGAGATCCCGGCGCTCGCCCTCCTCGTTCCGGCGCTGCGCTCGCTGCGCGCGGCGTCCCGCGCCGGCGGCGCGGGTGGCGACGCGAGCGCCGACCCGACCCGGATCGACGACGCGGCCGGCGTCCTCGCGGTGGATGCCGCTGCGACGGTGGACGGCGGCCCCGGCGCCCCGCGGCGCGGCGCCCGCGTGCTGGCCACGCCCGTGGCGCTGGCGCTGGCGACGGTCGTCGCGATCGGAGTCGTCGCGGTCGGCAGCCTGGTCGAGGTGATCGACGGTCCGATCGTGTGGGCCGGCGTGGCCGCGGTCCTGGTCCTCGTGGTCCTCGCCCTGCGGCAGCTCCTTCCGCCGGGGACGCTGCTCGCCGCCCGCGGGCTGCCCGCGACCATCCTCGTGCGCGGCACGCTCGCCGCGACCTACTTCGGCACCGAGATCTACCTGCCGCTCATGCTCCAGCGCGAGCACGACCTCACGCCATCGCGCGCCGGGCTCGTGCTCACGGCCGGCGCGATCTCGTGGTCGATCGGCTCGGCGATCCAGGCCCGGCTCGGGCTGCGGGCGCCGTCGCCGCGGCTCGTCGTCATCGGGTCGAGCATCGTGGCGTTCGCCGTCGGCATCCAGCTCGTCAGCGTCCTGGCCGGGTTCGGCGTGTGGGGCGCGCTCGTCGGCTGGTTCGTCGGCGGGTCGGGGATGGGCCTCGCGATGCCGCGGATCACCATGCTCGTGCTCGCCTACGCGCCGGTCAGGGAGCAGGGCGCGGCGTCGGCGGCGCTGTCCATCAGCGATGCCGTCGGGGCCTCGTCGATCACGGCGGTCATGGGCGTGCTCGCGGTCACGGTCGGCGGCGTCGAGGCGGGCGCGGTGGCGTACGCGTCGTGCTTCGCGCTGGCGCTCGCGGTCGGCATCGCGACGTTCCTGATCGGTCGGCGCACGGCGCTGGCCGGTGCCACGTCCGAGGCCGCGGCCGATGGTGGGGGCGTCGGCGGCTCTGCCACACTGGCGACGTGAGCGAACAGCCGACGGCCCTGCCCGCGACGATCCCGGGCTGGCGGCACGTCGCCGCCGGCAAGGTCCGCGACCTCTACGTCCCCGAGGCGAACCCCGAGTGGGGCGACGACGTCGTCCTCGTCGTCGCGAGCGACCGGATCTCCGCGTACGACCACGTGCTCGCCACGCCGATCCCGGACAAGGGCGCGATCCTCACGGCGCTGTCGGTGTGGTGGTTCGAGCGACTCGCGGACGTCGTGCCGAACCACCTGGTCTCGCTCGCCGTGCCGTCCTCGGTCGAGGGCCGCGCGATGATCTGTCGCCGGCTGGACATGTACCCCGTCGAGTGCGTGGCGCGCGGGTACCTCACGGGTTCCGGCCTGGCCGAGTACCGCGCGGACGGGACGGTCTGCGGGCTGCGGCTGCCGGAGGGGCTGGTCGACGGGTCGCCGCTGCCGCGTCCGATCTACACGCCGGCGGCCAAGGCCGCGGTCGGGGAGCACGACGAGAACGTCACCTTCGAGCAGGTCGCGGCCGTCGTGGGGGAGTCGGTCGCCGCCGCGCTGCGGACGACGACGCTCGCCGTCTACGAGGCGGCCGAGGAGATCGCGGCCGAGCGCGGGATCGTGCTCGCCGACACCAAGCTCGAGTTCGGCTCGCTGCCGAGCGTCGACGGCGAGGACCGCGACGCGGCGGCGCGGATCGTGCTCGGCGACGAGGTGCTGACGCCGGACTCCTCGCGGTTCTGGGACGCCGCGACGTGGCGTCCGGGGCAGTCCCAGGCGAGCTTCGACAAGCAGTACGTGCGCGACTGGCTGACGTCGGCGGCGTCGGGCTGGGACCGCGCGTCGGACGAGCCGCCGCCGGCGCTGCCGGCCGAGGTGGTCGAGCTGACCCGAGCCCGCTACGTCGAGGCGTACGAGCGGCTCACCGGCCGCGACTGGCTGTAGCCGGGCAACCGGCGGGCAGACGGGGACCGGCGGCCGCCGGGTAGCTGGCCAGCCGTCGTCAGGGGCCGACGGTCACCTGGAGCAGGGCACCGGACTGGACGAGCTGGCGGACGCCCTCGCCGTCCTGGGCGAGCCGGAACCGGAGCGAGCCGCCCGGCTGGCCGAACCACGGCTGGACGATCTCCGCCTCGACGGTCAGCGGCCGCGTCGTCAGGAGCTGGAAGAGCCGCACGTGCTGCTGACCGGCGACCGGCGGGAGCGCCCGCATCTCGATCGGCGTGGCCCACGGGAACAGGAAGCCCCCGTCGAGGGCGCCGATCCGGTCGAGCGCGACGCCCGCCGGCAGCGTCGTGAGGATCGCGCCGCCGCCCGCCTGGAGCTGCCCGTAGAGCTGGGCGTAGCTCGGGCGGTAGGACGCGGAGCGGGTGTCGAGGTCGTGCCGCGGCACGGGCGTTGCGGCCGGGACGGGCGCCGAGAGGTAGCTCCACAGCCAGTCGCAGGCCTCGCGCTCGGTCGCGGCCGAGTGGAAGGACTCGAAGACGCCGTAGTCGCGCACGCCGACCTCGAACCGGCTGCCGACCGCGCGGACCTCCATCGCGCCCTCGAGCAGCGACGCCGACGGCGACTCGCTCGGCAGCAGGACGGCCTCCCCGGGGTAGCCGACGTCGTCGAGCCGGCGACGCAGCGCGGCCGCGGCGGCACCGGGCGTCGCCGTGGAGTTGCGCAGCCAGTCCGGGACCAGCTCGGCGCTGCGCGGGTAGCTGCGCAGGTCGGCGAGCCACTGCTCGTCGGTCGGCATCGGCGTGGCGGGGAGCGGCTCGCCCGCGGCCGGCACCATGCGCAGGCCCGGCGCGTTCCAGTACGGGCGCCGCTCCCACTCGAACGTGGCCGTGACGTCGTCGGAGCCCGGCGTCACGGTGAGGTAGGCGGCGAGCCACGCGCCGGCGGTCGGGTCGGCCTTGGCCGCGCGCAGCCGGGCGAGGGCGGTCACCGCCGCGTCCGGGACCTCGAGCCGGACGACGCCCTCGGGCGTCGTGAGGTACGTCCGACCGGAGTGCTGCGTCCCGGCCTGCGACCACTCCAGGTGCGCGGTCTCCCAGCCGGACCAGGTGCGGTCGGGTGTCTGCTCGGCCAGGGCGGCGGCGGCGCGCAGGGCGGCCGCAGCCTCCAGGAGCAGCGGGTCGACGGGCGGCGTCCAGGACAGCCGCGTGCTGGTGGGCTCGGGGGTCGGCTCGGGCTCCGGGCGCACCTCGGCCTCGGCGGTCGGCTCCTGCTCGGCCTCGGACGAGTGCTCCGGCTCCGGATCGACGGCCTCCGGCTCGACCTCGGCGACCGGCTCCTGCTCCGAGACCTCCGTCTCCTCCGCGCGCCCCGCGTCCTCGTCCTCGGCGGGAGCCGGTGGCTCGCCGGGCAGCGGCGGCTCCACCGGAACCGGCGGCTCCACCGGAACCGGCGGCTCCACCGGAACCGGCGGCGCGACCGGCGCGGGCGGAACAACCGGCGCGGGCGGCACCGGGGGCGCGGGCGGCGTCGGAACCTCGGGCGCGGCCGGAACCTCGGGCGCGGCCGGCGGCGTCGGCGCGCCGGGGACCGTCGGGACCTCGGGCGTCCCGGGCGCGGGCGGTGCCGGCGGCACGGGCGGGAACGCGGGGGGCGGCGGGGGCGTGCTCGACCCCTCGGGCGCGTGCGGCGTCTCCGGCTGCTCGGGCGTGAGGCTCATGGGCTCCATCTTGGCATCGACCACCGACCGGTAGGATCGCCTCGTTCCCACCGACAAGTCGAAAGCGAACCATGCCGCGCATCGTCGTCGAGGTCATGCCCAAGCCCGAGATCCTTGACCCGCAGGGGAAGGCCGTCAACGGCGCGCTCCCGCGACTGGGGTTCTCCGGGATCACCGGTGTCCGTCAGGGCAAGCGGTTCGAGCTCACCGTCGACGGGCCGGTGACGCCGGAGGTCCTCGCCGACGTCCGCCGCGCGGCCGAGACCGTCCTGTCCAACCCGGTCATCGAGGACGTGGTGCGCGTCGAGGCCGAGGAGTCCGAGTGACCGCCCCCGTCGCCGAGGCGGCCGGCACCGCCGCGACCCCCGACGCGAACGGGGCCCGGATCGGCGTCGTCACCTTCCCGGGGACGCTCGACGACCGCGACGCCGCCCGCGCCGTACGCCGGGCCGGTGGCGTGGCCGTCCCGCTCTGGCACGCCGACCACGACCTCAAGGGCGTCGACGCCGTCGTCCTGCCCGGCGGGTTCTCCTACGGCGACTACCTGCGCGCCGGTGCGATCGCGCGGTTCGCGCCGGTCATGTCCGAGATCGTCGACGCGGCGAACCGCGGCATGCCCGCCCTCGGGATCTGCAACGGCTTCCAGATGCTGACCGAGGCGCACCTGCTGCCCGGGTCGATGGTGAAGAACGACCACCTGCACTTCATCTGCCGCGACCAGAAGCTCCGCGTCGAGAACGCCGACACGGCCTGGACCCACGAGTACCGCAGGGGCCAGGAGATCGTCGTCCCGCTGAAGAACCAGGACGGCCAGTACGTCGCCGACGAGGCGACGCTCGACCGGCTCGAGGGCGAGGGGCTCGTCGCGTTCCGGTACGTCGGCGTCAACCCGAACGGCTCCCGCCGGGACATCGCCGGGATCACGAACGAGCGCGGCAACGTCGTGGGGCTCATGCCGCACCCGGAGCACGCGATCGAGCCCGGTTTCGGGCCGGACGCCGCGGCCGGTCCGCGGCAGGGCATCGACGGGCTGACGTTCTTCACGTCCGCCATCGCCTCGGTGCTCGCGCGCGCCTGACGCTCCGCGCGCATCGCGGGCGGACCCTGTGAAGGTCCTGACCGCGGCCGGTTCGACACCGTAACCTACGCATCCGTAGGTTACGGTCGGAGCATGAGGTTTCCCCCGTCCGACGGCGTCCTGCTGGCTTCCCCGAACGAGAGCGACGCGCAGCCCGTCGAGGCCTGGGCGCCGCGCGAGGTCATCGTCCCCGCCGAGTCGGTGCCGGAGCAGCTCCACGCCAGCGCGCGCACCTGGCCGCGTCGCGTGGCCGTCGACTTCCTGCGCCGGACCACGACGTACCGCGACCTCGAGCGCCGGGTGCTCCGTGCCGCGCAGGGACTGCTCGACCTCGGCGTGCGGGCCGGTGACCGGGTCGCCATCGTCATGCCGAACTGCACCTCCCACGTCGTCGCGTTCTACGCGGCGCTGCGGGTGGGCGCCGTCGTCGTCGAGCACAACCCGACCTACCCGGCGAGCCAGCTCGCCCACCAGCTCGCGGACTCGGGCGCGCTCGTGGCGATCGCCTGGGAGCCGAGCGTCCCGGCCGCGCTCGCGGCGCGCGAGGGCAGCGCGCTGCGCACCGTCGTCGCGGTCGACCTGACGGCCGATCTGCCGCGGTCCTCGCGCCTCATGCTCTCGCTCCCGCTCCGCGCTGCCCGTCGCGCCCGCGCCACGATGCGCGGCCCCGTCCCGCGCGCGGCGGTGCGCTGGGAGAGCGTGCTGGAGGCGCCGGAGCTGCCCGAGAGCCACCCGTTCCCCGGGGCCGACGACGTCGCGATCCTGCAGTACACCGGCGGGACGACCGGCACCCCGAAGGGCGCCGTCCTCACCCACCGCAACCTCCTCGCGAACGCCGTCCAGTGCGAGGAGTGGACGCGGATGGGCCGCGGCGAGCAGACCATGGTCGGAGCGCTGCCGTTCTTCCACGCGTTCGGGCTGCAGACGCTGCTCGTGCTCGGCATCCGCACGGCCTCGACGCTCGTCCCGTTCCCCCGGTTCGACCCCGAGGCCATCGTCGCGTCGCAGCGGCGCCGACCCGCGACGTTCTTCCCGGCGGTGCCGCCGATGCTGGAGCGCACGGTCCGGGTGGCGGCCGCCAAGGGCGTCGACCTCACGTCCTTCTCGTTCGCGTTCTCCGGCGCGATGCCGCTCCCGGCCCAGACCGCGCGGGAGTGGGAGAGCGCGACCGGCGGGTATGCGATCGAGGGCTACGGCATGACGGAGACCGGTCCCGTCGCGCTCGGCAACCCCGTCTCGCCGGCGCGGCGGCCCGGGTCGCTCGGGCTGCCGTTCCCCTCGACGCAGATCCGCGTCGTCGATCCCGAGACGCTCGACGACGTGTCGGACGGCACCCGCGGCGAGCTGCTCGTCCGCGGTCCGCAGGTGTTCCGCGGCTACTGGAACCGGCCGGAGGAGAGCGCGGCACAGCTCCTGGAGGACGGGTGGCTGCGGACCGGCGACATCGTGGTGCGCGACGAGACCGGGTTCGTCACGCTCGTCGACCGGATCAAGGAGATGATCGTGACGGGCGGGTTCAAGGTCTACCCGTCGCAGGTCGAGGACCACCTGCGGGAGATGCCGGGGGTCGCCGACGTCGCCGTCGTCGGGATGCCGGCCGGGGACATCGGCGAGAAGGTGGTGGCCGCCGTCGTGCTCGACGGGACCGTGCCCGAGATCTCGCTCGCCGACCTGCGCGCGTGGGCGGCGCAGCACCTCACGGGGTACGCGCTGCCGAAGGAGCTGCACGTCGTGAGCGAGCTGCCGCGCTCGCTCATCGGGAAGGTGCTGCGGCGCAGCGTGAAGGAGGGCCTGCTCGCCGGGACGGCCGATGACGCCGGTCGCGCCGATGCGGACGGTGCCGGCGGCGAGGGCGCCGACGGTGCCGGCGACCCGGCGTGGGCGACGACGGACGCGACGGCGAGCTGAACCCGGCGGCGCGCCGCAGACCCCGGCGATCTGGCCGGGGCACGCGTGTCGTTCCCGGGGCGGGCCGCGTCCCGGTGCCATCCTGAGAACAGCCGAAGGGCCCCTCGACGTAGCGTGTCGAGGGGCCCTTCGTGTGTGACCATCCGGCATCTCCTGGTCCGCCACCCGGGGGTGGTGGACCGGTTCGGGCGGCCGAGCCCGGGGGCCTTGCCGCACCGTCGACCGCTGCTGTCCGAGGACCGCGGCGACGACTGCCGGGTTGCCATGCGACCACATGACGTCTGGTCGCTCCCAGGGGCGTTCCGTGAGGATCGCACCAGCCGGGTTCTCCCAGTGGTCCGACGATCGGTGTCTTGTCGTCCCCGGTGCCTGGTCGGGCACCGTGTGGTCTCCCACGTGGTCCGACGACCTGCCGGTCGTCCGTCCGGTGCCGGGTGCCTCGCTGCGGCGAACCGCTGCGTGCCTCCGACTCCGACCGACCCGGGCCTCGGGGTCCGTCCCGGTCTCCCGGTCCTTCTCCCTCGGTGTTCCGAGTGCCTTGAGACTGCCCGGGTTCCGGGGGCGGCGCAACAGGTTCGGGCGAGCAGTTTCGCGTCCACAGCGCGTCCCCACGCTCGTCCACAGGGCGACCTGCTGTGATGTGCCTCACACACAGGCCTGTGGACGAAACTGGTGGATAACTCCCGCTCACCGTCTCGCATCGTGGGACGGGCCGACGGTAGCGTGGCCGCCCATGGGGTTCTTCGAGAGCTGGAAGACGCGCAAGCGCGAGCAGGTCATGTCCGATCGCCGGGGAGCCGCCGTCGACCGGTTCTGGACCTGGTGGTCGGAGGACGGCCGGGCGCGGGCGCTCGCGACGCTGGTCCCCGCGGACGACGCGGGCGACGCGGCGGGTGACGACGCGCGCGAGACCCGCGTCGACGAGCGCAACGACCTCGTGCGGGAGATCGCCGCGCACGCCGACGCGATCGGCCTGGCCTTCGAGATGGGACCCGGACGGGAGAAGCTGCTCGCCCTCGCGTTCACCCCGGGCGGAGACCCCGCCAAGCAGGAGCTCGCCGACCGCTGGCTCGCCGGGGCTCCGGCCGACCCGCAGGTCACCTACGACAACCGCCGCCAGCCCGTGCCCGACCCCACGAGCTTCGAGATCCAGATCGGGTCCACCGACGCCGAGGCGCCCCCGCACACGATCGACTTCGCGGGCGCGCGCGTGCGGGCCCGTCGCCGGGCGGACGGCAAGGTCGACGTGTACGTGACGCACGACGCGTTCGACGCCGTGCCCGACGACGTGGCCGGCCAGGTCACGTTCATCTTCCTGGACTCCGTGCTCGGGGAGCGGGTGGTGGAGGAGTCGATCGGGGTGATCGAGCACGGCAGCGTGCACCACGACGACGAGGTCGAGCTGCTGGCGCTGCGCGGGATCGTCGCCGGCTGACGCCCACGGCCTCCGACGTCGGGGTGACTCCGGTCGCGTATCGCGATCGAGGTCACCCCGATGTCGGAGCGGTCAGGCGAGGGCGAGCGAGCCGTCGAGGTTGAGCCGCCCCTTCGTTGGCTCCCAGGCGCGCATCGCCCAGCCCGGCCGACGGCTGTCCGGCGTCGTCTCCAGGTCGTCGACCCGCTCGACGCGCAGCGCGACGCGACCGGGCACGAGCACCGGCGCGGCGAAGTCGACCCGCCACGTGAACGCCTCCCCGCGGACCGGTCCGAGCGCCGCGAGCGCGCGGGCCGCGGTGTCCATCCCGTGCGCGATGACGCGCGGGAACCCGAACGCCCGCGCCGCGAGCGACGAGGTGTGGATCGGGTTCCGGTCACCCGAGACCCGGGCGTACTCCTTGCTCCGGACGCGGTCCGTCGTCCAGCCGCCGGTCGGGACCGGCGGCGCGAAGGGCTCGCGGGGATCGCGGGCGAGGATCGGCAGCCGCGGCAGTGCGACCCCCTTGGCCAGGTAGGTCGAGACGCCCTGCCAGGCGACGGCGCCCGCGGTGCGGACCTCCGTCACGAGCTCGACCTGCGTCCCGACGTGCTCGCCGTCGCCGATCGGGCGGAGCGCGAGCGCGCGCGCCCAGGTCCGGGCGGTCAGCTCGTCGGCGCAGGTGACGGCGCGCAGCTGCTCGACCCGGTTGGCGACGTGGACCATCCCGAGCATCGGGAGCGGGAAGTCCGGACGCGTCATGAGGGCGAGCTGGAGCCCGAACAGGCTCACGTGGACGAAGCCGGGCGGGGTCGACTCGGCGGCGCGGTCGCCGACGAGCGCGCGGTAGGCGTCGAGACGCTCCTGGTCGAGGCGGATGCCGGCGATCTCGAGCGCGACGTCCGGGACGTGTGCCCGGGCCGGGTCCTGCGTCCCGGCGCTCGCGCCGAGCATGAGCCGGCCGGACCGGGCGAGCGCCGCGGCGTACACGCGGCCGGGCTCGGGGACGGCGTCGAGGCGTTCGACGCGCTCGGGCGCCCCGTGGTCGACCGTCGCCTCGGGGTGCGCCGCGCGCGAGGCGGCGTCCTCCTCCAGGAGGTCGTCGATCCAGGGCGCGTCGCCGTGCTCCTCGCCGTGGCGTCCGACGTCCTCGGGCTCGTGCGTCGCGTCGTCCATCGGTTCCATCGCCTCCGTCACCGTCCCACGAGGTTCTGGCCGCACACGCGCAGCACCTGTCCGTTGATCCCGCCGGCCTGGGGCGAGGCGAGGAAGGCGACGGCCTCGCCGACGTCCACGGGCTTGCCGCCCTGACCGAGCGAGGAGACGCGCCGGGAGATCTCGCGCTGGACGGCCGGGATGGACGCCGTCATCTCGGTCTCGATGAAGCCGGGGGCGACGGCGTTCGCCCGCCCGCCGCCCTCGCCGAGCAGGACCGCCCAGGCCTGCGTCGCGCCGATGACGCCGGCCTTGGAGAAGCCGTAGTTCGTCTGCCCGCGGTTGCCGGCGATGCCGCTCGTCGAGGCCAGCGAGACCTGGACGAGACCGGGGGCGGCCTCGGCCAGACCGGCCGTGATCGCGAGCTGGGCCGCCAGGTTGACGGCGACGACCGACTCCCACTGGGCCGGCGTCATGTTCGCGAGCAGCTTGTCGCGCAGGATGCCGGCGTTGTGGACGAGGACGTCGAGCCGCCCGCGGAACGGCCCGCGCCCGATCGCTTCGAGGATGCGCTCCGCGGCGTCCGGGGCGGTGATGTCGAGCTGGAGGGCGACACCGCCGGCCGCGTTCATCGTCCGAGCGAGCGCCTCGCCCGCCGCCGGGACGTCGACGCCGAGGACGAGGGCGCCGTCGCGGACCAGGACGCGGACCGTCTCGGCGCCGATCCCGCGGGCGGCGCCCGTCACGACGGCGACCTTCCCCGCGAGCGGCCGCGCCCAGTCGGCGGGAGCCTCGCCGTCGCCCGTCACGGGCACGAGCTGCCCGTTGACGAACGCCGACCGCGCCGACAGCAGGAACCGCAGCGTTCCGACCGCGGCCGGGGCCAGGACGTCGATCCCGTCGGCGAGCTGGATCCCGTTCGCCGTCGCGCCCGCCCGCAGCTCCTTGCCGAGCGAGCGGACGAGCCCCTCGACGCCGGCCCGGGCGGCGGCCTCGGCGGGGGAGACCTCGCCGTCGCCGGACCGGTCGTCCCGTCGCGAGGCGTCGTCGGTCCCGTCGACCCGAGCGCGGGTCGCGTCGGACGGCAGGCGGGAGATGACGACGACGCGCGCGCAGCGCGCGAGGTCGCGCAGGACCGAGCCGAGCGCGAGGACGGGCGCCGCGGCCTGGTCGGGCGCGGTCAGGCCGGTCAGCACGACGACGACGGCGCCCCAGCGCTGCTCGCTCGGCGCGCCCGTCTCCGGCGACCACTCCCGCACGTCGCACCCCCAGGAGCGCAACGTCGAGACGACGCCGGCCACCTCGCCCGAGCCGTCGCCGCCACCCTCGCCGGGTGCGGCGTCGCCGACGACGAGCACCGGGCCGGCGACGAGCGGGACGTCGACCGAGTCCGGGTCGGTGCGCCGCAGCTGCACCGGCTCGGTGAGGCCGAGCGCCTTGGTCAGCGTGCTCGCGATCTGTCGCTGCACCCCGCGCAGCGGGGCAGGGATCGTCACCATCGCGGGCTCCTCCTCACGCCTCGAGCAGCATCGCGACGGCCTGACCGCCAGCGGCGCAGACGGAGATGACGCCGCGGAACGGCCGCTCCCGCGAGGGATCGGCGAGGCGACGGCGGTGCAGCAGCGTCGCGAGCGTCGCGAGGATGCGCGCGCCCGTCGCGCCGAACGGGTGACCAGCGGCGAGGGAGGAGCCGGCGACGTTGAGCCGCGCCGGGTCGAGCGTCCCGAGGGCCGGCAGGCCGAGCCGCTGCTGCGCGAACTCCTCCGACGCCCAGGCCGCGAGCGTCGCGACGACGACGCCGGCGAACGCCTCGTGGATCTCCACCAGGTCGATGTCCTCCAGCGTCAGCCCCTGGCGGGCCAGCAGCCGGGGCACCGCGTAGGCGCCGCCCATGAGCAGGCCCTCCTCGCCGCGGACGAAGTCGACGGCCGCGGCCTCGGCGTCGACGATCCGGGCGAGCGGCGTGTGGCCGTTGGCCGCGGCCCACGCCGGCGAGGCGACGAGCACGGCCGCCGCGCCGTCCGACAGCGGGGTCGAGTTGCCGGCCGTCATCGTCGGGTTCGACTGGTCGTTGCCGAACACGGTGCGCAGCCCGGCGAGGGCCTCGGCCGTCGTGTCCGGGCGCAGGGCCGCGTCGCGGGTGAGGCCGCGGTAGGGGGTGACGAGCGTGTCGAACAGCCCGTCCTCCCACGCCGCGGCGAGGTTGCGGTGCGACGCGAGGGCGACCTCGTCCTGGGCCTCGCGCGTCACGCCCCAGGCGAGGTTGGTGAGCGCCTGGTGCTCGCCCATGCTCAGGCCCGTGCGCGGCTCGTTGACGTTCGGTGCGACGGGGGCGAGGTCGGCGGGGCGGAGCTGGCCGAGCAGCCGGACCCGGTCCATCGGCGTCTTCGCCCGGTTCAGCTTGAGGAGCACCTTCCGCAGCCGCTCGCCCACGACGATCGGCGCGTCGGAGGTGGAGTCGACGCCGGCGGCGACCGCGACGTCGAGCTGGCCGAGCGTGATCTTGTTCGCCACGTCCCAGGCCGCCTCGAGGCTCGTGGCGCAGGCGCGCTGGAGCGTGACGGCCGGCGTCGTCGGGTCGAGCGCCGAGCCGAGCACCGCCTCGCGGGCGAGGTTGAAGTCCTTGGAGTGGTTGAGGACGGCGCCGGCGCGGACCTCGCCCAGCCGCTCGCCGGCGAGGCCGAACCGTGCGACGAGGCCGTCGATCGTCGTCGTCAGCATGTCGAGGCTCGTCGCGCCCGCGTAGTGACCGCCGGCCTTGGCGAACGGGATGCGGTTGCCGCCGACCACGACGGCCTGTCCGTCCGGTCGGGCGGGGATGCTCGGGCTGGGTGTCGCGGTGTCGGTCATGCTGGGCCTCCGGGCGAGAGCGGGTGCAGCGAGGGTACGTGACCCCCGGGGAAGCAGCGCGACGAGAACGGCGCCGGCGCAGATCCTGATACTCAGAGTACCGGCTATCGCGGCCTCTAGGCTGGCACGGTCATCTGCGCACCCCGCGCACCAGCGCGAGCCGCGCCCCCGAGGCACCTGGAGGACCGCCGTGCCGATCGAGCTCCCCGAGGCCTACGCCCCGCTGCTGAGCGGCGCGACCTACCTCGACGTCGTCGGCCCCGGGGTCCCGTGGGTGATCCCGGACGGCTGGATCGACGAGCTCGACGCCGCCGTCGAGCACATCATGCGTGAGCTCCCGGGCGTCGGGACGACGACCGGGAACACCCACTACCCCGACGGGACCTCCCGCGTCGCGTCGATCCTCTGGGAGCACTCGGCCTATCTCGCCGGGCCCGTCCCGATCTTCGCCGGGCCGTACTCGCGGTTCCCCTGGCAGGTCCAGGAGCGCTACCTCGTCAAGGACGTGCTGAGCGCGCCCCTGCCGATCCAGCGGTACTACAGCGTCGCGCCGACCTGGCCGTACAAGCTCCTCGTCCGGGCCGCCGACGAGGGCTGGGACCGGGAGACCGCGGTCGAGCTCCACCTCGAGATGCTCCGCGCGCTGCGGACGAGCCCGCTGCACCGGGAGCGCGCCGACGTGCTGCTCGGCGTCTGGGACCGGATCCGGGACGACGACCGGCTGCTGGAGATCCACGCGACCGGCCGCAGCTCGGACATCGCGTTCGTCTGGCGCAACGAGCTCGGCGACGACGTCTACTCCGTCCTGCCCGAGCTCTCCGGGGCCGTCGACCTCCTCGCCTGGGCGTACCACGGGCTCGAGGCCGTGGTCGCGGTGGCCCCCGTCTCGCCGCTGCACGGGCCGTTCTCCGTCCCGCGCTTCATCGCCGACGGGCTCAAGGCGACGGACCGCCCCGTCCCGCCGCTGCTGTCGACCGCCATCGGGTCCGAGGCGGCCGACGCGGTGGCGCGCGAGTACGAGGCGATCCCCGGCAAGGGCGACGTCGACGCGGCGCGCGCCCGGCTGCGCTCCGTCGTCGCCCGGGCGCTCCAGGCGGGCGACCTCGAGCTCGCCCGCAACCTCGTCAACCTCGCGAGCCTCGCCTCCGCCCAGGCCGGCTCCCTGCCCGACCCGCCCGTCGGGCCGATGGCGCCGGCGAGCATCCCGCTCATCACGTTCCTCGAGGACCTCGAGGAGATCTACACGCCGCGACGCGGGCGGAACCGGTTCGCCGAGGAGCTCGCCGCCCGGCGCGCGGCGGCCGCCGCCGCGGCGTCGGTGGCCGCCGCGACCGGCGACGCCGACGACCTGGGGTCCGCCGGGGGCGGCGGCGCCGCGGGCGGTGCCGACGAGGCCGGCCGCGTCCGGGTGCGCGAGGACGAGGACGGCGCGGGGTTCTCCGGCGTCGTGGAGGAGCTGGAGATCGGCGACCCGCTCGGCGACCTGGAGAAGCTCATCGGCCTCGCGCCGATCAAGCAGCAGGTGACGCGGCTGCTCGCCGAGGCGAAGGCGGAGGTGCTGCGGCGCCAGGCCGGGATGCCCGACACGGGGCGCTCGCGGCACCTGATCTTCACGGGCAACCCCGGCACCGCCAAGACCACCGTCGCGCGCATCCTGGCCCGGATCTACACCCAGCAGGGCCTGCTCAGCCGCGGGCACCTCGTCGAGGTCGGCCGCGCGGACCTCGTCGGGGAGTACATCGGTCAGACCGCGCCCAAGGTGCGCGCGGTGCTCGAGCGGGCCGAGGGCGGCGTGCTGTTCATCGACGAGGCCTACTCGCTCGTCCCCCGGGACTCCTTCCGCGACTTCGGCCACGAGGCCATGGCGACGCTCATCAAGGGCATGGAGGACATGCGTCAGGACCTCGTCGTGGTCGCGGCGGGGTACCCGGCGGAGATGCGCACGTTCGTCGACTCCAACCCGGGCGTCGCCTCGCGGTTCCCGGCGACGCTCTCGTTCGCCGACTACGGCGACGACGAGCTGTGGCAGATCTTCCAGCTCATCGCGGCCGAGGCCGGGTTCGAGCTCATGTGGGGCGTCGACCACGCGGTGCGCCAGCTGATGCCGTCGCCGCGACCGGTGAACTTCGGCAACGGCCGGTTCATGCGCAACGTCTTCGAGGAGGCGACGGCGCTCCAGGCGATGCGGGTGGTGGCGCTGCCGTCACCGAGCCCGGCGGACATCCGGACGCTGCTGCCGCAGGACATCCCGGCGGCCGGGACGGTCAAGGCCTCGACGACGGGGCCGGGGCTCTACCTGTAGCTGCCCCGCGTCGCCGGACGACGACGGTCGCGATGTCGCGAGCGTCGGGGCTCAGCCGAGCGTGCGCTCGTAGCGGCGCTGGTGGTCGCCGAGGCCGGCGAACCGGTACGGCCGCGCCGTCTCCCGGGCCGTGAGGTACTCGCGGCCGTCCTCGGGGAGCGTCGTCTTGTGCAGCACCTCGTACGCCGTGTGGTCGAGCATCACGCGGGAGTCGATCATCGCGGTGTGCTCGGCGACGCGGAGGTGCTCGCGGTAGCCGGGCTGGACGACGCCGCCGAAGAACTCCGCGACCGAGCCCGAGCCGTAGGACGCGAGGCCGACGCGGGCGCCCGTGAGGTCGCCCTCGTGGTGGTCGAGCAGCGACGCGAGCGCGACGTACACCGACGCCGTGTAGGAGTTCCCGATGACGCGGTTGTACCGCATGGTGTCCGCGAGGTAGGCGGCCACCTCGTCCGGCGTCGGGTTGGCACCCGAGAGGACGGCGAGGTGCCGGTGCGCCTTCGAGGCCATCTTCGTGAACGGCTGGTGGTAGCAGATCGCGGCGAAGTCCTCCAGCGACGCCCCGCCCTGCGCGCGGTAGTCCTCCCACGCGCCGCCGATGGCGTTGAGGTAGGCGCGGATCGAGCCCTTGCCGTCGACGAGCGCCGTCGAGCGGTAGTTGGGCCGCCAGAAGTCCATGACGTCCTCGGTGAAGACGCCCGCGGGGTTCTCGACGGTGAGGAGCGCGGGGTCGGCCTGGACGAGCATCGCGGCGGCGGCGGCGCCCTGCGTCGACTCGCCGGAGGAGCCGAGGTCGTAGCGGGCGACGTCGCTGGCGACGACGAGCACCTTCTGCGACGGGTCGCGGGCGATGAGCCCGACGGCGAACTGCAGCGCGGCCGTGGCCGAGTAGCAGGCCTGCTTGAGCTCGACGACGCGCACCTGCTGCGGCAGCCCGACGAGCTGGTGGACGTAGACGCCCGCCGACTTGCTCTGGTCGATGCCCGACTCGGTGGCGAACAGGAGCGTGCGGATGCCATCGGTGCCGTTGCGCTCGATGATCCGGCTCGTGGCCTCGGCGGCCATCGTCACGATGTCCTCGTCCGGGCCGAGCACGCTCATGACGTCCTGCCCGATGCCGACCGTGAACTTCGCCGGGTCGATGCCGTGGTGGTCGGCGAGGGCGGTCAGGGGCAGGGCGTAGTGCGAGGTCGCGAGTGCGAGGTCGTGGATACCGATGCGCGGCACGACCGACTCAGACTGCGACATACCTCGAGGCTCCTCACGCGTGGCTGCCCCACGAAGACCCGTGGCCAGGTTCCGCGGGCGTGGTCCACCGACGATTATGGCCCCACTCGGGGGCATCGCTCGACCCCGGTGGTCCCGGAGCTGGGTTCTGCACGGCATCTCCACGTCCCGCGCCGGTCCGTGGAGCCGCCGCGCGGGCCGTGTCGCGGCGGCGTCTCAGGCGCCCTTGCCGCCGCGCTCGATCGCGACGTGCGAGCGCATGAGCTCGCCCGGGTTGGTCTGTGCCGCGAGCAGCGACAGCTCCCCGCACAGCACCGAGGCCGCGGCCAGCACGGCGAGCCGGCGACCGTTGACGCCCGGCTCGCGCTCCTCGCGGCAGCCGAGCCGGGTGAGCGCCTCCTCGACGGCCGGCAGCCCCTTCCCGTTGCCGACGCTGCCGACGATGAGGTGCGGCAGCGTGCAGGAGAAGTAGAGGTCGCCGTCGCGGTTCTCGGCGCGTGTGATGCCCTGCGACCCCTCGACGATGTTCGCCGCGTCCTGCCCCGTCGCGAGGTAGAAGCCGAGCAGCATGTTCGCGTAGTGCGCGTTCGCGCTGCGCAGCGAGCCGGCGACGATCCCCCCGATCAGGTTCTTGCCGAGGTTGAGCCGCTCGACGCGCTCGGCGCTCGTGCGCAGCCGCTTCTCGACGACCGCCTGCGGGATCGTGATCTCGGTGACGACGTTCTTCCCGCGTCCGAGGATCCCGTTGACCGCCGACGGCTTCTTGTCCGTGCAGTAGTTGCCGGAGATCGAGCCGTACCGGACGCCGGGGACCGTGCGCAGGAGGTGGTCCATCAGCCGGTCGGCGGCCAGCGTCACCATGTTGTGACCGGAGGCGTCGCCGGTCGTCAGCTCGAACCGGACGAACAGCATGTCGCCGACGATCTGGACGTGCAGGTCGATCAGGCGGGCGAACCGGCTCGTCGTCGACACGACCTCCTGCAGCTCCTCGCGCGCCGCCTCGATCCGCCGCCACGCCGCGAGGGCCGTCGCGGCGTCGTCGGCCTCGAGCAGGATCGAGCGCGACATCCGCTCGTCGACGACGACGGCGCGGATCCCGCCGTCGGTCAGCATCGAGACGCGGCCGCCGCGTCCGACCGACGGCCACAGCGGCGTCTCGTAGGTGGCGAGCGGGACGCTCAGCTCCTCGGTGCCGGCGAACCCGTCGGCCGCCGCGGCCGTGATGCGCAGCGGCCCGACCCACTTGAGCGGGATGGGGGTGGACGACGGGCTCTGGCTCGGCGCGGTCGCGTCGGGGGAGGTGCTCACGCCGTCAACCTATCGAACGACCTGTCGACGCGGTCGGCGTCGACGGCGCCGCCCGCCGCGGGTCACTGGGGGCGAGCCCAGGGGCTCGGGTCGCCCGGCCCGGGCGTCTGCCCGGGCGCCTGTGCCTGCTGCCCGGGCTGTGCCTGCTGCCCGGGCTGGGCGTGCTGCCCCGGCTGGGCGTGCGGGGTCGGCGCCTGGTACGGGTCGTGCCCGGGCATCGGCGCCGGTCGCGGCGTCGGGCCGGCGACGCCCGCGGGCGCCTGGGGCGCGGCGGTGACCTCGTCGGAGTACGCCTGGGAGCGCGTGATGACGCGCAGGATGATCGCGCCGGCGATGAGAACCGACCCGATCGACAGCGACACGGACTGGACGACGTTGAGCATCCAGCTGATCCACGAGTACGCCTCGTAGGCGAAGGAGCCCCAGGAGTTCATCATCGTCGAGAGGATGAGCTGGCCGAGGAAGACGAGCACGCCGCCGAACGCGGCGAGGGCGATCCCCCACAGGAGGCACCGCCTGGCGGCCGCCTCGAGGTAGGCGGCGCGCGGCGAGGTCGGCTGCGGCGCCTGGAACGGTGACGGCGACTGCGGCAGCGGCTGGGCGGGGTACGAGGAGTAGTCGGCCATCGCGACAGTCTGCCAGGTGGCCCCGACCCGCCCCGGTCCTGCCGCCCGGGCCCCCGCCGCCGCGACGGGTCGCTCGGCGGAGTGAGGGCGGAAAGTACCTGATACTCTGAGTTTCATGAGTCGCGTCGACGTCGATGCACCCACCGAGACCTCGGCCGACGGCCGCGCGCGCCGGTGGGACAGCCACCGCGCCGCCCGCCGCACCGAGCTGACGCTCGCCGCTCGCCGGGCCGTCCACCACGGCGGCCCGGACCTGTCGATGGACGACATCGCGGCGGCGATCGGCACGTCCAAGTCCATCGTCTACCGCTACTTCAGCGACCGCGCCGGTCTCCAGCGAGCCGTGGGGGAGGCCGTGCTGCACGACCTCGGCACCGCGCTCGCCGAGGCCTCCCGCGAGGCCGCGACCCCCGAGGGCGCCCTGCGGGCGATGGTCGCGGTCTACCTCGAGATGGTCGCGGCCTCGCCGTCCGTCTACGTCTTCGTCACGGGCGGCGCCGCGATCGAGGCCGGCGACGACGAGGCGCCGATGCGCGTGCTCGCCCACGACGCGGCGACGCTCCTCGTCCCCAGCCTCGCGGACGTGCTCGCCGCCACCGGCCGCCCGGTCGACCTCGCGCCCGTCTGGGCCGCGGGCGTCATCGGCTTCGTCCGCGGCGCGGCCGACCTCGTGCTCGCCCGTCGCCCGGTCGACCTCACGTCCTTCGCCGACGCCATCGCCGACTGGCTCTGCCACGGCACCTCGCAGCTCCCGTCCGCCGCACCCTCCTGAACCGCCGAAGGAGTCAACGATGACCACCGCACCCAGGTCGGCCCGCCCGACGTCGACGAGCGAGCCGGTCCCGTCCGACGCCGTCGCCCTCAGCTCGCGGGCGCGCGCCCAGATCGCCGACGCGCTCGACGGTCGCTGGCGCGACCTGCGCCGGCACACGCGCGACGTCGCCGCGGAACCCGGCCTCGTCGGCATCCCCGGACTACCGATGCCCGAGCACCGCGCGCGCGTGCTCGCCTGCCTCGCCGACCTCGCGTCCCGCGGCGAGGTGCAGCGCGCCTTCCCGACCCGGCTCGGGGGTGGCGACAACCCGGGCGGCAACATCGCGGCGTTCGAGGAGCTGCTCGTCGCCGACCCGAGCCTGCAGATCAAGGCCGGCGTCCAGTGGGGCCTGTTCGGCGCGGCGGTGCTCCACCTCGGCACCCAGCACAACCACGACGAGCTCCTGCCCGACATCATGTCGCTGGAGGTGCCCGGGGCCTTCGCGATGACCGAGATCGGCCACGGCAGCGACGTCGCATCGATCGGCACGACCGCCACCTACGACCCGGACGCCGAGGAGTTCGTCATCCACACCCCGTTCCGCGGGGCGTGGAAGGAGTACCTCGGCAACGCGGCGCTGCACGGCGTCGCGGCCGTCGTGTTCGCGCAGCTCGTCACGGGTGGCGTCAACCACGGCGTGCACGCGTTCTACGTGCCGCTGCGGGACACCTCCCGTGAGCCGGACGAGCGCGGCTCGTACCCGATGCTGCCCGGCGTCCGCAGCGAGGACGACGGCTACAAGGGCGGCCTCAACGGGATCGACAACGGTCGCCTCGCGTTCGACCACGTCCGCGTCCCGCGAACGAACCTGCTCGACCGGTACGGCCGGGTCGACCCGGACGGGACGTACTCCTCGCCGATCGCCTCGCCCGGCCGCCGGTTCTTCACGATGCTCTCGACGCTGGTCCAGGGTCGCGTCTCGCTCGGTGGGGCGTCGGCGGTCGCGTCCAAGATGGGGCTCGCCATCGCGGTCCGGTACGCCGAGCAGCGCCGCCAGTTCCCGGGTGCCGACGGCGTCGAGACCGTCCTGATGGACTACGGGACGCACCGCCGCCGGCTGCTCCCGCTCCTGGCGAGGACGTACGCCGTCCAGCTCCTCCACAACGACCTGCTCGAACGCTTCCACGGCGTCTTTGCCGGCGAGCGGGACACCGACGCCGACCGCGAGGACCTCGAGACGCTCGCGGCGGCGGCCAAGCCGCTCGCCACCTGGCACGCGCTCGAGACGCTGCAGACGTGTCGCGAGGCGTGCGGCGGGGCGGGGTACATGGCGGCCAACCGGATCGTCGGGCTCCGCGCGGACCTGGACGTCTACGTCACGTTCGAGGGCGACAACACCGTCCTGCTCCAGCTCGTCGGCAAGCGGCTGCTCACGGACTACGGCCGGGAGACCGCGACGATGGACGTGGCCGGGCAGGCGCGCTGGGTCGCCAAGCGGGCCGGGGACATGGCGCTCTACCGGACGCCGCTGCGCCGCGCGTCGCAGTCGGTGCGCGACTGGGGCTCCAAGGCGCGCTCCGCGAGCGAGCTGCGCGACCCCGCCGTCCAGCGGGAGCTGCTCGAGGACCGCGTCGAGACGATGATCGAGGAGATCGCGCTCCGGCTGCGGCCGTCGCTCAAGGGCTCGCCGGAGGAGAAGGCCGCTGCGTTCGACGCGAACCAGGCCGAGCTGGTCGAGGCGGCCCGCGCGCACGGCGAGCTCATGCAGTGGGAGGCGTTCACCGAGGCGCTCGACTCGGTCACCGACCCCGACGGCCGCCGCGTCCTGACCTGGCTGCGCGACCTGTTCGGCCTCCACCTCATCGAGTCCCACCTCGCCTGGTACGTCGTCAACGGTCGGCTCTCGGCGCAGCGGGCACGCACGGTGACGTCCTACATCGAGCGGCTCCTCCTCCGGCTGCGCCCGTACGCGCTCCAGCTCGTCGAGGTGTTCGGCTACGGCGACGCCCAGCTCCGCGCGGACATCGCGACGCCGGCGGAGAGCGAGCGACAGGCCGAGGCGATGGCCTACCACGCGGCCCTGCGCGAGAGCGGGGACGCGCCCGTCTCGGAGAAGGACCTGCTCAAGCGCGCCGGCTGACCCGTTCGCCCGCGGGATGCGGGCGTGGGTGCGCGCAGCCGGGACGGCCGGGGTCGGGCCGCGCATCGTGGCCCGACCCCGGCCGTCGTCGACCGACCCGGGTCACGTCGTCGGCGTCACGCCCCGGCGTTCCGACGGCGGACGTGTGCGAGCGCGCCAGACCCCAGCGTCAGGAGCACCAGCGTCAGGACGACCACGCCTCCGACGGGTGCGCCCGTGTCCGAGAGCCGGCCGGACGCGCCGGCCGGCGTCGACGCGGCAGCCGTCGTGCCCGGGGTGGCGCTCGACGTCGGCGTGGACGGCGAGCTGGGCTCGGGAGAACCCGGCGCGGTGGGCGACGGCGAGGTGGGCGTCGGGCTCGGTGTCCCGGCGTCCTGCGCCGCCCGCAGGACGAGAGCGTGCTCGCCGTAGACCAGCTCGGCGTCCTCGCCGGCCAGTCCCGTCACCTCGAACGACGCGAACGCCGTCCCGGCAGCGAGCGATCCGTACTCCACGAGCGTGATCGGCTCCTCGAGCGTCGTGCCCTCGGGCAGCTCGACCCGCAGCGCTCCGCCCAGGTCGGCGGCGCCGGTGACGGCGAGCGCCGTCGCGTCCTCGACCGTGAGGGTGAGGGCGCCGTCCGCCGCCTGCCGGTAGTCACCCCCGACGAGGACCGTGCCGTCGGTCGCGTCGACCAGCTCGCCGGCCGACACCTCGACGGTGCCCGTGCCGAGCGCCGCCGGCGATGCCGCGAGCAGCCGGCCGCCGTCGAGCACGGTGCCCCCGCGGTAGTCGTTCGCCCCGGTCAGGGCGAGGCTGCCGGTGCCGCCCAGGGTGAGCGAGCCGGGACCGGAGACGTCGTTGCGCCACACGTCCTCCTCGCCGTCGAGCGTCACGGCGACGTCGGAGTCGAACGCCCCGTAGCCGTTGGCCGCGGCGAACAGGTCGAGCCGACCCCAGCCCTCCGGGTCGTCGAGGAGCGGGTAGCCCGACTCGATGGCGGTCGAGCGCAGGAGCCAGCGGAGCTGGTCGGCGTCGAGGTAGGGGAAGCGGGTCTCCAGCAGCGCCTCGGCGCCCTTGGGCACGACGGCGGGGAGCGTCGGGTCGCCGAGCTGCTCGAAGCCCTCGACCATCGAGGCGCGGTACGCCTGCGCCCGGTCCCGGTACTCCGCCTGGGCGGCGGGGGAGAGGTCGATCGACTCGACGGCGGGGGAGGCGGCGAGGAGCTGCTGGGCGTCGGCGAGGGCCGTCGCCCGGATGCCCTCGTACGCCGGGTTGGCGAGGACGGCCGCGGCGGTCGCCGTCCCGAGCACCCGGCCGCCGACGACGTCGAGCGAGGAGTGGAAGCCGGCGACGATGCGGCTGTGCCCCATCCCCGCGGCGTTCTCGACGAGGTCGTCGTACTGCTGCGGCACGGCGTGGGCGAGCGCGAGCGAGGCGAGGTAGGCGGCGTTCGTGTGGCCGCTGGGGAAGCCCCCGTCCGTCGCCGGGTTCGGCGACCGGCGGGGCTCGAGGCTCCAGATGACGACGTCCTCGGTGCCGGCCCACCGGAAGGGCCGCGGGTACTGGTAGAAGTTCTTGGCGTTGTTGCTGGTCGTGTACCAGCCCCGCACGGTGTTGACCAGCTCGGTCACGCTGCCGAGCTCCGTGTCGGGGCCGGTGTCGGCCCAGACGCCGTTCTCGTTGCCGGTGTCGTTGTGGACGACGGTGGCGGCGTCCGCCGGCACCTCGTCGGGGATGGTCGTCCCGGCGTTCATGGCGACGCGGAACGCCGGGGCGTAGGGGCCGAGGCCGTCGAGCGCGGAGTAGCTCTGGTGGCGACGGTCGATGACGTAGGCGTAGTCCTCCTCCGCCGGTGTCCGCGCCGCGGCGATCGCCGCGTTGCGGTCGAGGTTGGCCTCGTGCACCCGCGCATCGAGCACCGTGCCGTCGTCCCAGGCCGCGCCCGGCTGCCACACCTCCAGCATCCCGGCGAGCACGCCGATCGCCGGGTTGGTCTCGACCGTCGTGTTCTCCTCGACGTTCCCGCTGTAGGCGTCGACGAAGTAGCCGTAGGGGCCGGGCCGCGGGGCGATCGCGTCGTCCGGGCCGGCCGACGCCGCGGGGGTGAGGAGCTGCCCCGCGAGCGCGAGGACGCCCGCGGCCCACAGGGCCGACAGGGCCGCGGTGCGGGGACGTCGAGCCGGGCTCGTGCCTCTCCCCGGTGGCCGGGACGGGGTGGGTCGTAGGGGCGTTGCTGCCATGACTCTCCTTCGGGTCACTGGGGCGGGACGTCGTGTCGTCCCGCCGACGTCCCGATCGACCCTAACGATCACGGAGACATATGTCACGACATATGGACGTATATGCGGCCGCGACCCCATCGGTCTCGCGTGCCGAGCCCGGGTTAGGATGACCTAACAACATCGCGAGGAGGACGGCTCATGCCCCCGAAGAACGTGCGCACGACCGAGGCCCAGGTCGTCGAGAAGTCCTGGGTCAGCCCGCACCTCGTGCGGCTCGTCCTCGCCGCGCCCGGTGGCGGCCCGCTGTCGGAGCTGCCGGGGAACGAGTTCGCCGACGCCTACGTCAAGGTCGTGCTGCCGCCGCGCGGCGTCACCCTCCCGTGGCCGTACGACGCGGCCGAGCTGCGCGAGACGCTGCCGCCCGAGCAGTGGCCCGTGATGCGGACCTACACCATCCGGTCGTTCGACGGCGTGCACCTGACGCTCGACTTCGTCGTCCACGGCGACGAGGGCATCGCCGGGCCGTGGGCGCGGGACGTCGAGCCGTTCGGCGAGGGCAGCCTCGTCCAGCTTCGCGGCCCCGGCGGGGCCTACTCCCCGGACCTGGACGCCGACCACCACCTGCTCGTCGGCGACGCCTCGGCCCTGCCGGCCATCGCCGTCGCGCTCGAGCGACTGCCGAGCGGGGCCAGCGCCGACGTCGTCGTCGAGGTGGAGGACGCGGCCGACGAGATCGAGCTGCCGACCCTCGCGAGCGCGACCGTCCGCTGGGTGCACGCGGCCTGCTCGTCGCTGCCGCCGGGGGAGGAGATCGTCGCCGTCGTGCGGTCGCTGCGCCTGCCGGGGGGCGGGGATGACGACGAGGGCGCGACTGCGGCGTCGGGCCCGGACGTCCACGCGTTCGTCCACGGGGAGGCGGGCTGGGTCAAGGAGCTGCGCTCCCACCTCCGGTTCGAGCGGGGCGTCCCGCGCGAGCGGCTGTCGATCTCGGGGTACTGGCGCCGGGGCGTCGACGACGAGCAGTGGCGCGAGAGCAAGCGCGAGTGGAACGCCCAGGTCGAGGCGACCGAGCTCGCGGCGACCGGCGGCTGAGCTGGGGCGGGAGAGCGGACCGCGGGCGACGCGGCGGCGTCAGCGACGGGTGAAGACCCCGCCCGTCGTCAGCTCCTCCTGGCCGACCGGCGCGAGGGTCATCGAGTCGCCGGTGCAGGTCACGGTCCACACGGCCCCGACGCCCTGCGCCGCGTAGGCGGCGAAGTCGCCGGACCGCTCCCGCCCGTCGATCGTCGTCGTGACGGTGCCATCGGCGGAGACCAGGTCGGTCTGCGTCAACCGGTCGCCGTCGAGCGTGTACCGGGTCGCGTAGGTCCCGGTCGTCACGGACGTGACGTCGACCCGTCCGCCCTTCGACTCGACGACGACGCTCGAGGTCAGGTCGACGTCGTTCGTCCAGGTGGTCGCGTCGACCATGACGACGGCGTCGCCCGTGAGGTCGATGTCGATCAGCGTCGAGTCGCCTGCCGCGAGCGCGGCCAGCCGCGCGGCCGCGAGGTCCATCGTCCAGTCGCCGGTGAGGCAGTCGGCTAGCGAGACGTCCGACGCGGCGGCCCCCGGGTCACCGGACCCGGCGGGCTCGCCCGTCGACCCCGAGCCGCCCGGCGCCGCGGCCCCGCCCGAGCACGCGGAGAGCGTGAGGGCGAGTGCCACGGCACCGAGCGACGTCGTCGCGCGCAGGACCCGGCGCGGCGCGACGCGGGGCTGGGTCATCAGCGACGGGCGAACGTCTGGGTCATGCCGCTGACCGAGAAGGTCATCGTCGAGTCGTCGCAGGTGACGGTGCCCGGCACGTTGAGGCTCGCCTCGGCCGCGTCGGCCATGTCGATGACCTGCTCCTGGCCGGCGACGGTCGTGGTCGAGGAGCCCTCGGCCGACACGACGCTGGTCTGCGTGAGCTGGTCGCCCGCGAGCGTGTACTCCGAGGTGTAGGAGCCCTTCGAGACGGTCTCCATGTCCATCGTCTGGCCGCCGGCCTCCATCGAGATGCTCGAGGTGCTGTCGACCTCGCTCGTCCAGGTGGTCGCGTCGATCGTGACGTAGGAGTGGCCGTTGGCGTCGAACGCGTTGACGGTCATGCCCTCGCCGAGCGCCTCGAGCTGCGCCTTGACGCTCTCCAGGTCCAGCTCCCAGTTGCCGATGAGGCACGACGCCAGGTCGCCGTCGGCGGGCGCCTCGGCCTGCGTGGTCTCCTCGGCGGACGGGGTCTCCTCCGGGGTCGCCTCCTGCGAGGTCTCCTCGGCCGGGGTCTCGGTGTCCGAGGTCGCCGGGGGCTTCGCGTCGCCCGAGCAGGCGGCGAGCGTGAGGGCGAGCGCGGAGGCGCCGAGGACGGCGAGCGCGCGGGTGGTCGTGGTCGTACGGGCGGTCAGGTGCCGGATCGACATGTGGTTCTCCTTGGCGTCGGGGTTGCGAACGGATGAACGTACCTCACGCCGTCCGCGCGCGTCACCGTCGCGTGACCCACGTCTCAGTCGGTCGGGTCCGCCGCCCGGCGGCCGACGTCGGTTGCCGCCGGGTCGCCGCCGCCGGCCGTGCCCCACCCGTGGACGCCTCGTCGCCGGCCCGGGCATCGGCGATAGGCTGCCGCCCGTGACCGACGCGACGCCCGCCATGCCAGCCGAGCTCCCCGACACGGTCGAGAACGCCGCCGCGACGCCGGAGCGCGACCTCCCGTTCCGCGACCTCGGCCTCAAGGACGACGAGTACGCGCGCATCGTCGAGCTCCTCGGACGCCGCCCGACCGCGGCCGAGCTGGCCATGTACTCGGTCATGTGGAGCGAGCACTGCTCCTACAAGTCGAGCAAGAACCACCTGCGCCAGTTCGGCGAGAAGACCACGCCGGCCATGAAGGAGCACCTCCTGGTCGGCATCGGCGAGAACGCCGGCGTCGTCGACATCGGCGACGGCTGGGCCGTCACGTTCAAGGTCGAGTCGCACAACCACCCCAGCTACGTCGAGCCCTACCAGGGTGCGGCGACCGGCGTCGGCGGCATCGTCCGCGACATCATCTCGATGGGCGCGCGGCCCGTCGCCGTCATGGACCAGCTCCGGTTCGGCGCGGTCGACCACCCGGACACGGCCCGCGTCGTGCACGGGGTCGTCGGCGGGGTCGGCGGCTACGGCAACTGCCTCGGGCTGCCGAACATCGGCGGCGAGACCGAGTTCGACCCCTGCTACCAGGGCAACCCGCTCGTCAACGCGCTCTGCCTCGGTGTGCTCCGGCACGAGGACATCCACCTCGCCAACGCGTCCGGCGTCGGGAACCGGGTGGTGCTGTTCGGTGCCCGGACCGGCGGCGACGGCATCGGCGGCGCGTCGATCCTCGCGAGCGAGACGTTCGAGGGCGGCATGCCGGCCAAGCGGCCCAGCGTCCAGGTCGGCGACCCGTTCATGGAGAAGGTCCTCATCGAGTGCTGCCTCGAGCTGTTCGCGGCGGGTCTCGTCGAGGGCATCCAGGACCTCGGCGCTGCCGGGATCTCGTGCGCGACGAGCGAGCTCGCGAGCAACGGCGACGGCGGGATGCACGTCGACCTGGAGAAGGTCCTGCTGCGCGACCCGACGCTCACGGCCGGCGAGATCCTCATGTCCGAGTCGCAGGAGCGGATGATGGCCGTCGTCCGGCCCGAGAACCTCGAGGCGTTCCTCGCGGTGACCGGCAAGTGGGACGTCGAGACCGCCGTCATCGGTGAGGTCACCGACTCCGGGCGACTGACGATCGACCACTTCGGCCACCGCATCGTCGACGTCGACCCGCGCACCGTCGCGCACGAGGGCCCGGTCTACGACCGCCCCTACGCGCGCCCCGCCTGGCAGGACGGGCTCAACGCCGACGCCGGCGAGGCCCTCCCGCGTCCGGAGACCCTCGAGGCCGTCGTCGCGCAGGTCCGCGCGCTGGTCGCGAGCGAGAACCTCGCATCGACGTCGTGGATCACCTCGCAGTACGACCACTACGTCCAGGGCAACACGGCCCTCGCGATGCCCGACGACGCCGGCGTCGTCCGGGTCGACGAGACCACCGGGCTCGGCGTCGCCATCGCGACGGACGCCAACGGCCGGTTCGCCAAGCTCGACCCGTACGCCGGCGCGCAGCACGCGCTCGCCGAGGCGTACCGCAACGTCGCGACGGTCGGCGCGCGCCCGCTCGCCGTCACCGACTGCCTCAACTTCGGCAGCCCCGAGGACCCCGACTCGATGTGGCAGCTCGTCCAGGCGATCACCGGCCTGGCCGACGCGTGCCGCGAGCTCGGCGTGCCCGTGACCGGCGGCAACGTCTCCCTCTACAACGGCACCGGCGAGCCCGGCCGGATCGACTCCTCGATCAACCCGACGCCGGTCGTCGGCGTGCTCGGCGTCCTCGACGACGTCGCCCGCGCGACGCCGTCGGGCTGGCGCGAGGCGGGCCTCGCCGTGTACCTCCTCGGCACGACCCGCGAGGAGCTCTCGGGCTCGGAGTGGGCCCGCGTCGTGCACCGTCACCTCGGCGGCGTGCCGCCGCGGGTCGACCTCGCGGCCGAGCGCGCGCTCGCCGCGATCCTCGTCAACGCCTCGCGCGACGACGTGGCGCTCGCGGCGCACGACCTGTCGAAGGGCGGCCTCGCGATCGCCCTGGTCGACGCCTGCCTGCGCTACGGCGTCGGCGCGCGCGTCGACCTCACCCAGCTCATGGTGCGCGACGGCGTCGACCTGACCTCGGCGCTGTTCGCCGAGTCCGGTGCCCGCGCCCTCGTCGCCGTGCCGCGAGAGGCCGAGGTGGCCCTGGCCGACCTCTGCTCCGCGCGCGGCTTCCCCCTGCTCCGCCTCGGTGAGACCGCCGAGGACGGCACCCTCGCCCTCGACACCCCCCAGGGCCCCGTCGAGCTCCCGCTCGACCCGCTCGCCGCCGCGTCCGCGGCCACGCTCCCGTCGTACTTCGGCTGAGCCCAGCGCGCGCGACCGCGACCGTCGTCCACCGAGATCCGGGGGACGACGCCGCACAGGCGACCCCCGAAGCCGGTCGGGGCGATCGCGTACGATCCTCCCCGGCCCCACCTCTCAAGAAGGAAGCTCAGTCATGACGAGCCTCGAACCGGTGCTCAGCACCGTCCTCCTCCGCAACCCCGGTGAGCCGGAGTTCCACCAGGCCGTGCGGGAGGTGTTCGACTCGCTCGGACCGGCCGTGGCCCGCCGCCCCGAGTACGTCGAGGTCATCGAGCGTCTGTGCGAGCCCGAGCGCCAGATCATCTTCCGCGTGCCGTGGGTCGACGACGCCGGCCGCGTCCACGTCAACCGCGGCTTCCGCGTCCAGTACAACTCGGCCCTCGGCCCGTACAAGGGCGGCCTGCGGTTCCACCCGTCCGTCAACCTCGGCATCGTGAAGTTCCTCGGGTTCGAGCAGATCTTCAAGAACGCGCTCACCGGCATGCCGATCGGCGGCGGCAAGGGCGGCGCGGACTTCAACCCGCACGGCCGCTCGGACGCCGAGGTCATGCGGTTCTGCCAGTCGTTCATGACGGAGCTGGCCAACCACATCGGCGAGTACACCGACGTCCCGGCCGGTGACATCGGCGTCGGCGGGCGCGAGATCGGCTACCTGTTCGGCCAGTACCGCCGCGTCACGAACTCCTACGAGTCCGGCGCGCTCACGGGCAAGGGCCTGTCCTGGGGCGGCTCGCGCGCCCGGACCGAGGCGACGGGCTACGGCGCCGTCATCTTCGCCCAGGAGATGCTCCGCACGCGGGGCGAGGGCTTCGACGGGCGCCGCGTCGTGGTGTCGGGCTCCGGCAACGTCGCGATCTACGCGATCGAGAAGGCCCAGGAGCTCGGCGCGCACGTCGTCGCGTTCTCCGACTCCTCCGGCTACGTGGTCGACGAGGCCGGTGTCGACCTCGAGCTGCTCAAGGACATCAAGGAGCGCAGCCGCGGCCGCGTCGCCGACTACGTCGAGCGTCGTCCCAGCTCGGCGCTCGGCACCGGCTCGATCTGGGACGTGCCGTGCGAGGTCGCGCTCCCGTGCGCCACGCAGAACGAGCTCGACGAGGAGAACGCGCGCCGCCTCGTGACGAACGGCGTCCTCGCCGTCGCCGAGGGCGCCAACATGCCGTGCACGCCGGGGGCCGTCGAGGTCTTCCGCGAGGCCGGCGTGCTGTTCGGCCCGGGCAAGGCAGCGAACGCGGGCGGCGTGGCGACGTCGGCGCTGGAGATGCAGCAGAACGCCAGCCGCGACTCCTGGACGTTCGAGTACACGGTCGCGCGGCTGACGGATGTCATGGTCGGCATCCACCACGCCTGCCTCGAGACCGCCGACGCCTACGACGCCCCGGGCAACTACGTGCTCGGCGCGAACGTCGCCGGCTTCACCAAGGTCGCCGACGCCATGATCGCCCAGGGCGTGATCTGACACGTTGTCCGACGGTGTGACCGACCCCGCCGCCCCGGCGAGGCCGCGGGCCTGGCTCAGGTTCGTGCTGATCGGGCTCGCGGCCGGGCTGCTGTCCGGCCTGTTCGGGGTCGGCGGCGGGACGGTCATCGTCCCCGCGCTCGTCGCCTTCGCCGGGTTCGACCGGCGACGGGCGGCGGGGACGTCGCTGCTCGCCATCGTGCCGACGTCGCTCGTCGGGACGCTCACCTACGGCCTCGACGGCCACGTGAGCGTCCTGACCGCGGCGATCCTCGCGGCCGGGACGGTCGTCGGCGCCCAGATCGGCGCGTGGCTGCTCGCGCGGCTGTCCCAGCAGGTGCTGCGCTGGGCGTTCGTCGCGTTCCTCGTCGTCGTGGCCGTGCAGCTCTTTCTCACCGTCCCGCTCCGGGACGGCTCGATCGAGGTCGGGCCGGGACTGATCGCGGGCCTCGTGGCCGTGGGACTCGTGACCGGCATCCTGTCGGGGCTGCTCGGCGTCGGCGGCGGCGTCATCGTCGTGCCGGCGATGATCCTGCTGTTCGGCTACTCCGACCTGCTGGCCAAGGGCACCTCGCTGCTCATGATGATCCCGACGGCCGTCTCCGGGACGGTCGCGAACCTGCGTCGCGGGTTCGTCGACTGGCGCGGCGGCCTGCTCGTGGGGCTCGGGGCGTGCCTGACGGTGACGCTCGGGTCCTGGGTCGCGCGGCTGCTCGAGCCCCGCGTCGCCAACCTGCTGTTCGTCGCCTTCCTGCTCTTCCTCATCTGGAAGACGGTGGCCGAGGCGCTCCGCGCCCGGCGGGCGCAGCGCGGCTGAGGCCGCCCCTCGTCGAGGGCGGTGGGCCGGCGGTCGGCCCGGTCAGACGGCGTGCGCGACGCCGGCGTGCTCGCGGCGACGCCAGTCGGCGATCGCGACGACGAGCGCGAGGACGAGGATCGCGACGACGATCGTGAGCGACACCGAGAAGGCCCGCGCGTAGTCGGCGGTGCCGGGGTCAGCGCCGAGCACGGCGAAGAACGCCGCGGCGTTCGCGCTGACGCCGACCGCGGCCCCGATGCGCTGCATCGTCTGGAGCGCACCGGCCGCCGTCCCGGCGTCGCCGACCGGCACCTGGGCGAGCGTGAGCGTCTGGTTCGGCGAGATGACCAGCCCGTTGCCCAGCCCGGCGACCGTGAGGATGCCGGCGACGAGCCAGACGGCGCTCAGGTCCGTGCTCGCGCGGACCACGAGCATGACGGCGAGCAGCGCGGCGGCCGAGACCGCGATCCCCACGACGACGAGCGGGCGGCCGAACCGGGAGATGAGCCGTCCGCCGAACCACGCGGCGATCGCACCGGAGATCGAGAACGGCGTCAGCACGAGCCCCGCCTGGAGCGGCGTCAGGCCCATCCCGGTCTGCAGGTAGAGCGTCGAGGACAGCCAGACGCCGGTGAACGCGAGGAAGTACAGCGTCGAGACCGCGACCCCGAACGCGAACGACCGCATCCGCAGCAGGGCCGCCGGCAGGAGCGGCAGGCCGCCCGTCCGCTCGACGCGGCGCTCCCACCACCACAGCGTCACCAGCAGCGCGACGCCGACGCCGATCGTCCACCACGCGGGCGTCGCGGCCGGGGACGCCGAGCCGCCGCCCTCTCCGCCCGACGTCACGAACGGCCACATGATCGCGACGACGCCGGCCGCGAGGAGGATCGAGCCGACGACGTCGAGCCGCGCCCGTCCGCCGCGATCCCGCGCGCTGCGCGGCAGCAGCCGCCACGCGAACGGGAACAGGACGAGCCCGATCGGGACGTTGACGAGGAACACCGAGCGCCAGCCCTCCTGCGTCCCGAACAGCGCGAGCAGGGCGCCACCGGCGAGCGGGCCGATCGCGGTCGCGACGCCGACCGTCGCGCCGAACCAGCCGAAGGCGCGTCCGCGGGCCGGTCCCGTGAACAGGTCCTGGATGAAGCCGATGATCTGCGGGTTGAGCACGCCGGCCGCGAGCCCCTGGGCGAACCGGGTCGCGGCGAGCGCGGTGCCCGTGAGGGCGAGCCCGCAGGCGGCCGACGTCAGCGCGAACGCCGCGAGGCCGACGAGGAACAGCGTGCGGCGACCGAAGACGTCGCCGAGCCGGCCCGAGGGGACGAGCGCGAGGCCGAACGCGAGGGTGTAGCCGGCGAGGATCCACTGCAGCTCGTTCGGTCCCGCGCCGAGCGAGTGCTCGATCGACGGCAGGGCGACGTTGACGATCGTGACGTCGAGCAGCGTCATGAAGCCCGCGCCGAGGCACACGGCGAACGCCGGCCAGCGGGCGTCGCGCGGTGGCCGCGCGTCGGTGGCGTCGCGGGGGGAGTCGGGATCGGCGGGATCGGCGGGAACGGGCACTGCTCATTCCTATCACCGGGCACCGACGGCAAGCCGGGGCGGCGCTAGGCTCACGAGCGCGCGGCCCGCGCGTCGCCCGGCTCCGGCCGCGCGCCGTGGCCCGTCCCGTCCGTCTCGTCCCACCCGCTGCTCCGCGAGGTCCCCGTGCCGCTCGACCACCGTCAGCTCCCGACCTTCGCCGCCGACGCCGTCGAGGTTCCGTTCGTCATCGCGGGGTTCGACGAGCTGGTCGACACCGACACCTGCTGGTCCGAGCACTCCCACCCGACCCACGAGCTGCTCTGGAACGAGCGCGGCGCCTCGTCGGTCACGGTCGGGCCGCGGACGTGGACGATCACGCCGCTGCTCGGCCTGTGGGTGCCGGCCGGCGTCGTGCACACGGGGCTGGCGCCGGCCGGGACCTGGTACCGCACCTCGCACTTCGGCGTGCGCACGGTCGCGTCGATCTCGGACGGGCCGGTGGCGGTCACGATCACGCCGCTGCTGCGGCTGCTGCTGCAGCGGCTGGGCGAGGAGGGGTTGTCGGACGGCTCGCGCGGCGTGACCGAGGCGATGGTGCTCGACGTCCTGCGTCCGGCCGACCGGGAGCTCATCGTGCACGTGCCGAGCGCGCAGCTCCTGCGGCCGATCGTCGACGCCGTGCGCGCCGACCCCGGCGACCCGCGGACGCTCGAGGTGTGGGCGCGCGAGCTCGGGGTCAGCACGCGCACGCTCAGCCGGGCCTTCCGCGCCGAGACCGGCCAGGGGTACTCGGCCTGGCTCTCCGCGGTGCGGACGCACCGCGCGATCGCCCTGCTCGCCCGCGGGGAGGACCTCGCCGACGTCGCCGACGAGCTCGGGTACGCCTCGGTCAGCGCCTTCGGCGCCGCGTTCCGCCGGGTGACGGGGGCGACACCGACGTCGTTCCGTCCGCGTCCGGCCGGCGCGGGCGCCGCGCGGGTCGGGCCCGGCGCGGGCGCGCCGGTCGGGCCTGGCGCCGGCTGACCCCGGTCCGCCGCGGCGGACGCGGCCGCCGGTCTCCGTCGCGCCTCGGCTGCCGCGCCCCGGCCGTCGCGACCTGCCGCCGCGCGCGGTCGCCGGCTCGCCCGTCGGCGGCCACGCGTCCGGGCATCCCGCGTCGGACCCACGGCGGGTGTCCGATCCGCGCGTTCCCTGTCGTGTTCACGCGATTGCGAGCCGCGCTCGGACTGCCTACATTGGGTAGGCAAGCCTCACCTAACGTTCATCGTGCCCTCGCCCGATGACCGGGTCCCGCCCCGCGGGGGCGACCCGCCTGCGCCACGAGGCTGCACCCTCAGCGATGAATGGAGAACACCCATGCGCGTCACCCGCGCCCTGGCCGCGATCGTCGCGGCCGCAGCGCTCGGCCTCACGGCCTGCGCCTCGACGAACGACGACGGCTCGTCGACCGAGACCCCGGCGGACGCCGGGACCACCGCGAGCGGCGACGCCGGAGCGTCGGCCGACGGCGAGTACCCGATCGAGATCGACCACGCGTTCGGCACCACGACCCTCACCGAGAAGCCCGAGCGGGTCGCCACCGTCAACTGGGCGAACCACGAGGTGCCGCTCTCGCTCGGCGTCGTGCCGGTCGGCATGGCCGCGGCCAACTTCGCCGACGAGGACGGCGACGGCCTGCTCCCCTGGGTCAAGGACGCGCTCGACGAGCTCGGTGCCGAGACGCCGGTGCTGTTCGACGAGAGCGACGGCATCGACTTCGAGGCGGTCGCCGACACCGACCCCGACGTCATCCTCGCCGCCTACTCCGGCCTCACGCAGGAGGACTACGACACGCTCTCGGAGATCGCTCCGACGGTCGCGTTCCCCGAGACGCCGTGGACCACGTCGTGGCGCGACATGATCCGGCTCAACTCGGCCGGGATGGGCATGGCCGCCGAGGGCGACGACCTCATCGAGGAGCTGGACGGCCTGATCGCCGACGCCGCGGCGGCCAACCCGGTGCTCGCGGACAGCTCCGTCATGTTCCTCACCCACGTCGACGTCTCCGACCTCAGCGTCGTCAACTTCTACACGCCGGCCGACACCCGCGTCGCGTACTTCGCCGACCTGGGGATGCAGACCCCGGAGAGCATCGCCTCGTTCGAGCCCGACCCGACGAACCCGTTCGCCGGCTCCATCAGCGCCGAGAACGCCGACGTGTTCGACGACGTCGACGTCATCGTCACCTACGGCGACCAGGCGATGATCGACTCCCTCAAGGCCGACCCGCTGCTGGGCCTCATGCCCGCGATCGCGAACGACGCGGTCGTCCTGCTCGACGGCTCGACCGCGGAGGCGACGGCGGCCAACCCCACGCCGCTGCAGCTCCCGTACCTCCTGGACTGGTACGTCTCGCAGCTCGTGACGGCCGCCGAGAAGTCGCAGCCGTAGCCGGTCCGTGACCACCCTCGTCGACCCACCCGTCTCGGGCGCAGCACGCGTGCTGCGCCCGAGACGCCTGCGCCTGCTCTGGCTCCTCGGCCTGGTCGCCCTCGTCGTCGTGATCGCGCTGGCCTCGATCGCGCTGGGGGCGCGGGACGTCGACTGGGGGCCGATCGCGTCGGCGCTCGCGGGCAACGCCGGCACGTTCGACGAGGCGGCCGTCACCAAGCGGATCCCGCGCACGGTGCTGGCGCTGCTGGTCGGCGCGGCGCTCGGTCTGTCGGGCGCCGTCATGCAGGGCGTCACCCGCAACCCGCTCGCCGACCCGGGCATCCTCGGCGTCAACACGGGGGCGGCGCTCGCGGTCGCGATCGGCGTCGCGTGGTTCGGCCTGTGGACGTACACGGACTACATCTGGACGGCGATCGTCGGGGCGAGCGTCACGGCCGTCGTCGTCTACGCGGTCGGCTCGCTCGGCCGCGGGGGAGCGACGCCGCTCAAGCTCGCGCTCGCGGGGGCCGCGACCTCGGCCGCGCTGGCGTCGTTCATCACCGCCGTCGTGCTGGGCCGCAACGACATCGCCGGCGTCCTGCGCTCGTGGCAGATCGGCGGGGTCGGCGGCGCCTCCTTCGCCGCGATCGGCCAGGTGCTGCCCTTCCTCGTCGCGGGGACGGCGATCAGCCTGCTCGCCGCACGGTCGCTCAACTCCCTCGCGCTCGGCGACGAGCTCGCCGCCGGTCTCGGCGAGAACGTCGTCCTCGCCCGGCTCGGTGCCGCGCTCGGCGCGGTCGTGCTGGCCGGCGCCGCCACCGCGGTCGCCGGGCCGATCGGGTTCGTCGGCCTCGTCGTCCCGCACGTGTGCCGCCTGCTGGTCGGCCCCGACCACCGCTGGCTGCTGCCGTTCTCGGTGCTCGGCGGGGCGGCGCTGCTGACCCTGTCCGACGTCGTCGGTCGGCTCGTCGTGCGCCCGAGCGAGCTCGACGTCGGCATCGTGACGGCCTTCGTCGGCGCCCCGTTCTTCATCTGGCTGGTCCGCCGGCAGAAGGTGCGTGAGCTGTGACGGCCGTCGCCGTCGCCCGCGACCGCGTCCAGCGGGGCCGCCGGCGCCGCGTCATCGTCGCGGTCGTCGCCGTCGTCATCGCGGCCGCCTTCGTCGTCTCGCTCATGATCGGCCACACGTTCTACCCGATCGACCAGGTCGTCCGGGTCGTCCTCGGCGAGGACGTCGCGGGCGCCTCGTTCACGGTCGGGCGACTGCGGCTGCCCCGGGCGATCGTCGCGGTGGTCGTGGGGTTCTGCTTCGGGCTCGGCGGCGTGACCTTCCAGACGATGCTGCGCAACCCGCTCGCCAGCCCCGACATCATCGGCATCACCTCGGGGGCCGGGGCCGCCGCCTCCTTCGCGATCATCGTGCTGCGGCTGACCGACTCCCAGGTCTCGGCGTTCGCGATCGCCGCGGGGCTCGGCGTCGCGCTGCTCGTCTACGTCCTGTCGTTCCGCAGCGGGGTGCTCGGCACCCGGCTCATCCTCGTCGGCATCGGCGTGGCCGCCATGCTCGACGCGTTCACGGCCTACGTGCTCTCCCGCGCGGGCGAGTGGGACCTGCAGCTCGCCATGCGCTGGCTGTCCGGCAGCCTCAACGGGACGACGTGGGCCGACGCGCGGATCGTCGTCGTCGCGCTCGTGGTGCTCGGACCGGTGCTGCTGTCGCAGTCGCGCAACCTCGACGCGCTCCGCCTCGGCGACGACACCGCGGCCGCGCTGGGCGTGCGGGTCGAGCGCACCCGCGTCCTGCTCATCGTCGCCGCGGTCGGTCTCATCGCCTTCGGGACGGCCGCCGCCGGCCCGATCGCGTTCGTCGCGTTCCTGGCCGGACCCATCGCCGCGAGGGTCGTCGGTCCGCACGGGTCGCTGCTCGTCCCGGCCGGGCTGGTCGGGGCGCTGCTCGTCGTCGTCGGGGACCTGCTGGGCCAGTGGGCGTTCGGCACCCGGTTCCCGGTCGGCGTCGTCACCGGGGTGCTCGGCGCGCCCTACCTCCTCTACCTCATCGTCCGCACCAACCGCGCGGGAGGGTCGCTGTGACCGCATCGCACACGCTCACGGCCGAGGCGCTCGCCGTCGGCTACGGGGAGCGCACCGTCATCGACGGGCTCGACCTCGCCGTCCCGCCCGGCGCGATCACCGCGATCGTCGGCGCGAACGCCTGCGGGAAGTCGACGCTGCTGCGCGCGATGTCCCGGCTCCTGACGCCGAGCTCCGGGCAGGTGCTGCTCGACGGCGCGCTGGTGCACCGGATGCCGGCCAAGCGGCTCGCGCGCGTCCTCGGCCTCCTGCCGCAGTCGCCCATCGCGCCGGACGGCATCACGGTCGGCGACCTCGTCGGTCGCGGCCGGCACCCGCACCAGGGCCTGTTCTCGCGCTGGTCGCGGGAGGACGACGAGGCCGTCGCCGCCGCGCTCGAGGCCACCGACACGGTCGAGCTCGCCGACCGCGCGGTCGACGAGCTCTCGGGCGGACAGCGGCAGCGGGTGTGGATCGCGATGGCGCTCGCGCAGCGCACCGACCTGCTGCTCCTCGACGAGCCGACGACCTTCCTCGACGTCTGCCACCAGGTCGAGGTGCTGGACCTGCTCACCGACCTCAACCGCACGCGCGGCACCACGATCGTCATGGTGCTGCACGACCTCAACCTGGCCGCGCGCTACGCGGACCACCTCGTCGCGATCGCCGACGGGCGCATCTACGCGGCCGGCCCGCCGCAGGACGTGCTCACGGTCGACACGGTGCGCGCCGTGTTCGGCATGGCGAGCCAGATCGTCCCCGACCCGGTCTCCGGCAAGCCGCTCATGCTGCCGATCGGCCGCCACCACACGCTCGCCGACGCCGCGCCGGACGCGGTCGTCGGCGGCCAGCTCGACCCCACCGACACCCCGGAGCCCTCGTGACCCGCCCCACCCCGACGGCCGGTGCGCCGTCCCGCGTGTTCCCCGCCGTCGTCGAGTCGCTGGAGCGGCTGTCGCCGAGCTTCGTCCGCGTCACGTTCGCGGGCGAGGAGCTGCGCGACCTCGCGCCCGGCGGGCCGGACCAGCGGATCAAGCTGATCGTCCCGCTGCCGGGCTCGCGCGTGAGCACCCTCCCGGACGGCGCCGACTGGTACTCCGTCTGGCGCCGGCTCGACGCGACCGAGCGCAACCCGATGCGCACCTACACGATCCGGGGGGTCGCGGGCGGGCGGCTCGTCGTCGACGTCGTCGCACACGGCGACACCGGGCCCGCCTCGCGGTGGATCGCCCGGGCCGAGGTGGGCGACCGCCTGCTCGTCGTCGGACCGGACGGCAGCAGCCGCCTCCCGGTCGGCGGCAGCGAGTGGCACCCCGGCGCGGCGACGACGCTGCTCGTCGCCGGCGACGAGACCGCGGTGCCCGCGGCCTGCCGGATCCTGGAGAGCCTGCCGGCCGACGCGCGGGGCGCCGTCTTCCTCGAGGTCCCGAGCGCCGCCGACGCCCTCGACGTGCGCGGGCCCGCCGGCGTCGATGTGCACTGGCTGGCGCGGGAGGACGGCCCCGGCGGCGACGCGGGCGGCGGCGCGGGCGGCGTCGTCGGCTCCCGGCTCACCCCCGCCGTCAGGGCGTGGGCGGCGGACCACCTCGCGCCGGTCGGGGACGGTCGGCCCGGCGCTGGTCCGGCCGAGGAGCCCGGCCTGCTCAACCCCGGCACCGAGCTGCTGTGGGAGGTGCCGTCCGGGCCGGCCGACGGCGGTTACGCGTGGCTGGCGGGGGAGGCCGGCGTCATCACGGGTCTGCGTCGTCACCTCGTGCGGGACCTCGGCATCGACCGGTCGCGCGTGGCGTTCATGGGGTACTGGAAGCTCGGCCGGCCGGAGAACTGACCGGACTGCCCGCCCCCTGCCTCACTCCACCAGCCAGCCCCCCACCACCAGCCTCCGATACTGGGGTGACTCCGGTCGCGATTCACGATCGAAGTCACCCCGCTATCGGAGCTGGGGAGGGGGACGGAGGCGTCGGGGCTTGGGGGTCGGGGATGCCCCGGACCCCGGGCGCTCGGGCGTCGTCCCACGGGTGGGTCTTGTGCCCACTATGCTGCAAGGTCGACCGCGGTGTCGGTCGGCTGGCGTAGTGTGACGATCGCGCGCCACCACCGTGCCGGGTGCGCTCGACCGCCCCCGCCAAGCCGACGAAGGACCGCGATGACCACCGAGCCCGACGCCACCCCGACGACGCCAGCTCCCGCCACGAGCGCGCCGACCGCCGCAGCTGCCGCAGCAGCCCCGGCCGCGCTCGCGCCCCCGGCCGCCGACTCCGGGCTCCTCGTGCTGGAGGCCCCCGGGCCGCTCGCCCCGGTCGCGGCGACGGCTGCGCCGGCGATGGCCCCGCGCGTGGACCCGGCCGTGATGCCGACGCTCGACGCGAAGGTGTCCGCCTACCTCGACCAGCTCGCGGCGTCGACCACGCGCTCGCCCGAGTTCGCCGCGAAGGCCGACGACGTCCGCACGATGGGCGACGCCGACATCCGCGCCGCCGCCACGGTCTCCAACCGGCTGCTGGACGCGCCCGTGCGCGAGATCCGCGAGGGCGGCATCTCCGAGAGCTCCAAGGTGTCCAAGGGTCTGCTCGACCTGCGTCGCGCGGTCGAGGAGCTCGACCCGGGCGAGAAGAGCTTCGGCCGCAAGCTGCTGGGCATCCTGCCGTTCGGCAGCTCGATCGAGGACTACTTCCGCCAGTACGAGAGCACCCAGAAGCACCTCGACGCGATCATCCGCGCGCTGTACTCCGGCCAGGACTCCCTGCGCAAGGACAACGCGGCGCTCAACCTCGAGAAGCGTCACCTGTGGGAGACCATGACGCGGCTCAACCAGTACATCTACGTCGCCGAGCGTCTCGACGTGCAGCTCTCCGCGACCGTCGCCGAGCTCGAGGCCAGCGACCCGGAGCGCGCGCAGGCGCTCAAGGAGGACGTGCTGTTCTACGTCCGCCAGAAGCACCAGGACCTGCTGACGCAGCTCGCGGTGTCGATCCAGGGCTACCTCGCGATCGACATCATCATCAAGAACAACATCGAGCTCATCAAGGGCGTCGACCGGGCCACCACGACGACGGTCTCGGCGCTGCGCACCGCCGTCGTCGTCGCGCAGGCGCTGAGCAACCAGAAGCTGGTCCTCGACCAGATCACGGCGCTCAACCAGACGACCTCGACGCTCATCGAGACGACGTCGAAGATGCTGCGCGACAACTCGGCGCAGATCCAGCAGCAGGCCGCCTCCGCCACGGTGGGGCTGCCGCAGCTCCAGGCCGCGTTCGAGAACATCTACGCCACGCTCGACTCGATCGCCACGTTCAAGACGCAGGCGCTCGACTCGATGGCCAAGACGATCGGGGTGCTCCAGACCGAGACGACCAAGGCGGCCGAGTACGTCGACCGGGCCCGTCGCGCCGAGAGCCCGGAGAACCTCGCGGTGACCGGCGGCTCGCTCGACCTCGGTCGCGCCTGAGCGCATCGCACCTGAGCATCGGGAGGACACGCGGGTGAGCTGGCTCGACTCCATCCTCGGCCGCCGGCAGGGCCGGCCCGAGCGCTTCGCGGAGTCCGCGCCGCCACCCCCGCCGCCGACGTCGGCCGAGATCTTCGCCGCCGTCGAGGCGGTGGAGCAGCGGATCGCGGGACGCGCGCCGGCCGTCGTGACGGCGCGCGTCCACCGCATCGGGACGCGGGTGGCCGAGATGGTCCCGCGGCTCGACCGCATGGGGGTGGCGAGCCTGGAGGCGCACACGGTCGTGGCAACGGCCACGAGCTACCTGCCCGAGGCCGTCGACGCCTACCTGCGCCTGCCGCGCGACTTCGCCGACCGGCGCGTGGTCGCCGACGGCAAGACGTCGCTCATGCTCCTGTGCGACCAGCTCGACCTGCTCACCACCACGCTCGGCCGGATCTCCGACGCCATCTCGCGCCAGGATGCCGACGCACTGATCGCGCACGGCGACTTCCTCGCCGAGAAGTTCGGGAAGGGAAGCCTCGAATGACCTCACCGACCCCGCCGGCCGGCCCCGGCACCTCGCTCGCCGCCGCGCTCGCGCAGCTCGTGAGCTCGGGTGTCGCGGGCGGGCTCGACGCCGCGGCCGTCCGGGCCGAGGGGGCCGGCCTGGCGGCCGCTGTCGCCGAGGCCAGCCCCGGTGCCCCGGCCGCCTGGCTCGCGGAGACGGGCAACAAGGGGACGGCGACGTTCTTTGCCGCCGCCTCGGCCGCGCGCCGCTGGCGCAGCGGCCCGACCGACCTGCTCCAGGTGCTCCGGACGGCCGGCTCGCCGGAGGCGGCGGACGCCTACGCCGACGCCCTCGGCGGGGTCGCGATCGCCGCGGTCACGCTCGGCGCCGGTGGCCCGCAGACGGTCTCGGCGGCGTTCGAGGCGGCCTCCGCCCAGCGCGGGCTGCCGCCGGGGGCGTCCGGGACGCCCGCCGTGCCCGGGACGTCGGCGCCGGTGCTCGCGCCGGGGCTCGACGGCCTCGTGTCGTCGCCGGTCGGCCGAACCAGCTCCGCCTTCCCCGAGCTGCCCGACGCCTGGCGGCTCACACCGCTCACGGCGGTGCCCGACGTCGAGTCCATCCTCCGGGCGCTCCAGGGCATGACGCCCGGCGCCCCGGGGGCCGGTGCGCTGCCCGCCGGAGCCGGCCAGCCGGCCCTGACCGGTCAGCCGACGCCGGGCGGCCAGCCGGCCCAGGCCGGCCAGGCCGCGGAGGAGACCGCCGCCGAGGCGGCGCAGGCGGCCGAGGCGCAGGAGCCCGAGCCGACCGTCGCGGAGCTGTTCGAGCGGCTCGACGACCTCGTCGGCCTCGACCGGGCGAAGACCGAGGTCCGCCGTCAGGTCGAGCTGCTGCGGATCGAGCGGCTGCGCACCGAGGCCGGTCTGACGAAGCCGACGCTCACCCGCCACCTCGTCTTCATCGGCAACCCGGGCACGGGCAAGACGACGGTCGCCCGCCTCGTCTCCCAGCTCTACAAGGCGATCGGGCTGCTCTCCAAGGGGCACCTCGTCGAGGTCGACCGGTCCGAGCTCGTCGCGGGCTTCCTCGGCCAGACCGCGCAGAAGACGTCGGAGGTCGTGGCGTCGGCGGTCGGCGGCGTGCTGTTCATCGACGAGGCGTACGCGCTGACGCAGTCGACCACGGGGACCGGCCCCGACTCCTACGGCCAGGAGGCCGTCAACACGCTCGTCAAGGACATGGAGGACCACCGCGCCGACCTCGTCGTCATCGTCGCCGGCTACCCCGGGCCGATGGCCGAGTTCATCGCGGCCAACCCCGGTCTGGAGTCGCGGTTCTCCACGACCATCCAGTTCGAGGACTACACCGACGTCGAGCTGCGCGAGATCTTCGCGCTCATGGCGAAGGGGGCGGACTTCGACCCGACGCCGCAGGCGCTCGAGCGCGTCGCCGAGATCACGGCGGCGCAGCCGCGGCACGCCGGGTTCGGCAACGCCCGCTTCGTGCGCAACCTGCTCGACGACGCGATCGCGCGGCACGCCTGGCGGCTCAAGGACGTCCCGGAGCCGACGCTGGACGACCTGCGCCTCCTGCTGCCGGAGGACCTCGTCGACCCCGGGCCCGGGACGGCCGAGCGCCACGCCCGTGCGCAGGCCGACGAGCTCGGCGCCCGGTTCGGCGACGCCCGCGCGGTCCTCGACGCCCTCGCGGCCGAGCCCGCCGACCGCGAGCTGCTCGCCGGGACCGGCTTCCTCGGTGCCGAGGATCCTTCGTCCGCCGAGAACGCTGACGACGACACGGCCGCCGCCGACGACGCGACCACCGACGTCGCCGCCGACGACCCGACCGGCTCCGTCGCCGCCGAGGACGCGACGGCCGCCGAGGACGCGACCGACGACACCCCGGCCATCGCGCCGACGACCGAGGAGGAGGGGTCATGACGACCACCTCGGCCTTCCCGACCGCGCGCCAGCGGCCGCAGCCACAGCGGCCGGGACCGCAGCAGCCGGCCCCGGCGCGGCGCTGGCGAACGCCTGACAAGCTCCGCCTCGCGATCGCGGCGTCCATCGTCTGCTCGCTGCTCATCGGCGGCTTCGGGCTCTGGCTCGGCCTGCGCCAGGCGGCCCTCCTCGGCGGTGCGGCGGCGCGGACCGAGCAGGCGATCACGCTGCTCGAGGTCCAGACGAACCTGACGCTGGCGAACGCCACCACGACGAACGCCTTCCTCGTCGGCGGGCTCGAGCCGTCCGACCTGCGCCTGGCGGCCGACGAGAGCTTCCAGGCGGGGGCGACGGCGCTGGCGGCCAGCACGGGTGACGCCGACGTCGCCGACGGCAGCGCCCTGGCGAGGACGTCGGCCGAGGTCGCGACCTACGCCGGGCTGATCGAGCAGGCGCGCGCGGCGAACCGCCAGGGCTTCCCGGTCGGTGCCGCGTACCTCGACCAGGCGACGACGCTGCTGGGCGAGCAGGTGCTCCCGGTCGTCGACGACGCCGTCGTCGCCACGACCACCGCGGCTGCCGGCAACTTCAACGAGGCGCGCGGGATGGTGTGGCTCACGCTCGTGCTCCTCGTCCCGCTCGGCGCACTCCTCGCCATCCAGGTGTGGCTCTCCCGCGTGACCCGGCGACGGTTCAACGTGCCGTTCGTCGTCGGGACCGCCGTGGTCGTGCTGGCGGGGATCTTCTCGGTCGGGACGCTGCAGGGCTCGGGCGCGCAGGCGGACCGCGTGCGCAGCTCGACCTACGTGCAGTCGCTCGCGCTCGGCCAGGCGCTCTCGGACGCCGCCCAGGCTCGGTCGGACGAGGCGTTCACGCTGATCCGGCGGGGCAGCGGAGCCGCGTTCGAGACGTCCTTCCAGGACACGATCGCCTCGGCGCGCAGTCACCTCGACCGCGGGAGCAGCGCGCCCGGCGGGTACGTCTTCTCCGGCCTGCGGGGCTCCCTCACCGACTGGGTGGACGGCCACGCGCAGATCCGCGAGCTCGACGACGCCGGGGACTGGGACGCGGCCGTCGCGCTCGCGACGAGCCGGGACGACGAGTCGCCCTCGGCGCTCTACCAGTCCTTCGCGGACGACGCCGGGACCGTCCTGGCGGACCTCTCGTCCTCGACCACCTCGCAGCTGCGCACCGCGGGATCGGCCGGCGTCATCGCCGCCTGGCTGCTCGCCGTCGCCGGGGTGCTGTGCGCGTGGCTCTCCGCGCGCGGCCTGAACGCTCGACTGCAGGAGTACCAGTGACACGCACGCAGCCAGTCCGTCGCCGCGTCGGCGGCCCCCGTCCGCTCGCGGCGGCGCTCACCGCCGTCGCCGCCCTGGCCTCGCTGGCGCTCGCCGCGTGCGGCGGGCCGACCGGCCTCGACGACCTCGGCCGGGAGAGCCCGTCCGAGCCGGTGGAGACCACGACCGAGCCGGGGACGACGCCGCCCGTCGTCATGTGCGACGACGCGACCGTGTCCTACGAGCCCGGCGGGACGAGCTCCGAGCTGTCGACCCTCGCCGACGTCGAGGAGATCCGCGCGAGCGGCACGATCGTGGCCGGCGTGTCGGCCGACACGCTCCTGCTCGGCGCGCGCAACCCGTTCACGGGCGACCTCGAGGGGTTCGACGTCGACGTGGTGCGCGACCTGTCGACCGCGATCTTCGGCGACCCGGACCACGTGACCTACCGCGTCATCACGTCCGGCGACCGGGTCGGGGTGCTGGAGTCCGGCGACGTCGACGTCGTGGTCCGCGCCTTCACCATGACGTGCGCGCGCTGGGAGCAGATCGGCTTCTCGGCCAGCTACTTCGAGGCGGGGCAGAAGCTGCTCGTCGCCGACACGTCCGACGTCACGCGGCTGGAGGACCTCGACGGGCAGCGCGTGTGCGCCCCGGCCGGCACCACGACGCTCGACCGGCTCGCCGACTACGGCGCCGAGGCCGTTCCCGCGCCGACCCACTCGGCCTGCCTCGCGCTGTTCCAGCAGGGCCGGGTCGACGCCATCACGGGTGACGACACGATCCTCGCTGGCTTCGCTGCCCAGGACCCGCACACCCGCGTCGTCGGCGACGCGATCAGCTCCGAGCCCTACGGCGTCGGCGTCGGGGCCGACCGGGTCGACCTCGCGCGGTTCGTCAACGCGGTGCTCGCCGAGCGCGTGGCCGACGGGCGCTGGCAGGCGTCCTACGACCGCTGGCTCGCGCCGGCGCTCGGCCCGGACGTCGCCGCGCCGGTCCCGGAGTACGGGAGGATCCCGTGACCGTCGAGGGGGCCACCGGCCAGGCGCCCGGGACGAGCGCCGGGACGCCGGCGCCCGGGACGACCGGCGTCGCCGCCCCCGTCCCGCCGGGACGGCTCGGTGAGTCGATCGGCGCCGCCGACCTGCTCGACTACCAGGCCGGGCTCGACCGCTGGCTGAACGACCGGCGCGCGGAGCTCGACCGGCTCGACCGCGCGGCGGCCAAGGCGTCCGGCGCGACGACCGACCCGGCCAAGGCCGCGGCGATCACGAACGACGTCGTGCTCGCGATGTCGATGTGGGAGACGGTCCGCGGCAAGGCCGAGGAGCTGCGCGCGCTGTGGGACTCCGGCCGCGCCGACTCGATGACCCGCGAGCGGATGTCCCGCGTCATCTGGGGCCGCCTCGACGGCGCCCAGGTCCCGGGCGACCCGACGGCGGCGACGAGCCAGGTCTCCCTCGCTGAGGCGACGACGCTGGCCGACGCGCTCATCCGCCAGCTCCGCACGCGCCTCGCGTTCGACGCCGACCACGCCGACCTCATGGCCCGCCTGCGCGCGATCCGCGCGGCCCTGGTGCGGGCGGGGGACCTCGTGGCGAACGCGCGCAAGACGCCGAGCACGCGGGACGACGCCGTGCTGGAGGAGGTCGAGCGCCTGCGCGCCGCGTGGGCGCGGGTGAGCGCCGACGCCGCCCGGGGCGCGGACGTCACCGGCCCGCTGGCCGAGCTCGAGACCGCGTCGATGCGCGCCGAGCGCGACGCCATCGTCGCCTCCGCCCGCGCGCACGAGGCCGAGCGGGACCACGCGCGGGCGACGTCGCTGGTCGCGCGGCTGGCCGCCCGACGCGTCACGCTCGCCGACCTGGTGACCCGCTGCCGCGCCGAGATCGCCGCGCCCCCGCTGCTCGCGGTCCCGGACGTCTCGCGCCTCGGTGAGGTCCCGCAGGGCGAGGAGGACCTCGCGGCCTACCTCACCCGGCTGGAGCAGGTGGCTCGCGCCATGGACCAGGTCGAGGACGCCTACACCGTGCCGCTGCGCACGCGGGCCTCGCTGCGCTACCGGCTCACCCAGGCGACCAACCGGGCGGCCGCCAACGGTCGCGACGCCTCACCGACCGTGCGCGCCGCCCGCGAGGAGGCGAACGACGCCGTGTCCGCGACGCCGTGCGACCTTCCGCTCGCCGTCGACCTCGTCGACCTCTACGACCAGCTCGCCGACGAGCTCCCCCACCGCAGGACGCCGACGACCGGAGGACGCCGATGACCGCCCCGCCCACCGCCGCCAGGTGCACCCAGCCCGGGTGCTCCGGCGTGATCGAGGACGGCTACTGCAACGTCTGCGGGACACCGGCCGGCACGTCCGGCGCCGGGGGAGCGGCTGGGGCCGCGGCCGGCGCCAACCTGCCGCTGCCGGGCGCGGCGGCCGGTGGCGCGCACGCGGCCGGGGCCGCGCTCGGCGGCGCCGTCGTGAGCCCGGCCTCCTCGCGGGTCTCGACCCGCACGTCCTCCTCGCGGCTGGCCAGCGCGGCGATCGGGTCGGCCCGCACCGGCTCGCGCGCCACGCGTCGGGCCGGCACCACCTCGACGCGGCTGCGCGCCCACCGGATCGGGGCCGGCCTCACCGAGGTCCCCCCGACGCCCGTCGAGAACCCGCTCGACGCCGTCCTGCCCAACCCCGAGGTGGCCGAGGGCAAGCGGGTCTGCCCGGGCTGCGGCTCGCCGGTCGGACGCTCGCGCGACGGCGTCCCCGGGCGCACCAAGGGCTTCTGCCCCAAGTGCGGCGCCCGGTTCGACTTCGACCCGGCGCTCTCGCCCGGCGACGTGCTCGGCGGTCAGTACGAGGTGGTCGGCGCGATCGCGCACGGCGGTCTGGGCTGGGTCTACCTGGCGCGCGACCTCAACGTCTCCGGCCGGTTCGTCGTGCTCAAGGGCCTGCTGAACTCCGGTGACAAGGACGCCTACGAGGCGGCGATCGCCGAGCGCGAGTTCCTCGCCGAGGTCGAGCACCCGCTCATCGTCGAGATCTACAACTTCGTCATGTCCGGGACCGGCGAGGACGCCGCCGGGTACACCGTCATGGAGTACGTCGGCGGGAAGTCGCTCAAGGAGATCCTCAAGGACCGCCAGGCGCGGGCGGGCGGGCGGATCGACCCGCTGCCGGTCGACCAGGCGCTCGCCTACCTCATCGAGATCCTGCCCGCCTTCGGCTACCTGCACGAGCGCGGTCTGCTCTACTGCGACTTCAAGCCGGACAACGTCATCCAGCAGGGCGACTCGCTCAAGCTCATCGACCTCGGCGGCGTGCGCCGGATCACCGACGAGACCTCGGCGATCTTCGGCACGGTCGGCTACCAGGCGCCGGAGGTGCCGACGGAGGGGCCGAGCGTCGCCTCCGACATCTACACGATCGGCCGCACGCTCGCGACGCTCGTGCTCGACTTCCGGGGCAACACGACGACGTACGTCGCGTCGCTGCCGCCGGTGTCGGACACCCCGCTGTTCGCCGAGCACGACTCGTTCTACCGGCTGCTGCTCAAGGCCTGCGCGCCCGACCCGTCGGACCGGTTCGCGAGCGTCGACGAGCTGCGCACGCAGATGCTCGGCGTCCTGCGCGAGGAGGTCGCGGCGAAGCCGACGACGACGCGGCCGCTCCCGTCCACCATCTCGCCGTACTTCGAGAACCCGACGAACGACGCCCCCGACGTCCCGCTGCGCTGGGACGAGCTGCCGCGCCTGCGCGTCGACCCGAGCGACCCGATGGCCGCGTGGCTCGCCGGGATCACCGACCCGGTCGGCCGCGTCCAGGCGCTCGCCGGCGCGACGCAGGTGACCCGCGAGGTCAAGCTCGCGCGCGTCTACGCCGCCGTCGAGGCGGGGCTGGCGAACCAGGCCGAGGCCGGGGCGGCCGCGCTGCTCACCGAGGACCCGTGGGAGTGGCGCGCGCTGTGGCTGCAGGGCCTGCACGAGCTCGCGGCCGGCGACCCGGTCCGGGCGCGCGCGTCGCTGAACGCGGTCTACGGCCAGGTCCCGGGCGAGCTCGCGCCGAAGCTGGCGCTCGCCGTCGCGTGCGAGCAGAGCGACGAGCTCGACGTCGCCGAGCAGCTCTACCTCGTGTGCGGGGGGACCGACGCGACGTACACGGCCGCGTCGGCGTTCGGCCTGGCCCGGATCCGGGCGAGGCGGCGCGACGTCGCCGGCACGCTCGCGGCGCTCGACATGGTCCCGCGCACGCGCGGCTCCTACCCCGTCGCGCGGGCCCGCCGGGCCGGGGTGCTCGTCAGCACGGCCCGGGACTACGACCACCTCCAGGACGCGCTCGGCAGCATCGACGGCGTCCCGCTCTCGCCGACGCTGCGGGCCGAGCTGGAGATCGCGGCGTACGAGGCGGCGCTGCGGCTCTCCGGCGGCGGGGCGTCGGTGTCGACCGGCGTCCGGCTCGCGGGGGTGGAGATCAAGGAGGGTCCGCTCCGGCTCGCGCTGGAGAAGGCCTACCGCGAGCGCGCGCGACTCGCGGAGACCGCCGAGGAGCGGATCGACCTCGTCGACCGCGCCAATGCCGTTCGACCGAGGACACTCACATGACACACGACACGACGGCCGGCCCGGCCGCCGAGCCGGCGCCGACCGGGTCCGTCGACCCGGTCGGGGCCCAGGAGGGGACGGAGCAGATGGAGCCGAGCGAGCTGACGGAGCCCGGTCCCGCGGCGCCGGTCGAGGCGGAGCCGACAGGCCCGTCGGCCGACGGACTGGACGTCGAGGAGACGTCGGCCGAGGCGTCGTCGACCGGGGAGACGGAGCCCGACGTGCCGGTCGCGTGCCCGACGTGCGGCGTGACGGCGCTGCGCTCGGCGGTCTACTGCGAGGAGTGCGGCGCCGCCCTGACGGGCGCCGGCGGCGGATCGGCGCGGCCCGGCGCCCACGCCGCGTCCGCATCCGACCCCACGGCGGCCGACGACGAGCCGACGTTGTCGGTTCCCGCGCCCCCCGTCGGCCAGCTCGACGACCCCGCGGCCCCCGCGTCCGGCGACACCGCCGAGACCGGCACCGACCCGGCCGGTGACGGCGACGGCGACCCCGCGGCCGACGAGGACACCGCGCTCCCGTCCGACGACTTCGGCAGCCCGGAGCCCTACGGCACGCCGCTGAGCTCCGGCTTTGCCGCGTCGGCCTACGCCACGACGCGGAGCGTCCCGGCCGTCGCCCCGGCGATCCGGGTCTGCTCCTACTGCCAGGGCACGATCGCCCCCGACGGCTACTGCCTCGAGTGCGGCGAGCGCGAGGTCTCGAGCCGTGACCGGTTCGGTGAGCGGCCGGCCGCCTGGCTCGCGGGCGTCAGCGACCTCGGGCTCGTCCACCGGCGCAACGAGGACGCCCTCTCGCTCGCCGTCGCCTCCGGCGGGGGCGCAGCGCCGGCCGGCACGGGTGTCGTCGTCGTGTGCGACGGCGTGACGACCGCGCCGCACTCGGACGTCGCGAGCCTCGCGGCCGCGCAGGCGGCGTCGGGCGCGATGTGGCGCACGATCGTCGACGGCGACCCGCGCGCCCCGCGTCGCGGCCTGCTCGCGGCAGCGGTCCAGGCGGCCCACGCGGCCGCGGTCCAGGCCGTGCTCGCCACGACGCCGCCCGACCTCCCGGCCGACGACGCCCCGAGCTGCACGTTCGTCGCGTGCGCCGCCGAGCCCGGCACGATCGTGACCGGCTGGGTCGGCGACTCGCGCGCCTACTGGTTGCCCGACGACGGCGCGCCGAAGCCGCTCACCGTCGACCACTCGTGGGCGGCCGAGATGATCGCCGAGGGGATGAGCGAGGCCGAGGCGATGGCGGCGCCCAACGCGCACGCCATCACCCGCTGGATCGGCCACGACGCTCCCGGCGACGGACCCGAGGTGGCCTGGATCCACCCCGAGGGCGCCGGACTCCTGCTCGTGTGCAGCGACGGGCTGTGGAACTACTGCTCCGACGCGGCCGAGCTGGCCGAGCTGGTGGCGCGCACGCGCGAGGAGCGGGGCGCCGGGCTCGAGGCGATCGCCCTCGGGCTCGTCGACTGGGCGCGCGCCCAGGGCGGCCGGGACAACATCTCGGTGGCGCTCGCGCGAGTCGATAGCCTAGAACCGGCGACATCGACCGCACCGACCGCGTCGGCCCCGGCGTCCGGCGCGGTGGCCGAGCCCGCGCGGCCGGTCGAACCGGCCGGTTCAGCCGAACCGGCTGAGCCGGCCGAGCCGGCGTCGCCGCGGGACCCTGCTCCGACGGCTGACCCCGTGACCACCACCGACCCAGACGGAAAGGACACCGATGGCGACGTTCAGCGCTGAGGTCTTCTCGAACGAGTACCTGCCCGAGGGCGCCACCGACGTGCACGCCATCGTGCAGGTCCGGGCGACCGGGGCCGGTGCGGGTGCGGCCGGCGGCGTGCCCGTCGGCGAGGCCGCCGAGATCATCATCTTCGACAACTCCGGCTCGATGACCGGTCGCAACCTCGAGGCGGCCAAGCACGCGGCCAGCGTCGCGGTCGACCAGATCGTCGACGGGACCTACTTCGCGATCATCGCCGGGTCGCACGTGGCCGAGCGCGTGTTCCCGTACCCGAACGCGCCGGTCGCGATGGTCCGGATGGAGCCGCGGGCGCGCGACGAGGCCAAGCGGGCGATCTCCCGGGTCCAGGCGTCGGGCGGGACCGCGATGAGCTCGTGGCTCATGCTCGCCAACCAGACGTTCGCGACGCTGCCGCCGGGCATCCGCAAGCACGCGATCCTCCTGACGGACGGCAAGAACGAGTCCGAGCCGGAGGGCAACCTCCAGCGCGCGATCCGCGCCGTCCAGGGCAGCTTCCAGTGCGACGCCCGCGGCGTCGGCGACCGGTGGGTGGTGAGCGAGGTCCGCGAGATCGCGACGGCCATGCTCGGCTCCGTCGGCCTCATCGCCGACCCGTCCGGCATCGCGGCCGACTTCGAGCAGCTCATCCGCTCGTCCATGGCGCGCGGGATCGCCGACGCGGCGCTGCGGGTGTGGACGCCGCAGGGCGCGCAGCTCCTGTTCGTGCGCCAGGTCGCCCCGACGATCGAGGACCTGACGAACCGGCGCACCGTCGTCAACCCGCTCACCGGCGACTACCCGACCGGGGCCTGGGGCGACGAGGAGCGCGAGTACCACGTCGCGATCCGCGTCCCGTCCCGCCCGCTCGGCTCGGAGCAGCTCGTGGCCCGGGTGCAGATCGTCGCGGGCGGGCAGGCGCAGACCTCCGGCCTGGTCAAGGCCATGTGGTCGAACGACCCGTCGCTCACGGCGCGGATCAGCCCGGCCGTCGCGCACTACACGGGGCAGACGGAGCTCGCTACGGCGATCCAGGAGGGCCTCGCCGCCAAGGCGGCCGGTGACGAGCGGACCGCGACGATCAAGCTCGGTCGCGCCGCGCAGCTCGCCCAGGAGACCGGGAACGACGAGGCGACGGCCCGCCTGCGGCGCGTCGTCGAGATCGACGACGCCGAGCGCGGCACCGTCCGGCTGCGGACCGACACCTCCCGTCTCGACGAGATGGCGCTGGACACCGCATCCACCAAGACGACGCGAGTGAGGAAGTGACCATGGCGACCTGTCCACAGGGACACCTCTCCCAGGCCGACGACTACTGCGACACCTGCGGCGAGCCCATCGGCGCCGCGGCCGGTGGCTCGGGCGCGTCGGAGGCCGGCGCCGTCGGCTACGGCGGTTACGGCACCGGGGGCGCGCTCGACCTGAGCGGGCTGAACGGCGCCGCCGCCGAGCCGGTCTCCGTCGAGTGCCCGACGTGCGGCACGCCGGCCGCGCCCGGTGCGCTGTTCTGCGAGAACTGCGGGTACGACTTCACGACGGGGACGGCGGCCGCACCGCTCGTCGCGCCCGAGGGGGCGGCGGCGAACCCGGCCGGTGGCGCGGGGGCCGGTGCGGAGGCCGAGCCCGGAACCGCCGAGGGATCGGCCGAGGAGGCCGAGGCCGGGGACGGGGAGCCGGAGCAGGAGGCGACGGCCGAGCCGGCCGCCGAGGGCGATGGGGTCGACGAGGGCGATGGGGTCGCCGAGGGCGACGACGCCGCGCAGGCGGCCGCCGAGTCCGAGGGCGCCGAGGACCCCGAGGGCGCGGAGCCCGAGGGCGCGGAGAACGCCGAGGGCGAGGCCGAGTCCGCCGAGCCTGAGGGCGCGGAGCCCGAGGGCGCAGCGGAGGCCGCGGCCCCGGAGCCGGGTGCCGGGGACGGCGGCGCCTCGTCGGCGGCCGTCGCGGGCGCGCTCGCCGCGCGCACCGCCGAGCCCGCCCGGACGTGGGTCGCGGAGGTCTGGGTCGACCCGGACTGGTACGCGGAGCAGCGGCCCGAGGACGCGATGCCGTCGGCTGCCGCGCCCGTCGTGGTGCCGCTGCGGCGCACGAGCGTCCTGGTCGGCCGGCCCTCGCGCTCGCGGGGCATCGAGCCGGACGTCGACTGCGGGACGGACGCCGGGGTCTCCCGGCGGCACGCGCAGCTCTCGACGGACGGGCTGCGCTGGTGGATCGAGGACCTCGGCTCGGCCAACGGGACGTACGTGAGCCCGGTCGGCAGCCCGATCCCGACGACGCCGATCCAGGTCGGCGAGCGGGTCGAGCTCGAGGAGGGCACGCGCGTCTACCTGGGTGGCTGGACGCGGCTCGTCGTGCGTGAGGCCTTCCCCGGCGAGGCCTGACGGTGGGAGGGTAGGCCGGTGAGCACGCCCAGCGTCAGCTACTCGATCACCGTCCGGCTCGAGCTGCCGCCGCGCCCGAGCGCCGTCTCGACCCTCACCACCGCCGTCGAGGACCAGGGCGGGCTCGTCACCGCCGTCGACGTCTCAGCGTCGGAGTCCGACGTGCTCCAGATCGACCTCACGATCGCCACGGGCGGCGAGGTCGACGCGGAGCGGATCGTCGAGGTGCTCCGCACGGTCGACGGCGTCGTCATCCGCCGGGTGTCCGACCGCGTGTTCCTCGCGCACCTCGGCGGAAAGCTGACGATCGAGTCGCGGGTGCCGATCCGGCACCGGGACGACCTCTCGCTCGTCTACACCCCCGGCGTCGCCCGCGTCAGCAAGCAGGTGGCCGAGCACCCCGAGGACGCGCGGCGGCTCACGATCAAGCGCAACACGGTCGCGGTCGTCTCGGACGGCTCGGCCGTCCTCGGGCTCGGCAACATCGGCCCGTACGGCGCGCTCCCCGTGATGGAGGGCAAGGCCGCACTGTTCAAGCGGTTCGCCGACATCGACGCGTTCCCGCTCTGCCTCGACACGCAGGACACCGAGGAGATCATCCGCGTGGTCAAGGCGGTCGCGCCGGTGTTCGCCGGGATCAACCTCGAGGACATCTCGGCGCCGCGGTGCTACGAGATCGAGGCGCGGCTGCGCGAGGAGCTCGACATCCCCGTGTTCCACGACGACCAGCACGGCACCGGGATCGTCGCCACGGCCGCCCTGACCAACGCGCTCACGGTCGTCGGCAAGCGGATGGCCGACGTCCGCGTCGTCCTGTCCGGTGCGGGCGCCGCCGGGTCGGCGGTCCTGCGGATGATGCTGGCGGCCGGCGTCGAGCACGTGACGGTCGTCGACGTCGAGGGCGTCATCTACGAGGGCCGCCCGGGCCTGCACCCCTCGCTCGACTGGATCGCGCGCAGCACCAACCGCCGCGGGCTGCGCGGGACGCTCTCGGACGCGATCGTCGGCGCCGACGTCTTCATCGGCGTCTCGGCCCCCGACATCCTCACCGTCGAGGACATCCAGCGCATGGCGCCCGACCCGATCGTGTTCGCCATGGCCAACCCGACCCCCGAGATCGACCCGGCCCTGGCGGCCCAGCACGCCGCCGTCGTGGCGTCCGGGCGGTCGGACTTCGCGAACCAGTGCAACAACGTGCTCGCGTTCCCCGGGGTGTTCCGCGGGCTGCTCGACGCGCACTCCAGCCGCGTCACCGACGAGATGCTGCTCGCGGCGTCGCGCGCGCTCGCGGCCGTCGTGACGCCCGAGGAGCTCAACGCGACCTACGTCATCCCGAGCGTCTTCCACCCCGACGTGCACGAGGTCGTCGCCCGCGCCGTCCGCGAGGTCGCCGAGCGGCTGGAGCGGGAGGCCGGTGCGCCGGCGGTCGGCGCCGACGGCCCGGGCGCGCGCTAGCGAAGGTCCTCGCGCGTGATCGTGGTGCGGAAGGAGTCGCCGGTGTCCTCGGCGACCTGGACGAGAACGTCGCCGTCCGGCCGGAAGATGCCGGCGTTCGCGCCGGTGACCCACCACGCGCCGTGCCGGTCGCTCGGCGCGCTGAGGAACACCAGGTAGGTCTCACCCGACGCGAGCAGCGGCGCCGGTGTCTCCGCCATCTCGATCCAGCCCATCTGCACCACCTGGATCAGCTCGCCCGGCTCCGGCTGCGCGATGGCGACGGCCTCGGGTGCCTCGATCGTCGTGCCGAGAGCACGCGCCGATCGTAGCGAGGCCGGTATTTCCGTGGACTCGACGCTCCTCGATGGCCGAGTCTCGGGGCATGACCTCCTCTCCTGCCTGGCGGGTCGCCCGCGTCGACCGGACCTGCGTCCGGCTCGTCGCCGCCGATCCCGAGACGGGCGCGCCGCGGACCGGCCCGGCAGCCGGGCCGGTCGTCCGGCTGCGTCCGGGCGGGGTGCTCGACGCGGTCGTCGGCGAGCCGGTCGCGCCCGCGGTCGGCGACGCCGTCGTCCCCGCCCCGACCGACGCCGACCCCGACCGGTTCCTCCTCGCCCCTCGGCGCAGCGAGCTCGTGCGCGACTCGGTCGACCGGACCGCCGGCACCCAGGTCCTCGCGGCCAACGTCGACGTCGTCCTCGTCGTCGAGCACCTCGACCCGGAGCCGAAGCTGGGCCGCATCGAGCGTCTCGTCACGCTCGCGTGGCGCTCGGGCGCCACACCCGTCGTCGTGCTGACCAAGGCCGACCTGGTGACGGACGCGCCGCAGTGGCTCGACGACGTCGCGCGGGTCGCGCCCGGGGTCGGCGCGCACGCCGTGTCCGCGGCGAGGGGGGAGGGGCTCGACGCCGTGCGCGCCGTGCTGGAGCCCGGGACGACGCTGGTCGTCGTCGGGCCGTCGGGCGCGGGCAAGTCGACGCTCGTCAACGCGCTGGCCGGCGGCGACGTCATGGCGACCGGACAGCGACGCGAGAGCGACGGCCGGGGTCGGCACACGACGACGCACCGCGAGCTGGTGCCGGCGGGGGAGTGCTGGCTGATCGACACGCCGGGCCTGCGCGCGGTGGGGCTCGTGGCGGACGCCGACGCCGTCGACGAGACGTTCCCCGAGGTCGCCGAGCTCGCGGCACAGTGCCGGTTCGGCGACTGCGCACACGCGGGCGAGCCGGGGTGCGCCATCGCCGCGGCGATCGAGGACGGCCGGCTCGACGAGCGCCGGCTCGCGTCCTGGCGTACGCAGCAGCGCGAGGTCGCGCACCAGGCGCGCCGGGCCGGGGACCGGGCGGCGCAGCTCGACTTCCGCCGATCGGTTCGTCAGCGTGAGCGGGACATCCGCACCTACCACCGCGTGACGGGCCGGGGCGGCCGACCCTGACGTCGCCCTCGGTCGCCCCGCCTGCACCGGGCCACCTGCGTTGCGCCGGGTCGTCGGGGCCGGGGCAGAATGACCGGGTGGCACGACGACGCATCGACCCCGCCGACGGCGACGCCGCCCTCGCCGCCTGGGCGGAGCTCGGCGTCGCGACCCCGCGGACGGTGCTGCTCACCGCGACCCGGTACGCCCTGGAGGAGCTCGAGGCGCTCCACCCCGGCCACAGCGTCGAGGTGCGCGTCCCGCCCGCGGGCGCGGTCCAGGCGTTCGGCGGCCCCCGGCACACCCGCGGCACGCCGCCCAACGTCATCGAGTGCCGCCCGCACACCTTCCTCGCGCTCGCGACCGGCCGCACGGCGTGGGCCGAGGTCGTCGGGAACCCCATCGACGACGGCGGCGTCCAGGCCTCGGGCATCCGCGCCGACCTGTCCGACGCGCTCCCCTTCCTCCGGGTGCCGCGTCCGCGCTGAGGGAGGACGCCGGGTTCGGGCCGGCGAGCCGAGGCCGGCTGACCCGCGCCGGGGCCACGGCCGGACGGGTACGGTGATCCGGTGACTGACGACGTGGAGCCGGCCGCGGAGCCCGGCCCCGGACCGGAGGCCCAGCCCGTGATCCCCGAGGCGACCACCGCCGACGAGGTCGACACCGAGACCGCCGCTCCGGAGCCCATCGAGGTCGGCGAGGACGTCCGGATCGCCGCGGAGGCGAACCCGGCCTACGTGCGTCGGGCCCCTCGCTTCGGGGCGTTCGTGTTCGCCGCCCTGTTCCTCGCGGCGCTGATCGCCGGCGTCGCGAGCTTCGTCCGGGACGTCTTCCTCCCGCCCGAGGAGCTGGTCGGCCGCGCCCTCGACGCCGGCGGCATGTTCCTGCTGCTCTTCCTCGTCCTGTCCGCGTTCTTCGTGCTCGCGGCCTACGGGATCGCCGTCGCGCTCGATCGGCGCAGCGTCCGGCGCATGCTCGCCGCGCGCGAGGCCGCCGGCCTGCCCGCGACGGACTGGCCCGCCGTCCCCGACGTGTCCGCGCGTCGGCGTCGCCGCCGGCGGGAGGGCACCGAGGCGAGCGACGCGGCCGAGGCGAGCGACGCGGCCGAGGCCGGCACCGCCGAGCAGCCGGCCGGGACCGCAGCCGGGGAGTCCGCTGGGACCGACTCCGAGAAGGCGGACTCCGCCCGATGAGCCGCCGGGCCGCCCGCGCGGGTGCCGCCACCGCCGACGCCGCGCCGCTGCTCGCCGCGCTGCGGACCGAGCTGGGCATCCCCGAGAGCTACGACCCGGCCGCCCTCGCGGAGGCCGAGGAGGCGGCGCAGCGTCCCGTCGTCGACGACCTCGAGCGGGCCGACCTGCGCGACGTCCCGTTCGTCACCCTCGACCCGCCCGGCTCGACCGACCTCGACCAGGCGTTCCACCTGGCCCGCGACGGGGACGGCTACCGGCTGCGGTACGCGATCGCCGACGTCGCCTCCTACGTCACGCCGGGTGGTGCGCTCGACGTCGAGACCCATCGCCGCGGCCTGACCTACTACGGCCCGGACGGACGGTTCGGCCTGCACCCGCCGGTGCTGAGCGAGGACGCCGCGAGCCTGCTGCCGGGCGTGGACCGCCGCGCCGCCGTGTGGGACCTCTCCTTCGACCCGGACGGCGTCCTGGTCGCCGCGAGCGTCGCCCGCGCCCTGGTGCGCTCGCACGAGCAGCTCGACTACCCGTCGGTCCAGACGGCGATCGACGACGGCACGGCCGACCCCGTGCTGACCCTCCTGCCCGAGCTGGGCGCGCTGCGGCTCGACCTCCAGATCGGCCGCGGCGGCGCGACCATCGACGTGCCGGAGCAGGAGGTGTCGGTCACCGAGGACGGTCAGCGCTACCGGCTCGCCTACCGGGCGCCGCTGCCGGTCGAGGAGCACAACGCGCAGCTCTCGCTCGCGACCGGGATGGCCGCCGCGCAGCTCCAGCGCGACGCGGGGATCGGCCTGTGGCGCACGCTCGACCCGGCGCAGGACCGCGACGTGACCGCGCTGCGCCGGGTGGCCCGCGGGCTCGGGCTCGACTGGCCGCGGTCGATGCCGTACGGCGTCTTCGCGCGGGGCCTCGACGTCCGCTCGCCCGCCGCCGCGGCGTTCGCGACGGAGGCGACGCGACTGTTCCGAGGCGCGGGGTACCGGCCGTTCGGCACGCCGGCGACCGGGCCGGGCGTCCCCGTCGGCGCCAGCCACAGCGCCATCGCCGGGGAGTACGCGCACGTCACGGCGCCGCTGCGCCGGCTCGTGGACCGGTACGGGACCGAGATCGCGCTCGCGCGGTGCGCGGGGACGCCGGTGCCGTCCTGGGTGGTGGCGGCGCTCGACGCGCTTCCCGACGAGATGGCGGCGGCGACCCAGCGCGCCAACGCCTACGACCGCTCGGCCGTCGACCTGCTCGAGGCGCTCATCCTCGCGCCCCGGGTCGGCCGGACCTACGACGCCGTCGTGGTCGAGACCACCCGCCCCAAGAACGGGGACACGCCCGTGCGGGCGACGGTGCTCGTCTCTCAGCCAGCGCTGCGGCTCAAGGTCTCGGGGCCGCGCGAGCTGCTGCGCCCGGGGTCGCGCGTCCGGGTGAGCGTCGCGTCGGTCGACGTCGCCCGGCGCGAGGTGGAGCTCCGTCTCGACTGACCCGAGACGCGGACCGTGAACGGACTGGTCCTCGATCGTGATCGGCGCGTCTCACCACGATGGTGCGCCGCTGGCGGGTCGGCCACCGTGCCCACCCACCAGCGCTGCCGGGGGACGTCGAGGCGACCTGACCCTCCTTGACGGTGACGACGGAGCGGACTACGGTGGTAGACCGGTCCACCACGAAGGCGTCACTCATGAACTCGGCTCATCACCGCCCCGCTGGGCATCGTCGCCGCGCAGCCTCACCCGGCCGCCCGACGGTCTATCGGGGCGGCACCGTCCTGATCGGCGGCCCCGAGTGGGACGCCATGGACGACGGCGCCGTCGTCGTGATCGACGGCCACATCGCCGAGGTGGCGCCGTGGTCGACGATCGCGTCCGGGCTCGACGGCGAGACCCGTGTGGTCGACCTGGGACCTGCGACGCTCATGCCCGGCCTCATCGACGCGCACGTTCACCTCGGTTTCGACGGCGGTCCCGACCCCGTGGGACGGATGGCCGCATCGAGCGATGCCCAGCTCACCGTCCTGATGCTCCGGAGCGCGCGAGACCTGCTCAACGTCGGCGTCACGACGGCCCGTGACCTAGGGGCGAGGGGTTTCCTCGACGTGCTCGTCCGGGACGCGATCGCCGCGGGTGATGCGCCGGGCCCTCGCATCCTGGCCGCGGGCGCCCCGCTGACACCGACGGGCGGCCACTGCTGGTTCCTCGGCGGGGAGGCCGACGGTCCGCAGGCGTTGCGTGCCCGGGTGCGCGACCACCGCAAGCGCGGTGTCGACCTCGTCAAGGTCATGGTGACGGGCGGGTACATGACCCGCGGCTTCGGGCCACGCGAGCCACAGCTCCACGACGACGAGCTTCAGGCCGTGGTCGCCGAGGCGCACCGGCTCGGCGTCCCCGTCACGGCTCACGTCCACGGTGTCTCCGGCATCGCGCAGGCGCTCGATGCTGGTGTCGACGGGCTGGAGCACTGCTCCTTCCTGCATCCCGACGGCGAGGTCAGGTGGGACCCCGTGCTGGGCGAGCGGATCCGGGCGCAGGGGGTCGCGGTCGCGCCGACGGCGCACTTCCGCAACCGCGCGGTCACCGAGTCGCGCGACGGCGACTTCGTCCCGCGGGTAGGGGAGATGTACCGCGCGGGCCTCACGGTCCTCGCCTCGACCGACGCCGGCGTGAACGACGTCCCGCACCATGCCTTCGTCGGCGCGCTCGAGGTCATGCACTGGCTCGGCATGCCGAGGACCGCCGTGCTCGACTCGGCCACCTGGATCGCCGCGCGGGCGCTCGGCCTCGGCGCCGTGACCGGCCGTCTGGCCGCCGGTCTTGCGGCCGACCTCATCGCCGTCGACGGCGACCCCCGGGAGGACCTCGCCGCACTCGACGCGCTCGAGCTCGTCGTCGCGGCCGGCCGCGAGCACCTCCCGGAGCCGGTCCCCGACTGGCGCGCCATCCCCCTGCCAACGCCCGAGCCGCACGGCTCCCGTCGATAACGAGGACCCGACCCATGCCACGACCACGCATCGGGGTCAACTACACCCCGAGCCGCGACTGGATGTTCCAGTGGATCGACCTCGACCCCGAGGTCGTCCGCCGGGACTTCGCCGCGATCGCAGGCCTCGGGCTGGATCACGTGCGGGTGTTCCCCCTCTGGCCGGTTCTCCAGCCGAACCGCACGCTCATCCGTCGCCAGGCCGTCGACGACGTGGCGACCGTCGTCGAGATCGGCGCGGCCGCGGGCCTGACCGTGTACGTCGACGTCATCCAGGGGCACATGTCCGGGTTCGACTTCGTCCCGGCGTGGCTGGTCAACTGGCACCGCGGCAACATGTTCACCGACCCCGACGCGATCGCGGCGCAGGGCGAGCTCGTCCGGGTCCTGCTCGATCGCCTCGCACCCCTGCCCGGCTTCGGCGGTCTGACGCTGGGCAACGAGTGCAACCAGTTCGTCGCACCGCCCAACCCCGACTACATGGGTGCCGACCCCGACCAGGTGACCGGGTGGCTCGCCGGAACGATCGGCACGATCCCGGAGGGGACGCCGGGGACGTTCGCGCACAGCACGAACGACCACGTCTGGTACCGGGACGGGCACCCGTTCGTCCCGCGGCACGTCACCGAGCACGGCAACGTCTCGACGGTCCACTCGTGGATCTTCAACGGCACGGCCGCTCGATACGGCGGACTGTCGCCCGAGTCGATCAACCACGGCGAGTACCTGCTCCAGCTGGCTCGCGCCTTCTCGGCCGACCCGTCCCGGCCGGTCTGGCTGCAGGAGATCGGGGCGCCGGACAACTGCCTCAGCGACGAGGAGATGCCGGCGTTCCTCGTCGGCTCGCTCGAGTCAGCGCTCACGACCCGCGACCTGTACGGGGTGACCTGGTGGTGCTCGCACGACATCGACCCTGGCCTGTCGGACTTCAAGTCGCTCGAGTACGGTCTGGGGCTGATGCGTCCCGACCAGTCGGTGAAGCCTGTCGGCCGAGCGCTCGCCGAGGCCGTCGCGGCTCTCCCCGACGATCTGCCCCAGCCCCCTCGGCGCTCCGTCGCGGTCGTGATCGAGGTCGACGACGACGGGGTTCCGCTCTCCCGGGCGGCTCTCGCCCCCGGTGGTCCGACGTTCGAGACCTGGCACCGGCTGCGCGCGTCCGGGACCTATCCGGCCCTCGTGACCGGCGCGACCGCAGCCTCGCCCGACCAGCTCGCCGCGCGCGGCGTGACGCGACTCGTCGAGTCGCCGCGCTAGCCCGCCAGCCCTGCCAGCGCCGTCCGCAGTGCGTCGACGACGAGCTCGTCGTCCTCCGGTGGCAGCGGGAAGGGATTGAGGAAGACGGCACCGGGCACGGTCTCCTCCGTCCGCACGACGACGGCCGGCCGGCCGGCGCGCAGCCTCGCTGCGAGCTGGAGACCGTCGCCGAGCCCAGGATCGAGGTCGACGCGCAGCCGCGGTGTGTGCTGACCGAGCACCCCGTCCGGCACGGTCGACGTGCGGACGCCCGGGAGCCCCGCGAGCGCGTCACCCCATGCCAGGCAGCGCGCGAGGAGAGCCGCGTAGTCCGCGTCGTCGTCTGCGTCGAGGGCGAGCCCGACGGCGGTGACGAGCCCTGCGACGCCCTCCTTGCTCACCTTCATGCCGCGCCCGATGCCGTAGTGGGGGAACGCGTGCGCCCGCGCGACCCCGACGAGATCGCCGCCGACCAGCAGCGCGGTGTCCTGCGGCCCGCGCAGCCCCTTGCCCCCGCTGAACGCGACCGCGGCGGCGCCGTCGTCGACGTACCGGCGGAGGTTGGTGACGGGCGGGACCTGGGCCGCGGCGTCGACGATGACGGGCAGCCCGCTGGCCTCCGCGATCGCCACCATGTCGGCGAGCCCTAGGGCGTAGTGCTCGAACTGTGTCCCCGCGTACCACAGGAGGGCCGCGGTGCGGGGACCGATCTCGGCCTCCACCTGCCAGCGCGTCGTGCCGTCGGAGTACCCGGCGGTGACGATCCTCCCGCCTCCGATCCCGACCGCCCGGTCGTAGGGGTTGCGCTGCGCGCAGAGCACGACGACCTCGGTGCGGTCGGTCCGGTGTGCCGGGGCCGCGTCGACCGCGGCCGGCGTGTCACCAGCGATCGCGGCCGCGACGGCGAGTGCGACGGCCGAGACCGCCGAGTTCGTGACGAGAGCGTCGGGCACACCGATCCGCTCGGCCAGATGAGCTCCGGCACGCGCGAGGTAGTCGGTCATGTCGACATAGGCGGTGGCGGCCGCCGCCATCGACGCCAGCACGCGCGGGTCGAGCGGACCGCCGCCGAGCGACGTGATCGTGTCGGCTGCGTTGAGAACGCGCTCGACACCCAGCAGCTCGTACGGGTGCGGTGTCACGGACGCACCTGGAGGATCGCCTCGATCTCCACCGGCTGGTTGCCCGGGAGGTTGGAGGTCCCCATGGCCGACCGGGCGTGGCGACCGGCCGGGCCGAAGACCTCGACCAGCAGGTCGGAGCATCCGTTGACCACCGCAGGCTGCTCGTGGAAGTCGGACGCCGAGTTGACCAGCGCGAGCAGCTTCACGACGCGGACGACGCGATCGAGCGACCCCAGGTGCTCGCGAGCCGACCGCAGGATCTGCAGACCGGTGGCGCGCGCTGCCGCGACCGCCTCGTCGAGGCTGACCTCGGCGCCGACCCTCCCGCGGAACAGGAGGTTGCCGGCATCGTCCTCCGGTCCGTGGCCCGAGACGTAGAGCATGCCGTCGACCTCCACGCAGGCGTCGACGCTCGGCTTCGGCGGCCCCTTGGGCAGGAACGTGAGTCCGAGTGCCCGCAGGCGCGTCTCGTGACCGGGGTCGAGGGGGTTGGGGGTGCTGGTCATCATCGGCTCCCGAACGGTTGGGGAAGGCGGGTGGTGCGGAGACCGGCCTCGCGGCCCCGGGACGGGGAGTCCGGGGCCGGGCGGGGCGGTCAGGTGCTGGGACCGGCCGGAGGCGCGGTCAGCTGGAGGCGGGTCCGGTCGTCCCGCGGATGACGAGCCGGGGCGGGCTCATCGGCTCGTCGCTCAGCGACGTGTCGCCGAGCTGGCGAAGGAGGAGGATGGCCGCCTGCCGTGCCATGCCGCGCAGGTCCTGGGCGATGGTCGTGAGGCCGGGGTGGGACCACTGGCCCGTCGGCAGGTTGTCGTGCCCGATGATGGAGATGTCCTGCGGCACCCGGATCCCACGCGCGCTGAGGGCGCCGATCGCCGCCAGCGCCATCGAGTCGTTGGCGAAGGCGAACGCGGTGGGAGGGCGGGGTCCGTCCACCATCGACAGGCAGGCCTCCACGACCTGCTCGACCGAGAAGTCCAGGTGCACGCGGGTCACGAGCTCGGCGCCGTTGCGTGTGAGCTCGCGCTCGAACTCCCGACGCCGGTAGCCGGTGTGGACGAGGCGCTCGGGCCCGGAGACGTACGCGACCCTTCGGTGGCCGAGGTCCGTCAGATGGCGAGCCGCCTCGTGGTAGGCGGTGCGGTGTTCGCTCGGGTGCGCCGAGACGACGTTCCACCGCTGCTCCTCCTCCGGGTCGGGCCATCCCAGCATGACGGAGGGGAGGCCCAGCTCGTCGAGCAGGGCGTGTCGGGGATCGCCGAGCTCGCTCTCGGTCAGGAGCACGCCGTCGACCCGTCGCTGGGTCGCCAGTCGCGTGTACAGCCCGCGCTCGAGCTCGCGGTCCTCGCCGATCAGGTGGAGCTGGAGGCCGTAGCCGGCGGGCACGAGGATCTCCTCGACCCCGCCGATGAGGAGCGCGAAGTGCGGGTCGGCGAACAGGAGGTCGGGCCCACGACGAATGACCAGCCCGACCGTCCGGGTGGAGTCGGACGCCAGGGCCGCCGCGCTTGCGCTCGGCGCCCAGTTCAGGGCGCGCGCCGACTCCCGGATACGCGCCTCGGTCGCGGGGGAGATGCCACCCTTGGCGTTGAAGACCTTCGACACGGCGCTGCGCGAGACGCCCGCGTGCGCGGCGACGTCTCGAATGGTGGCTCGGCGCGGCGACCCCTCGGTACCGATGTCCCACTCCTTCGTCGTCGTTCCTTCGGGATCATAGTGCGGCACTGTCGGCCCCTGCTGCGGTGACGACGAGATCGATCTCGACCGCCTCGTCGAACGAGACGGAGCTGTCGAGGCCGGCGACGAGGGCCAGTCGGCCCGGCCCGTCGATGGCGGCCAGCGCCGGAGGTGACGGCGCGATCCGCACCTCGACCTCGCGGGACTCGCCAGGCTCCAGCCGGACGCGCGAGTGCCCCAGCAGGCTCGCCGTGCGTGGGGCAAGACCCGGCACCATGAGACGCCCGTAGAGCTGGACCACCTGGCTGCCGGCACGTCGGCCGGTGTTGGTGACGCGTACCCGGGCGCCGACGCGGCCCGCGTCGACGTCCTCGATCCCTGCGGCGGCGGGCACCCCCTCGACGGGACCGAGCGTCCATGACGTGTAGCCGAGCCCGGCGCCGAAGGGCGTCTCCGGGCTGACAGGTCCGGTGAGGTAGCGCGGAGACCACTCCAGCCGCCGGTCGTAGGTGACCGGGAGCTCGGCGCTGGAACGCGGGACCGAGACCGGCATCCGCCCGGCGGGCTCGTCGTTCCCGATCAGCGTCTCGGCGATGACGCGGCCGCCGTCGGGACCCGGGTACCACGCGTAGAGCAGCGCGTCCGACAGCTCCAGAGCCGGCGAGGCGCCCTGGGCGCGACCCGTCACCATGACGGTGACGATCCGTGTGCCCGATCCCGCCACCGCCTCCGCGACGGCCTCGACCAGCTCCCGCTGGGCCCCGGGCAGGCGGACGTCCGCGAGGTCGGCGCCCTCTCCGCCCGAGACGTCGAGGTCCTCGGCTCCGGCGGCGGCGCCGTTGTCCTCGAACTCCCCGTCGTAGCGGCGGCGGCTGCTGCCTCCCAGGGCCAGCACCACCACCTCGGCCCATCGAGCGAGATCGACGGCGCGCCCGATGCCGCCGGGAAGCTCGCCTCGCACCATGCTGCCGCGCTCGCAGCGCACCTCGGCCGCGAGCGTCTGGACGAGCCCCTCGGCGATCGAGACGCCCTCGCCCGCCGGGAGCGGAGGCACGTAGTCGCCGAGGAGACAGCCGACGTCCTGGGAGTTGGGTCCGATCACCGCCACCCGCTCGATCCCGGGTGGCAGGGGGAGGGCTCCGTCGTTCTTCACCAGCACGAGTGCCGAGGCGTCGACGGGCGGGACCGGGAACCGAGGCCGTGCGGGCGCCTCGACGGAACGGGCGCCGTCGAGCAGGCCGAGCCGGTCCTTGAGGCGCAGCACGCGTTCGCAGGCCAGGTCGATCGCGGCCTCGTTCACGAGGCCGCGCGCCAGCGCCTCCTCCAGGAGGGTGAAGGCGACGTCCCCCATGCTCATGTCGACGCCGGCGTTCAGCGCGAGAGCCCCTGCCTCGACCAGACCACCCGCGGGACCGGCCAGCCGGTCGAGCGCACCCATGTCGGACATGACGATGCCCCGCGACCCCCACTGCTGCCGCAGGAGCCCGGTCAGCAGGTCGCGGTTCGCGCTGCACGGGACACCGTCGATGTCGTTGTAGGCCGACATGAACCCGGCGGCGTCGGCGAGCACGGCCGACCGCGCGGGGGGAAGGTGGATCTCGTGGAGCTCTCGACGCCCGATGACGGCGCTGGCGGCGTTGCGGCCCCCGGCAGCCGCTCCCTGGGCCGCCAGGTGCTTGACCACGACGGCGACGTGCGCGGCGTCGATGCGCTCACCCTCCCCCTGCATGGCCGCCACGGTCGCCCCGGTGAGCTCGGCCGCCAGCAGAGGGTCCTCGCCGAAGCACTCCTCGGAGCGTCCCCAGCGGGGGTCGCGGGCCAGGTCGAGACCGGAGACCAGGGCGACGTGGGCGCCGACGGAGGCGAGCTCCGCCGCGACGGCCGCGGCTCGCTCGGCGACCCACTCGGGGTCGAACGTCGCTGCCTGGCCGATGGTGGTGGGCAGCAGCGTGCCGCCCAGTCCCTGGTGCCCGTGGGGTGCTTCCTCGACGATGAGCGCCGGGACGGCGAGGCGCGAGACGGCGGCGACGGCGTCCTGGAGCTGGCGGGTCACCTCGGCTGCCGCCTCCGGCGCGATCCCGTTCGACCAGGACTGCCCCGACCAGGCGTCAGCACGGTGGAGACCGTAGACGGCACCGATGCCTCCCCAGTGCTCGGCGTGCGCCAGCAGCTCCTCCGAGAGGACGTAGCCGGTGCGGGTGCGGCGCACGTGCTGCCAGCCGAAGAGGCGCTGGTTGAGCTGGCCGACCTTCTCCCTCGTGGTCATGCGAGCCAGCAGCTCGCGCACGCGGTCGGTGGGTGAGTCCTGGGTGGTGCGGGCCGGATCGGTCATCGTCATCCCTTCACCGCGCCCGAGAGCACGGCGTTCTCCATGCGCTTGGCCAGCGCGATGTACACGGCGTAGACCGGCAGCAGCGTCACGACGATGCCGGCGGACAGGATCCCGTACTGGGTGCTGATCGTGGAGGTGAGCGTCGGCAGCGCGACCTGGGCCGTGCGCACGTCGGTGCTCGGCCCGGCGATGACCAGCGTGAAGAAGTACTCGTTCCAGAAGGACAGGAAGTTGAGGATGGCGACGGTCGCGAGCGTCGGCGCCGTGAGGGGGAGGTAGACCGACAGCAGCATCCGCAGCGGTCCCGAGCCGTCGATCTCCGCGCTCTCGGCGAGCTCGGGCGGCACGGCTCGTACGGCCTGCACCAGCAGGATCACGCTGAGCGGGAGCGCCGTCGCGGGAAGGAAGAGGACGAGGAACTCGCGGGTGTGGAAGAGGTCGAGGAGGATCGCGAGCATCGCCGTCGGGACGAGCGCGGCGAAGCCGGGGATCAGGAAGCCGAGTGCGAAGCTCCGCTCGAACCAGTCGCTCAGCCGTCCCTGTGTGCGGGCGATCGCGAAGGCGGCCGGCAACGCCAGGACGATGGTGAGGAGCTCCGCGCCGAGCGTGATGTACGCCGAGTTCAGCAGGGCCTTGCCGAGCGAGGCGTTGGCGATCGCGTCACCGAAGTTCTGGATCTGCGGGTCCAGCGTGATCGCGAACGGGTTGAGGATGATCTGGTTGTTGGTCTTCACGGAGGAGACCAGGACGTAGTACAGCGGGCCGACGAGGGTCACCACCAGCGTCAGGATCCCGATGTGCCCGGGGATCAGGGAGAGTGCCGAGCGGCGTCGCTTGCTCGTCATCATGGGGCTCCGATCACTCAGTCGGTCGTTCAGTACCGGGCCCGGAAGGCCCGACGGATGGCGAGCATGCCGACGACACCGACGATGAAGAGCACCACCGCGATCGCCTGGCCGTAGCCGACCTGTGACCGGTTGAAGGACAGGTCGTAGACGAGGAAGCTCAGCGTCATCGTCGAGTTCCCCGGACCCCCGCGGGTGAGGAGGAGGACGAGTGCCGCGGAGGAGAACAGCACCCACAGGTACTGGAGCATCACGATGACGCCGACGTACTCGAAGGCGATCGGGAACGCGATCCGCCACATCCGCCGCCAGTGCCCGCACCCGTCGAGCTCCGCCGCCTCGTACACCTCGCCGGGGATGTCGGCCAGCCGCGCGGCCAGCATGATCGAGCTCACCGCCGTCCCGGACCAGATGCCGACGGCCCACAGCACCGGCAGCGCGAACCTGGCGGTGGTCAGCCAGGACACCGGGCCGACGCCGAAGGTTGCGAGGATCGAGTTGGCCATCCCGTTGGGGGAGAAGACACCGAGCATGACCATCGCGAGCACGGGCGCCGACAGGAGCAGCGGGGTGAACAGCACCGCGCGCACGAGGCGATGACCGCGCCGCTGGAGGTTGAGGTAGTAGGCCACCATGAACGCGATGGCGATCATGATCGGGATCGTGATGACGAGCTGGAGGAGCGAGTTGCGGGTGGCGACGTGCACGTCGGGGTCCGAGACCATCCGGGCGAAGTTCTCGAGCCCGCTGAACACGGGCTCGCCGAGCAGGCCCTGCCACTTGGTGAGCGAGTAGTAGAACAGGCTCACCAGCGGCCCGATCATGAACACGACGAACCACAGGAGCGCTGGTACCGCCAGCAGGAGGAGCAGCCGGCGGGCACGCGCGCGGGAGCGGTGACGGGATGGAAGGGGGCGTGCCGGCGTCTCCGCGGACATGGTTCCTCCTGGTGCGGACGGTGGGGTGACGGAGTCCGTCCGGAGCCGCCCGGCTGGGCGGCTCCGGACGGGGCGGGGCTCAGCTCACGGAGGCGTAGGCGTCGTCGAGCGCCTTGCACACCGCCGCGGCGTCGGTTCCCGGGGAGAACGCCTGGGAGCTGGCGCGGTACATCGGCTCGGCCACCGCGCCCGGCACGTAGGTGTCGGGCATGACGGGGAAGTCGACCTCGTCCGGAAGCGTCGACAGGGCGGCCGCCATGAGCTCGTTCCCGGCGTTGGCCGCGACCTCGGGCGCCACGGGCACCACCGTGATGACGGCGGTCTGGTCGATGATCTGCCCGAGCACGTCCTCGCGGTACATGTAGGTGACGAGCTTCTCGACCGCGTCGAGCTTGTCGAGACCGTTCTGGCTCACGTACCAGCCGCCGCCGGTGAGCCCGCGGAAGGCGGTCGGCTTGTCGAACGGGCTGCCGTCGGCCAGAGGGAAGCCACCGAGCGTCGTCGACGCCGCGAGCTCGTCCGTCGCGTCGAGGAAGGCCCACGACCCGATGAACCCGATGCCCGCCTGACCCTCCAGGTACGCAGCCGTCGAGAGATCGGCCGTCAGGCCCTCGGCGCCGTCAGCGAAGACGCCTGCGTCGCGAAGCTCGACGAACAGCTCGATCCCGGCCATGGCGTTGGGGCTCTCGCAGTAGCCGCCGTTGACCAGGACCTCCCGGGCCTCGTCGTTGGTCATCATCGACTGGACGACCATGAGGAGCATCTTCTGCCCGGACCAGTCGCTGCCGCCGATCGTCAGGGGCTGGATGCCTGCCGCCCGCAGGGCGTCGGCGGCCGCGACGAGCTCGTCGATCGTGCGGGGGATCTCGGTCACGCCGGCCTTGTCGAGCAGGTCCGTGTTGTACCAGACGGGCCAGGAGAAGCCCGTGTAGGGGAAGCCACGGACGTTGCCCTCCCCGTCGGTCCAGTCGGTGACGGCGTCCTCGGGGATGACGTCGGCCAGTCCCCACGCCTCGATGTAGTCGTTCACCGGGGCGACGGCCCCGCTCTTGGCCCACTCGAGCTGCTTGTCGGTGAGGTTGGTGAGCACGACGTCGGCCTCGTCGCCCGCGAGGACCGCGGTCTCGTAGACCTGGTTGAGCTCGTTCCCGTTCTGCAGGAGCTCGACGGTGATCCCGGTCTCCGCCGTGAACTCCTCGAGGACCTTGCGAAGCTGGCCGGTGCGCGGCTCGCCGTCGAGCCAGCTCGTGTGGAGGGTGAGCGAGTCGGTCGTCCCGCCGCTGGAGCCCCCGTCCGTGCCGCTCCCGCCCCCGGAGGGGCTGCCTCCCGAGCAGGCCGCCAGTGTCAGGACACCGACGGCGGCAGCGGCGACGATGCTGCTGAGCCTCGTGGTTCGTGAGTGCATAGTGTCTCCTTGTGATGGACCGGCGTTGTGCCGGTGCTTCTACCGGGCCGGCGGCCCGGTCGAGGACGGTGGCCGGAGGGTCCGGCACCTGTGACTAGTGCCCCGTGGCGGCATCGCGCCGCAGGACGGTGACCTCGAACGGCGCGAGGGTGAGGGTGTGCTCGCTCCCGGATGCTCGTGCGCCGGGCCCGCGGTGCAACGGGGTCGCGGTCCGCAGGACGCCGTCGCGGACGGTCGGGCGCACCGTGACCTCGTCGGCGCTGACGTTGATGAACCAGGTGAGCGCGTGTCCGTCGGGGTGGTGGAGCTCACCGGTGAGGACCCGAGGGTCTCCGGAGGTCACCGGGGGAAGGGCGTCCGCGAGGACGGCGAGCGCCCGGTACAGGCGCCAGGTGTCCTCGGGATTGACCTCGCGCCGCTGGGCCGCCATGAACTCGACGGGGGCTGCGCACAGGATCGCGGTGCCCCTCCCCAGCGGGTTCGCGGTGAGGAGGGGTGCTCCCTCCCCGTCGACGGCGAGGACCCGTGCGCTGGTCGAGGTCAGCGGGAGCCGGTTGCGGGCCTCGTCGTTGCCCCCGGTGGCGAACGAGAGCTCGTCCCCGGCGACCAGGTCACCCAGCCCGTCGATGAACGTGGCGGCCAGCGGGCCGGGTGGCAGCGACTCGACGAGCCCGTAGCGCGAGTGGTGGCGGACGCCGAAGGTCTCCTCGACCCACGGCCACCACGATGCCCGGTGGGTCAGGTGGTCGCCCGTGAAGTGCGAGGCGTAGACGACGGCCCCCGCCTCGGCCAGCTCGCGCAGCCGACGCCAGGAGGGCGCCGTGAGCTGCTTCGTCGAGGGCACGAGGTAGAGCCTGGCTCCCGCCGGGATGCCGTCGCCCTCTCGAACGAGCACCGGGTCGAGACCGGCTTCTCGTGCCGCGATGTAGGAGTGTCGCGTCGCTTCCACCGCGGCGGTGAGGTCGCGAGGGTGGACGAAGGGCGTCGGACGGTCGAGGATCTCCGGCACGACGATCGCGACGTCGGTCGCCGGACGACCCGCCAGCTCCACGTCCGCCTCGCGGAGGAACGAGGCGAAGCGCAGCATCTCCCGTGCGGCCGGCTTGGGCTCCCCGTGCGTGTCGACGATGCCGAAGTGCATCTCCTGCGGGTGGTGACGATAGGGGTCGCGATCCCCGAGGTGGTCGTAGTCGGTGTTGTTCCAGGCGAGCCACCCGCTGGCTCCGGCGAGGAGCGTGTGGTGCAGCGACTGCCGGTAGTAGTGGGCGATGTTCTCGTCGGAGGCGTAGGAGCTGGTGGCCCCGAACTCCTCGAGGACGATGGGTTTGCCGGTGAAGTCGAGGAGCTCGCAGACGTAGGCGGCGCCCAGGAGCTGGGAGACCTGGTCCTTCTCCATCCGGTACACGTGCGGTCCGACGAAGTCGATGGTCTCCGCGAGGTCGCGCACCCGGAAGCCGTTGTCGACGCCGGTGATCTCGACGCCCCAGGCGCCGTCCCCGAGCGACACCGGCTGCGTTGCGCCCCCCGCGCGCAGGGCGGAGACGATCAGCTCGGCCCACGCCGCGACGTCCGCTGCCTCGACCGAGCCGACGCCGCGAGTGACGGGGTCGAGGTAGATCGGCATCTCGTTGCTCACCAGCCACGCCGCGACGGCGGGATGGGCTCCGAAGCGCTCGGCGAGTCGACGGGCGAACCAGGACTGGGCGGCGACGAAGCGCACGTCGGTGAGCAGGTCGCGTCCGGCCCGCCAGGAGGGATCCCAGTTCTGTCCGGACATGTGCCCGACGATGAACGTCGGGATCGTCGACATGCCGCGCCTGGCGTGTGCGTCGAGGAAGTCCTCGTAGCGCGCGATGACGTCCTCGTCGAGCTGGTGCTCACCGGGCATCGCGTCGGGCCAGAAGAGGAACGAGCGAGTCACGGTCATGCCGTGGTCCCGCATCTGGTCGAGCTCCGAGCCGACGAGGTCGGCGTCGTACTCGACCCACATCCGGGGCCCCCCGGAGCGCGACCAGAAGTTCACGCCCACCAGAAGGGGATGGTCGGCACTGAATGCGTGCCGTTGCCGCTGAATCACGTCTCGCTCCTTCACGAGTAGACCGGTCCACCTAGCGTAGGTGGACCGGTCCCCCTCGTCAAGGGCGTCCCTCGGGCGGGCTGGTTCTCGGCGCTGTCGTCCGCCCGTCGACGTCCGGCGAGCGCGCCCGAGGTCAGCCCCCGCCGCGTCCATCGGCCGACCGCGAGGCGTGGGTGGCTCAGCTGGTGCTCCGGCCCTCGCTCGGAGCCGGGCCGTCCTGCCACTGCGAGAACTCCTCGAGCTTGAGGTAGAGGTCGTCGAGCATGAGCCGCGTGTCGAGACGGGAGTAGACCCGCATCTCCCGTGCGCCCGGTGCGTCGAGATACGAGCCGTCGGGAGCGATCCTCGGCGTGGGTCGCGCGTGCCACGAGCTGGACGCGGGGTCCGGCTCGAACGCCGACCGCAGCGCGCTCAGGAGGACGAGGGGCGAGTCTCCGAGGACGTAGGACTCGGGGAGCGGCTCTCGGACGTCGGGCGCCCGGTGGTACGCGGACCGGACCATCCCGTAGAGGAAGCCGCCGAGCCGCCCGGAGCGTCCGACCCGCCGGCGCAGCTCGGTCTCCGAGACGAGGCACTGGCGGTAGGCGTCGCGCGGAACCTGCCAGATCCGCAGGGGCTGGGTGTCGAACACGACCTGTGCCGCCGGGACGTCGAAGCCGAGGTTGCACTCCACCCCGCTCGCTCCGGGCGGCGGCGCCGCCTGCCCCGGGTGCTCGCCGCCTCCGATCCAGACCAGGAGGATGCGCTCGGCGATCCGGGGCTCGACGAGCAGCGCGGTTGCGAGATCGGTGAGGCCGCCGCCGGCCAGGTAGAGCAGCGGCTGCTCCGGGCTCGCCAGCATCGCGCTGCCGATGATCGCGGCCGTCGCGGCTGACGGAGCGGGCGAGCCGGGGGCCGGGAGCGGGTCCGGTGAGCCCCGGTGGATCAGCTCGGTCGACGCCAGGCCCATCCGGGCGAACAGATCGAGTGCGGCAAGCTCGCCGTCGCGTGCCGTGTCGGGGGAGCTCGCGTGGCGACCGGTTCTCGGCAGCCGCGACCCGACGACGGCCGCGATCCGCACGCTGGGTGAGAGCAGGTGGTGGGCGAGCTGGTAGAGGCCGTCGGGGTCACCCGAGTAGTCGTTGTCCAGCACGACGCTGGTGCGCCCGCCGGGATGCTCCTCGTGCTCGCGCCACGGCGTCTGCCCGATCGTCCAGGTGCGGCTGCCGACGGGCGGCCCGGGAGGGTCCGGTCGGCGGGCACCGGTGCGTGACTCGACCGACGGCGACACGGTGGGTCCTCCTCCCTCGGGACGGGGTTCGGGCTTCGCTCCGGGTCAGGAGACGGTCGTCTCCTCGACCCAGCGCAGGTACTCCTCGTCGACGCGACCGGCGACGTAGCGCCCGTCGAAGCAGCTCATCTCGAGGTCCGTGACGGTGCTCTGCCCCGCCAGGATCGCGTTCTTCATGTCCTCGACCTCCTGGTACACCAGGTGGTCGGCCCCGAGGACGTCGTTCGCCTCCGGGATCGTGCGCCCGTGGGCGATGAGCTCGGCGCGGCTCGGCATGTTGATGCCGTAGACGTGGGGGAACCGGACGGGCGGGGCCGCCGACGCGAAGGTCACCCGCCGCGCCCCGGCCTGGCGCGCCATCTCGACGATCTCGCGCGAGGTCGTGCCGCGCACGATCGAGTCGTCGACGATGAGCACCGACTTCCCGCGGAACTCGCCCGGCATCGCGTTGAGCTTCTGCCGGACGGACTTCTTGCGCGCCGCCTGCCCCGGCATGATGAACGTCCGCCCGACGTACCGGTTCTTGTAGAAGCCCTCGCGGTACTCCAGCCCGAGCCGCCGGGCGACCTGCATGGCGGAGGGTCGCGCCGAGTCGGGGATCGGCATGACGACGTCGATGTCGTCCATCGGGGAGTACCTGGCGATCGTCGTGGCGAGCGAGTCGCCGAGCCGCAGGCGCGCGTCGTAGACCGAGATGCCGTTCATGGTCGAGTCGGGGCGCGCGAGGTAGACGTACTCGAACGAGCACGGGATGAGCCGGGGCGCCGGGTGGCACTGCTTGCGGATCATCTCGCCGCCGAGCGTGATGAAGACGGCCTCGCCCGGGGCGATGTCGCCGACCACGTCGTACCCGGACGCCTCGGGGACGAGCGACTCGGACGCGACGACCCAGTCGGCGCCCGTGAGCGTCGACTCGCGGCGACCGAGGACGAGCGGGCGGATGCCGTTCGGGTCGCGGAACGCGAGCAGGCCGTAGCCGGCGATCATCGCGATGACGGCGTAGGAGCCCTCGACCCGCTCGTGCAGCCGCTCCACCGCCGTGAAGATCTGGTCGGTGTCCAGGTGCGTGCCGGAGATGACGGCCTGGAGCTCCGTCGCGAGCACGTTGAGGAGCAGCTCCGTGTCGGACTGCGTGTTCATGTGCCGCCGGTCGACGTCGAACAGGTCGCCGCGCAGCTCGCGCACGTTCGTCAGGTTGCCGTTGTGGACGAGCATGATCCCGTACGGCGCGTTGACGTAGAAGGGCTGGCTCTCCTCCTCGGCGCTCGCCTTGCCGGCCGTCGCGTACCGGACGTGGCCGATGCCCATCGTGCCGAGCAGCTTGCGCATGTCCCGGGTCCGGTAGGCCTCGCGGACCTGGCCCTTGGCCCGGGCGAGGTGGAACACGCTCCCCTCGGCGGTCGCGATCCCGGTGGAGTCCTGCCCGCGATGCTGGAGGAGGCCAAGGCTGTCGTAGATGAGTTGCGCGACCGGCTCGTTCGAGACGGCGCCCACGATGCCGCACATGTCGGGGTGTGCTCCAAGGATGGGGGCTGGCGTGACGAACCATTCTGTCACGCGCCCGCCGTCCGCCGTCGCCCGGCCCCGCTCGTCGTCGGCCGATAGCATGCCTTCGTGGTCGCCACGCTCGCGGCCGATGACTTCGTGGGGGATCCGTGCCAACCTTCCTGCCGACGACGACCCGCGCAACGCGAGTGGTCGCCACGCTCGCGGCCGCGACACTCCTGGGGGCGTGCGGGTCGAGCACTCCGGAGCCCGCGACGGCGGTGATCAACGGGACGACGGTTCCCTCGGCACTCGACGGCTTCGCTCTTCTGCACGGCACGACGCTCGACGCGATCGCTGCGCAGACGTGCGCCGACGGCTGGGCCTACGGCATCGACGTCTACGACTGGACGACGAACCCCGGGGCGACGACGGATGCGCCGATCCCGGCGCCCTCCACGGACGAGGCTTTCTCCTATCAGCCGTTCTTCTACATCGACTCGAGCTCGCCCCTTGCCTCGGCGGACGCAGCCGGGCCGGGCGTGGGGGACGGACCCGCCGGCTCGTCGATGATCGTCCAGACCGGCGCCGGGCCGGGTCCTGACTGCAGCGACCTTCCCGACTTCCTGGTCGTCGTCGCCTTCACCTACGCGTCGGCGAAGGATGCGGCTGCGGTGTTCAGCACCGCGCTAGGTGACGAGGAGACCGCCGACGACGGGATCGCGTGCGGCTCGCCGGCCACGTCCAGCGCCGGCTGCTGGATGCTGCACACGGACACGATCTGGGCCGCGGTTCTCGCCCCGGAGGGCGGCTTCGCGCCGCCGGTCGTCGACCGCGAGGCGCTGACGGACGCGTTGACGTCGGTCGTCGAGGCGGCCGGCAGCGGGAGCTCGTCCGAGCCGTAGACCGGTCACGGGCCCGCGCTCGACCGCCCGACGTCGGGGAACACGGCAAGGGCGACGGCGAGGTCGGCGGACGCCTCGACGGCGACCTCGACCCCGACTGCGCCCGGCCCCGGCGCGCGACCGGACGCGTCGAGGGCGACCAGCGCCCGCGGCGGACCGGTGATCGTGAGCTGCAGCCCGTCGTGGACGGGGAACACCGACGCCATGACGACGTCGCCGGTCCCGGCCGCCTCGATGACGGTCCTGATCGTCCCCGAGACGGCGAGCGCCACGGCCTCGTCCTCGGTGTCCCGGTCGCCGAGGCGCAGCGTGCACGAGACGCTCCGGTCGCGAGCGAGCCGCAGCAGGGGGACGAGGTGGTGGCCGAGGTGCACCAGCTCGGGGCTGATCGGCAGGAGCTGGCGCAGGTGTCGCTCCTCCTCGTCGCAGGCCCGGCGGGTCGCGGCGTCGACCGGGTTGCTCCACCCGTCGGCGATGGCGCGCAGCAGGGCGACGGCGGGCTCGAGGCCGGCATCGACCCAGCGCAGGTAGCTGAGCTGGGCCGCCCGCTCCGCGGCCTCGGCGATCTGCGCCTGGGCGGCGCGGCCGCGGACGTCGGCGGTGCGCCGCGCCAGCGCCTCCGCGACGCGCTGCGCCCGAGCCCAGAACGCCGCGAACACGATCCCGACGGCCCCGGCGACGGCGACGTTGCCGGACGCCGTCGGCGAGTGGGGAAGGACGAGGGCCGCGATCGCGGCGGCGACGCCCGTCCAGGCGAGCGCCAGGGCCACCAGGACCCGGGTGCTGGGCCGGGTCGAGAGGAGGAGGATCGCCGGGCCCGTCGCCGCGAGCGCCTGCCAGTCGATGACGTGATCGGTGCCGAACCCCGACGCGGCGGCGGACAGGGCGAACACCGCGCAGGTCGCGACGATCAGTCCCGTCCGGCCGAGCCAGGTCGGCGAGCGCCGCGCCCAGGTCCGCGCGCCGAGCCAGGCGAGCGCCATGATCGCGATCATCGGCAGCAGGACGTCGAGCCGCCGCGTCCCCCCGTTCACGGTGAGCACCACCCCGACGGCCGTGACCCCCAGCCCCCACAGCAGCCCGGCCCGGTGGTTGAGGTTCGTCAGGAGGATCTCGACGTCCAGCGGGAACGACGGCCGCCCGGTGCTGGCCGCCTCGCCCGCGCCGCTCGCGTCGTCGGTCCCCCCGGCGTCCGGCTCCGGCCGCAGCGCCACCCCGAGCTCGACGCTCGTCCCGGCACCGGGCGCCGTGCGGATCCGCGCCGTGAACCCGCCGGCGCGGGCCCGGGTCGCGATCGACCGGTCGATCCCGCGCCCCTCGGGGACGTCGCCGTCGAAGCCGACCCCCTCGTCGCGGACCTCGATCGTGAGCCGGCCGGCGTCGACGGCGGTGGAGACGACGACGGACGCGGCGCCGGAGTGCTTCGTCGCGTTGCGGCGCGCCTCGTGCACCGCGCCGACGATGCCGGCGACCGTCCTGCGGTCGAGGCGCCGGGTGAGGGCGTCGAGGGACGCGTCGTCGAGCCCGCGGCGCTCGACGGGCAGGCCCGAGGCCGCGAGCGCGTCCCGCAGCGTCCGGTCCTCCCCGGCGAGGTCCCGGCGCTCGCGGACGAGGGAGTCCAGGAGCACGACGTCGTGGGCGCACTGCTCGCGGACCTGGTCGACGTCGGCGGTCGCGGCACCGCCGCGCGCGATCGCGCCGAGGGTGTTGATCGCCGTGTCGTGCAGGACGGCCGCGTCCTCGGCGATCTGCGCGCTCAGCCGCCGGGTGACCGCGGCCTGCGCCATCGTCCGCTCCGCCGCGGCGACGTCGGCATCGGCGGTCGCGGTCAGCGCGAGGACCGAGCGCAGCCCCCAGCGGAGCGCGACGATGATCGCGATCTGCGTCACGACGACGGTGATCGGCATCGCCGGCCCCCACTCCGGGAGCAGGAGCGCGACGGTGGCGGCGACCGCGACGGCCGCGAGGACCACCTGCGCGACGGCCCGCCCGCGCAGCTCGAGGAACCCGGCCGTGAGACTGGCGAAGTTGGTCTGCCAGCAGGCGGCGAGGACCAGGACCGAGCTCGGGTGGCCACCCGCCACCAGCGCCCAGGCGCTCAGCGCGGCCATCGCCCCCGCGACGAACCAGACCGGGAGCCGGTGACGCGAGTAGCCGGCGACCAGCGCGTACCCCCCGAGGGCCGCGCAGGCCGTCGCGAGCTGCCACGCCCCCCACCCCAGCGATGCCAGCGCGGCGAGGACCATGACGACCTGCCAGTCGGCGACGAGCGTGAGCGCCACCCGCCGGACGGTTCGCCGCAGCGACTCCGACGCCCACCCGGGACCGTCCGCCACCAGGGACTCGATGAGTCGGGGAGCCAGGTAGCGCGGCGCGCCGTCGGGAGTCGACGGGGACATCGCCTCACCCCTGCTTCCAGCCGAGCCCCCGCTCCCTGAGCCATCCGCGAGAAAGAGTAGCCGAGTGGGCCGGCAAAGACGCCGGCGAGTGGATATGACCCCCGTTCGGGGGTCCTTTTCCCCGCGACGTTTGCCGCCCGGCGAGACGCGCCCCTTTACTCGAACCAGGACTGTGGGCAGGGGTGGGGAGACGACCGTTCTTCTCGATGTCGTTGCCAGTTTCTCGCGGTTCTCATTCACTTCGAGCTCATGTCGACGAGGGAGACCAATCAATGAATGACGAGAGACGTCGGGTCGAGGGACCGACCGGGAGGAAGGCGGGGGTGCGGCTGCGCTCGCTGGCCGCGGCCGCCGGGCTGTCGGTGGTCATCGCCGGAGCCGCGTCCCCGTCCGCGTTCGCGGCCGAGGACGTCATCACGGTGACCACCAACGAGCGCTGCAACCCCGACGGCACCGCGATCGCCGGCTCGCTCCAGGCCGCGCTGGAGGCGGCGAACGCCTCGACCAACGCCGACGGCGTCCGGATCGTCTTCGCCGAGGGGCTCGACGAGATCTCGTTCAACAGCACCGTCTGCGCGATGCACGACGCCACCATCGGCGTCGGCAACGAGATCGCGGGTCTCCTCGGGGCCCGGTACCTCGTCGACTCCGCGGTCCCCGTGACGATCGACTTCACGAACCTTCCCGCGATCACCACGACGACGGACGCCGACTTCGCCGGCTTCTACGTCCACTCCGACGACGTCGTGCTGGAGAATCTCGCGAATCTCACGGCGGGAGCGGCCGGCATCGCGATCGACGGCGCGCGCGTGAGGATCTCCGGCATCGAGTTCAAGGACCCCGACAGCGCCATCTCCGAGGTGGGCGTCGCGCTGCTCGACGGGGCGTCGGACGTCACCATCGAGGACAGCGTCTTCCACAGCCAGTGGTGGAGCTCGATCCTGATCGACGGCTCCGTCGCCAACCCGACGACGGTGTCGAACGTCGTCGTCGACAACGTGACGAGCCGCGGCGTCGAGTCGGCCTACGGCCACCTCGACATCGAGGACGGCGCGATCGTCGACGGTCTCACCGTGCGGGACAGCACGTTCGGCGCGAGCGACGAGAGCTCGACGACGCACGCCGTCTACGTCAACCCGAGCGTCGACGTGACGGGCCTGGTCTACTCGGGCAACACCGTGCTGCGCGGCACGGGCCCGGAGCGGAACGTGTTCTACTTCGAGGGCGGCGCCCAGACCTTCACCGACACGGTGATCGACGGCAACACGTTCACGGGGGCGTCGACCTCCGCCCCGCTCTCCCGGATCATCGGCTCGAACGCCGCCACCTGGAGCGGTCTCGAGCTCACGAACAACGAGGCCGAGCTCACGCGCGGCATCCTCATGGTCGGGGCGACCATCACCGACGCGGTCCTCTCGGGCAACACCTTCCCCCGCACGCTCGAGCCCGCCGGTGCCGCGATCCATCTGCAGGGAACGCTCGAGGACGTCACCGTCGCGGACAACGTCCTCGACACGCCCTGGGCGGTCGACGGGATCCGCGTCCAGGGGGCGACCCCCGCGACGAACGTCGTGATCGAGAACAACACGATCCACGACTTCCACGCCGACGGCAGCCGCTCCTCCATCGCGATCATCGCGCCGGGGGCGGGCAGCGTCGTGCGGGGCAACGAGCTCGTCCAGCACCTCGACCGCGCGGGCGTCGACCTGCCGAGCACGCTCAACAACCACTGGGCGGTGTACGTGTGGCTGGAGTCCAGCGCCGCGAACGCCGACACCAGCACCGGCTGGAGCATCGTCGACAACGCGATCGACGGGTTCGACGGGTGGAGCGACGCCCCGATCGTCGTCAACGCGATCGGCAGGACGCTGGTGACCGGCAACACGTTCGGCGAGCACACCCAGGGCAGCTTCGACCCCGAGACCGAGAACGGTCGCCAGTGGTTCGTCTGGAACACCACCGGCCTGGTGAACCACAAGGTGCAGACGTTCCGCGCCGAGGACGTCCGCCTCGACGGGACGACCGGCTCGTTCACGGCGACCCGGCCCGAGCCCGAGGCCGGCAACACGGCGGCCACCGCGCCCGTGACACTGCACGTCTACTGGACCGCCGACGACCACGCCGAGGAGTACCTCGGTGCGATCGTCGACGTGACGCCGGGTCAGCGCGTGTCCATCCCCACCGCGCACACCACCGGGTACCTGCGGGTGCAGACGGTGGACGCGAGCGGCAACACGTCGCAGTACTCGAGCATCGACCAGGACGTCACCGTCGCCCCGGCGCCGCCCGTCGTGACCGGGACGACCGCGACGTCGGCGACCGGGACGGGCGAGCCCGAGGCGACCGTCGTCGTGCGCGACGCCGACGGCGAGGACGTCACCGAGGCGAGTGTCGACGCGGAGGGGAGCTGGACGGCTTCCGGTCTGGCCTGCGGCACCACGTACACGGTCGTCCAGATCGTCGATGGGGTCGAGAGCGACGAGGCGGAGCTCACGACGCAGGACTGCCCGGCGGCGCCGGCGGCCCCGGTCGTCGAGGAGGTCACCGCGGACGTCGTCCGGGGGACCGGTGAGCCGGGCGCGACCGTCACGCTGCGTGACGGGGACGGCGCGGTGGTCGCGACGGGTCGCGTGGCGGAGGACGGCTCCTGGTCGTTCGACGGGGCGGAGCTGGCCTGCGGGACCACCTACACGGTGACCCAGACGGTCGACGGCGTCGACAGCGAGCCGGCCGAGCTCACCACGCCCGCGTGCGTGACGCCGACGCCGACGCCGACGCCGTCGACCTCGTCCGCGGCGACGCCGTCGCCGAGCGCGAGCTCCGGTGGGCACCTGTCCGACACGGGCGCCTCCGGCGTCGGGATGGTGGCGCTCGGCACGCTCGTGCTGCTGGCAGCCGGCGGTGCCCTGGTGCTCGCGACCCGTCGTCGCACCGCCTAGGCGCGATGCGGGAGGATGGGGCGGCGACCCAGGGGGCGCCGCCCCATCCGACGCGCGGGGGCGTGCGAGGGAACGCCGTCGCTCGGGGTTGAGGGACTCGGGGGTTGAGGGAACGTGTCATCGAGGAGGCCGATGGGCCGCGCCGCGTCCTGCCGCGTGGCCATCGTCGAGGACCACCGGCTGCAGCGGCTTCGGACCGAGGACCTGCTCCTGCGCGGTGGCGACTTCACGATCGTGTTCAGCGGCGAGTCGCTGCCGGAGTTCATGACGTGGGTGCGGTCGACGCTACCGGGTCACCGGCCGCACCTGCTCGTCCTCGACCTCGTCGTCGAGCGGCAGCCGAACGTCGACGTGAACCTGGTCGCGGCGCTGCTCCGGGCGGGGCTGCGCATCGTCGTGCTCACGGCGATGTCCTCGCCGCCGCTGGTCCGCCGGATCGTGCGCGCCGGCGTCACGGTCGTCGTCGGCAAGCGCGACCCCGAGGAGGACGTGCTGGCCGGCGTGCACGCCGCGCTGCGCGGCGAGGAGTGGATGACGTCGGAGCTGGCGGCCGTGCTCGCCGGCGACCCGGACCGGCCGCGGCTGAGCCAGCAGGAGGAGCGCGCGCTCGTGCTCTACGCGACGGGGCTCACCGTCGAGCAGGTCGCGACGTCGATGGGCATCGGCCGGGACACGGCCAAGCAGTACCTCGACCGGGTGAAGAAGAAGTACGCCGCGGCCGGGGTGCCGGTGCGGTCCAAGCTCGACTTCGGGCGGATCGCATGGTCGGAGGGGCTGATCGACCCGGAGTCGGGATCGGCCTCGTCGGTGTGGACGGACGCCGCGGGGGCCGGGGACGCCAGGGAGCCCGCGGAGTAGGCCGCCCTCGCTCAGGTCCCGCGGCCGTATCTCTTGTGCGCCGCCTGCCGGCTGACGCCGAGGAACATCGCGATCGCGGCCCAGGAGTACCCGGTGTTGCGGGCGCGGCGGACGGCCACCTCCTGGCGGCGCTCCAGGTCGGCCCGCTCGCGGCTGATCGCGAGGAGCTCCTGGAGCGGGTCGGGGTCGGCGGCCCCGAGCGACGTGCGCGTCATGTCGTCCTCCTCCTGCTGGCGGTCGGGATCGGGGATCCCGTCAACCCAGGATGACAGCGCGACGTCGACGTGTCAACCTGCATTGACGACGGCCGGTGGCCCGGCGGTTCCCCGGCGGGGCGCGGGTACCGTGGGCGGATGCCCGTCGTGGAGTCGTCGATCGTCGTTCCCGTCGACCCGGCGACCGCGTTCGCGGTGTCCCAGACGACCGGCGCGACGCGGCTGCGCTGGGACCCGTTCGTCCGTCGCCAGCGGTTCCTCGACGACGCCGTCGCGCCCGCGAGGGGGGTGCGGACGCTCACCCGGCACACCTCGGGGCTGACCATGGTGAGCGAGTACGTGTCGTACGCGCCGCCGACGAACGTCGGCATGCGGATGGTGACCGGCCCCTGGTTCTTCGCGAACCTCGCGGGCGGCTGGCGGTTCAAGCCCGCCGACGGCGGGACGCTGGCGACCTGGAAGTACAGCTTCGCCTGCCGCCCGGCCTGGCTCGCCCCGCTGGCCGAGCGGATCGGCGCGCGCGTCCTGCAGCGCGAGATCGACCGGCGGATCGCCGGCTTCGCGCGCGGCTGCGCCGACCCCGTCGTCCTCGCGGAGGTCCGCGCGGGCGCGTGAGCCCCCGGGGCCGTGGACAGGCCGCCACCGCCGGGGCCGCGGACGGTAGCGTGGCATCCGTGAGCGATCTGTACAGCGAGGCCGGGGTCGACGTCGAGGCGGGCGACCGCGCCGTCGAGCTGATGAAGGCGGCGGTCGGCCGGACCCAGGGCCTGCAGGTGCTGGGCGGCGTCGGCGGGTTCGCCGGGCTCTGGGACGCCTCGGACCTGCTCACCTACTCCCGGCCGCTCCTGGCGACCTCGACCGACGGCGTCGGCACCAAGGTCGCCATCGCGCAGCGCCTGGACAAGCACGACACGATCGGCATCGACCTCGTCGGCATGGTCGTCGACGACATCGTGGTCTGCGGCGCCCGCCCCCTCTTCATGACCGACTACATCGCGTGCGGCCGCGTCGTGCCCGAGCGCATCGCCGCGATCGTCAGCGGGATCGCCCGCGGCTGCGAGGAGACCGGGACGGCCCTCGTCGGCGGCGAGACCGCCGAGCACCCGGGCCTGCTCGACGTCGAGGAGTACGACGTCGCGGGTGCCGCGACCGGCGTGGTCGAGGCCTCCCGCGTCCTCGGACCGGACCGCGTGCGCGACGGCGACGTCCTCGTCGCGATGGCGTCCTCCGGCATCCACGCGAACGGCTACTCCCTCGTCCGCCACGTCCTCGCGACGACGGGCTGGGACCTCGAGCGCCGCGTGGACGAGCTCGGGCGCACGCTGGGCGAGGAGCTGCTCGAACCGACCCGGCTCTACACGCGGGCGTGCCTCGACCTGGCCGAGGTCGTCGAGGTGCACGCGTTCACGCACGTGACGGGCGGCGGTCTCGCCGCGAACCTCGCGCGCGTCCTTCCGCCGGGGCTGGTCGCCGACGTCGAGCGGGCGTCGTGGGTCGTCCCGCCGGTCTTCTCGCTGCTTGCGAGCGGCGCCGGGGCCGAGGTGGTCGACCTCGAGGGCACGCTCAACCTGGGCGTCGGGATGGTCGCGATCGTGCCGCCGGAGGCGTACGAGGCCGCCGTGGCGATCCTGGGGGCCGCCGGCATCGGGGCGTGGGAGCTTGGCCGGGTGCGCGTCGAGGTGCCCGACGACGTGACGCACCACCAGCTCGTCACCGGCACGAAGGGCGTGCGCGGCGGAGCCGTCGTGATGCAGGGGAGCTACCGCGCGAGCTGAGGCTCGGCGGTCGGCGGGCCGGCCCGGAAGCGGGCGGCCCGGAGGGGTGACGAGGAGCTAGTCCTCGTCCTCGTCCCACTCCACGGTGTCGGCGTAGGGGTCCTCGTCGTACACGGGGTCGTCGACGACGCCGGTGCCGACGCCGGAGTGCCCGAGCTCGCGCTCCAAAGCCTTGTAGTCGGTCGGCGGCGTGTAGTACTTAAGCTGCCGCGCAACCTTCGTCTGCTTTGCCTTCTGACGGCCGCGTCCCATGGACTCGACCCCCTCCACTCGGGTGCCAACGCGACATCGTGTGGCCGTAGTCGCGCCGGGGAACTGTTCGGTGTGCCGCGTACCAGGTTACATGGCGATTCGCTGACCTGGCGATTCGTCTCAGCGGCGGCGGCCCGCGAGGACGGCGGCCACGACGACGCCGGCGACGGCGGCCGCGGCGCCGGCGAGGATCGCGAGGGCGCGCGGCTGACCGGCCTTGACGTCGCCCGCGAACTCCGTCGCGAGCTCGCGGGCCGCGACGGCCTTCTCCTCCGCGACGTCCTGGACCAGCGCGACGGTCTCGGCTGCCGCCTCCTTCGTCCGGGCGACGGCCTCCTTGGCCTGCGTGCGCGGGTCGATCCGGACGGCGAGCTCGTCGACCGTGCGGCTCAGGTCCTCGCGGGTGCGGGCGAGCTCGGCCTCGATCTCGGCGATCGAGCGACGAGGCGCCTTCTCCTCGGCCGGCTCGTCGGCGCTACTCGGCGGTGTCGTGCTCATGGCTGAGGCCCTCCTTGACGATGGCGATGTCCTGCTTGAGGCCCTGGGCGAGCTCCGGCTTGACCTCGCCCGCGGCGTCGATCTGCTTCTTCGCGACGAACGCGAGCGCCCCGGCGATGCCGAACAGCACGACGGCGACGATGAGCGCGGCCAGCCAAGGCGCCAGGACCTCGGCCAGCGCGAGCACGAGGCACGCGATGATCGTCCCGAACCCGAAGAACGCCAGCAGCGCGGCCCCGGCGAGCAGGCCGCCCGCGATGCCGAACTTCTGGCCCTTCTCCATGAGCTGGGCCTTGAAGAGGTCGATCTCACCCCGGACGAGGGCGCTCATCTGCTGGGTCAGGCTGGACACGAGCTCGCCGAGCGTGGGCTGCAGCGGATTCTGTGACATCGGTCGATCCTCCCGTTTGCTGGCACCAGTTTTCCACGAACTCGGTGGGAGAGTTGGCGCATGACGACTCGGGGTCCCCTGCTGCTGCTCGACGCGGCGTCGCTGTACTACCGCGCCTTCTTCGGCGACCGGGGGAAGATCCTCGCTCCGGACGGCTCCCCGGTGGGTGCCGTGCGCGGTTTCCTCGACATGATCGCCTACCTGGTCCGGGAGCGCCGGCCCTCCGGTCTGGTCGCCTGCTGGGACGACGACTGGCGCCCGGAGTTCCGCGTCGCCGCCCTTCCGTCGTACAAGGCGCACCGCGTGGCCGCCGACGGCGGCGAGGACGCGCCGCCCGAGCTCGGACCGCAGGTCGACCTCATCGTCGACGTGCTCGCCGCGCTGGGGATCGCGCGCGTCGGCGCCGCGGGCTGCGAGGCCGACGACGTCATCGGGACGCTCACCACCCGGGCGCTCGCGGCCGACGCGACGACGACGGTCGAGATCGCCACGGGCGACCGCGACCTGTTCCAGCTCGTCTCGCCGCGCGTGCGCGTGCTCTACACGGCGCGCGGCGTGCGCAACCTCGACGTGATCGACGAGCCGCGGCTCGCCGAGCGGTACGGCGTGGCCTCCGGTGACGCCTACGCCGACCTCGCCGTGCTGCGCGGCGACGCGTCGGACGGGCTGCCGGGCGTCGCGGGCATCGGGGAGAAGACGGGCGCCGGGCTGCTCGCCCGGTTCGGGACGCTGGCGGGGGTCGTGGCGGCCGCCGACGACCCCGGCTCCGACCTCTCCGCCGGCCAGCGCGCGAAGCTGCTGGCGGGCGCGGAGTACCTGGCCGTTGCCCCCGGTGTGGTCCGGGTGCTGCGCGACGCCGACCTCCCGGAGGCCGACCCGGAGCTGCCCGGCGAGCCGCGCGACGCCGCCGCGCTCGCCGCCCTCTCCTCGCGCTGGGGGCTCGGGTCGAGCGTCACCCGCCTGCGGGCCGCCCTGACCGCCGGCTGACGCCGGCGAAGGGTAGCGTTGCGGCGTGCTCAGAACAGGTCGCGGCTCGGCTCACGCCAAGGTGATCCTGTTCGGCGAGCACGCCGTCGTCCACGGGGCTCCCGCCGTCGCGCTGCCGATCGACGGGCTCGGCGTCTGCGCCACCGCGCGCCTGCTCGACGACGTCGACGACGTCGAGGGCTCCGCCGCTCCCGCCGCGTCCGACGTCGAGCGTCGGCCCGGCGAGAGCACGATCGTCACCGACGTCTACTCCGGCCCGCTCGACGGGGCGCCCGAGCTGCTCGAGTCCCCGCGCGCCGTCATCCTCGCCTGCCTGGAGGAGTTCGGTCTCTCGGGGTCCGGCGTCGAGGTGACCGTGACCGGCGAGGTCCCGCACGCGCGCGGGCTCGGCTCCTCCGCGGCCGTTGCCGGGGCGATCGTGCGCGCGCTCGCCGACCTCGCCGGCGCCGAGCTGAGCCAGGAGCTCTACCTCGACCTCGTCGGCGTCGGCGAGAAGGTCGCCCACGGCGCGCCCAGCGGTCTCGACGCCCACGCCACCGCCGCCGCTGAGCCGATCATCTTCGAGGCCGGCGTCGCGCGGGTGCTCCCGCACCGCACGCGTGCCGTCATCGTCGTCGCCGACTCCGGCGTCGCGGGCCGGACGCGACGCGCCGTCGCGAGCGTCACCTCGTTCCTCGAGCGCCACCCGCTGCGCGGTCCCGCCCTCATGGCCGGCCTCGGCGCCCTCGCCCAGCAGGGCGCGCTCGACCTGGCGCAGGGGCGCCCCGAGCAGCTCGGCGCCAAGATGGCCGAGGCGCAGGGCATGCTCCGCGAGCTCGGGGTCTCCTCGCCCGAGCTCGACCGGATCGTCGACGCGGCGGTCGGCGCCGGCGCCTACGGGGCCAAGCTGACCGGCGGCGGCCAGGGCGGCTGCGTCATCGCGCTCGCCGCCGACGACGAGGCCGCGCGCCGCGTCGCGACCGCCATGCGTCTCGCCGGCGCCGTCGCGACGTGGCAGCACCGTCTCGAGGGGTCGTCGTGACCGCCGTCTCGGCCGTCGCGCACGCCAACATCGCGCTCGTCAAGTACTGGGGCAAGCGGGACGGCGCGCTCATGCTGCCCGCGACGTCCTCCGTCTCGCTGACGCTCGACGCCTTCCGCACGACGACGACGGTGACGCTCCTGCCCGAGGGCGCCCCGGACGAGGTGGAGCTCGACGGCGTCCGGCTGGAGGGCGCCCCGCGCACCAAGGTGGTCCGGTTCCTCGACCTCGTGCGCTCCCAGGTCCCGCCGGAGCTGGCCGGCCGGGGCGCCGGCGTCGTCTCCCGCAACGACGTGCCGACGGGGGCCGGGCTGGCCAGCAGCGCGTCGGCGTTCGCGGCGCTCGCGGGCGCGGCGGCCGGCGCCTACGGGCTCGAGCTGGACCGGCGCGGGCTCTCCCGGCTGGCCCGCCGCGGCTCGGGGTCGGCCTCCCGGTCGGTGTTCGGCGGGTTCGTGCGGTGGAACGCCGGCGACCTCGACGACCCGGTCCGCGGCGACGAGACCTCCTACGCCGAGCCCCTGCCGACGGCACCGGACCTCGACGTCGCGATGGCCGTCATCGTCCTCGATGCCGGGCCGAAGGCGATCGGGAGCCGCGAGGCGATGGCCAGCACCGTCGCGACCTCGCCGTACTTCCCCGCGTGGGTCGAGCACACGGAGCTGGACGCCGCCGCGGCCACGGCCGCGATCGCGGCCGGCGACCTCACGGTGCTGGGCGAGATCGCCGAGGCCAGCGCCATGCGGATGCACGCGACGATGCTCGCCGCCTACCCCGCCGTCCGCTACCTCGCCCCGGCCTCGCTCGAGGTGCTCGACGCGGTCGCCGCGCTCCGGGCGGACGGCGTCGGCGCGTGGGCGACCATGGACGCCGGGCCCAACGTCAAGGTGCTGTGCGCGGCCCGCGACCTCGAGCTGGTCGGCGAGGCGCTCGCGCTCGCCCCGGACGGCGCGCGGCGGCGCGTCCTGCTCGCCCGTCCCGGACCGGGGCTGCGCACGGAGACACTGCCGTGACGTCGGCGGTACCGGCTGCGGCGCCGGGCGCCGTCCGGGGATCGCGTCGCGTCGTCGCGACCGCGCCGGGGAAGCTGTTCGTCGCGGGGGAGTACGCCGTGGTCGAGTCGGGGTACCCGGCCGTGCTCGTCGGCGTCGAGCGCCGGGTCACCCTCGTGCTGGACGAGGCGCCGACGCAGCGTCCGGTCGAGCAGGGCCGCTACGTCGGCGCGGTGCGTGCGGTCGTCGAGGCGCTCGCCGCCGCGCGGGGCCGCACGGCGGCGCCCTACGCCATGACGACGTCCTCGGCGCTCAAGGACGCCGCGACCGCCGACCATCCCGCGCGCAAGTACGGCCTCGGCTCCTCCGGGGCGGTCACCGTCGCGGCCGTCCGCGCGCTCGACGCCTGGTACGGCCTCGGCCTCACCGTGGCCGAGCGGCTGCGGGCCGCGATCCTCGCCACGCTCCGCGTCAACCCGCGCGCCTCGGGCGGCGACGTCGCGGCCTCGCTCTTCGGCGGCTGGGTCGCCTACTCCTCGCCCGACCGCGGCTGGGTCGCCGCGCGGGACGCGGGACCCGGCGCGGGACCCGGCGACGCGCGCGCCCCGGACCGAGTCGCCGCGCTGGTCGCTGACGACTGGCCGGGGCTCGCCGCGACGGCGCTGCCCGTCCCGGCCGCGTTCGGCCTGCGGATCGGCTGGACCGGCGACCCCGCGTCGACCACCGACCTCGTCGCCGCCGTGCGCGCCGCCGGGGTCCCGGCGGAGTTCCTCGCCGGGTCGCGCGCGGTCGTGGCGGACCTGCGCGGCGCGATCGACGCCGACGACGCGGACCGCGCGCGCGACGCCGTCCGGCGCGCCCGGGGGCTCCTGCGCGGGCTCGGCGAGCTGGTCGGCGTCGCGATCGAGACGCCGGAGCTGGCCGCCCTGATCGAGGTGGCCGAACGGCACGGGTACGCGGCCAAGGGGTCGGGCGCCGGCGGCGGGGACTGCGGGATCGCGGTCGGCGGGCCGGCGGAGGACCCCGATCTCGCGACCGGGTGGGCCGCCGTCGGCGTCGTGCCCCTGGCGCTGCGGATCGCGGCGCCGGCGACCGTGAGTGAGGAGACGTCATGACCAGCCCGACCGCCCGGCGCAAGGACGACCACCTGCGCCTCGCGCTCGCCCAGCACGACGGGACGAGCGTCCGGGACACCGACCACGTGCGGTTCGTGCACCACGCGCTCGCCGGGGGCGCGGCGTCGGACGTGTCGCTGGCGTCGCCGGCGCTGGGCTGGCCGGTGCCGCTCTACGTGACGGGGATGACCGGCGGGAGCGCGCGGACCGCCGAGGTCAACCGCGGCCTCGGCATCGTGGCGCGCGAGACCGGCGTCCCGGTGGCGGTCGGCTCGATGGGCATCGTGCTGCGCGAGCCCGCGACGCTGTCGACGTTCACCGTGCTGCGCGAGGAGAACCCCGACGGGTTCGTGCTCGCCAACACGAACGCCAACGTCTCGGGCGCGGACGCGGCGCGGCTGGTCGAGGCGCTCGGGGCCGACGCGCTCCAGGTGCACGTCAACGCCCCGCAGGAGATCGCGATGCCGGAGGGCGATCGCGCCTTCGGGCACTGGGCGGAGGCGATCGCCGAGATCGTCGACGCGGTCGAGGTGCCGGTCGTCGTCAAGGAGGTCGGAGCGGGGCTCTCCCGCGGGAGCGTCGCGGCGCTGCGCGACCTCGGCGTCGCCGCAGTGGACGTGGCCGGCCGCGGCGGGACGGACTTCGGCGCGATCGAGTCGGCCCGGCGGCCGGCGGGGGAGCGGGGCTACCTGGCGGGCTGGGGCCAGTCGGCGGTCACGTGCCTGCTGGAGTCCTCCGACCTGCCCGGCGTCGGCGCGGCGCGGGGCGGCATCGGGCTGCTCGCGTCCGGCGGGGTGCGGCACGCGCTCGACGTCGTCACGCTGCTCGCGCTCGGGGCCGACGCCGTCGGGGTGGCCGGGACGTTCCTGCGGGTGCTGGTCGAGGAGGGCGTCGACGCGCTGGTGGCGCTCGTGCGGACCTGGCTCGAGGAGGTCGCGGACCTCATGGCGCTGCTCGGGGCGCGGACGGTCGCGGACCTGCGCGCGACGGACGTGCTGCTCACCGGGCCGGTGCGCGAGGTCGCCGAGCTGCGCGGCATCGACGCGGCCGCCTACGCGCGCCGCAGCCCCTGGTCCCAGGTCTGAACCTCGCTCGGGCGGTCGGCGGCCGGTTCGCGTCCGGCCGAGGGTGTCCGCTCTCCGCGGATCCGCGTCCGGCCCTCCCCCGCGCAGCCAGCGGGGCATCTCGCTGACCTGCGGCTTCGTCCGCGAGCGAGTGCGCCGAGGTGGTGTGGCCGTGGCCCGTCCGCGGAGAGCGGACGGCCCGGTCGTCCACAGGCGCTGGGTGCTCGCTTGCGGGAGGCGATACGACATTGTTTGACTGTGTTCGTGAACCAACGTCAGGCGCTCGCGCGGGTGAGGCGGCTGGGCGGCGCGGCGCGGTACCGGGAGATCGGCGCCGAGCGGCACGTCCTGGCGCGGCTCGTCGCGAGGGGTGAGCTCGTCCGCATCGGCCGCGGCTGCTACGCGGTCCCGGGAGCCTCCGTGGCGATCACGCGTGCCGTCCTCCTCAACGCCGTGCTGTGCTGCGTCTCGGCGCTGCGCCACCACGGCGTCGACGTGCCGGGCGACGAGTCGGTGGTGCACTGCTGCGTGCCGAGCCGCCGCGGCGGTCACCCCCACCGCCCCGGCACCCGGCTGCACTACGGCGAGGTCGAGCGCGACGGCGTCGTTCCGGTCGCCACGGTCCTGGATGCCCTGGTGGCGGCGGTCCGGTGCCTGGCCTACGACGACGTCGTGGCGCTGCTCGACCTCACCTGCGACCGCCCCGGAGCGCCGACGCTCGAGGAGGTGCTCGACCGGGTGGCCGGACGCTCGCGAGGCATGGCCGAGGCCCTGCGCGTGGACGTCGACACCCGCGCGAGGAGCCGGGTCGAGACCGTCATCAGGCTGGCGCTGCGTCGGGCCGGGCTGCGCGTCGCGGCCGGGGTTCGGATCCCCGGCGTCGGCGAGGTCGACCTGCTCGTCGAGGGCCGGATCGTCGTCGAGCTGGACGGGTTCGCCTATCACGGGGACCGAGCGGCCTATCGCGGCGACCGACGGCGGGACCGGGCGCTGCTGCGGCTCGGCCTCGTTCCGATCCGGTTCGCCTGGGAGGACTGCACGCCCGAGATCGTCGTCGAGGCGGTTCGGGACGTGCTCGACGTGGTGCGCGAGGGGGCGCTGGCACCGCACGGCAGCACCCCGGCGTGGGTGGCCGATCAGGTCGAGTGGGCGCGCGCCCAGGCCATGCGCCCGAGCGGGCGGGCGACCGGGACGCCCCCGCGCCGACGGGCTCGCGCGCGGGAGAGCGGACGGGTGAGGGCGAGCCCGGCTAGACCGTGGCGCGGATGCGGCCGACGGGCTCCCCGCCGCCGAGGACGGCGAGGTCGAGGCGGGCCTCGGTGCGGTCGGCGTCCGCGCGCCCGATCGCGCCGGCGGCGGCGAGCAGCTCCAGGCCGACGAGGGAGGTGGCGCGGGGCGAGCCGTCGAGCACCTTGAGCGCCACGACGTGCCCGTTCGGGACGGCCAGCACGAGCACGCCCTCGGCGCCGCCCTTCGCGAACACCCCGAGCTCCTCGGCGACGATCGTGTTCTCCTGGCCGGGCCCGTGGATCGTCCACGGGTGCGCCAGCACCTCGCGCACGACCGCCGCGACGGCGCGATGCTCCGCCGCGTGCTCGAGCTCCGCCTCGTCCGCCGCCGCGTCGGACGTCGCCCACCGCACCGCGCGGGCCAGCCCGAGCAGCGACACGGCGAACAGCGGCGCCCCGCACCCGTCCACCCCGACGGCGGCGATCGGCTCGCCGGCGACGTCGCCGAGCAGGTCGGCGATGGCGAGCTGGAGCTGGTGCCCCGGGTCGAGGTAGCCGGCCGTCGGCCAGCCGCGCGCGACGCACGCGCGCAGCATGGCCGCGTGCTTGCCGGAGCAGTTCATGTGGATCCGGTCGGACTCGTGGCCGGCGACGACGAACGCGCGCCGGGCCGCCGCATCTCCCGGAACGGCGGGCGGACAGCCGAGATCGGCCGAGCTCAGGCCGCCGCCGGCGAGCATCCCCTCGACGACCGCGACGTGCGCGTCCGTCCCCGAGTGCGACGCGGTGGCGAGGCCGAGCTCACGCCCGGTCAGGGTCTCGGCCAGCGCGACCGAGACCGCCGCCTGGATCGGCTTGAGGCTGGAGCGCGGGAAGACCGGGGCGTCGACGTTGCCGAGCGCCCGCTCGACCGACCCGTCCGGACCGAGGACCACCGCGGCCCCGAGGTGTCGCGACTCGATGAAACCGGAGCGTTCGACGACGGCCAGCTCGACCACGTCGGAGGGCAGGAGGGTCACCGGGACAGGGTAGTCGCGTCCTGCCGGCACCAGCGGGTGAACCGCGCCGCGACGTCCGCCAGCCCCGTCCCGACGCGGGGTCCGGGCGGGGTGAGGTCGGGCGTCACGGGAGCGTGGACGAACGCGGCCCGCCCGTCGGCCGCGAGGCCGGTCAGCAGCTCGGCCAGGTCCTCGGGCGTGCGCGCGACGTGCCCGGGGACGCCGGCGGCGCCGGCCAGCGCGACGAGGTCGACGCGGCCGCCCGGGCTCGGCTGGCCCCCGGTCGAGGCGTAGACCCCGTCGTCCAGCACGACGTGCAGGACCGGCAGGTCGGGCTCGGCCCCGAGCGTGAGCAGACCGGCGGGGTTCATCAGCAGGCTGCCGTCGCCGTCGAGCACCAGCGTCGTGCGCCGGCTGCCGCGCGCGATCCCGATGCCGACCGGCAGCGCCAGGCCCATCGACCCGGTGAGCGGCAGGTGGTTCGGCCGGTCGGTCGCGAGCCGCGCGGTGAATCCCGTGGTGAAGACGGTCGGGGCGTCGGGCAGGGCGGCGACGGCGGCCGCGACCGCGTCGACCTTGCGCATCACGGCCGCCACCCGAACAGCCCCGGCGGGACGAGCAGCGCGTAGGGCCGGCGCTCCTCGCGGACTGCGACGGCGGCGCGGGCGACGTGCCCGGGGAGGTCGGTCGCGTCGAGGGTCGCGTGGGCGATCCCGAGCCCGTCGAGGACCGGCGCGGTGAGTCGCCCCATGGCGAGGTTCTCCTCGGTGGTGTCGGCGTCGGTGCCGCGCTGGCTCACGACGAGCAGGACGGGGATGCGGTAGGGCGCGACGAGCGACGCCAGCGCGTTGACGGCGAGCCCGAGCCCGGAGTTCTGCATGAGGACCGTCGCGCTGCCGCCGGCCAGCCCGATCCCGGCAGCGATGCCGACCGCGTTGTCCTCGCGGGAGACGGTGCAGTAGTCCTCCCGCGCCGCCAGCAGCTCGAGCAGGGGCGCGAGGATGCCGTCCGGGGTGGCGAGGTAGGGGCCGAGCCGGTGGGCGCGCAGGGACTCCCAGGTCGCGGTGGCCACGCGGGTGCCCGGCGGGGCGTCGGCGGCGTCCGCGGCGGATACGACGGTCATGGATCTATCGTGCCGCCTCGGCGCGGCGTGCGTGACGCGTGACGCGTCGAGGCGCCGTGCGCCCTGTCGTGGCCGGTCGGCCGGCGCCGCGCGATCGGACGACGCTCGCCCCGACGTGGTCGGGGGGCGACGCGCGCCGTCGGCGGGTGCGCGTGCCGGGGCGCCCCACTGAGATGGGGACTGGGGCGCCCCGACGTCCGGTTCACCCGGAGTGCCACCCGTCACCGGCTCGTGTCGCGGGGGGTGCGAACAGAAGCAGCCGACGTGCCGGGTGATGGGAGGCGAGGGGGGCCGCCTCCATATTCATCGTAAGCGCGGCTCATGTGCTGCCTGCGAAGATTTGGTGAGCGGGTCGGTCGAAAAACGGGCCGAATTTCTCGGATAGTGTTGCGAGTCACACGAACGGTTGATTCTCGGGTTGAAATCCAAGGGCTCGCTCAGGTTGTCGGGTCGGCCGGTTGAAAAACGGGTGGAAATATCTCCGTGTGCCCGCCAGCAGCCAGGACGCACGGGTAGGGTCATTTCGGTGCCCGCTCGAGGATCCGTCGTGCCGGGCTTTTGCGAACGTGTTGCGAATGACGCGACAATGCGAAGCAGGGGAAGGTCACGGGCGTGGCGACGAATAGGTCTCGAAGGGCCGGGGTCGACTCCCGTCGGCCCCGGCGCTGGGTGCTGCTGATCGCGGCCGGTGGATTCCTCGCGGGCAGTGGGCTTTTCGCCCTTCCCGCCGTCGCGGAGACACACGGTTCCGACGTCGGCGGCCCGGTCCTCCCGGCCGAGGACGCGTCGCCGACCGCCGACGCCCCATCGACTCCCACCGTCGAGACCCCGGGGGAGCAGACGGGACCGTCCGCCGGCCCGGCCGAGGCGCCGACCCTGCCGTCGCTGGAGCTCTCGCGAGCATCGTCGGCCGCCCGCACCGGTCAGTGCCTCGCCCAGGTGCCGCTCGACAAGCACTTCGGACCGACGCCGACGACGCCGTACGTCGGCGACTACATCGGCGCCCAGCGCTCGGCGAACATCGTCCTCGACCCGTCGAAGCTCTACGCGAGCACGCTCACGAGCTACAGCACGACCCCGGTCGCCGAGGTCGACGTCACGAACGTCCCCGGCTTCTTCACCGGCGGCATCCCCGGGATCACGGGGCTGACCGGGTCCGGGAGCTGGGGCGGCGGCGCCGAGATGCTCTCCACGATGGCGATGGACGGCGGCGGTCACCAGGGCGAGCGCACGGGCCGGAGCTACTTCTGGGACTGGGGGTACGACCCGATCGCGGCCGACCAGGTCAGCATCCCGCGGCCGACCGACCCGACGTCGGCCAGCGTCGCGATCTCGATCTCGGTCGTCCTGAACAACTCGGACCGGGCGCTGACGACCAACACCAAGCCCGAGAGGATCCTGTTCGTCCCGCTCCCGACGTCGGCTGCCTACCGGTACTGGTCGGGGGGCGAGGTCGACCAGCAGACCGGTCGCCTGTACCTCTCCGGCGGTGAGGACTCGACGATCGGCGGGACGTTCCGGCTGATGATCTTCGACCCGGTCACGGGCGACTACGCGGAGTCCGGGGTGCTGCAGCCGAAGACCGCCGCCGACCAGGCGCGGTTCGGCGGCACGATGCCCGCCTCCGACATGGCGATCGACGGCGAGGGCAGCTTCTACATCGTCTCGGACGGGTACAGCACGCCCAACCCCGGCACGGGGGCGAACCAGACGACGAAGTGGCTCGTCAAGGTCGAGCCGCGGACCGGCGGGGGCTGGGTCTACTCCGGTGTGACACCACTGTGGGTCAGGGCCGGGACGAGCACCTACACGCCCGTCTACGGTGCCGACATCTGGGGCATGGCGTTCTGGGGCGGCAAGCTCTACCTCGGCGGCGCCTGGGGCGACCTGTTCAGCATGACGGAGGTCGACCCGATGACCGGGTGGACCCGGCGGTTGCCCGGCTCGGCCACCAGCCACATCTTCGACCTCGCCTCGGCCGAGTCGGTCGCGGTCCTCAACGGGACGATCTTCCAGGACGTCGATCGCAACGGCGTCCGGGACGCGGGGGACGTCGGCGTCGCCGACCAGCTCGTCCAGGTGTACGACGCCTCGGGGACGGTCCGCGGCGAGCAGCGGACGAACGCCAGCGGCGAGTACTCGTTCCTCATGCCGACGCCCTCCGGGACCACGAGCTACACGGTGCGCGTCGTCCAGCCGCAGCTGAGCGTCGGCGGCGCGAAGGTGAACGCGGCGCAGACCGGCGTCGTCGGCTCCTCGCTGTGCGGGCAGAACACGGTCCAGCCGCAGAGCTACGGCATCGACGTGGCCGAGGGCACCGCGCCGACGCGCCTCGCCTCCGGCTCCTACGTCGACCAGCCGCGTCAGGTCCTCGGCGCGACCGACGGCTCGCAGACGCTCTCGCCGTCGCAGATGCCGATGTCGGCGCGCTACGACGTCGTGACGGCGCAGGACGTCACGACGATCGACGTCGGCATCAGCGCGGCCGGGTCGTGGGGCGACGCCGGGAACTCGGCCACGACGTTCAACACGCAGGCGGCGCAGAACGGTCCCCGGCACGTCCAGGTGGGCAACGCGGGGGACGAGCCGCCCGTCCGGCTCGGCTCCCAGATGGGCTGGTACACCGATGGTCGGACGGACAACGGGCACGCGGCGACGGACGACGGCGTGACCGTCGTGCGCGGGTCGGAGCGGCTGCCGGTCGAGAGCTGGATCTTCGCGCTCGGCAACAGCTACACGTTCGACGCGGCGGTCCAGGGTGACCGCGCCGCGCTCGCGACGGTGCGGGCCTGGATCTCGAACCGCAACGCCAACACCTTCCCGACGACGACCTCGGCGTCGCGCTCGGGTCCCGGCCAGCTCACCGTCGCCGTCCCGGCGACCCCGGCGGTCACGCTGAACGACGCCTTCCTGCGGGTCGGCGCGACCAGCACGAGCAACGCGATCGGCGGCGCCTCCTACAACGACGCCCCGACCGCGGCCGGACCCTACGCCCCGGCCTGGGGGTCGGCGGCGTCGCGGACCAGCGACTGGGTCGTCGACGGCGAGGTCGAGGACTACCGCGTGCGGCTGGCGAGCGCCGTGCTGCACGTCCAGGTCGAGGGCGCGCCCGGGGCCTACTCGTTCACCGGCATCAGCAACGTGAGCAGCGTCGCGCCCAGCGCGACGGCCTCCAGCGGGACGGTGGCCGCCGACGGCGCCGCGGTCACCTTCAGCTCGCACGCGATCACGTCGACGGCCAGCGCCACCGGTCTGACGTTCTCGGCACCCGCCGGCGTCGAGGTGCGCGGAGCGATCGACCTGCTCGACCTCGGCGGAGCGGTCGTCGGCTCGGCGACCTACGACACCGCCACGGGCCGGATCACCGTCCCGAGCTCGCTGTGGTCGCTGCGCAACGACCTCACGCTCCGGGTCCGGACCGAGTACCCGATCACGCTCGAGGCCACCAAGGAGCTCGGCGCGATCGCCAACGGCACGACCTCCCCGACGACGCCGTCGAGCGCGTGGGAGATCACGGCCGTCGACCCGGACGGCACCGCGACCGTCATCAGCGGGAGCCCCCAGCGGATCGAGCGCGGCGTGGTCTACACGATCGAGGAGCGTCTGGTGGCCGGAGCGCCGGCGGACGCCGGCACCTACGTGCCGACCGACCTGGTCTGTGCCGACGGCGACGGCGGTGAGCTCTCGGCCGGCGTCTTCGACCCGGTGGCCGGCACGATCACGCCGGACCCGGCGACGCGCGCGATCTCGTGCGTGCTCACCAACACAGCCGCCGAGGTCACGATCGTCCCCGTGCTGGCCGGCTCCGCCTCGCCGGGGACCGGCTGGGGCCTCGACCTCGCGGCGGACGCCGGCTCGGAGCACGACGTCAGCCTGACCGACGCCTCGGCGACGCTCCGCGCGCGGCCGGGCACCTTCGCCGCCACGGCGAGCGTCCCCGCGGGGACGTCGCTCGTCGGTGTCGAGCGGCTCGACCTGAGCGATCCGACGTGCGCCGCGTTCGCGACCGCCCCGCTGGCGGCGACCGCGGACTGCTGGACGACCCTCACCGCCGCGCAGCTCGCGGCGCTCGTGGTGACCCCGGGGGAGCACGAGGTGTTCCGGGTCGTCGCCGCGGCGCCGGCCGAGATGCCCAGCCTGCCGCTCACCGGCGGGCTCGGCTCGTGGGTGTTCGTCGCCGTCGGCGGCGTCGGGCTCGCCGCGGCCGCCGGGCTCCTTCTCGCGCGGCGCTCACCCCGACGCCGGGGCACCCCGGCGTCGTCCTGACCGGCGTCGTCCCAACCGATCGCACCAGCTTCACCAGAGAAAGAAGAGGAACAGCATGACCACCACGAGCAGGATCGCCGCCATCACGGGCGTATCCGCGCTCCTGAGCATCGCCGCAGTCGGCGTTGCACTCCCGGCCTTCGCGGCGCCGGGCAGCGGGGGCACGGGCACGATCACCGTCCACAAGTTCGAGCAGCCGCTCAGCGGCGACCTGGGGGAGGCGGACGGCTCCGAGCTGACCGTTCCGTCGGACGCGACCGCGCTGGCCGGTGTCGGCTTCCGGTTCTGCGTCATCGACGACGTCGACCTCTCGGTCGCCTCCGACTGGGACCGGCTCAAGGACATCACCGCGACGGTGGACGCCGGGGGCGACCTCGTCGTGACCGAGGCGCCGGCGACCACGCTGACGACCACGTGCGGGGCCGAGGTCCTCACGGACGCCGACGGCGCCGCGCCGTCCCCGGCTCTGCCCGCCGACCGGGCGTACGTCGTGTACGAGTCGACGCCGCCCGCCGACGCGATCTACACGATGCAGCCGACGCTGGTGACCGTCCCGTTCCCCGGCAACGGGACGGGCGACGCCTGGAACTACGACCCGCACCTCTACCCGAAGAACGTCCTCGCGGGCTCCGGCGCGACCAAGAACGGCACCATCGTCGGGGGCAAGGTGACGTTCGACGTCACCGTGCCGATCAACAACCTCGGTCTCGACGAGACGACGACGCCCCCGTCCCCCAAGAGCTACACGCAGCTCCAGGTCGAGGACCAGCTCAGCGGCGCGCTCACCTACACGGGGGCCTCGGTCGTCCTCCTGGACCCCGACGGCGACGAGGTCGCCATCGCCAGCCCCGGCGACTACACGCTGACCGAGAGCGGCGGTCTGGTGACGCTGACGTTCGCCTCTCCCCAGGGCCTCGCCCTGCTCGACGCCAACGTCGGCGGCTCCGTGGTGCTCACCATCGCCGCGGACGCGTCGGCGACCGGCACGACCGCCAACACGGCGACCATCACGATCAACGGTGTCGGCTCCGACGTCGAGGTCGTGGACCCCGAGAGCTTCTTCTCCGGCGCCCACGTCGTCAAGGAGGCGCAGAACCGGGGTGCGGCGTCGACCGTGCCGCTGGCCGGCGCCGGCTTCACGCTCTTCACCAGGGACGGGCTGACCACGTGCCCGGCCGACGTCGCGGCCGCCGAGGCCGACGCGACGCTCGCGACGGTCGACACGGGCGCCGCGCCGTTCGTGTCGGCGGCCGACGGGAGCACCCCCGAGATCGTCCTGGCCGAGGGCGCCTACTGCGTCTACGAGACGACCGTCCCGGCCGGCTACAAGGGCCAGACGACCGGCTCCCTGCTGACGGTGTCCGGCGAGGGTGCCTCCACGACGCTCGTCAACACGCAGATGGGCGCGGACGAGGGTGACCTTCCGGGGCTCCCGATCACCGGGTCCAACGGCCGGCTCCTGCTGACCATCGGGGGGACCGCGCTCATCCTGACGGCGCTGGGCCTCGTGCTGGCACGACGTCGCCGGGAGGCGCGTCAGCAGTCCTGACGGCGGTCCGGCCGCGCGCCCGCGCGGCCGGACCGGGCGCCCGGGAGGGTGGGGAGCCAGTGCTCCCCGTCCTCCCGGGCCCCGCTGCACCCGGGCCGCCGACGGCGACCGGGATCGGGCGAGAGACACGGACGACGACGAGGGACGAGCGGAGGAGGGGCCGGATGACCGTGCAGGTCCGCGGACGCGCGCCGTCCCACCGTTCTACGCGGCCGCGGTGGCGGTTCAGCCTCGTCAACCTCCTCGTCGCGCTGTTCACGCTCGCCGGACTGGGGGCGCTGGTCTACCCGCACGCCGCGGCCTGGGTCGCGCAGCACAACCAGTCGAACGTGATCGTCGACCAGGTGCGCGCCGACGCGATGAGCGGGTACGAGGAGGCGCAGCGTCAGCTCGCGGCGGCTCGCGCCTACAACCAGACCCTCGACGGTGCCGCGCGGTACGAGGCCGGCAGCAACGTCGCCGAGGGGACGGCCGACGGCGTGGGCGGGCTCGACTACGAGTCGCTGCTCGTCAACCCGGCCACCGGGATGATGGCGAGGCTCAGGGTCCCGGCGATCGGGCTCGACCTGCCCGTCTACCACGGCACGAGCGATGCGACGCTCCTCAGGGGCGTCGGCCACCTCGAGGGCACCGCCCTCCCCGTCGGCGGCGACGGCACCCGCTCGGTCCTGACGGGCCACCGCGGGCTGGCCACGGCCACCATGTTCAGCAACCTCGACCGGATCGAGCTCGGCGACGTGATGGTCGTCGAGGTGTTCGGCGACGTCCTGACCTACGTCGTGGACGACATCCGCGTCATCGACCCCGACGAGACCGCCGAGATCAGGCCGGTCCCCGGCCGCGACCTCCTGACGCTCGTGACGTGCACCCCCCTCGGCCTCAACACCCACCGCATCCTCGTCACGGGTGAGCGCACGTCCCCGACCCCGGCGGAGTACCTGGCGGACGCCGGCCGGCGCCCCGACGTCCCCGGCTTCCCGTGGTGGCTCGTGATCCTCGCGGGCGGCGTGGCCGCGACGGGGACCAGGTACTGGTAGTCGGGTCGCCCCGGTCGCGGTGCCGCCGTCACCGGGCGCCGCGACCGCCGGCCTCAGCAGTCGTAGAAGCCGCCGCGCTCGAGGGTGAGCACCGCCTCCTCGCGCGATGCGACGCCGAGCTTGCGGAAGATGGCGATGGCCTGGGACTTCACGGTGCTGGTCGAGACGCTCAGCTCGCGCGCGATCTGCGGGTAGCTCAGGGTGCCGCGCAGCAGGTGCGCGACCACCCGCTCCCGCTGCGACAGCACGGGCAGCAGGATGATCGGCGGGAGGGTCGGCGGCACCGCGGCCATCCGCGTCTGGATGTAGCGCAGCTGGGGGATGAGCCGGGGGCGCCGCCGCGCGATGAGCAGGCCGAGGGCTCGCAGGTCCTCCGGCGGCATGAGGAAGAGCGCGGCGACGGGATCGATGCCGCCGGCGATCGTCATCGCCTCGACCGCGTCGTCGAGCGCAGCCCGGTGGTGGCCGAGGCGCAGGTTCGCGACGGCGCGACGCAGCAGCAGCGAGGTGTACGTCCACCAGCTGTGCTCGGCGCGGACCCGCAGGCACGGAGCTGTCGCCGTGAGGACGCAGCGGTACTCGCGCATCTGCAGGTAGGCCGACGCGCGCGCGTAGCCCGGGCAGATGAGGTGGTTGGCGCTGGGCGCGGTGTCGCGGAGCAGCGCGAGCGCCTGCTGGGGCGAGCCGCGCGCGATCAGGAGCATGCTGTGCATGATGTGGGCGAGCCCCCGGACGAGGCTCGGCCCGCTCGGCTGGATGGATCCCTGGAAGACGCGCTGGACGAGGCCGAGCGCGTCGTCCATCCGGTGGGCGTTGACGGCCTCGACCGTCCGGGCCAGCAGCAGGAGCGAGCGCGCCGACGGCTCGCGCTCGGCGAGGATCGCCAGGGCGGCCGTGATCCGCGAGCTCCGGGGGAGGTCGATGTCGGCGAAGGCCAGGAGCAGCCCGGCGACCGCCGACATGTAGTCCGTCTCGTCCGGGTCCCATCCCTCGAGCGCCCCGACGGCGGCCACCTCGCCGAGGTAGTGCTCCGCCACGTCGGGCTGCCCGTCGAGCGCGTAGGCGGCGGCGGCGCAGGCGAGGGCGCGAGCGCGCCAGCGCGGGTCGGCGGCGACCGTCGGGAGGTGGGCCAGCAGGCGCTGCGCGTGCATGACCGCCTCGACCGGGACCCCCGCCGCCAGGTAGGCCTCGGTGAGCGCGGCCTCCAGGGCGAGGCGGGTCTCGAGATCGAGGGTGAGGTCCCGCGGGTCGGGACCGGCGAGCCGCAGCTCGGTCGCGATCGCCAGCGCGGCCTCGACGTCGTTCGCGTCGTCGACGCGGACCCGCGCCATGATCACGCCGGCCGAGACCAGGCGCCGGTCGCCGTGGTCGAGCGCGGCGAGGGTCGCGAGGTCGGCGGCCCGCAGGGTGTCGAAGTCGCGCATCGACGGGTAGGTCCCGCCGCGCAGGGACGACTGGACCACCCGCACGGCGGCGCGCGCGAGTGACGCGAGGAAGTCGTCCCTCCGCCGGGGCCTCCCGGTTGCGGCTGCGGTGTCGCTTCGAGGTGTTGCCGGGGGAGGGGGAGAATCCAGAAGATGCGAGTCGAACGACACGAGGACCACCTCTAGCTGATCGGCCCCCCGCGACCGTGTCAGATTCTACAGGAGCGCGTCTCGATCGCGAGGGGAGATCGGTGAAGCTTCAATGACCGGTCCTCCGCGGTGCGCTCCGCCCGGCGTGGGCATCACCACGCCGTCGGTCCAGCCCGGCCCTGACGGGCCCCGGCCGTGACCCGGCGCTGATCAGGCCCGTCGGAACAGGTCGGCCTCGAACCGGTAGGCGTCGCCCCGGTAGCGGTTGTGGCCGAGGAGGACCGGGGTGCCGTCGGCGGTGAACGCCACCTCGTCGCCGACGAGGATGGGTGCGTTCGGCGACATGTCGAGCAGGCGCGAGATCTCCGCGTCGGCGACCATCGCCATGAGCGTGTAGGCGCTGCGGTGGATCGTGATGTCGCAGGCGTCCTGGAGCACCTCGTAGAGCGAGGCGTCGGTGAGGTCGATCGTCAGCAGGGGAGCCGCGCGGTGCTCCGGCAGCACGACGACGTCGAAGCAGACGGGGGTCCCGTCCATCCCGCGCAACCGGTCGATCTGGATGACCGGCGACGCCGGCGCGACGCGCAGGCGCTCCGCCTCCGACATCGTGGCCGGCCGGACCTCCTGGCGCAGCACGGTCGCCGTGGGACGCAGGCCCCTGGCGCGGGCCATCTCCGTGAACGACTGCAGCGTGCTCGGCGCCTCTCCGAGCACGTGGCGCGGGACGAACCAGCCGCGCTGCGCCGATCGCTGCACGCGGCCCTCGGTCTCGAGGCGCCCCAGGGCGACCCGCAGCGTCGCGCGGCTGACGCCGAGCTGTGCCGCGAGGTCGCGCTCGCCCGGCAGCCGTGATCCGGAGGCGAGCCGGCCGACGTCGAGGTCGTGGAGGAGGGCGGCGTACGCGCGGTCCGCGGCTCCGGAGATCGTCATGGCGGAACCATACCAGTTGCACGACTTGGGCTAACCAGATGCTCTACTGGTCTAAAACTGGACTAACTGGGCTAATTGGGACTACCGTCTGGTCCGTCAGGTCAGTCGGCCTCGACACGCCCTGTCGGGACAGCCCAACGCGCACACCGGAGTGATGATGAAGGCACAGAAGAACCGTTCGATCCACCGCGTAGGAACCGTCGCATGTGCGGCCCTGGTCCTCGGCCTCGCCGCCTGCGCCCCCGGGGGCGGTGGCTCCGGCGCGACGACGTCGACGGCGCCGTCGGACGTCTCGACGGACGTCGCCGCCGCCGGCGACGTGACGCTCAAGCTCTCGGACTTCTGGAAGTCGGCCGAGGGCGAGTGGATCGACAACCGGATCGCGGCGTTCGAGGACCTGTACCCGAACGTGACGATCAAGCGGACCCAGGAGGAGTGGACGCAGCTCGTCTCGACGCTCAACCTGCAGCTGCAGGACGCCTCCGGGCCGGACATCGCGTCCGCGAACAACGGGTGGCAGTCCCTCGGCACGCTCGCCGAGGCCAACCTCGTGCTCAACCTCGACCCGTACGCCGAGCTCTACGGATGGAACGAGTCCGTCCCGAACACGATCGCGCGGCAGAACCAGTTCACGACGGACTTCTCCGCCATCGGCGAGGGCTCGTGGTTCGCGACGCCGGTGGCGCGCGCGACCCTCACGGGCCTGTACTACAACGTCGAGAAGCTCGAGGCGCTCGGCCTCGACGTCCCGACGACGCTCCCGGAGCTGGAGACGGCCGCCGCCGCGGCCGCCGCGGCCGGTGAGGTGCCGTTCAGCTACAGCGGTCTCGACGGCAACACGGCCATGCTCTTCTCGCTCCAGGCGGTCTTCGGCACCGCGACGGACATCAACGACTTCATCTACGGTGACCCCGAGGTCACGGCGGCGCAGTCCAAGCTGACCGAGGCGGCGGCCACGATGGTGACGTGGGCCGACAACGGCTGGCTCAGCCCCGACTTCGAGGGGCTCGACTCGCAGACGACGCTCGCCAGCTTCCTCGACGGCGACGGCGTCTTCCGGTTCGACTACACGGGGACCCTGGGGCTGACCGGCGACCAGCTCGACGAGTTCGGCTACATCCAGCTCCCGCAGGAGTCGGGTTCGGGCACCGTCGGCGTCGGGGCGGCGCCGGCCGCGATGGTGATCGCCAGCAAGACCGAGCACCCGGACGTCGCCGCGGCGTTCCTCGACTTCCTGATGTCGGAGGAGTCCGCGCAGGCGGCCATCGATCTCGGCATGGTCCCGATGCTGCACAACGACCTGGACACCCCGTCCACCGGTCGCAGCCTCAACGAGGAGATCGCCGCGGCCGCGTCGCTCAACGCCGACGACGGCTACGTCCCCTACTTCGACTGGTCCAGCCCCACGATGCTGGACACCGTCTCGCAGAACCTCCAGCTCATGCTGGCCGGCCGCGTGGCGCCCGAGGACCTCACCGCGGCGGTCGACGCCGACCGTGATGCGTTCCTCGCCCAGCTGGGGTCCTGAACCGATGTCGAACGCGGCCGCGACCGCCGCCCTTGCCGACGGGGCCACCGCGCACCCGTCGGCACGGGCCGGCGGCTCCCCCGCCGCGCGACGGCGGCGACGCATCGGACTGCTCCTGGCCGCTCCCGGCCTGGCCGTCTACGCGGTCGTCGTGCTGTGGCCCCTTGTCCAGTCGATCCAGTACTCGTTCTACTCGTGGAACGGGACGTCCGCCTCCTCGACCTGGGTGGGGTTGCGGAACTACCTGAACTTCTTCACCGACCCGGTGCTGAGCGCCACGCTGGGCCACGTCCTGGTCCTGCTGATCTTCTTCTCGGCCATCCCGATCGCCCTCGGCCTGCTCGCGGCAGCCGTCATCACGCGGTCGCGGTCGAGGGGCGGGGCCGTCTTCCGGTGGATCTACTTCCTCCCGCAGGTGCTGACGAGCGTCGTCATCGCCCTCGTGTTCAAGCGGATGTACGCGCCGGAGGGGCCGGTGAACGAGACGCTGCGGGCGCTCGGCCTCGACGCGCTCACGCGCAACTGGCTCGGCGACTTCACCTGGGCGCTGCCGGCGCTGGGGCTGATCGGCACCTGGATCACGTTCGGCTTCTGCATGGTGCTCTTCATCTCGGGGGTCTCGGCGATCTCGCCCGAGCTGTACGAGGCGGCCCGCGTCGACGGCGCCGGGCCGGTCCGAGAGTTCTTCTCGGTCACGGTGCCGGGGCTGCGGGGTCAGCTCGCCGTGGCGATCACCCTGACCGTCACGGCCGCCCTGCGCACGTTCGACCTGGTCTGGATCACGACGAGGGGCGGGCCGGGGACCGCGACCCAGACCCCGGCGATCGCGCTGTACAAGGCGGCCTTCGTCAACCCTGACGTCGGGCAGGCGGCGGCGATCGGCGTGGTCATGGCGGTCCTGTGCCTCGTCATCGCCGTCGTCGTGACGCGCATCTCGGAGAGGGAGTGATCATGGGACGACGTGCCGAGAGGATCTGGAGCTACGCCATCCTCGGCGTGCTCGCGCTGGTCGTCCTCTGGCCGGTCGCGACGTTCGTCGCGGCCGCGCTCAGCCCCGACCGTGCCGGCCGACCCTCGACCGACCTTCGCTGGGACAACTTCGTCACGGCCTGGAACGACGCGAGCTTCTCCCGCTCGATGCTGGTCTCCTTCGCCATCACGGCGACCGTCGTCGTCCTCGCCGTGCTCCTCGCGGTCCTCAACGGGTACGCGTTCGGCGTGCTCGGGCTGGTCGGGGAGCGGGTGCTCTTCCCCGTCGTCCTGCTCGGGATGATGGTCTCGCTCGAGGCCATCATCGTCCCGCTCTACTACCAGTTCCGGGCGCTCGGGCTGACCGACTCCCTTCCCGGGGTCATCCTCATCCACGTCGGCATGGGGATCCCGTTCGGCGTCTTCTGGATGCGGGCGGCGTTCCGGACGCTGCCGCGCTCCGTCTTCGAGTCCGCCGAGATCGACGGCGCGAACCCCCTCCAGCTCCTGCGCTCGATCGCGGTCCCGATCGTGAAGCCGGCGATCTACACGCTCGTGCTGCTGACCTTCATGTGGACCTGGAACGACTACTTCCTCTCCCTCGTCTTCCTCCACGGGGACAACCTCACCGCGACGGTCGCCCTCGGCGTGTTCCAGGGGCGCTACGTCACCCAGATCAACCTCATGGCCGCCGGCGGGATCATCGTCGCCGCACCGGTCCTGATCCTCTACGTCGTCTTCCAGCGTCGATTCATCTCCGGAATGCTCAGCGGGGCAGTGAAGGAGTAGGCGATGGCGCACCGACACCTGTCCCTCCCCAAGGAGCTCCCATGTCCCTGACACCCGTCGTGCTGCCCGACGCCGATGCGGTCGGCGCCTCAGTCGCCGGCGTCGTCCTCCGACGCCTCGACGAGGCGGGCGACCGCCCGTTCCTGCTCGGCTGTCCCAGCGGACGCTCGGCGCTGCCGGTCTACCAGAGCCTGGCGCGAGCGGCCCGGACGGGCGCCGACCTGTCGAGTGTCGTCGTCGTCCTCATGGACGACTACCTGACGGGTGCCGATGACCACCCCGTCCGGGTCGACGTCGACCGGTCGTTCTCGTGCGTCGGGTTCGCCCAGCGGGAGATCCTCGCCCCGATCGAGCGCGCCTGCGCCTCGGCCGGGACGACGGCACCCACGGAGATCTGGGCACCGGACCCCGCCGACCCGGCGGCGTACGACGACCGGATCGCCGCGGCCGGCGGCATCGATCTCTTCCTGCTCGCATCGGGTGCGAGCGACGGCCACATCGCGTTCAACCAGCCGGGGACGCCGCGCGCGGCCGGGACCCACGTCGTGCGCCTCGGCGAGGCGACGCGCCGCGACAACATGGGGACCTTCCCGGAGTTCACGGAGCTCTCCATGGTGCCGACGCGCGGGGTCACCGTGGGGATCGACACCATCGCCTCGCTCTCCCGAGAGGTCGCGATGCTGGTCTGCGGGGAGCACAAGCGCGACGCGTTCCGGCGACTGGTCGCGGCGGACGGGTACGAGCCGGACTGGCCCGCGACCATCGTCGCCGAGTGCCGCGACGCCACCATCTACGCGGACCGAGCCGCCGCCTCGTCCTGGCCCTCGGCCAGCCTCCCGTCCTGACCTCCGTCCCCGTCCCACGAAAGGCACACCCAGAACATGGCACGCATCAAGCTCGTCTACATCGGCGGCGGCTCGTCCCGCGGCGCCGGCACCATCGCCTCGCTCCTGCACCACGGGGAGGAGTTCGACGGCTCCGAGGTCGTCATCCAGGACACGAACCCGGAGCGGCTGGCCGCGGTCGAGACGATCGGCAACCGCATCGCCCGCGCCAAGGGTCTCGACATCACCATCACCTCGACGACCGACCGGCGTGCGGCGCTCACGGACTGCGACGCCGTCCTCTCGAGCTTCCGGCCCGGTGACTTCGCGGCGCGCGCCCTCGACGAGCGGATCCCCCTCAAGCACGGTGTCATCGGCCAGGAGACGCAGGGCCCCGGCGGCTTCTTCATGGCGATGCGCTCGATCCACATCTACGAGGACATCGTGCGCGACCTCGACGAGGTCGCCCCGGGAGCGATCATCTTCAACTACACGAACCCGGTGAACATCGTCTCCCAGGCGGTCTCCCGCTTCACCGACCGCACGATCTGGTCGATGTGCGAGGGACCGATCACGTTCCCCCACACCGTCCTGCGCGCCGCCGGTCTCGACCCGGAGAAGGCCGATGTCGTCATGGCCGGCGTGAACCACAACTGCTGGTCGGTCTCGCACACCTACGAGGGCCGCGACCTCATGCCCCTGCTCGACGAGGCGTGGGAGGCGCGGCGCGACGACCCGACGCTGGACACCCACGCCTGGCGGATGCTCAAGCTCGCGGTGGCCATGAGGTCGGTCCCGAGCGACTACTTCGAGCACTACTACTTCGGCGAGGAGATGCTGCGCGAGCTCCGCGGACGCAGGACCACCCGGGCCGAGGACCTGCTGGCAGCCTTGCCGGGGTACTGGGAGCACTACGAGGAGCAGGCGGCGCAGGAGGTGCCGGAGCTGGACCCCGAGCGCTCCCGCGGGGGCATCCACGAGCTCGAGCTCGCCATCGACGTGATGAGCGCCCACTACAACGACACGGGTGCCCGCCTGCCGGTGAACCTGCCCAACGTCGGTGGTGCCCTGCCCGGGTTCGACCCGGACGTCGTCGTCGAGATGTGGTGCACGGTCGACGCGCGGGGAGTGCACCCCGAGCCGCAGCTCCCGCTGCCCCACGCCGTCCGCGGCCTGGTGCAGGAGCTTGCGGAGTACCAGTACCTCGCGGCCGAGGCGGCGTGGCGAGGCACGCGGGCCGACGGCATCCGCGCGCTCGTCGCGAACCCGCTCGTACCGACGCTCGCGGTCGCCGAGGAGCTCTACGACGAGATGGCGTACGCCCACCGCGCCTACCTGCCCGAGCGGCTGCTCAGGTGAGCACGGCGTCGGCCCGGAGCGGCTCGCTCCATCTCGCCGTCGACGCGGGCAACTCCAAGACGGTGGCGCTCCTCGTCGACGGCGGGGGACGCGTCCTCGGCCGGGGGCGCGCGGGCTGCGGGGACATCTACGGCGCCCCGAGCCCCGAGGATGCCCTGACGGCGGTCTTCCGCGCGGTCGACGACTCGCTGGCGGCGGCCGGGGTGCGCGACGCCGACCTCTCCTCGGCCGCCTTCCGGCTCGCCGGCGTCGACTACCCGGAGGACGAGGAGTACTTGACCGGGCATGTCCGCGAGCGGCTTCCTGGTCTCGGCCGGTTCTCGATGAAGAACGACGGCTACGCCTCGCTCCGGCTCATCGACGGCACGGGCGTCGGGGTCTCCATCACGGTCGGCACGGGCCCGGCGATCGCGGCCCGCTCCCGGGACGGCCGCGAGGAGTGCTCGGGGATGTTCGTGTTCGACCACCTCGGCGGTTCGGGTCTGGGAGCCGCCGCCATGGCGGCGGTGTGCCGTGCCTGGATGGGGCTGGCTCCGGCGACGGCACTGACGGAGTCCATGTGCCGGCTCTACGACGTCCCGGACGCCTGGGAGCTGCGGCACGCCTTCAGCCGACGGTTCGGGGCTCGCCCGGAGTCCGACCTCTGGCGCGCCGCGCGACTCGTCCTGGCCGCGGCGGACGAGGGGGACGAGGTCGCGCGGCGCATCGTCGGTGACCACGCCGCAGCGCTCGTGAGCTATGCGCGGTGGTGCGCGCGGCGGGTCGGCGAGGACCTCGCGAGCGGGCGGCTGCCCGTCCTGCTCAACGGCTCGGTGGCGACGTCGGAGCAGCCGGCGATGCGCGAGGCGCTGACGGCCGAGCTCGCGCGCGTCGCCCCCGCGGCGTCGGTGACGACCTCGCGGGGGTCCCCGCTCCTGGGGGCCGTCCTCGACGCGCTCGCCGAGGGTGGCGTCGATGTCGGGCCCGAGCTGCTGCTCCGGGTGCGGGACGACCACCCGAGCGACTTCCTGATGACCTGAGCCGGCCTCCGGCTCCCCTCCCTGCCCCACCCCCCGACCCGGCCGCGTCGACGATGCTCGCGGCCGACGACAGAGAAGGAGATCGATGTGACGCACGAGCAGACCACCGAGCTGGCGGTGACCGCGAGGATCCAGGAGTACGTCTCGACCGGGCCGGCCGAGCTCTTCGTGGAGCGTGCGGTGGACACGGAACGAACGCCGACGGCCGGCGCGACGCAGGTGCTGGTCGACACGACCGACCGCCACCAGACCATCGACGGGTTCGGGGCCTCCTTCACGGATGCGTCCGCCTACCTGGTCGACCGAGTGCTGCCCGAGGACGCGCGGGAACGAGCGATGACGGAGCTGTTCTGCCCGGCCCGCGGAATCGGTCTGTCGGTCGTGCGCAACCCGATGGGCTCGTCCGACTACTCCCGCACGGTCTACTCCTACGACGACCGGCCCGAGGGGACGACCGACCCCGAGCTGGAGCACTTCTCGATCGACCACGACCTCGAGAGCATCCTGCCGCTGACGCGCTGGGCCCTGGAGCTGAACCCCCGGCTGCAGGTGTTCGCGTCGCCGTGGAGCGCGCCGGGCTGGATGAAGACGACCGGGTCGATGGTCGGCGGCGAGCTGCTGCCGGAGCTCTACCCGACCTACGCCCAGTACTTCGTCCGGTTCGTCCAGGCGTGGGCGGAGCGGGGCGTGCCGATCACGGCGGTCTCGCCCCAGAACGAGCCGCTCTACGTCCCGGAGCACTACCCGGGGATGGGCATGACGGCGCTGGAGCAGATCGACTTCGTCCGCGAGCACCTCGCCCCCGCGTTCGCGGCGGCCGGGCTGACGACGAAGATCATGGGCTACGACCACAACTGGGACCGCCTGGACTACGCGTTCGACCTGCTCGACGAGGCGGCCGACGCGTTCGACGGGATCGCCTGGCACTGGTACGACGGTCGTGCGGTGAGCCAGTCCCGGGTCGGGCGGGACTACCCGGACAAGGAGATCCACTTCTTCGAGGGCTCGGGTGGGAGCTGGGTACCGGCGTTCGAGCCGGCCTTCTCCTACCTCATGGGCAACGGCATCGACATCCTCCGGCACGGCTCGCGGTCGATGATCCTGTGGAACCTCGCGCTCGACGAGAACAACGGGCCGACGATCCCGGGCTTCGGCGACAGCACGTGCCGCGGGCTGCTGCGCGTCGACCAGGGCGAGCGCACCTACGAGCTGACGCTCGACTACTGGGGTCTCGCCCACTTCTCCCGGTTCATCCGACCCGGCGCCGTGCGCGTCGGCTCCTCGGAGGCCGGGCCCGTCCGGAGCGTCGCGGCTCGCAACGAGGACGGCTCTGTCGTCGTCGTGCTCCTCAACGACGGGGACGAGCCGGTCGAGGTGGAGACGGTGGTCGACGCGTCGCCGGGCTCCGACCCCGGCGGTCGCGTCGTCAGCTCGCTCGGTCCGCGAGCCGCGGCGACGCTGGTCTTCCCGCCGGCCGCGCGCTAGGTCTCGAGGGGGCGCGGTCGGCGTCAGCGCTGGCCGCGCCCCCTCGATCGCGCCCTCTCGGCCTCACCCGCGGACGTCGAACCGCGCGCGGAGCAGGTCCCCGTCGCGCGACGAGCGGCCGACGAGCAGCTCGAACGCGCCGGGCTCCACGACGCGGCGGCCGTCGGCGTCGACGATCGTGCACTCGGCCACCGGGACGGACACGCGCACCCGCTCGGCCGACCCCGGCGCCACGACCACCCGGCGGAACGCCTTGAGCTCCTTGACCGCCCAGCTCACCGACGTCACGACGTCGTGCACGTAGACCTGCACGGTCTCGTGCGCGGGACGCGATCCCGTGTTGCGCACCGTCACCTCGGCCGTCACGGTGTCGTCCGGCCCGACCTCGCTGGTCTCCAGCGCGAGGTCGGTGTACTCGACGCTCGTGTACCCGATCCCCTCGCCGAACGCCCAGGCCGGCGCCTGCGTGAGGTCGGCGTAGCGCGACCCGTGCTGCCCGCGGATCTGGTTGTAGTACGTCGGCTGCTGGCCCGCGTGCCGCGCGAACGAGATCGGCAGCCGGCCGGACGGCTCGACGAGACCGAGCAGCAGCTCCGCGAGCGCACGCCCGCCGGCCATGCCAGGGTTCGCCGCCCAGACCACGGCCGCCGCGTCCCGCACGCACGGCGGCAGCACGTGCGGCTTCGAGGCGAGCAGCACGACGACGACCGGCCGCCCCGTCGCGACCATCGCCTCGAGGAGCGCGACCTGCCCGCCGAGCAGCTCCAGCGTCGCGGTCGAGCGGCCCTCGCCGACGACCTCGATCCGGTCCCCGACCACGGCGACGACGACGTCGGACGCCTCCGCCGCCGCGATGGCCTCGGCGAGGAGCGTGTCGTCCACCGCCGCCGGCTCGACGACGGGCGGGCGCGGCTGACCGTCCGGGAAGTGCGTGCCCTCCGGGTCGGGCTCGAGCGTGAGGATCTCGGCGCCCCGGGCGAACGCGACGCTCGACCCGGCCGGCGCGAGGTCGCGCAGCCCGTCGAGCACCGTCGTGATCATCTCCCGCGGCTGGCCGTCCAGCCAGCCCGCCTGCCCCGAGCCGCCGGCCCAGTCGCCGAGCTGGGTCTGGGCGTCGTCCGCGAGCGGGCCGACGACGGCGATCCGGACGGGGGCGTCGGTGCGCAGCGGGAGCGTCCCGTCGTTCTCCAGCAGCACGAGCGAGCGCCGCGCGACCTCGAGGTTGAGCTCGGCGTGCGCCGGGGCGCCGACGACCGCGCGCTGCCGCTCGGCGTCGGGCAGGCGCGGGTCCTCGAACAGCCCGAGCTCGAACTTGAGCGTGAGGATGCGCCGGACGGCGTCGTCGAACGCGTCCTCGGCCAGCAGCCCGAGCTCGACGGCCTCGAGCGCACCCTCGAAGAACAGCGGCGTCGTCATGACGAGGTCGTTCCCGGCGCGCACGGCCGCGGCCGCGGCGTGCGCGTGGTCGGGCTGCACCTGCTGCTCCCAGACCATCCGGCCGACGTTGTCCCAGTCCGTGACGAGGGTTCCCCGGTACCCCCACTCGCCGCGGAGCACCTCCGACAGCAGCCAGTGGTTCACCGTGATCGGCACCCCGTCCATGCTCTGGTAGCCGAGCATGAACGTCCGGCACCCCTCGCGCGCCACCCGCTCGAACGGCGGGAGGAACCACGAGCGCAGCTTGCGGCGGGAGATGTCCGCCTCGGACGCGTCGCGGCCGCCCTGCGTCTCGGAGTAGCCGGCGAAGTGCTTGGCCGTCGCGAGGATCGCGGTGGGATCGGTGAGCCCGTCGCCCTGGTAGCCGCGCACCATGGCGGCGGCGAGCTCGCCGATGAGCAGCGGGTCCTCGCCGAACGTCTCGCTCACCCGCCCCCAGCGCAGGTCCCGCGCGATGCACAGGACGGGGGAGAACGTCCAGTGGATGCCGGTCGCGGCGACCTCGACGGCCGTCGCGCGCGCCACCAGCTCGAGCAGGTCCGGGTCCCAGGACGCCGCCATCCCGAGCTGCGTCGGGTAGATCGTCGCGCCGGGCCAGAACGAGTGCCCGTGGATGCAGTCCTCGCCGACGAGCAGGGGGATCCGCAGCCGGGTCCGGGACGTCAGCTCGTTCGCGACGAGCAGCCGCTCCGGGGAGGTGTGCAGGATCGACCCGACCTGGCGGCGCAGCACGTGGTCGGCGAGGTCGTCGCGCGCGTCGAGCTGGAGCATCTGCCCGACCTTCTCCGCCAGCGTCATGCGGGCCAGGAGGTCCTCGACGCGGTCGGCGACGGGCAGGGACGGGTCGCGGAAAGCTGGTTCGGTCATCGTGTCGGGCCTCCCGACCCCGCGGTGGTCGCGTCGGCGGTGGCCTCGGTGGCCTCGTCGGTGGTGGCCTCGGTGGTCGCCTCAGCGGTCGCGGCCAGCTCGGGGCGGATCGCGGTCACGGGGTCGTTCACGTCGAGCCCCTTCTTCTTCATGGCGCGCGCCCGCTCGCCGGCCGAGCGCAGCCGCGGGTTGACGTACTCGTCGATGCCGAAGTTGATGAGCGAGAGCGCGACGCCGATGGCGGCGATGCACAGGCCGGGCGGCAGGTACCACCACCACTGGTTCTGCCGGAACGCCCCCTGCGCCGAGGCCCAGTTGAGGATCGTGCCCCAGTTGTACGTCGTCACCGGGATGACGCCGATGTAGGACAGCGTGGTGAGGCCGAGGATGGCGGCCGTCACCGTCCCGACGAAGCTCGCGGCGATGAGGGCCATGAGGTTCGGCAGCATCTCGATCGTGATGATCCGGCGCAGCGGCTCCCCGTTGGCGCGGGCCGCCTGGACGAAGTCGCGGTTGCGCAGCGACATCGTCTGCGCCCGCAGCACCCGCGCGCCCCACGCCCAGCCCGTGAGCCCAAGGACGGCCGCGATCAGGACGATCGGCGGGTCCTCGAACTGCGAGGCGACGATGATGATGAGCGGGAGGCCGGGGATCACGAGGAAGACGTTCGTCAGCGCCGACAGGGCCTCGCTCTTCCACCCGGTGAGGTAGCCGGCGACGACGCCGACGGTCAGCGCGATGATCGTCGCGATGATCGCGGCGAGGAAGCCGACGACGATGACGCCGCGCGTCCCGTGGATGACCTGGCTCAGGACGTCCTCGCCGATGTGCGTCGTGCCCAGCAGGTGCTCGGCCGACGGCGGCTGGAGCCGCGCGGTCGGGTCGACCTTGGTCGGTGGGTAGGGCGCGAGCACGTCGGCGAAGATCGCGACGAGCACGAAGAACCCGAGGATCGCCAGGCCCGTGAGCGACTTGGCGTTGCGGAACATCGCGAAGGACGAGGCCAGGGCGGCCCCGAACGAGCGGGGGGCGCGGTGGTGCGTCGCGTCGGCCTCCCCGGGCTGAACACTGGTCTGGTTCGCTGGAGCTGTCATCGCTCAGGCCTCCGTCTGGCGCGTGCGCGGGTCGAGGAACGCGTAGGCGACGTCGGCGAGGATGTTCGCGACGAGCACCGAGAGCGTGATGACGAGGAACACGCCCTGCATCAGCGCGTAGTCCTTCGCGTTGGTCGCGTCGAGCAGCAGCTTGCCGACGCCGGGGTAGCTGAAGACCATCTCCATGACGATCGTCCCGCCGACGATGAAGCCGATCGACAGCGCGAAGCTCTGGATCTGCGGCAGCACGGCGTTGCGGGCGGCGTAGCGCCACAGCACGCGGCGGTTGGGCATGCCCTTGGCCTGCGCGACGGTGATGTAGTCCTCGTCGAGCACGGTGAGCATCATGTTGCGCATGCCGAGCATCCAGCCGCCGAGCGAGGCGATGACGATCGTCGCGGCCGGCAGCGTGCCGTGGTGGATGACCTGGCCGATGAACTCCAGCGACCACTCCGGCTTCATCCCGACGCCGTAGGCCTTGCCGATCGGGAACCAGCCGAGGTTGACCGAGAACAGCGCGATCGCGAGCAGGCCGAGCCAGAAGTAGGGGATCGTGCCGAGGAAGGTCGTGATCGGGATGAGCGCGTCCAGCCGGCTCCCGCGCCGCCAGCCGACGACGGCTCCGCCGACCGTTCCGATCGTGAACGACACGATCGTCGCGAAGCCGACGAGGCCCACCGTCCACGGGAGCGCCTGCCCGATGACCTCGGTGACCGGCCGCAGGCCGTGCAGCAGCGACACCCCGAGGTCGCCGCGCAGCAGCAGGCCGAGGTAGTCGACGTACTGCTGGAGCAGCGACTTGTCGGTGTCCAGCCCGAGCAGCGAGCGCAGCGCGTCGGCCGCCTCGGGGGTGACGTTGCGGTTGCGCGAGAGGTAGGAGGTGACGGCGTCGCCCTTCATCATCCGGGGGAGGAAGAAGTTGATGGTGACGGCGGCCCACAGCGTGAACAGGTAGAAGGCGGCGCGACCGCCGAGGAAGCGCCACGGGATGCGCGACCGGCCCTTGACGACGGCGGTCGCGGTCGTGCCGACCTCGCGGGCCTCGACCTCGGGGCCGAGCTGGGGCTGGACGACGCTCACTGCGCACCTCCGTGGTCGCGGGACGCCGAGGCGAAGTGCTTCTCGGGATCGGGGGACGCTGCGCGCAGCTCCCGGGTGTAGGGGTCCTGGGGATGGAGGATGACGTCGTCGGCCGGCCCGTGCTCGACGACGCGGCCCTGGTTGAGCACGAGGATCTCGTCGCTGAAGTGCCGGGCGGTCGCGAGGTCGTGGGTGATGTAGAGGACGCCGAGGCCCTCCTCGCGCTGCAGGTCGGCCAGGAGGTTCAGCACGCCGAGGCGGATGGACACGTCGAGCATCGACACGGGCTCGTCGGCGACGAGGAGCCTGGGCCGCGACGCGAGGGCGCGGGCGATGGCGACGCGCTGGCGCTGGCCGCCCGAGAGCTCGTGCGGGCGACGGTCGATGACCGCGTCGGGCTCGAGGCGGACCCGCTCGAGCAGGCGCCGCACCTCGTCCTCGGTCTCCTCGCGCGGGACGACGTGGTCCAGGCGGAGCGGACGCTCGACGTGGTGCCGGATCGAGTGGTACGGGTTGAGCGAGGCGAACGGGTCCTGGAAGACCATCCGGAGCTGCTGGCGGTAGGTGCGCAGACCCCGGCCGTGGCGCGGGATCGGCGTGCCGTCGAGCAGCACCTCGCCGTGCGTCGGCCGCTCGAGCTGGGTGAGGATCTTCGCGATCGTCGACTTGCCGCTGCCGGACTGGCCGACGAGCCCGATCGTGCGGCCCGACTCGAGCGTGAAGCTGACGTCGTCGAGCGCCTTGATCTGGCCGGCGCCGCGGACGTTGTAGATCTTGGTGACGTGGCGGACGTCCAGGACGGTCATCGTGCCACCACCCCCTTGTCTCCGGTCAGCCGCGGGAACGAGGACAGCAGCGTCCTCGTGTAGTCGTCGCGGGGGTCGGTCCAGATGTTCTCGGCGGTGTCGAGCTCGACGATCTCGCCCTCGCGCATGATCGCGATCCGGTCGCTGATCTCCAGCAGCAGGGGCAGGTCGTGGGTGATGAAGACGACCGAGAAGCCGAACTCGTGGCGCAGCTGGGAGATCTGCCGGAGGATCTCCCGCTGGACGAGGACGTCGAGCGCCGTCGTCGGCTCGTCCATCACCATGAGCTGGGGTCGCAGCGCGAGGGCCATCGCGATCATGACGCGCTGGCGCATGCCGCCCGAGAGCTCGTGCGGGTAGGACCGGCCGCGCTGCGCGCCGACCCTGACGATCTCCAGCAGCTCCGCGACCCGCGCTCGGCGCTCGCGCCGGGTGAGCGACGGGCGGTGGATCTCGAACACGTCCTCGAGCTGCGCGCCGATGGTGGCGACGGGGTTGAGCGCGTTCATCGCGCCCTGGAAGACCATCGAGACCTTGTCCCAGCGGAACCGGCGCATCTGCTCCGGGTCGAGGGCGTTGACGTCGATGTCCTCGCCGCTCGCGTCGTGGAAGACGACGGAGCCGCCGGTGATGACAGCGGGCGCCTTCAGCAGGCGCTGCACGCCGTAGGCGAGGGTGGTCTTGCCGCAGCCGCTCTCGCCCGCGAGCCCGAGGATCTCGCCGCGCTGGAGCTCGAGGGTCACGTCCGTGACGGCCCGCACGGGCGGGTCGACGTCGTACACGACGGAGAAGTCGCGCACGCTCAGCAGTGGGTCTGACATGGGGAAGCCCTTCGTCGGTCGGCGAGCCGGGTGGGCTGGCGCGACCGCGCCAGCCCACCCGGCCCGAGGCGTCACTCGGCCGGCTGCAGCTTCGTCAGGATCTGGACGATCGACTGCTGGGTCGGGTCGGCCGACGCGTACGGGTCGTCGGCGCTCGGCCACCCGACGTAGTTGCGCGTGTTGTACTCGCCGAGCAGCGGGTGCGCGCCCAGCGGGATCGCCGGGACGTTCTCGGCGAACGCCTTCTCCAGCACCGTGACGGCGGCCGTGCGCGCCGCGTCGTCGGAGGCGTTGGCGTAGGTGTGCAGGGCCTCGGTCACCGCCGGGTCGTCGAACCGGCCGAAGTTGAACTGGGCCTTGTCGTCGACGATCCACTTGGGGTCCATCGTGGAGGTGTAGAGGCCGTAGGCGTTGCCCGTGTCCTCGAGCCAGTGGATGATCGCCTGGAAGGTGCCCTCCTGGCGCGCCGCGTCCCAGCCGCCCCAGTCGGGCTGGTCGACCTTGACCTCGATGCCGAGGCCCTCGTTCAGCTCCTCGGCGATGAGTGCCTGCTCGGTGTTCCAGTCGCTCCAGCCCGCGGGGACCGAGATCGAGAAGGACACGGCCGTGCCCTCCGGGTCGAGCAGCTTGCCGCTGCCGTCCCAGGTGTACCCGGCGTCGGTGAGGATCTGCCGGGCCTTGTCGATGTCGACGGAGTAGTCCTTGCCCTTGAACTCGGGCTGGATCTCGTCCTCCAGCAGCGCGCCGAGGCCGGTCTCGTTCCAGATCACCTCGCTCGCGCCCTCGCGAGCGATGTCGACGTAGGCCTGGCGGTCGATGGTCCACGCCAGGGCCTGACGCAGGGCGAGGTCGTCGAACGGCTTCGTCTGCAGGTTGAAGAACACCGTGGCGGCGCCGGCGGTCGGCGCGGCCCAGAAGTGGTTGGCCTCGTCAGCGGCCAGGTAGCTCGACTCGATCTGCGGGATGAACGCCTGCGCCCAGTCCGCCTCGCCGGAGACCAGCGCCGTGGTGAGCGCCGCGTTGTCGCCGTAGGAGACGTAGTGCAGCTCGGGCACGGCCAGGTCGCCGCCCCAGTAGTTCTCGTTGGCCTTGAGCGTCACCGACTCGGTCGACCAGTTGTCGAGGACGTAGGGGCCGGTGCCGACGAGCAGGCCCTCGTCCGTCAGCGGGTCGGTGTTCGGGTCGGCGATGTTCTCCCAGATGTGCTTCGGCACGATCGGGATGTGCAGCACGCGGGCCTGGGCGGTGTACTTCGAGTCGGCGAACGTCAGGGTGATCGCGTCGCCGTCGACGGTCGCGCCCTCGTAGTTCAGGCCCGCCGTGTCGGTGAGCTTGCCGGTGAGGTACTGGTCGAACGTGAAGACGATGTCGTCGGCCGTGAAGTCCGTCCCGTCGCTCCACTGGACACCCGAGCGCGGGACGACCGTGACGGCCGTGTAGTCGTCGTTCCACTCGACCGACTCGGCGAGCCACGGCGTCGTGCCGAGGTCACCGGTCTGGTTGACGAGGGCGAGGGTCTCGAAGATGACCTTGCCGTAGCCGTACTTCGACGCGGACGAGTCGCCGAGGTAGGGGTTGTGCGACTCGGTCGTGATGGCCCCGTCCGGCTTGGCGATTGTGAGGGAGGCGCCCGTGGCGGCTCCGCTGCCGCCGTCGGTCGAGGTGCCTCCGGACGAGCCGTCGCCGCCGTTGCCCGACGTGTCGCCGGACGAGCAGGCGGCCAGCGCCGAGGCGCCGAGTGCGGTGATCGCGCAGGCCGCGATCAGTGACTTCCTGAGCTTCATTGCTTCTCCTTGCAGGCGGGTCGGTGGGTGCGGCTGCCGTCGGGCGACCCTGACGCGACGGCTACTTACTATCGAGAAAGTAAGTTGCCGGCGAGGTTACCATGGAGTAAGTGACGGTGCCCGCGAAGGGAAGCAGTGATGGAGAGCTCGACCGAGGTCGCCCCGGTGGCGACCGAGGAGACGGCAGCGCCCCCCGGGGCTCCGGCGACCGCGCCCGCCGCCGGGGCGCGCGGGCCGGCCGGACGCGTCGGCGTCCGACCCGAGACGCGCGCCAGGCGTGAGCGGATCCTGCGGGCGGCGGTCGAGACGTTCGGCAACAAGGGCTACACCAACGGCACGCTCGCCGACATCGCGGAGCAGGTGGGGATGACCCACGCCGGGGTGCTGCACCACTTCGGGTCCAAGCAGAAGCTCCTGCTCGAGGTGATCTCCTACCGTGACCAGGCGGATCTCGCCGACGTCGGGACGGACCACATGCCCGGCGGGCCGGAGCTGTTCCTCCACCTCGTCAAGACGGCGTTCGCCAACGCGCGCCGGCCCGGCATCGTCCAGGTCTTCACGGTCCTGACCGGCGAGTCGGTGACCGACGACCACCCGGCTCGCTCCTACTTTCAGCGTCGCTACGAGATCCTGCGCAGGGACGTGACGGAGGCGTTCGACGAGCTCTGCGCGCAGGAGGGCGTCACCGACCGCGCGAGCATCGCCGCCGGTGCTGCGTCGATCCTCGCGGTCATGGACGGGCTCCAGCTCCAGTGGCTGCTCGACCCCGAGGCCGTCGAGCTGGGTGAGGCGTCCGAGTTCGCGATCCGGGCGATCGTCAACGGGGTAGTGCGGCCGGGACCGGCCCTCGAGGACTACGTGCGCGCCTGAGGCGGTGCCCGCCGCGCCCGCGAGGTTGCGAGCTCCCCTGCTCGGCCTAGCCGACGGCGACGACGAGTGCCGCGGTCGCGGCGAGCAGGGCCAGGGGGGCGAGGAGCAGGCCCTGCCGGACGATCGTCGCGGCGGGCACGTGCAGGAGGACCTGGCGGCAGCGCTGCCACCACAGCACGGTCGCCAGCGAGCCCCACGGGGTGACGAGCGGGCCGACCCCCGTGCCGACGAGGAGGGCGGCCACCCGCAGGGGCTCGCCCGTCGTCGCGGGGTCCAGCGCGAGGAACGCCGGCAGGTTGTTGACGGCGTTGGCGGCGAGCGCGCCCACCGTCGCGAGCCGCAGCAGGTCGAGCGGGCCGGTGCCCGTCCCGGCTAGGGCCGCGGCGATGCCGCCGGCGCCGACCGCGGCGGTGACGACGACGAAGAGCGAGCCGACCACGATCAGCATCCGCCACGGCACCAGATCGGCCGCGGGGACGGGCAGCGAACGGCGGCGTACCAGCGTCGCCGCCAGCAGGACGAGGGCGGCCGTGACGCCCGCCGTCGCCGGCGGCACCCCGACGACGAACGCGATCCCCATGAGTGCGACGACGACGCCGACGATGCGCAGCAGCCGCAGATCCGGCGGGCCCGGAGTCTCCGCCGGCTCGTAGTCGCCCCGCAGCGAGCGGCGGTCCCGGATGGCAAGGACGAGGATCGTGACGACGATCGAGGCGAGCGCCGGTGCCCACATCAGCCCGAGGTAGCTCGCGCCGGCGCGACGCAGCTCGTGGTCGGCCAGCAGGTTCGTGAGGTTGGAGACCGGGAGGACGAGCGACGCGGTGTTCGCCAGGGCCAGCACCGCGAGCGCGAACGGCAGCGGGGACGTCCCCGTGCGTCGCGCCAGCGCGATCACGACCGGGGTCAGCAGGACCGCCGTCGTGTCGAGCGAGAACAGGGCCGTGCACACGACCGCGAGCAGCGTCACGAGCGCCCAGAGGATCCAGCGTCGCCCGCGGGCGACGTCGGCCGCGATCCCGGCGGCGGCCGTGAACAGGCCGGCCCCGGCGCACAGCTCCGCGACGACCGTCAGGGCGGCGACGAAGAGCAGCACCGGTCCGGTGCGCTCGGCCAGCGCGAGGGCGCGCTCCAGCGGGAGCCAGCCGGCGACGAGGACGACGGCCGCCGCGGCGGGGGCAAGGAGCCACCAGGGCCGCGGCCGGTGCCCCGCGGCGCCGCCTGTCTCCGGTCGAGGCTCGGGCACGCGGTCACGGTACTCCCGCGGACGTGCTGCCGGTCGTCAGGTCCGGGACGGCGCGACGGGGCTCCGTCCGGCGAGCAGGGACGCGAGCGGGCCGAGGATCGGCACGGCGAGGACGGCCAGGGACCAGACGAGGAGCGCGGCGCCCGCGCGGCGGCCCGGCCCCTCGCGGAGCATCGAGCGGAACGCGAGGACGATCAGCGTGAGGTTGAGCGCGGCGACGACGACGAAGGCGAGGTCGTACCAGGGGCCGAGGAAGGTCGCGGTCTCCGGCACGTCGGTCTCCCTGGTGGAGTCGTTCGAGTGGTGGTGCCCTTCACCCTCGCACGGCCGCGCGCGAGCGCGCCAGCATCCCCGAGCGGAAATCCGATGGACCGGGCGGCCGTGGGCGGCCAGGCTGATGGCGTGACGACGACCGTTCTCGAGGCCCCGCCCGTTCCGCCCTCGCCCGACCACCCCGACGTCTGGGCGTACGCCGGGTACAACCGGCTCACCCGCGACCTCGAGGTCGAGCTGCTCGGGCACTCCGACCGATGGGCGCCGCTGCCCATCTCCCTCGCCTTCCTTACGGACAGCGACTGGCAGCGCAGCATCCTCCTCGTCGCGGTCCGCGACGGCGTCGCCGAGCCGGGGACCGACGACGTCGTGGGAGCGGCCGAGGTCCGGATCCCGCTCCGGGACAACCTGCGCACGGGCCACGTCTTCGTCGTCGTCGACGAGCGGGTCCGCGGTGCCGGGACCGGGACCGCCCTGCTGGAGCGGGCGGAGGCCTGGCTGCGCGCGCAGGGCCGCGACCACGTCATCGGGTGGAGCACGGTGGCGCCCGAGCCCGAGCCGGGGCCGGGCACGCTCGAGGCGCCGACCGGCGCCGGCCGCGTCCCCTCGGACGATCCAACGGTGGCGTTCCTGCTCGGTCGCGGGTACCGCCTCGAGCAGGTGGCCCGCGCGTCCCAGCTCGACGTGCCGCGTGACGCGGACGAGCCGCGGCGTCACGCGGCGCTCGCGGCCGCTGCCGCCGGTGCGGACTACCGCGTCCTGCATCTCGACGCGGCGGCGGCCCAGGATCACCTCGACGCCCTCGCCCGTCTGCACACGCGGATGAGCACGGACGTGCCGCTCGCCGACCTCAGGGTCGAGGAGGAGGTGTGGGACGCCGAGCGGGTGGCCGAGTACGTCGCGGACTACGAGCGCTCGTGGCAGGAGATGCGGCTCGCCGTCGTCGAGCACGTGCCGACCGGTGAGCTGGTGGCCTACACGGAGCTGCAGATCCCGGCGTTCCCGGAGATCGAGTTCGGGTTCCAGCGCGACACGCTCGTGCTGCGCGAGCACCGGGGGCACCGGCTGGGGATGCTGGCCAAGGCCGCCAACCTCGAGCTGCTGGTGCGCGAGCGGCCGTGCGTGCGCCGCATCCACACCCAGAACGCGTCGGAGAACGAGCACATGCTCGCGATCAACGTGGCGCTGGGTTTCCGCACGGTCGCGGTCCAGGCGGGCTGGCAGAAGGGGCTCGGGGCGGTCTAGCCGCGTCCGGCTGGCGAGGCCGCCGGACCGCGACCCCGAGCAGCACGCCCGCGATCACCAGGAGCAGTCCGACCGCCTGGAGGATCCCGAACGGTTCGGCGGCGAGGAACACCCCGAGCGCGACGCCCGTGACCGGGTTCAGCAGCCCGATGACGCCGACCACGGACCCGGGCAGTCGGGCGAGGCCGGTGAACCAGGCCGCGTAGGCGAGGGCGGTGGCCACCAGGATCACGTAGGCGAAGCCCGCGAGCGCCGGCCCGTCGACGGCGGGTGGGGCTCCGTCGACGATCAGGGCGAACGGGAGCACGACGAGCGAGCCGGCGACGAGCTGCCACGAGGGCATCGTGAGCGGCGCGACGGCCGCGCCCCACCTGGCCGTGAGGACGAACCCCAGCGAGGAGGAGAGCATGGCGCCGATGGACGCGACGACTCCCCAGCCGTTCACGGGTCCGCCGCCGAAGCCCATGATGACCACCACGCCCGTGATGCCCACGAGAGCCCCGAGCACGGCGACCAGGCTCGGGCGCTGCCGCAGCACGAGCCAGCTCAGCAGCAGCATCGCCGCCGCGGAGGTGGACATGAGCGTCGCGGCGAGCGAGGTCGGCAGGAGCTGGGCGGTGACGTAGACCAGGACGTTGAGCCCTCCGACGGTCAGCGTGCCGAGCACGAACGAGCGCCACCACCAGCTCCCCCGAGGCAGGCGTCGCACGAGCAGCAGCACCAGGAGACCCGCCGGCAGGCACCGGATCACCGCACCCCACAGCGGAGCATCCGCTGGCAGCACCTGGCGGGTGACGTAGTAGGTGCTGCCCCAGGCGATCGGCGCGATCGCGGTGACGAGAACCCATCGCCAGGACTTATCTTCCATGGAAGATATAGTATGCGACCCGGTGGATAGAGTGGCGACATGGGTGCTTCGCCGGATCGCGTCGATCGCATCCAGGACCAGTGGCGCAGGGAACGGCCCGACCTCGACCCGTCCCCGCAGGGAGTGATCGGCCGCGTCCATCGCCTCGCCCTGGAGCTGACAGCTCGCCTCACCCCGGTGTACGAGGCGCACGGGCTCAGCGAGGCCGAGTTCGACCTCCTCGCCTCGCTGCGCCGACGTGGAGCGCCCTACGAGCTTCCCGCCGGCGAGCTCGCCGACCACACGATGGTCACCACCGGCGGCCTCACCAAGCGCGTCGACCGGCTCCTGGCCCGTGGCCTGGTCGAACGCCGGGCGTCGGACGAGGACGCCCGGCGCCGCTTGATCCGTCTCACCGGTGCGGGCCGAGCGCTGATCGACGAGGCCTTCAGTGCCCATCTCGCGAACGAGCACCGACTGCTGCGCGGTCTCGACGCCGACGACCTCGCGGCGATGGAGTCGATCACCCGACGCTGGCTCCGGCTGCTGAGCGACGACTCGTCCCCGCCGTGAGGCCGCCGGCGCCGCGCTTCGCGCGACGGTGACGTCGGCGTCGTCGGCGTCGTCGGTTGGAGGAGGTCGTGGACGGGCGATCGATCGCGACGGCGGTGCTGGACGAGCGCGCGGCGCGCGGTGCTCCCGACGTCCTCGTCGGTCCGGTCGCCCCGGAGGGCGGCCGGACCGACGAGGCGACGGCGGTCGACCCGCGACTAGCGCGTGGTGCGCCGTGTCCTGCGCGAGCGGAGGACCAGGCCGGTTCCGACCGCCGCGGCCAGGAGCGCCGGCAGCAGCGCGGCCATCGGGTTCGCGCCGGTCGAGGGGAGCGGCCGGCCGTCGTCGTCCGTCGGGCTGGGGCTGGGGCTGGGCGACGCTGCGGACCGGGTGACGACGAACTCGGCCGATCCCTCCCGGTCGGAGGTCACGCCGGTCAGCGTGATCGTCCGCGTTCCGGGAGCGACCTCGGGGACGGTGAAGGCGTGGCTGACGGCCCCGTCGGCGTCGGCCGTCACCAGGACGGCCCCGTCGTTCGTGGAGCCGACGACCCGAACGGTCTCGTTCGGGAGGAAGCCGGTCCCCGTGACGGTCTGGGCCTGGCCGATCTCGCGGGTCGCGTGCTCGAGGTGCACCCCGACCTCCGGGGCCGTGACCGTGATCCGTGCCGTGTCGTCCGCGCGCACCCCGTCGACCGTGAAGCCGACGGTGGTCACCGCGGTGTCGATACCGGCGGTGAAGGTCGCCTCGAAGGTGCCGTCGTCGAGCGGGGTCGTCTCGCTGACGACCCCCGGCCCGTCGATCACGCTGATGTCGACCACCTCACCCGACCCGGTGATCGGCAGGCCGGTGGTGTCGACGAGCTGGACGACGATCCGGGAGGTCGACGTGCCGTCCGCGACCAGCTCGGCGGGCGTCGCGGTGATGGACGACCCGTCTGCCCCCAGGTTGGGGACGGCAAGGAACGTGTACGACCCGATCGGATCGCCGAGGCCCGTGACGGCGTTGAGACGCAGGGACACGTCGACGGTGCCGGCGGGATGCGCCGGGGTGACCGCCCGCACCGTGCCGGCCGAGGCGTCCACCGTCACGTCGGTGCCGGGGTGGTCGACGTCCCCGAAGTAGACCGCCGGGACGAGGGACAGGACGAGCTGGTCCACCTCGATGGGCAGCGGCTGGTTGGCCTGCTCGCCGTTCCCCAGCCGACCGGACTCGCCGTTGCCCCAGGCGTAGATCGCTCCGTCGACCCCGACGGCGAGGGAGTGCTCGGCGCCGGCGCTCGCGGCGATGACGTCGACGTCGGGCAGGTCGACGAGCGCGGGGGAGGTCTGCGGGAGCGGCGTGCCGGTCCCGAGCTGCCCGTCGAAGTTCTCGCCCCAGGAGTAGAGCCGCCCGTCGTCGGTCCGCGCCAGGGAGTGGACGAACCCGGCGGAGACGGAGGTCGCCCGCGCCCCGGCCGGCAGCGTGACGGCCTGGGGTGTCGTGGCGAACGGCACGTCCTCGGGCAGGCTGCCGATCCCGAGCTCCCCGGTTCCGTTGTCCCCCCACGAGTAGACGGTTCCGTCGGAGCCGACGGCGAGGGAGTGGCGGAACCCGGCGGCGACGGCCGTCGCGCTCACGTCGGGACCGAGGTCGACCGCCACCGGGGCGAGCTCCCCGTCGGTGGTCCCGGTGCCGAGCTGCCCGGCCCCGTTGCCGCCCCAGGCGTAGACGAGGCCGTCCGACCCGACGGCGAGGGAGTGCCCGTCCCCGGCGGCGACGGCGAGGGCCCGGACTCCCGGGGCCAGCTCGACGCGGACGGGAACGAGCTTGCCGACCGCCGTGCCGTCGCCGGGCTGCCCCTCGTTGTTCAGGCCCCAGGGGTAGACGGCCCCGTCGGAGCCGACGGCGAGGGAGTGCCGCGCGCCGGCCGACACGGACTCGGCCCGCACCCCGTCGGGCAGGTCGACGCGAACCGGCGCCGACTCCTCCGTCCCCGGTCCCTGCTCGGCGTTGCCGAGCTGGGCGAACGTGTTGTCGCCCCAGGCGTAGACGGCTCCGTCCGAGCCGGCCGCGAGCGAGTGCGTCCCGCCGGCCGAGATGTCGACGGCGTGGACGCCGTCCGGGAGCGCGGCGACGACCGGCGTGGAGCTGTCGGTCAGCGTGGCGTCACCGAGCTGGCCGAGACCGTTCGAGCCCCAGGCGTAGACCGTGCCGTCGACGCCGATCGCGAGCGAGTGCGTCCCGCCGCCGGAGACGTCGCGCGTGACGTCGAGCACGAGCCCCGAGAGGGTGACCTCCTGACCCCCGCTGGTCGGCCCCGAGACCGGATCGATCCGCGGGTCGGCCTCAGCGCTCGTGCCGACGAGTCCGACGGCCACGACCAGAGCCGCGGCTCCGAGGGCCCGCCGACCGGAGACCAGGTGTCTTCGGTTGCTGTTCATGATGGTTCTCCAGTGTTCACGATGATTCTCCAGCATGTGGATAGAGGGGCGCCTCGACGTCGCCCGTTGCGGCGACGGGGCAGTGAACGGCGCTAGACAAGGGTAGGGCTGGGCGTCGGCGGCTCCTGCCGTCGTGCGGTACCTCCATGAAGGGGGGAACCCAGGTTCCCTGTGCTCGCGCGTGGTGGGCCGACCGTCAGCGGCATCCTCTGTCGAGGTGGTGCTCGCGTCTCTGGATGACCTCACGTGGTCGGCGCGGTGTCGCCGCCGGTGATGGGTGTCGCCTCCGTCTCTGCCTGGTCTCCCTCAGGTCGGGCACGGGCGGGGCGTCACCCCCGGTGCCGTGAGGTGTTCGCCCTCCGCCGACGGCTCGGTGCCCTCCCGCGTCGTGACGTCCGTCCTGTCGCATCTCCTCTCGTCGTCGCTGGTGCCTGTCCTGGCTCGACCCCCTCGGCTCAGTCCCCCGCGTGGAGGTCTCGGAGCGGCAGGTGGAAGGTGAGACGACCGCCGCCCCGGGGGCTTCTCCCGAGAGCCAGGTCGCCACCGCGTCCGCGCAGGCGTGCGCGGTGACGGGCCAGCCCGTGCAGCCGCGGCGGATCCTCGAGGAGCCCCTGCCCGTCGTCGTCGACGCTCACCCTCAGCGTGATCGGCGCGAGGGGCCCACCGCTCGGCGGGTCGGAAGGCTCGGTCCGCGCGCTGACCCAGATGGTGTCGGGACGCCCGTGCTTGAGGGCGTTGGTGACCGCTTCCTCGACCGAGTACAGGACCACCAGCCGCTCGGGCAGGGAGAGCGGGTCGGTTGCCGTGGCCGCGATCCCTCGCAGGGCGGGGTCGAGGTCGAGGTGGTACTCGATCGACGCGGGGAGGCGACTCATCATCAGCTCGATCGCCTCGGAGGTCCCGATGTCGACGGCGGCGGGGAAGAGGCTGCGGCTGAGCGGACGGACGTCCCTGTCCCGGAGCTCCTCCAGTGCGGCGACGTGCCCGTCCACCAGGTCCGACCACTCCCGGTGCCCCTGCGCGCGCAGGTCCGAGCTGGTCCGGTCGAGGCCCGCGATCACGACGACCAGCCGGTTCTGGATCGTGCCGTGCAGGGCATCGGCGACCACCTGCCGCACGCGCATCTCCTCGGCCTCGGTGTTCGCGATCGTGCGCGCCGCCTGCTCCAGGTCCGCGCGTCGGTGCTCCTCCGCCTCCCGGCTGCGCACCAGCAGGAACGCGGTCAGGACGGTCGTGGCCGTGGCGACGCCGTAGCCGAACACCCCGAGCAGCCACAGCAGAGCCGCGGACGGGACCCCCACGGGCGTGGCGTCGAGATTGGCCAGGGCGTAGGCCCGGGGGAGGGCGGCCAGCGGGATGGAGGCGATCGCGACGAGCCAGAAGGCGCTCCGACGATGACGCAGATGGAACCAGGCGACGACCCAGGTCGCCAGGACCGCCAGCCCGCACACGAGGGTGACGCCGAACGCGGCGATCGCCTGGGCGAGCATCTCCGGGAGCGGGTCGCCGCCGGGCAGGCCGCGCCAGACCGTCCACTCGAACGCCACGACGGAGGCGAAGAGCATCATGTTCGTCGCGGCGATCCAGCCGAGCATGTTCCGGTCGTGCCGGCTGAGGAGCACCTCGCGGCTCATCGCGCTGCGATCCGTCCCGTTTGCTCCAGGAACGCCAGGACCGCTGCGACCCGGCGGTTCGTCCGGGTCGAGTCGAGCTCGAGCGTGCGGTAGGCCGCGACGAGGTGGGCCTCGACCGACTGCTCCTGGATCTTCAGGCGCTCGGCGATCAGGCGGTTGGTCAGGCCCTGGGCGACCAGGCGCACGACCCGCAGCTGCGCCGGGGTCAGCGCGGAGACCCGGGAGCCGCGCCGGGGCTGAGCCGTCCGCGCCAGGTCGGGGTCGATGACCACCCTGCCCTCGGCGCAGGCGTGGACGGCTCGGACGAGCACGTCGCGGGTGAAGGTCGACTTCTTCGACAGGTAGCTCCACGGCCGGCTCACCTCCTGCTGCACGGCGGTGAAGAGCCCGGTGAAGTCCTCGCCCGACAGCAGCATGATCGACAGGCGCGGGTCGGCGCGCTGCAGCTGGACGCCGAGGCTGATGCCGTTGCCGTCGGTCAGGTTCACGTCGAGGATCGCGACGTCGGTGCTGCCGGGCGTGATGAGCAGCGCGGCCTCCTGCACGCCGCGGGCCGTGTGCACCACCCTCAGCCGCGGGTCGGCGTCCAGGGTGCGTGCCAGCAGCGAGCACAGCAGAACCTCGTCCTCGACGATGCTCACCCGGACGGTGCGTTGACTCGCCGTCTCATCCACGCGCGGTCGCCTCCCGGGCCGGGGCTGCGTTCCGGGCTGCGCCGCGCGCTGCGTTCCGCGCTGCGGACGCGTCGACGCGCGCCGGGCTCCTGCGGGCATGGCTGCGGTCCGGCGCTCGTCCTAGCGTCGTGGCCCGATCGTGCGACGCCGGGTGAGCAGGCGCGCGGCCCGAGCGCGCTCGGGCTCGGTGCGCACGGGGAGCGCCGCAGCCGCGTGCATCCCCGTGGCGGCTTCCGCGTATCTCCCCTTGCTGGACACCAGACACCCCAGACCACGTCCCTCACATAACAGACCAGCGGGCGCTCCCGCATGCCGCCGGCCACCAGCCGCGCGCGACGAGGCTACGCGGCCGCTTCGTCGGTGCCGCGATCCTCGCAGGGTACGCGCGGTGGACGCCGAGGGGAACCCTGTGGCGCCGGGCATCGAGGAGGCGCGGCGGTGGTGGCTCGCCCGGTGCGCGGCGACGCGATCCGTCCGTCGCTGGGCGTGTGCTCCGACGCCGGTGCGGTGCCCGCCCGGAGCCTGACGGTCCGAGGGAGGGGAGGACGCGCCGCCTGGGTGCCCGGGTGTCGGATCCGTCGGGGGCGGGGTGGCCGGATCGCCGTGCCGGGCTGCCCGGATCACCGTGCCGAGGGGCCTCGTGCCGCGTGCGTGCCGACAGGTCGGGGTCGGGATGGCCTGGCCTGTCGGCCACGGCGACCGGCCGGGAAGGCGGCCGGGCTCCCGGACGCGAGGGCGGGCTGGCTGACGGCCCCTCGAGACCGAGCGCCGGAGTGCTGCGGCGCTCGCGCGGCCGCAGCGGGTGGGGGGCCGATGCTCGGCAGGGGGGGTGAAGGGCCGGAGGAGGGAGTGCCAGCCCGCCCTCGTCCCCACCATCCTTCGGCCGTCGGACCCCGTCGACGAGCGACGATCGCGGCCCCCGCAACCGGACACGCAGGAAACCCCGAAGGGTCGGGGCGGCGGCGGTCACGCGGCGGCGGGTCGTCGATGACGTCGATGGCTGCGTTCGACAGGGGGAGCTAGGTGCTGCGCGATCAGGTACCCGTAGGCCTCGCCTTCGGACAGGATCGAGAGCACCGCCGGTCCGACCGTCGCCGACGCTCGTCCACCGTGCTCCGGGATGGGGCGCGACGGCTCAGGCCCGCGGGCGGGGCGGCCCCAACCTCATCGAGGGTCAGCGGCAGGTGGACGGCGAGCCGTCCGCGACGACCTCGTCGGCCCAGGCGAGCAGCTCGGGGACGAGCGGTGAGTCCTCGGCGATCACGCCCATGTGGCTCCGGCCCGGGTACTCGTGCGAGGACACCGCTCTGCCGGCGGTGCAGAGCGCGGCGGTGAGGGTGCGCTGGATCTCGATCGGGACGACCTCGTCGTCCGTGCCCTGACCGAGGAACAGGGGCGCGGGCACGAGGCCGTCGGCGGTGTTCTGGACGAGGCGGTCGTGGACGGGCCCCGCGTCCAGGTCGAGCTGGTAGAGCCGGTCGTGGTCGCCGAGACCCACCCCGACCAGGAGCGTGACGAGCATGGAGCGATCGGTGGCGCAGCGCGATGCCGCGGACTCGGTGAACACGACACCGGCGGGGTGGGTGACGTCGGTGAGGGCGACGTCGGCGTACTCGTCGGAGTAGGGCACGACGACGTAGGAGGTGACGGCGTCGCTCAGCGGGCCGGGGCTGGCCTGGGTCACGCGTCGCGCGAGCGCAAGCGGGTCCGAGGCGGCGGAGAGCGCCGCAACCCCGACGACGTCCAGCTCGGGGGAGTACTCCGGGGCGATCTGCGCCGCCCACAGCGTCGCGTGCCCGCCCTGGGAGTGACCCCACAGCATCACCCGTTCCGGACTCCCTGCCCCCTCGATCTGACCGGCAGCGCGCGCCGCGTCGAGCGTCGCTCGTCCCTCCCCCTCGCCGATCAGGTAGGGGTAGCGCCCGGTGGTGCCCTGACCGGGATAGTCGGTGGCGACGACGACCCAGCCGCGCTCGATCGCACCGGCGATCCCGGGGATCGCCTCCTCCGTGAGCGCGTCGGGTCGCAGGCTCGGCGCGCAGGACCGGGCCACGCCCGTCGTCCCGTGCTGCCAGGCGAGCACGATCCGTGCCGAGCCGGTGTCCTGTGTCGGCACGGCCACGACGGCACTGGCCAGCGTGATCGAGCCGTCCGAGCGCGTCGTGGTGTACAGCATGCGCAGAGCCCGCGCGTCCGCTGGAGCTTCGCCCTCGTACGGGGCCACTCGGAGCAGGACGCCGGGCTGCTCCGGCAGGGGACCCGTCCAGGAGTAGAACGCATCGGGCGCCGGGACGTCGGACATCGCCTGGACCGTCACGGCCGCTCCCGGAACCGCGAGGGCCGCGACCAGGAGGGCGCCGATCAGGCGCGGGCCGGGACGAACGCGCCGGGCCGCCCGGGGCCTCGCTCGGACGGCACGCCAGGCCAGCAGGAGCCCGGCCACGACGAGGGTGGCGGCGATCGCCCACGCGAGCAGGAGCAGCGTGGCATCGGGCCACAGCCAGAGCAGAACGGCTCCCGCTCCGCTGGCCAGCGCCCACACGGCACGCGTCAGGCAGGTGATGCCGGGCCGGCGCCTCCGTACCGCGAGGGTCACCAGCCGCACGGCGTTCACCGCGGCCAGGCAGCTCAACGCGACCGGCACCAGCGGCAGGATGCGGACGCCCGCCACCGCGACGGCCACCGCCGCGGCGAGGAGGGCGAGCGCGGCCAGCCACCGATGCGAGGCGCGCCGGTCGGTCCGCAGCACGAGTGCGGCGGCGGCGAGCAGCGAGGTGGCGAACAGCCACGGCGACAGCTCGAGCGTCGTCAGCGGACGAGGCAGGAGGAGCACGCCCGCCGTGGCGCCGATGATCCCGCCGACGGCCTGCGCGACGCGAGGCCACAGGGCTGAGGGCGAGAGCACTCCGTCAGCCTAGGTGTCGGGGGCGACGCCGACGCCGCGAGGCGGCTCCGCCGCGCTGGCGCCGTGCTCGGTCGGTGATCGACGAGGGAGGGTCCGTCGTGCCGGCTGCCGATCGGTGCGACGTCTCGTGACCGTTCCGCCCGTGCTCACCGGGTCGCCCCGCTCCCGTCCACCACCCGGAGCGTCGGGTGGTGGACGGGAGCGCACGTGAGACCGCTCGGCGACCTGCTGGCGACGGCCGAACGCTTCGGCCGCGCCACGGCGGCCGGCTCGGCCCCTCGGCCTGCTACCGGTCCGAAGCACCCCGATCGGTCATGGTGAGCGACCGGCGACGCAGGAGCAGCGCTCCGACGCCGGCAGCGACCGTGGCCGCCGTGGCCCAGGCGAGGCCTCCGCCGATACCCGTGCTCGCGAGGTCGCCCGCGCGGTGCGCTCCTTGGCCCGATGCGGTCGGCGCCGAGGTCGCGGACCCGGCTGAGGTCCGCGAGGTGGGCTCGGAGGTCGGCTCCGGGGTCGGCTCCGTCGTGGGATCGGGCGTCGGCCCCGTCGTCGGCTCCGGCGTGGGCTCGGGCGTGGGCTCCGGGGTCGGTTCCGTCGGCAGGTACTCGACCGTCGGGTTCCAGACGGTCGAGTCGGCCGCTGTCGTCACGTTCTGGTCGAGCCGGAACGTGATCGTGTCGCCGGCCGAGACGGAGGTCACCTCGCTGACCGATACCCCGGTCGTGTCGTCGAAGGCGAGCGTGTGCCAGTCGGAGTCCGCCGGCCACAGGCGCGTGGTGCCGTGCCAGAGGGCCAGGCGCACACCGTCGCCCTCGTGCGTCGCGAACTTCGCAGCGGTTCCGGTGATCTCGACCCGGCCGTCGCGCGGTGCGGTCCACCGGACCCAGACCTCGTTCCCGTCCGGGTGCAGATAGAGGCGGCTCGGGTCGGCCCAGACAGCGTCCCAGTCGTGAGGTCCCCGCCACCGACCGAGCTCGGTGTTCCAGGTCATCTCCACAGGGTCCGCCCCGGGGACGACGGTGAGGAAGTGCCATCCGCGCAGCCCCTGGATCGGCCCGAAGGCCCGTGCTGCCTCGTATCGGTCGGGGTCGTAGTCCTCGTGCGGCGGGACGTTGACCGGCCCGTTGACGGTGGTGGTCTCCGCCGAGCACACCAGGTGGACGTTGCTGACGAGGGAGTTCAGCCGCAGGTGCGGGTCGTCGGGCGAGCAGACCTGGACGCCGTCGATCGCCACTCGCTCGAGGGTGACGTCGTCGATCCGGCGACCCTCGTCCCATCCCTCCATGCGGATCTCACTGCTGCCGGTGCTGCCCTCGACGGTGATGTCGCGGAAGGTGATCCCGGAGATGTGCCCCGGCCACGTGAGGTTGCCCAGGAGCGTGCCGAACCAGAACGAGGGCTGGAAGGACAGGGCGATGAGGCGTTCGGCCTGCTCCACGCGGATGTTCTCGAAGGTGATGTCGCGGAAGTAGGTGGAGTTCAACGAGGCGATCGACATCACGGCGCGCTCCGAGAGCTGGCCGTGGTTGTCCCTGTCGTCGTAGCTGTACAGGACGTCGTTGTCGTAGAAGTGGATCCGCTCGTAGCTGGACGCCTGGGTCTCGGCCCCGAGGGTGATGACGTTGTTCGCGTCGGACCAGAACTGGGACCGGGTGATGGTGATGTCGGTGTTGGCGGTGCCGCGGGCTGGCTCCTGGGCGGGGTCGTAGCCGGGGTGGACGATCCCCTTGATGGGGATGTTGTCGTCGGCGGAGCGCAGGAACGAGTCGGTGATGCGGATGTCCTGCACGTTGATGAGGCCGAGGGCGTCGGTCGACGCGTACTGCGGGCTGACGACCTTGTAGTTGCGGAACTCCACGTCGGATGAACCGTCGACCGTGCTCGACCACCCCGTGCCCATGCGCGACACGATGATCCCGTCCACGAGGACGTTGGTGCTCTCGACCACGGTCAGCGGGATCATCGGATGGTCGGCCGGCATGTGGTCGAGAGCGACGACGCCGCGCCCCGTCACGTGCACGTCCTCGACGTCGTCGATTACCACGCGCCCGTTGATGTAGGCACCCGGCGAGAGATAGAGCGTCTGCCCGGAGCCGACCACGATCTGGTCGGCGTCGTCGTCGGCGTCGTAGAAGCCGGGCTCGACCCAGATCACCGCTGGGTCGTCCCGATCGGGCACCTCGACCGGCGCGTTGCCGAAGAGGTGCAGGGTCGGTCCCTGGTGGTTGCCGTCGAAGACCAGCGAGACGTTGGTCGGTCCGGACAGCTCGAAGGTCACCGTCCGACCGCTGCGCTCGGCCGAGAGGCCGAGCGAGGAGGGGGCGATCCTGACGTCCTGGAAGTCGAACCCGACCTCGACCTCGACCGTCACCGTGTCGGTGAAGTCGAACTGGCCGAACGCGACCTCCGCGCCCCAGCCGTTGCTGTCGGCGTACAGGCCGACCGGTTCCCCTTCGACGGTCGCCGCGAACAGCGTGGCCGCCGGGGCGCCCGCAGGCACGGGCGCGGTCTCGACGAACGGGGTCGGAGCCGCGTGGCTCGGTGGTCCGCCGGCGATGGCGGCCGCCAGGACGGCCGGGCCGAGCGTCGCGAGTGCTGCGCCTCGAAGGGTGCGTCTCATCAGTTCTCCTCATGCGTCATTGCTAGAGCTCGTCGCGTTATGCGCAACCGGTTGGTCACGGCAAGCGTCTCAGTCTCCGCGAAGACTGTCAAGGGCTGGGCTCGCGTCCTGAGGCTACCGAGCGAGGATCTGAACGACCGTTCGCGCAGGCCGACCCCGGCGCCGGAGGGCGACCGCGCTGCCTCGCCGACGATCTCCGGCTACTCTCAGGACACGCCGAACGATGAGAGGTGGGACGAGTGGAGCAGCAGGTGACCATGCGGGACGTGGCCGCGGTTGCCGGGGTCTCCGTGTCCACCGTGTCGCGCGCGCTCAAGGGGTCGGGGCGAATGGCGGAGGGGACCCGCCGTCGGATCCTGGAGGCGGCCGATCGTCTCGACTTCCATCCGAACGCGCTGGCCCAGTCCTTCGCGACGGGACGGTCGTTGACCGTCGGGATCCTCACGCACAAGGCGGCCGGCACCTTCGCGACCCCGGTGATCACCGGCATCATGCAGACGCTGTCCCAGCACGACATCGCGGTGGTCGTCTACGACGACCAGTCCAACCCCGCCTCGCGGCCCGAGAACCTGCGGAGGCTGCGTGCCCGCCACGTCGACGGGGTGATCGTCGTCGGCGACGGGACGGACCACTCGTTCCACAGCGTCGCCCACGCCCTGCAGGTTCCCGTCGTCTATGCCTTCGCCGTCTCGGAGGATCCGCGGGACCAGATGCTGCTGCCCGACGACCGCGCGGCCGGTGTGCTCGCGGCCGAGCATCTCCTCGCCATGGGGCGAACCCGGATCGCTCACGTGACGGCGAACGCCTCGTCTCGGGCGGTCAGGGAGCGCACCGAGGGGTTCGTCGGCCGGCTGGAGGAGCACGGGCTCGAGCTCGCGGCTCCCGTCCAGCACGGCGACTGGACGCGAGCGTGGGGGACAGCGGCGGGGGAGCTGCTGGACCCCGCAACGATCGACGCGGTCTTCTGCGGGAACGACTTCATCGCTCTCGGTCTCGTGCCGAGCCTTGTCCGCCGCGGCATCCGGGTCCCGGACGACGTCGCGGTCATCGGGTACGACAACTGGGCGAAGTTCGGCCTGCTCGACACCTTCCTCACCACGATCGATCCTCAGCTCGACCTGCTGGGGCAGCGGGCCGCGGGTCGTCTGGTCGAGGCGGCGACGGGCGAGCCTCGGGCCGGAGTGGAGACGACCGAGGTGACCCTGGTCCCCGGTGTGTCCAGCGGCGCTCTCGCGGACCGGGACGAGCGCTTCTACCCCATCTAGGCGTACCGACCCGCGTGATCGCGCCACCGGTCGACGGTCGAGCGGGATCGTCCGTCCGTCCGCGCGCGCCTGCCGCCCGCCTGGGCGCCAGTGACCACCCGTCGTCCGTCACCGGCCCGGGTGGTCCCGTGCCGGTGGTCCGGCAGCGACACCATCGGCGATGCCCGACGTGATCGCGGACAGGACGTCGCGGCACGCAGTCAACCCGCGCCGTCTGAGCAACCGTTTGACAACCGATGCGCAACCGGTAGATCATGGCCCGGCCACTAGAAGAAGTCTCGGCGGGTCGAGCGTTTGCGCAACCTGTCGATCATCCTGCGGACGCTGTCGTCGGCAGGGAGGAGGAGTCGCATGAATCTCACACGGCCAGCTGGCGTCGCCACCCTCGCGGCGCTCGCGCTCGCACTAGCCGCCTGCTCGGGGTCGGCAACCCCCGGGGGGAACGGGGCGACCGGCTCCGACGCGGGCACGGAGAAGGTCACGATCGTGGTCGGTGACCGGCCCAGCCCGGACCAGAAAGAGGCCGTCGCCCTGCTGGACTCGCTCATCGCCCAGTTCGAGGACGAGCACCCCGACGTGACGATCGAGTCCGTCGAGACGAAGTGGGAGGCCCAGACCTTTCAGGCGATGCTCGCCGGCGGCACCATGCCGACGGTGATGAACGTCGCCTTCACCGAGCCCCAGTCGCTCATCGCGGCCGGACAGATCGCCGACATCACCGACGTGCTCCAGGAGACCGGTCTCGGCGAGAAGCTCAACCCGGCGGTCCTCGATGTCGTCACGGACGCCGACGGCCGGGTCTTCGGCGTCCCCGTCGACGTCTACTCGGTCGGTCTCGCCTACAACCGTCAGCTCTTCGAGGACGCGGGTCTCGACCCGGACGCCCCGCCGACCACCTGGGAGCAGGTTCGCGAGGCGGCTGCGGCGATCTCCGACGCGACGGGGGCCGCCGGCTACGCGACCTACACGGCGGACAACTTCGGTGGCTGGATGACGGCCGCGGCGGTCGCGAGCTTCGGGGGAGAGCTCCAGAACGCCGACGGCACCGCCGCGACCATCAACACCCCGGAGATGGCGGGCTACCTCGAGGTCCTTCGCCAGATGCGCTGGGAGGACGACTCGATGGGGTCGACTTTCGTCTACAGCGCGCAGCCAGCGATCCAGGACTTCGGCGCCGGCAAGATCGGGATGCTGCTCAACCTGCCGTTCGACTATCCCGGGCTGATCCTCAACTACCAGATGGCCCCGGAGGACTTCGGGTTCACGGCGCTCCCCCAGGCGACGGACGAGTCGAGGACGCTCACCGGCGGGGCGGCGAAGATCTTCAACCCGAAGGCGACGCCCGCCGAGCTGAAGGCCGCGGTCGAGTGGATCGAGTTCCAGAACTTCCAGCAGTACTTCGACGAGGAGACGGCCGTCGCCAACGCCGCCGCCGCCGCGAAGGACGGGTCGATCGTCGGGCTCCCGGTGATCTCCCCGGTGAGCGAGGAGGCGTACGCCCAGCTCCAGGAGTGGATCGCGCCGTACGTCAACGTCATCCCCGAGAACTGGGTCGGCTACACGTCCGCTGTCGACAGCCAGGTCCTCGTCCCGGAACCCCGGACCAAGGCGCAGGAGACCTATGCGGAGATCGACCTGGTCCTGCAGGCGGTGCTGACCAAGCAGGATGTCGACCTCGATCAGCTGCTCACCCAGACCGAGGACACCATCAACTCCAAGCTCGCCAGGTGAGGTGAGGCCGCTCCCCGCCGGCCCCGGCGGGGAGCGGCGCACCGCCCGTGGCCGACCCACCTCAGGAGCGACATGCGCATCGCAGCGACGGGACCGAGCAGGGCTCAGCTCGGCAAGTCAACCGACGAGCCCTCGAACGCCCATCGACCGGGCGACGCGCGAGAGGTCGGGGGTGGTCCACCCGCCCGGAGGGCTGCCGCCGCCGTGCGGTGGTACCGCAGGGGCGGGCTCATGACGCTGGCGTTTGCGGCGCCGGTGGTCCTCGTGTTCGGGTTCTTCTCCTGGGGGCCGATCGTCCGGGGCCTCGTCATGGGGTTCCAGCGGACCAACCTGGTCGATGCCCCGAGCTGGGTCGGCTGGGCCAACTTCTCCTACGTGCTCGAGGATCCCCAGCTCGGCCAGGCCGTCGGCAACACCGCCTGGTTCGCTCTTCTCGCGCTCGTCGTCGGGTTCCCGGTCCCGCTCTTCCTCGCGGTCTTCATGGCGGAGCTGCGCGGGGCCAGGGGTCTGTTCAACGTGCTGTCCTATCTGCCGGTCGTCGTCCCGCCGGTCGTCGCCGCCATGCTCTGGCGGTTCTTCTACGCACCGTCGGCGGACGGCGTCTTCAACCAGATCCTCGGTGTGGTGGGTCTCGGTCCCTACCCGTGGCTCAACTCCGACGCGGCGGCGATGCCCGCCATCGTCGTCGAGGTGACCTGGGCGACGGCCGGCGGGACCGTCATCATCTATCTCGCGGCGCTGACGGCGGTGAAGACCGAGCTCTACGAGGCGGCCGAGCTCGACGGTTCAGGGATCTGGCGGCGCCTGTGGCACGTCACGCTGCCGCAGATGCGGGGCATCATCCTCGTCCTGCTGCTGCTCCAGCTCATCGGCACGCTCCAGATCTTCAACGAGCCGTTCATCTTCGGAGGTGCCGGCGGCGCCCCCAACGGGGCGACGTTGACGCTCCTCATGAAGATCTACAACTACGCGTTCGTCTTCGGCGACTTCGGTGCGGCGACGGCGCTCTCCGCGATGCTCGCGGTCGTGCTCGGCCTCCTCTCCGTCATCTATCTCATCGCGACAAGGAAGTGGAGCGCCTCATGAGACGACAGGTCCGCAGCGACTCCGACGAGCGCTCCATCATCTCGGTCGCCGACCTGAGGCAGCCGCGGGTCCGGCGGACCCTGCGCGGTGTCCAGGGCCTCATCCTCGTCGGTCTGGTCGTGGTCGGGGCGGGGCCGCTCCTCTGGCTGGTCATGGCCGGGTTGTCGACGACCCAGGACCTGATCACGGACCCGCTGGCCTGGTTCCCCTCCGGTGTGCAATGGCACAACCTGGCCGACGCGTGGACCCGGATCGAGATCGGCAAGTACCTCGGCAACACCGCGATCATCGCGCTCGGCTGCCTCGTGGCCAACCTCCTCGTGACGACGACGAGCGCGTACCTCTTGTCGATCCTGCGCCCGCGGTGGGGTGGCGTGCTGTCCGGCGCGATCCTCGCCACGCTCTTCGTGCCGAGCGTCATCGCCCTGGTTCCGCTGTACCTCACCGTCGTCCGGGTCCCGGGGACGAACATCTCGCTCCTCAACACGTTCTGGGCGGTGTGGCTCCCCTCGGCCGCGAATGCCTTCAACATCCTGGTCGTCCGACGGTTCTTCGACGCCATCCCGAGGGAGACCATCGAGGCGGCCCAGATCGACGGCGCCGGCGTGGTGAGGGTGTTCTGGCAGATCGTGCTCCCCTTCTCCAAGCCGATCCTCGGAGTCATCTCGATCATGGCGGTCCTCGGAGCCTGGAAGGACTTCCTGTGGCCCAAGCTCGTCCTCCAGGACCCGACGATGCAGCCGATCTCCGTCGCGCTGCCGCGCGTGGAGGCGACGACCGAGCTCAGTCTCCAGATGGCGGGGATGCTCCTCGGCATGCTCATCCCGGTCATCCTCTTCCTCGTCTTCCAGCGCCAGATCCTCAAGGGCGTGTCGATGAGCGGCTCGGTCAAGGGATGAGGAGCGACCCGCCGACCTCCTCGTCGCGCGGGCTCGTCACGATGCGAGACGTCGCGGCGGTGGCGGGTGTCTCGATCTCGACCGTCTCGAAGACGCTCAACGGGACCGGCCGGGTCTCCGCCGAGGCGCGTCGCAGGATCGTCGCGGCCGCCGAACGCCTCGAGTACCGGCCGAACCTGCTCGCCCAGAACTTTGCGCTCGGCAAGAGCTTCACGGTCGGCATCCTCACGACCAAGGCGGCAGGGCTCTTCGCCGTTCCGGTGATCACCGGGGTCGTCTCGGCGCTCGGCCGTCACGACACGGCCGTGATCGTGTACGACGACGGAGGGGATCCGCGACTGCGCCCTCGGAACGTTCGCAAGCTCCAGGCGCGGCGGGTCGACGGCATCGTCGTCGTCGGCGACGGGACCGACGTGTCCTGCGCGTCGGTGACGCCCGCGTTCTCGGTCCCGGTGGTGTACGCCCTCGCGCTCTCCGACGACCCCGGTGACTCGATGCTGCTGCCGGACGATCGTCTCGCGGGGATCCTGGCGGCTCAGCACCTGCTGGGCCTCGGGCGCCGTCGAGTCGCCCACGTCACCGGTGCCGTCTCCTCGCGCGCCGTTGCCGAGCGCCTCGGCGGTCTGCGTGAAGGCCTCGGGGCCGGCGGCGCCGATCTGGTCGGGCCGGTGCGGTACGGGGACTGGTCACGGTCGTGGGGTGAGACCGCGGGGCACACCCTCGACCCGTCGGCGATCGACGCCGTCTTCTGCGGGAACGACTTCATCGCCATCGGCGTCGCCGGTGCTCTCATGTCGCGCGGCATCCGGGTCCCCGAGGACGTGGCCATCGTCGGGTACGACCACTGGAGCAAGGTCGCGGAACAGGACCGTTTCCTCACCTCGGTCGACCCTCTGCTGAGCGAGCTGGGTGAGCGCGCCGGTGAGCTGCTGCTCGCCGCGGGCGGTGGTGGGGTCGAGCTTCGCCCGGTCCAGCTCGTCCCGGGCTACTCGACGGGGACGCCCGCTGGTCCCAGCGTGCCCTACGTCGCGCTGTAGGGGCGCGGACGGGGATGGCCGCGACTCTCCTCGGCTAGCTCGCCTCGCCGGACACTCGCTCGGCGAGGACGAGCGCGATGTCGTCGGGCCACAGGACGGGGGCCTCGACGCCGACCGTGGCCAGGGTGGAGCCGGGCAGCACCAGCCCGCCGTGCTCGATCCACGCAGGGCGCTGGAGATAGCCGTTGTGCGCCACGGCGGGCTCGACGGCGCTCAGGCGGGATCGAGCCCGCCGGTCCAGGCCGGGCAGACGGATGCGTCCGGGGGTGTAGCCCGTGGTGGTCTCCATGGACACCACGGCGTACAGCGCCTGGTCGCCGTCCGGGGCGACGACCCCGTTGACCCAGGTCGCGGCGTCCGGGTGGTCGGAGCGGACGACCCGGCCCGATCGGAGCAGGGGCCGGAAGCGCTTCGCCAGGGCGATCCACTCGGCGAGCTCCGTGCGCTCGGCCGGCGTCGCCTGCGCGATGTCCCACTCGACGCCGAAGTCGCCGAAGAGGGCGGTCCCCGCCCTGAACCGCAGTCGGTGCGTGCGCTGCGAGGCTCCGGCGACCGGAGCGCCGACGTGGGCCCCGAGGACCTCCGGAGGCATGAGCAGCTGCGTCCAGCGCTGGATCGTCTGACGGTCGCGAGGGTCGACGTTGTCCGAGGTCCAGAAGCGGTCGACGTGCTCGACGATCCCGAGGTCGATGCGCGCTCCGCCGGAGGCGCACGACTCGAGGGCCAGGTGGGGGAAACGGCGACGCAGCTCCGCCATGAGCTCGTAGCACGCCTTGGTCTGGAGGTGCGTGGCGGCCTCCCGGCCCGGCCACCGCCCGGCGTCGACCAGGTCCCGGTTGTGGTCCCACTTCACGTAGCCGATCCCGTAGGTGGCGATGATGGCCGACATCGTCTCGAGGACGTGGTCCCATGCGGCCGGAACCGTCAGATCGAGCACCTGCTGGTGCCGGATGCGCTCGGGAAGCCGCCCCGGCACCTGGAGGATCCACTCCGGATGGTGCCGCGCTAGTGCGGAGTCCTCGTTGATCATCTCGGGCTCGAACCAGATGCCGAGCTGCATCCCGAGCTCCCGCACCCGAGTGGCCAGCTCCCCGAGCCCCTCGGGGAAGACCTCCGCGGCGACCGACCAGTCCCCGAGCGATCTGGTGTCGTCGCGCCGGTCGGAGAACCAGCCGTCGTCCACCACGAACCGCTCGACGCCGACCTCGGCACCAGCCTCGGCGAGGGCAACGAGGGATGCCGTGTTGAGACCGAACCCGAGCGCTTCCCAGCTGTTGAGCGTGATCAGCCGGTCGCGGTCGGCGATGTGGGGAAGGCCACGGACGAAGGCGTGGAACCGTGACGACATCGAGTCGAGGCCCGCGCCGCCGTAGGAGCCGTAGAGCCACGGGGACCGGTAGCGCGCACCCGGAGCGAGCGCGATCTCGCCGGGCCACAGCAGCTCTCCCGCCGCGAGGATCCGCTCTCCCGTCGAGGTGTGTTCCGCGTAGCCGCGGTGGTTGCCGGACCATCCGAGATGGACTCCCCACACCTCGCCGCGTCCGAACCCGAACCCCGTCTCCCCGGCCACCATGACCGAGGCGCCGTCGGCGCCCGTGCGACCGCGGCGCGTGTCGTGCAGATGGGTTCCGACCGTGAACGGCGTTCGCACCGGCACCCGGTCCAGACAGTGGCGCCCGGTCAGGTCCAGCAGGTCCGTCGCCTCCGCTCCCACCGGCAGGTGTGCCACCAGCGCATCGAGCTGGTAGTCCTCCTCCCCGTCGTTGCTCAGGTCGTGACGGACCCGCAGGAGCCCGCTCCCGAGCATCTCGAGCTCGGTCCGGAGACCGAGCCCAGCATGGTCGTCAACGGCGTCGACGACGAGACGCTGCGTTCCCTCGACCTCCTCCCGGAGGATGCCGACCGTCCGGAACCGGGGCGACCAAGCCCGCCCCGACCGGTGGCCGAGGAGGCTCGGCTGCCCCAGCCAGCCGGTGCTCGGCTCTGCGAGCAACCCGGGGTCGTGCGTCTCGGCGAGCGAGCTCCCGGTCACGCGAGCGGTCGCCAGGGCGAGCTCGGTGAGGTCGACGTCGGTCCCGAGGTCACCACCCCAGTGCAGCAGCGCCGGCAGTCTCGACGGGTCGCGGGCGTCCACGACGACGGACACCCCCGCCTGGCGCAGGTGGTGGAGGTCGGGATGGCAGGAGGGCATGGCGGGCGCTTTCGGTCGAGGGCTCGGGGCCCTGGCCGCGCGACGTGGCGCGGCGGGCCGAGGGATCGGGAGTGTCCGGTGCCGGTCTCAGCCGGTACCGACGAGCGCGGTGCGCTCACGCAGCCCCGAGAGGATCGCCGCGTCTGGAACGGACAGCACGCTCGCGTGACGAGCGCCCCGTGGGACGTCGACGCTGGTCGGCTGCCAGGTGAGTCCCTCGTCGTGGCTGGACACCGCGGAGTAGCGCCCCTCGAGGAAGTGATCGACGATCATGACGAGCTCGTCTGGCCGACGTCGGAAGATGCTGGGACCCTCGACCGGGGAGGGGCTCACCGGTGCCGACGGCGCGGAGAGCTCTCCGGTGGCGGAGGTGAACGTCGTCATGCGGATGTTCTTGTGGGTGCCGCCGAGGTCGTTGGGTCCGCGCTCGTCCTTGAATGCCATGAGGAACCGGTCGGTGAGTCGGAAGACCGTGGCGTCGATGACGGAGTAACCCGGGTCGAAGAACGGGTGTGACGCCGTCGTCGTGCGGAAGTCCCGCGTCGTACAGGTCCAGATCCGGTGCTCCTGGGGCACCTGCTCCCACGTCTCCGGGTCGTCGGCCCCCTCCGGGGCGAGAACCGATGACCACAGCAGCCGGATCTCTCCGGCGTCGTCGACGAAGCACTCCGGCGCCCAGGTGTTGATCGTGCCGTGGGAGCCGTCCATCAAGCGAAGCGTGTGCTGGTCGGACCACTCGACCAGGTCGGTGGAGCTGGCGTGAATGATGTCCGGCGAGTGCCAGCCGTCGGTCGCCAGCAGGTGGAAGACGCCGTCCGGCGTCCGGTGGAGGAACGGGTCGCGCAACGCCCTCGTGCTCACGGTGCCGCGCAGCAGCTCGCGCCCGTCGTCGACAGGGTGGAAGACGACGCCGTCCTCGCTCAGCGCAAGGTGGAGCGACTCCTCCTCGGTCGTGAAGTAGGAGAGTACGAACATCGGTGTCCTCCAGGTCTGCCGGTGGGTGCAGCCCGACCATAGCCAACCGGTTGCGCATCCTCAACTTCGACATCGTGCTTCAAGGTAACAATGTGGGGGAGTGCCGAGCACGCAAAGGGCGTCACCTACTTGCGCAACCGGGTGAGCAAGCGAGTAGTGTCCGGGCATGCCCCTGTACGACATGCCTCTCCCTGAGCTCCTGACCTATCGGCCGCAGGTCGAGGAGCCGCCGGACTTCGACGACTTCTGGTCCGAGACGCTCGCCGAGTCCCGCGCAGTCGGTGGCGAGGTCGAGCGCGTGAGGTACGACGGGGTGCTGCGCACCGTCGATGTCGAGGACGTCGTCTTCCCCGGGTTCGGGGGAGACCCCGTGCACGCGTGGTTGCTCACGCCGACCCATGCGTCAGGTCCCCTTCCGGCCGTCGTCGGCTACCTGGGGTACGGCGCCGGCCGCGGGCGGCCGCACGAGCACCTGCGCTGGCCCAGCGCTGGCTACGTGACGCTCGTGATGGACACCCGCGGGCAGGGTGCAGCGTGGGGAACCGGCGGCGACACCGCCGACCCGGTCGGCTCCGGTCCCGCGGTGCCCGGAAGCATGACCCGTGGGATCGGGGATCCGCGCGACTACTACTACCGACGGGTCCTGACCGACGCCGTCCGCGCGGTCGACGTCGTCCGTGACCTGCCCCAGGTCGATCGCAGCCGGGTCGCGGTCGCCGGCGGCAGTCAGGGCGGGGGGATCGCGCTCGCTGCCGCCGGCCTGGTGGACGGCCTCGTCGGCGCCGTGATCGACGTTCCCTTCCTGTGCCACCTTCGCCGCGCGGTCTCGATCACGTCGACCGATCCTTACGGAGAGGTCAGGCGCTACCTTGCGGTCCACCGCGACAGCGCAGACCGGGTCTTCCGGACTCTCTCCTACATCGACGGCGTGAGCTTCGCCGCCAGAGCGTCCGCACCCGCGCTGTTCTCGGTCGCCATGATGGACCCCGTCTGCCCCCCGTCGACCGTCTACGCCGCGTTCAACGCCTACGCGGGGACGGACAAGGAGATCGCCCGGTTCGACTTCAACGAGCACGAGGGTGGCGGAGCGGCGCACGACGAGGCCCAGGTCCGCTGGCTCAACGCCCGGGCCGACTCGCTTCGCGGCTGACGGGCCGGTGGCGGTGCGGTGCCCCTGTCGCCGCCCCCGGGCCGCCGCGAGCCCAGGGGCGACAGGCGTCGATCCCATGGCCTCACGACTCCCAGCTCCGCCTCCTGATCCGGGCGTCCGGAGACCGACCGGGGGCCGACGGCGGAGTCGAGGGGACGTCGGCCCCGCGTCGGGGGCGTCGGTCGTCCGCCTGTCGTCGACCTGGCCGCCGAGGGCGGGCGCCGTGGTGGGCGACCCGCTGGGGAGGCGTCAGGGGCCCTGGACGTCGGGGCCCTCGCCGCCCAGGTGCCAGGCCTCGTCAAGGTATTCACGGCCGATGTACTCCGCGTTGTCGCCCTCGACGAGCATCTCGACCGTGCCGTCGGAGATGCACATGAGCACCGAGGGAGCGGGGCCGCCCGTGACCACGACGAAGGCGCAGGTCGGGTAGGGAGCGAAGACGGCGCCCTCGAAGGGGTTGCCGTCGAGGGTCCCGACGATCGAGGCCGGGGCGTCCCCGTCCGGCTCCTGGCACACCGTCGCGGTGACGCGCTCGGTCCGCACGCCTCGGATGGCCATCCCGCTGCCACACTCGGCATCGGCCGGCGCGGCGGACAGCACGGCGGGGACCACGACCCGCGGGTCGGTTCCCGGGGCCGGTGCGTCCGTCAGGACGATGCGTCCCACGTGACCGGTGACAGCATCCCCGAGGTCGACCACGGCACGCTGGAGAGCTTCGTCCGCCACCTCGTCCTGGGTGAGAAGGTTGGCCTCGGCCTCCGGGTCCCGGAGCTCCGTCTGGACCAGCCAGCGGCCCGTGACCGTCGCGTACAGGACCCAGCCCGGCTGGCAGGTGACGAGGATGCCGTCGCTCGCGACGCAGCCGTCGTGACTCTGGCCGCCGGCCAGGGAGGCGTCCGAGGGGGAGGGGGCCAACGACAGGTCCACCTCGAGGCTCGCCCCCTCGCTCGACGAGACTCCCTCGCTCGCGTAGCCGCAGGAGACCCGGGGGGTGCTGACACCGTCGTACCGGCTCTCCTCGCCCGTTGCGGACAGGATCGGCTGACCGTCGATGGGCAGGACCGCGTCGGGACGCTCCTGCCCGAGCGCGGCCTGGCATATCCCGACGACGTCGGCGGCGTCGGTGGGTTCGGCTGGGAACGTCGGGACGCGGCCCGCGTCCCAAGCATCGGCCATGGTGCCGGCAAGCTCACCGAGGGTGCGGACGTTGCTGTCGTTGTGACGACCGTCCAGCAGGAGGGTCAGGACGAGGTAGACGTCGTCCGCCAGCTCGATCGTGAAGGTGCCGTTCTCGACCGAGGTCGCGGTGGCATGGGTCCCGAACGCGAGCGCCTCGGATCCGAACGGTCGGGGTGGATCGACGTCGGCGGCGAACGCGAAGTCCGGGTCGGCCACGAGCGTCACCGTCGCCGCGGTGGTGGCCTGATGGCCGACATACTCGCCGACGCCGTCGACGGGAAGCGTGCAGGACAGCCGGGTCGTGTCGGTGCTGACGTGGCCCTCGACGTAGCCGTCCGAGGCGGCCACGGGCAGGGCAGCGGAGTTGTCGGGTGGGCCTTGCAGGAAGGACAGCCGCAGCTCGTTGGCCTCCCAGTCCATCCACCGACACAGGTCGATCCTGCTCGGTGCAGCGAGTCCGTCCGAGGTCGCCGCGTCGGTGCCCGACGTGATGGTCGGGGTTCCCGCGGTGGTGGTGGAGCCTTGCTCCGTGTCGACCGAGACGTCAGCGCCGGCTTCCGGCGTGGGTCCCCCAGTGCCTGCTGCGCAGGCGACCAGCCCGGTCGCCGCGAGACCGGCCCCGACCATGGCGGCCAGCCTGAATCGATCCGCCTTCACGTCCTGTACCTCCGTGCCGCTCGCCGCGGGGTGTGGGCTGCTGGCCTCGCACCAGCCGCCGTCGCGTCCATGCTAGGGGCGGGGCGCGGGCGCGTCGTCGCGCTCCTACCGGCCGGCCGTTCCCGGTCCGTGGAACGACGAAGCCCCGCTCCGGGGGCACCGGGCGGCCATCGGGCGGGGCTGCGTTCTGCGTCGATCGACGTGGTGGCTCCGACGGGCGTCGATCCCGTGACCCCACGGTTTTCAGTTCTTCGTTTCGGTCCTGTGGTGTCGGCGTCGATCGGCGCGCGTCGCGGGCGCGGTCGGGACCTTGGTCCTGAGTGCACTGGGGCGAGAGACTCCCGCCGTCGATCCGCTCACAGATGAACTGCTCCTAACAGACCAGCGGGCGCTCCCGCATGCCGCCGGCCACCAGCCGCGCGCGACGAGGCTACGCGGCCGCTTCGTCGGTGCCGCGATCCACGCCGAGCCCATCCTCCAGGGGTCTGTGCGGTGCCGGGGAGACCCCGACTCCTCGCGTCGGCGATCACGGGGGATCCCGCCAGTCCGATCTGCCTGCGCCGGTAGCGCCGGGTTCCACGTCCTCGGGCGTGGACGCAGTGCCTGGCGGCGGTGTCGTGAGACGGGGGTTCGTCCGGGTGGGGAGGAGCGCGAGGGTGACGAGCGCGATGGACCCGATGACGATGATGGGGGATCTCGCTGCGGTGAGGATTCTGCCGCCGGCCGGGACGCTCGCGATGACGATGCGAGCCTGGGTGGTGACGACGGCTCCGGCGGGAGCGCCTCCCGCAGCAAGAGCCACGCTCGTTCCGGCGACCAGCCAACCGCGCAACCACATGCGCATCGATCCTCCAGACCACGCCACGACAACCACGCCCCTACTTCGCAACCCGAGTGGGACGCGTTGGCCCCGCTGACGGTCGTCAAGTTACCGATACTGCGCGTCCTAGAATTGCGCGCCTGTGGCTACCCGCGATGGCCCGCGGGGGAAACCCTGACCTTGGGTCGTCGGGACGAGTGCGGACCGACGAGTGTCGATGTGGAATGTCCAGCGGGCCGCGGCAGTGCCGATGGAGATAGCCGGTCGATACGCCTTCTCGTGGAGGCTGGCTACTCCGGACGTGCGTCGCCGTCCGATGGACGAAACCGACATCCCGCACGGCGCGCGGGTGTCTCGTGAGGAGAATCCGTGCCTGTTGCCCCGCGCCTCTGCCTGTCCGCTGCTGCCGCGGTCGTCCTGATCGCCGGGGCGGGCCTGACCCTCTGCGAGCTCCCCACGGCGAACGCGGCCGTCGGGGCGTCCGTGACGCCCGCGAGCGAGGAGGCCGACTGCCCGCCGACGTGGGTGTGGCCGCCGTTGCACAACGACTCCCCGCAGTACACGGACAACGGCATCGCCGTGTACGCGGGGGGCGACTTCTCGGTGGGGCGGTCGGCGGCGGAGGCCGAGGGTCGCGTCCTGGTACAGGGGGCGATGACCTTTGACCGTCAGCCGCCGGGGCTGTTCAACCTCGGCAGGGTCGGAGTCGGGTCCCAGGTCGCCCCGACCTCCGGCTCGGTCATGGTGCTGACCGGGGCGAGCCTGGAGGACGACCTGACCCTGACGCCCGGGAACAGAATCGAGGTCGGGCACGGTGTCGCGGGTGGTGGGGACGTGTGGATCGGCGGTGACCTGGTGCCCTCCCTGGAGCCGGTGGAGACGAACGGTGGCACGGTGACCTCCCGGTTAGGGGCTGCCGCGACGAGCGGGTACTCGGCGCTGCCCGGCGAGCTGCGCGAGCTCTCGGTCGAGCTCGCAGCCCAGGCCCCCAACGGCCGGGTCACGGTCAGCGGGAACAGGCTGACGTTCACTGGAACCGGGGAGCCCGGCGTCCTGCAGGTCTTCACGATCGATGCGGCCGTGCTGGGCCAGGCGACCATCGAGGAGAGCTGGGTCGGGATTCCGGAGGAGACCGCCGTGGTGGTCAACGTGACGGGCGAGAGGGCCCGGATGAACCCGGTGTTCGTCTCCGACGACGGCGTGCGCGCCGACGATCCGAGCAGTCAACGGTTCGCGAGGGTCGCGGTCCGAACGCTGTGGAACTTCGTCGATGCGCGTTCGCTCGACCTGGCCGGCACGAGTCAGATCCTCGGCTCGATCCTGGCGATGGACGCCGAGCGCACCGAGATCACGGCCTCGACCAACGGCCGGCTCTATCTCGGCGGGGATCTCGTCCTGGCCGGGACCGGGAACGAGACGCACAACTACCACTGGCCCTGGTCACGCGTCACGTCGTGCGAGGACGAGCCGGAGGAGGAGGACCCGGCCGGCAAGGTATCGGTCACCAAGCACCTGGCATCCGACGCGGCGCTGCTGCCTGCTGGGCTCAGCTTCGAGGGCGCCGTGAGCTGCGCGACCCCGTCGGGACAGGTCACTGCTGGGCGATGGAGGATTCGTCCCGGGCAGACCATGACCCAGGACGGTCTCCCCGTCGGTTCGGTGTGCGAGATCACCGAGTTCACTCCCCAGCCCGTTGACGGGGTCCAGTGGGATCCCCCGGTCTTCGATCCGCCAGACGCGCGCGTGGTCGTCCCACCCGAGGGGCAGCCGCAGGTGGGGGTGCACGTCACGAACACCTCGCGCGCCAGGTTCGCCGTCACCAAGCAGGTCATCGGCCCGGACGGCGACGACACGGGTTTTGCGGCGACGCAGCGCACGTTCGCCGTGGAGTACGCGTGCACCTCAGCCGGGCGGCCCGTCGACGGGCTCGGTCCCGATGGGGACGTCCTTCCCGGTAGTGCCTCTGGCACCCTCGAGATCCGCGCGGGGCAGCGGGTCGAGTCTCCCTCGTTCCCCGTTGGCACCGTCTGCGACCTGGTCGAGCGGCTCACCTCGGAACCGGGCGACTTCGACGACGGTCACCACTGGTCCGCGGTCGAGATCCTTCCCGCGTCGCGGATCGTCGTCGGCAAGGCGGAGCTGGCGGAGATCGCGGTCCGCAACCACTTCGTGCGCGAGCCCGAGCCCCTCGGGGTCTTCGCCGTCACGAAGTCGGTCCAGGGCCCGGGCGGGTTCATCGCCACGGACAGGACCTTCCCGGTGGACTACGTCTGCACCCTCGACGGTGCCCCGAGCCTTGGTCTCGACGCCCAGGACGGCGTCACCATCGTCGCGCCGGACGGCCGAGGGCGGCTGGAGGTCCGCGCCGGAGAGAGGCAGACCTCCCCGGCCTTCGCCGTGGGGACCAGCTGTGACCTCAGCGAGGACCTGACAGCTCAGCCGGACGACTTCGACACCGACATGCACTGGAAGGCTCCCGAGTTCCTGCCCGGTTCAACGGTCCTCATCGGCGACCCGGAGCCCGGCGACGAGCTGACCGTCGTCGAGGTGGAGCTGCGCAACACCTACGAGGCGAACGACACCCCGCTGGCCGCGTTCGCCGTGACCAAGCAGGTCGTCGGACCCGGAGGCGACGACGCCGGGTTCGCACGCCCCGAGCGTGACTTCTCCGTGACGTTCTCCTGCACCCTGGACGGGGCGCCCTCGCCCGGGTACGGGCCGGACGGGACCGACATCCTCGCCCCCGACGGCACCGGCGTCCTGCGTGCTCGGGTGGGAGAGATCACGACCTCCCCCCTGTTCGCCCAGGGCACGCGGTGCGACCTGCAGGAAGACCTGGTCGCCTACTACGACGACTTCATCGGCCCCGACCATCACTGGACGGAGGGACACCTCCTGCCTTCCGGCACCGTGCACCTGCTCGACGAGGACGTCCTGGTGGAGGTCGTGCTGCGCAACTACTTCGACGTCGACATCCCCGACCCGGCACCCCCACGGGTGACGTTCGAGGTGACCAAGACCACCAACGGCCCCGAGGCCGGGATCGTCGACCCGCAACGACCGTTCGAGATCGGCTTCGACTGCCAGGTCGACGACGGGCCCAGCTCGGGTACCGACTCCTCCGGCACCGTCCTGCTCGCCCCTGACGGCACGGGCTCGTTGACGGTCGCCGACGGGCACACCGCCCAGGGTCCCTGGTTCGTTCCGGGGACCGTCTGCACCCTGACCGAGGAGCTCGAGCGCCGGCCGGGTGACTTCGGTGACCGTGACTCGGACTTCGAGTGGACCGACGCCGTGTTCAACCGCACCATGCCGATCGAGCTGACCTCGGGTGTCTCGGAGCCCGTCGGGGTACTGCTGACCAACGTGTTCGCCACGACGGAGGAGCCCGATCGCGGAGTCTTCGCCGTCACCAAGCGGATCGAGGGTCCCCCCGGGGCGAGCCTGCCCGCCGACCTGACCTTCACCGTCGACTACACCTGCACCATCAACGGCACCCCAGCCGTCGGGCTCGACCCGGACCGCCTCGATGAGGTGATCGCGCCGTGGGGGACAGGAACGCTCACCGTCGCTCCGCACGCCCCGGCCACCCGAGGCCCAGCATTCGACACGGGCACCGTGTGCGAGCTCAGCGAGCACCTTGGCGAGCGCTCCGGCGACTTCCCCGAGGACGGCTGGTCCTGGCAGGAGGCAACCTTCGCGCCGGGGTCCGTCGTCACGATCGACCGCACGACGCCCGCCGAGCCGATCGAGATCACTCTGACGAACACCTATGCGGGCCCCGGTGACCCCGGCCCCGGGACTCCCGGCCCCGAGACACCCGAAGCGCCGGAGACGGAGGGGACCCCCTCGGCCGTCCCCAGCCCGGGTCAGAGCTGGCCGATCGAGGGTGGCTCGCGAGCTCCCGACGGCGGCCTGGCGGTCACCGGAGGGCCTCAGCCTGCAATCTGGCTGCTCGGGGGATCGCTCGTCGTCGCAGGTTCTCTCGCGGCGGCGTCGAGGCGACGCTTCGGCCTGTGAGCGTGCCCGTTCGACCTTCGAGCCACCCCGCGTCCGAACACCGTTCGGTCACGGGCGGGCAGGACTAGCCGGTTCCCGACCGCCTTCAACGAAGGGAGTAGCCCGGACGGGGTTCGCCTGGGCCATCACCAGGGGAGTCAGGGGCGATGGCTCCGACTCGCGTGCTGGGGCGCGCCGGGGCCGCCGACGGGACTGCCAGCGCAGGAGAGGACGGCGAGGATGTCCAGCAGGCTGCGCGTCGCAGGCTTGTCGTCTTTCGGAAGCTCAACGGCACGTCGCCCCGGAAGGTGCGTGAAGTCGCAGCTCTCGCAGACTTCTTCGAGGCCTCGATCGGAAGCCTCTTCGACGGGCTAGGGGGCGTTGTGCGTGGCGCCGGCGGCGGTGGCGCGCGGGGGCGACCTCAACGTCGCTCCACGACTCCAGCGCTCCTTCGTGCTGGAACGACGAAGCCCCGCTCCGGGGCTGGGTCGGCCATCGGGCGGGGCTGCGTTCTGCGTCGATCGACGTGGTGGCTCCGACGGGCGTCGATCCCGTGACCCCACGGTTTTCAGTTCTTCGTTTCGGTCCTGTGGTGTCGGCGTCGATCGGCGCGCGTCGCGGGCGCGGTCGGGACCTTGGTCCTGAGTGCACTGGGGCGAGAGACTCCCGCCGTCGATCCGCTCACAGATGAACTGCTCCTAACAGACCAGCGGGCGCTCCCGCATGCCGCCGGCCACCAGCCGCGCGCGACGAG